>Ga0134128_10006791_pt1 | contig 13838 bp, 12 predicted proteins | sample KB31754_FD_96462 | JGI IMG/M metagenome (GOLD analysis project Ga0134128, IMG submission 96462) | Terrestrial soil microbial communities with excess Nitrogen fertilizer from Kellogg Biological Station, Michigan, USA - KB3-175-4 | ecosystem: Environmental > Terrestrial > Soil > Unclassified ... | reverse complement strand
TAATCTTCCGGGTTCGTGTCGGAACCATAGAGCAAGTAAGCTTCGTCCGCCGCCGACTGTTCGCGGCGCGTGCGCTCCCGCTGCCGCGCGCGCTGGAAGCGGGTGGAGAGCGTGGTCAACGTCTCACGGTCGCGGCGGGCGCCGAGCAACACCCCGCGCTGCGTCGCCTGCTCGCTCTGCCGCACCGCCGTCACGGCGTTCAAGCGCTCCCGGCGCTGCTCATCCACGCCCTGCCGCAGCCCCGAGGCCTGCAGTTCCGCCCCCGCGGTGCCGGCTTTCAAGGCGCGGAGCTGCGACTCCTGCTCCGTCCGTTGTTGCGCCTGCTGCGCCGCCTGAGCCGCCTGGGCGGCCTGCAAACGGGCCGAGGTCAGCGCCATTTTCAATTCCTCCTGGCGCTCCAGGCTCTCCCGCAGCCGCAGCAGCCGCTGCATGGAGCGCGAAAACGTCATGCCGTGCCCAGCGGCAACTGCATCAGTTGCTCCACCGAGGCATGGAATGCGAGCCGCTCATGCGAACCCTGCCGCAGGTAGTTCTGAATCGCCGGCAGCGCCGCCAGCGCCTGATCCAGCAGCGGATCGGCCCCTGCCTGGTAGGCGCCGATGCGCACCAGATCCTCCGAACGGTGGTACGCCGACAGCAGTTGCCGCACCCGCCCCGCCTTTTGCCGGTGTTCCGGCGTGGTCACCGCCGGCATCAGCCGGCTCAGGCTGTCGAGCAGGTTGATGGCGGGATAATGTCCCTGCGCGCCCAGCGAGCGGTCGAGAATGACGTGGCCGTCGAGCAGCGACCGCACCGCGTCCACCAGCGGATCCTGCTGGTCATCCCCCTCCATCAGCACGGTGTAAAAGGCGGTGATGCTGCCGTCGCGGAACTGGCCGGCGCGCTCCACCAGCCGCGCCAGCATGGAGAACACCGAGGGCGTGTAGCCTTTGGCGGTGGGCGGCTCGCCCGCCGCCAGGCCGATCTCGCGCTGCGCCATGGCGAAGCGGGTGAGCGAATCCACCACCAGCAGCACATGCTTGCCGCGGTGGGCGAAATGCTCGGCGATGGCGGTGGCCGCCAGCGCCGCCCGGATGCGCAGCAGCGGCGACTGGTCGGAGGTCGAAACCACCACCGCCGCGCGCTTGCGCCCCTCCGGACCGAGCGCGTCCTCCAGAAACTCGCGCACCTCACGGCCGCGCTCCCCCACCAGGGCCAGCACCGTGAGATCGGCGTGCGTGTTGCGCGTCATCATGCCGATCAGCGTGCTCTTGCCCACGCCGCTGCCGCCGAAAATCCCCAGCCGCTGCCCGCGGCCGCAGGTGAGCAGCCCGTCCAGCGCCCGGATGCCCGAGCCCAGCGGCTCGTGGATCAGCTCGCGCTCCATGGGCGAGGGCGGATCGCCGTCGTAGGGGCGAAAGGCGTCGGTGAGGATTTCCCCCTCGCCGTCAAAGGCGATGCCGCTGCCGTCGGTCACCCGTCCCAGCAGCGCGTCCCCCACCCGCATGGCCGGCTTGCGCCCCCAGGTGACGATGCGGTCGCCGAAGCGCACCCCCTGCGGCGGCCGCAGCGGCATGCTCAGCACGGTGGAGTTGCGGAACCCCACCACCTGACCCTCGACGCTCTCCCCGTTGGCCCCCAGCACGGCGCACACTTCGCCCACCGAACACGGCGGCCCGTCCGATTCCACCACCTGCCCCACCGCCTTGATCACCCGCCCGCTCCACCGCCAGGTGGGAATCATCTCCAGCGCGTGGGCATAGGCGGCCAGCAGCGCCTCGCCGCCGCCGCTCATGCCGTCGCTGCCGCGCCTTGCAGCGCCGTGCGGCGGGCCAGCAGATCGGCAAAACCTTGTTCAATTTCGCGCAGTTGCGCATCCAGCCCCAGGTCGGTGGCGCCGGTCGAGGTCTCCAGACGGCAGCCGGCCGGCTCCAGCGAGGGATCGGACAGCAGCTTGGGAACCACCGCCAGTCCGTGATCGCCGCGCAGCATCTCTTCCCACTGCGCCATCTTCGACAGCGGCACGAACAGCTCCACTTGCGTCCCACCCGCCAGTTGGTCGAGCGCCACCCGCACCGTTCCCGCCAGCAGCAGCGGATCCATCCCCGCCTCGCGCTGCAGGATTTTGCGCGCGATGCCCAGCACCAGTTGCACCACCTCGCGCTCCAACCGCTGGAAATACACCGCCCGCTGCCGGTCAAATTCGCTCAGCGCGTCCAGCACCGCCTCGTGCTCCATCTGCACACGGCGCTCCAGGTCGGCGCCCAGACCGCGCTCGGTCTCCTGCCGCGCCTCCCGGCGCGCCCGCTCCTCGCGCTCACGCACTTCGCCCTCGCTGATCCCCGGCGGCGCTTCCTCCGCCACCGCGGCGCCCAGTCGCCCGCCGTCACGGTAGACGAAGGGCTGTACGGCTCGATCCCCTTGCGGCCTCGGCGGAGCCGACCAGAGGGAAACGTCGGCGGCCACGCCCCCGGCCAGGCCAGGTTGTGCCGGATCAGACAATGAATTCCTCATTATGGTCGGCCTTGAGCGTAACTTTGCCTTCCTGTTCCAGTTTGCGCGCCAGGGTCACCGCGTCCTGCTGGGCCCGCAGCACATCGCGCGCCCGCACCGGCCCCAGCGCCTCCATGTCTTCCTGCAGCATCTCCGCCGCCCGGCTCGACATCGCCTGCAGCACGTGGGTGCGCAAATCTCCGGGCGCGCCCTTCAGCGCCAGCGCCAGGGTGCGCTTGTCCATCGCCCCCAGCCATTCCCGCAGGCTGGCCTCGGGCACCGACACCATGTCCTCGAAGGTGAACATCAGGTCGCGAATGCCGAGCGCCATCGCCGGATCGTTCTTCTCGATGTTCTCCAGCACCATCTTGCTGGTGGCCAGGTCGGTGCGGTTGAGAATGTCGGCCACCGCCTTGACTCCGGCGTAGGCGCGGCGCCCTTTCTCCCCCAACCCTTCAAACTTGCGGTGCAGCACCATCGAAATCTTCTCCGCCATCTCCGGCGAGAACTGCCGCATCTCCGCCAGCCGCTTCACCGCGTCGGCGCTCACCTTGTCGGGCAATAGCGCCAGCAGGCTGCTCGCCGCCCGCACTCCCAGGTGCGCCAGAATGACGGCGATGGTCTGCGGATGCTCGTCCTGGAGAAACTTCGCCAGTTGCGGCGGATCGGCCTGCTGCAGCGAGTCCAGATTGCCCGCCCGCGCCTCCTGGGCCTCGAGCACCTGGCTGAGCAGCGCCCGCGCGTCTTTTTCGCCGAAGGCCTGCACCAGCAGGTTGTTGGCGTACTCGGTGCCGCCCTGGGCCAGATAGGTGTGGGTGAGCAGCAGCTGGTTGTACTCCTCCAGCACCGTGTGCGCCTCCATCGGCGCCACGAACGACAACTCGCTGATCTCTTCCGTCAGCCGCTGCACCTCGGTGCGCGGCAGACAGCGATAGATGGCGGTGGCGGCCTCGTCACCGAGCAGGACCATCAGCACGGCGGCCTTGCGCACGCCGGGATGGGGAGGGATGGCAGCCAGATGGCTCATAGGGCGTCCTCGCGGCGCTTCGACATCCAAACCTGGATCAGGCGGCTGGCGATGGCCGGCTCTTTCCGTACCCGATCGGCCAGCCGGGCCTTCAGTTGCAACACCTGCTTGACTTCCGGAGGCGTGATCTCGGGATCGGCTTCCAGCAGCTCGGTGATGTTCACCACCTCGTGCTCGACCTCCTGCGGCTCGCCATGACGCTGCGCCGGCGCCATGGACTCACCCACGCCCAACTGGGCGCCGGCGGTCGTCGTGGCCGGCGGCGCGGCCGGGGCGGCGCGGCGCCGCAGCATGGTTCCGGCCAGCAGCACGCACAGCAGCAGTCCGCACAGCCCGGCCGCCATCCACTGCCACGGGAAGGGCAGCCGCTGCAGCCAGGCGTTGGGCGCGGCCGGCGCCGCCAACGGGGCGTTGGGAGTGGTCGAAGGTTCGAGGAAGGGCAAATTCGATACCGTCAGCACGTCGCCGCGCTGCGGGTTCAGGCCGATCGCCGCCGCCGCCAGCGCCTGCATCTGCTGCAGCTCCTGCGGCGAGCGCGGCACCGACTCCGTCACCGTCTTGCCGTTGCGGCTCACACTCGTCACCGCGTTGTCCAGCAGCACCGCCGCCGTCACCCGTTGAATCGTGTCCGCCGGACGCACAATGTGGTTGACGCTGCGGCTGACCGCATACGTCTGGCTCTCGGTCATCTGGCCCGGCGCGCCGGAGAGCCCCAGTTGGGATTTGAAATTTGTCCCCGGCGCCTGCGCCGCCGGCAGGTTGCTGGTGGTGCCCGGCACCCCGCTGGCTTCGGCCACCGAACCGCCCCCGCTGGTGGTGCGCTGCGAGCTGGTCAGCACCGTCGCCGCCGGATCGTAGGTCTCCTGGGTATCGTCGGAGGAGGTCGGGTCATAGGCGACGCTGACGCTGGCACGCACATGCTGCGCCCCCACAATGGGCGCGAGCGTGGCCACAATCTTGGCCGCCAGGTCCTTCTCCAGCGTGCCCTGCTGGGCGCTGGAGTCGGCCAGCGCGATCTGGCCGTCGGCATCCAGTACGCTGACGTTCTGCGCCGCCAGATGATCCACCGAACTGGCCACCAGATGGCGGATGGCGTTCACCATGTCCGGGTCCAGCGTGCCGTTCTTCAGGCTCAGCAGCACCGCCGCCTTGGCCGGACGCTGGTCGGAGGTGAACAGCGAATCGTGCGCCATGGTGATGTGCACCCGCGCGCTGCGCACGTCGTGGATGGTCTCGATGGTGCGCTCCAGCTCGCCCTCCAGGGCGCGCTGATAGTTGACCTGCTCGGCGAAGTCGCTGCCGCTCCAGTTGGTCTTGTCGAACACCTCGAAGCCCAGTTGGCCGCTGTGCGGCAGTCCCTGCGCCGCCAGCGCCAGCCGCGCGCGGTCGAGCTGGTCGGCGGGCACGCTCACCCCGGTGCCGTCGGTCGAGGTCTGATAGGAGATGCCCAGCGCCGCCAGTTGCGTGGTGACCTGCTGCGCGTCGGCCGGCTGCAGGCCGCTGTAGAGGGAGGTGTAGGCGGGCTGGCCCATCCGCAGCACAAACACCGCCATGAAAACGATCACCGCCAGCACGCCGCCGCCCGCGATCAGCCGCTGGCGCGGGCTCATGCCGCCCACCAGCGCGCCCGCCTGACGCAGCGACAGCAAAGCTTGGCCGGGATTAAGGGTGGTGCTCACGCTTCAACCTTCTGCAATCAGAAGGCCATATTGGCGATGTCCTGGTAGGCCTGCACCGCCTTGTTGCGCAACTGCAGCATCATGCCGAACGCCAGGTCCGACTTCTCCACCGCGATCATGCTGGCGTGCACGTCCTGGCTGGTGCCGTGAATCAGCGCGTTCACCTGCTGTCCGGCCGCGGATTGCAGGCTTTCCATCTGCTGCACGGCGCCGCTCAGCTCCGAGGCGAAGCTGGGCGCGCCGCCCCCGGCGGGGGTGACCGGCGCCGGCGCCGCCGGCGCGGTAATCGGGGGAAGAAGTGGGCTGGAGATGAGCGGCAACATGAGAATTCTCTTAGCTGAGCAGGTTCAGCGTGTCCTGGATCATGCCCTTGGTGGCCTGGGCGGCGGAGATGTTCAACTGGTAGCTGCGCACCGCCTCCATCAGGTCGGTGATCTCCTGCGCCGGATTGACGTTGGGATAGGTGACGTAGCCCTGGGCGTTGGCGTTGGGGCTGCCCGGCTCGTAGCGCGTCACCAGCGGCGACTGGTCGGTGACCACCGCCTGCACCGCCACGCCCTGCGCCGCGCCGGGATCGAAGTTGGATCCCGCCGCCTGCCCCAGGGCGTCGGAGAACGGCATGGTCTGCGAGCCGAACACCACCTCCTGCCGCCGGTACACCTGCGCCGGATTGGCCCCCGCGCTCTCCGCGTTGGCCAGGTTGCTGGTGACCACCTCCGCCCGCTGCCGCTCCGCCAGCAGCGCCGATCCGCTGATATCCAACACCCCAAACAGGTTCATAAATTTCCTTTCAACTCCAATAGCAAAGCCGAGTGTGTTTCCGCGCCTATGACGTAAAAACGATGCCCATAATCAAAGGTGCCCAACCCGGTCCCGTCGCTACCCCAGTTCGGCGGAGTGAAACCCGTCTGCGACGTTCGCCAAGATATTTGCGATTCACCCAACTTAAAGCCCCCGCCAACAGCCACCCATCGAAGTAGGTCTCCCCCTGCATCAGGTTCTGGCTCCCGTCCACCACGGTCAACTCCTGCCCGCTCGCCCCATATATATACTCTTTTACCACGCCGTTCACCGCCTCGTGCACCCGCCTGCCCTCGGCGTCGTAAACGTAGCTGGCCGTCGTACCCCCGCCGCTCGCCGAGACAATCCGGTTCTCGGCGTCGTAAACGTAGGTATGGGTGCCGTCGCTGGTCAGATCGCCCGCGGCATTGTACTGCCAGCCATCCATGCGGTTGTTGTTGCCGGTGAAGCTGGCCGTGTGCAGCGGCGAGCTCCACAGGTTGCCGTAACGGTCAAAGCCGTAGCCCACGACCGTGCCGCCGCAGGTGGGCGTGCAGGCCTCGGTGAGTTGGCCGAGGTCGTTCAGCGTATAGGCCCAGTTTCCGTTCGCGGTGTCGGTCGAGGCCAGCAGATCGCCGTCCGGCGCCAGGCTTGTCGCCGCCCACTCGTAGGCCGTCGTGCCCGGCGTGTAATAGCCGTCGGCCCCGCCGCTCATCGCCCCCGAGCTCGAAATGTGGAACGAGGCCAGATGGTACAGCCGGGTGTTCTGGGTTTCGCTGCCACCACTGAGCGGGTAGTTCACGCCCGAACCCGTGCCAACCGAGGTTACATGCACCGTGCCGCCGGAGGCGTAGGCACTGACCACCCCGCCGTTCAACTGGCCGGCCAGGCCCTGGGCGATGGAGCTTGTGTCGCTCGAATCCGCGTAGCTGGCATCGGCGCTGGCCGTGCCCGCGTCCGCCCACACGTCGCCCGTTGATGGGTTACCTATGACTGTCGCTTCCTTCACCGGAAAGCGCGATTGACTGTTGCGCCGCACGCGGTCACCTAGGAATGAACGAATTCATCCTGCGGGGCGACCCAACCCCCGAAAGGCCCGATTCTATGAAACTCACAACCTCACTGTCGGCCCAAGTGTTATCGCCAGCAAGGAGGTGACACGCTAGCCCAGCAAGGCGATGCTGGAGTTCATTGACATCTCTAAGCCGCATCGAAGCTTGTGCGGGCCCCTCGTCATAGGCCTCGCGGCCGACAATGCTGACCTCGGTCATTACGCCAATCACGACTAGCGCCTTACCTACGGATGGAAGGGACGAAAAAGCAGCCAAGTCCATACCAACTTCTCGATCATTTCGCATTGGTCACTCCTATCTTCTGATCACACGAGGGAGCCCGTTGACGTCAACTCCGCGCTCCTGCAGCACCTTGATTCGAGTGTTTCCATCCATCACCGCACCGTCCGGCTTTACGGTCAGCGGCTCAGGGCCACCTGGCTTCAACGAATTGATGATTGATTCCGTATCCATCGCACGAACCTTGCCTAGGGAAAACTTCGCGTCCCCTGCGCTATAGGTTTCATCAGAGTGGATCACCCGTAGCGGCGGCCCTTCAAAATTCCTTGTCGCTCCGCCGGGCGCGTCATCATCGAGTGGCGTGGAGGCCGTCCAGCCGCCGCTGGGGTCACCGGCGGCGGGCTCGCTGGTGTGCTCGGTGAACATGCCGTCGCAGGGATTGTCAGGCTGCGGTGGCGGCGTCCCCGATTTGCGTCCGGTCACGGAAAGGCTGAGCTCCTGGCGCTGACCGTCCGGCATCTCGACGACATAACCGTTGGACACAATGCATGTCTCCACCGGGTCATGGGTCGAGGGCCGCTCGGGCGTGCTGTAGGTCAGCACCGGGACCCCATAGCTCCAACCGTCACTTGAATACAGCGCGGTTTGCGCCGCCATCAGCGCCTGCTCGTTGCCAAAGGAACTGAACGGGTGCGACCCGGCGCTGCTGTATGTGATGTTGAAGACGGGCGTGAAGCCACGCCCGCGCGGCAGCTCGACCGGAAAGCTGAAGCTCACCGAGCCGTTGGCCGGGTTCACCGCCTCGTGCGGGCCGACAATGAGCGCGTGGCCGGGCGTGGTGGGAGCCGGCGTGGTGGTGTCGCCCAGGTTGGGGATCGAGGCTGCGTTCTGCGCAGTGGCCAGTGATGTGAACGAAGCAACGGCGAGGACAACGACCAGCGGCCAAAGGAAAAATCCCGCAAAGGATCCGTCAAATTTGCAAATTCTCATCCGTTGTTACCCCCGTTGATCGCCAGGTTGAGGCGGTGGAACTCCTCGCGCAGCAGCGCCACCCCGGTCGAGTACTGCAGCTGGGTCTGCGCCATGAGCATGGATTCGCGGTCCAGGTTGACGTTGTTGCCGTCCGGCCGCTCCAGCAGCCCGCTCACCTGGTGCTGCGCCTCCGCCGGGTCGAGCCCCGCCTGGGCGGCGTTCAGCGCCTGGGCAAAGTCCAGGTCCTGGGTCTTATACCCCGGCGTATCCACATTGGCCATGTTGGAGGCGATCAGCGACTGCCGCGTGGCGGCGACGTCGAGATAGCTCTCCAGGCCGTTCAACATGGGTGGGTCAAACGAAAGCATGAGTGCCGGTGGCCTCCGTCCATTGCTCTGCACGGCGAGGGCCAATCCCCCGCTTCACCTGCCAGGCGATGGCCGCCGGGAAGTGGGTCGGCGCCAGCGTCCGCCCTCCCGCCAGAATGTAGGCCCGCTCCAGCCCGTGCTGCAGCTCGCGCACATTCCCCGGCCAGGGATACTGCTCCAGCAGGTCCATGGCCTCAGGCGAGATCTGCGGCTGCGGCGTCTCCGCCCCGGCGTGCAGATGCCGCAAAAAGTGGCGTGCCAGCGGCACGATGTCCGCCGGCCGCTGCCGCAGCGCCTGCAGCTCCACCGGAAACACCGCCAGGCGGTAGTAGAGGTCGCGGCGGAACTCCCCCGCCTCCACCTTGGTCTCCAAATCCACGTTGGTGGCGGCGATCACCCGCACATCCACCTTCTGCGGCTCGTTGCTCCCCAGCCGCTGCAGCTCGCCCTCCTGCAGAAAACGCAGCAGCTTGGACTGCAGGTTGAGCGGCAGCTCGCCGATCTCATCCAGAAACAGCGTGCCGGTATGGGCCGCCAGGATGCGTCCCGAACGCGACTGCACCGCGCCCGTGAAGGCGCCGCGCACGTAGCCGAACAGTTCTGACTCCAGCAGTGACTCGGGAATCGCCGCGCAGTTCACCACCACGAACGGCCGATCCGCCCGCGTCGAGGCCTCGTGCACCGCGTGGGCGATCATCTCCTTGCCCGTCCCCGTCTCTCCCAAGATCAGCACCGGCGTGCGCCGCGGCGCCACCAGCCGCACCAGGCCGCTGATGTCGCCCAGGTGGGCGCTCCGCCCCACCATGCCCGGCAGCAGCTCCACCGCCGTCCCCGCCCCCGCTGCCCCCGCCGCCCCCGGTGCGGGCAGCGCCGCCGCCGGCCGCACCACCGCCGCCGGCAGCGGTTCGCTCGCCCGCGGCAGCCGCAGCGCCTGCATCAGCGCCCGAAAATCCCGCGCCGTGCTGCCGCCGTCGGCCGGCGCCGGCCAGGCCAGCGGGCTCAGCTCGCTGTCCAGCATCTCCACCGGCAGCTGCGGGTACTGCGCCGCCAGCATCACCACCAGCTCCTCGGCGTCCAGGTCCGGCAGGTTGCGGTCCAGCACCAGCCCCGCGCACGGCCCGCTCTCCAGCTGCAGCAGCGCCTCGGCGCCGCCACAGACCTCGATCCCGTCCTGACGGGCGGCGGTCAACGCCTCCAGCACCTGTTTGCGGAAGCCGGGATCGCCGCTGGCGACCATGACGGCGGAGTGAGTAGTCGATTGAGTCAAAGTGGCATCTCCTGAAACACAGTAGGCAGATACTACGGCCTGAACCTTAGAATTCGATTAGGCCGGCATTAATTTCTTCTGTTCCACGCTGTTTACTCTCAAGGCTCTCGCGCCCCTCGCCGATAGTGCATTGCACGCGGCCTGCCGCGCGGCGATGGCAGCCCGCTTGCAGTCATCAGGCTGCGCCGCTGTCCGCGCCGGAGAGTTTTATGGCCCTGCATGCCGTCGAGATCGCTACCTATCGTGCCCGTTCCCGCTACGACCACAGCCCCTTGCTGTGCCTGCTCACCGACGAGACCGATCTCGCCCGCCTCCCCGCCGTCGTCCGCTCCCTCGCTGATCAGATTTGGCTTAACCGGATCACGCCGCCGCCCGCCGGCGACGCCGCCGGCGCCTGGATATGGCGCCGCGGTGAGCGTCTGCTGAGCGGCACCGCCGCCCAGCTCCGCTTCGCCTTCTCCGCCCCCGCCCGCCGCACCTTCGTCCCCCTGCATTACGACACCGGCGGCGATCTCGAGCTCATCGGTCTCGAGCCCCGCGGCTTCGCCCCCCGCGCTCCGGAAACGCAATGGAGCGACAGCCTCGATCTGCGCGTCCGCATCCAGGCCGCCCCGGAAGAACCCGATCCCCCCGCCGCCTCCCCGAGCCCCGACACCGAGCCCTGGCTGCGCATGCGCGCCGCCCTGCGCGCCGAGTGTGCCCAACTGGGCGCCGGCATCCCGCTGCTGGCCCAACTCGCGCAGGAGAGCGGCCTGCATCCGCTGCTGCACTCCCTCTCGCTGCGCAATCTGGCGGTCATGCTGCTGCGTCAGGGAGGCATCGAGGCCGCCGCCGCGCTCCTAGTCCAGGCCAAGGCGGCCTACCCCGAATACCGCGAACTCGACTATCTTCAGGCCCGCGTCGCCTTGATGCAGGGCAAAGCGCCGGAGGCGATCGCCGCGCTCAAGCGCGCCACCGCCGAGGCCCATCCCGGCGCCGCGCCGATCTTTGTCGGCAGCGGCGGCGAGGCCGGCTACCGCTCCCACCACCTGCTGGCGGTGATGGCCGAACGCACCGGCCGGCAGACCGTGGCCCTGCACCATTACCTCAGCGGCGTCCGCTCCTCCCCCGCCTACGCGCCCGCCGTGGCCGGCCTGTTGCGCCAGCGCGTTCCCACCACCCAGTGGACCGCCGTCGAGGCCGCCCTCCTCCGCCTCGGCCGCCTCGAGGCGCGCTACCAACCCGAGGTGCTCAACTTCTTATTCCTGCACCGCGCCTTCGAAGCCCTGCAGCGCGCCCTGGAAATCTGGACCCTTCCCGCCGATCTGCGCGCCGCCACCGAACAGCGCCTGAAGGCTCTCACCCCCCTGCAGTTGGCCACGCGCCGTCCCCCCGGCCAGCGCGCCGGCGTGGTGCTGCGCGGACCTTTTCAGATGCACGCCTCCACCGCCCGCATCAACCGCTACCTCGCCGCCGCGCTCGAATCCGATGCGCAGTTGGAGCTGGCCCTCGAACCCACCCTCGCCGCCGAGGAACCCGATGCCGCCTTCTCCCGCCCCGCCGCCTGGGCGGCCGGCATGCGCCGCCTGCCGCAGCGCCTCGACCTCACCGTCCGCCATGGCTGGCCGCCCGAGTTCGAGCCCCCGCCCACCGGCAAGCTCTCGCTCATCCTGCCTTGGGAATTCGGCGCCATCCCGCGCGCCTGGGTCAAGCCGCTGCAGCGTCTCGACGAGGTCTGGGTGCCTTCGGAGTTCGTGCGCCAGGTCCTGCTGCGCGCCGGCGTCAGCGGCGACAAAGTCGTGGTCGTCCCCAACGGCGTGGACCTCGAACTCTATCAGCCCACCGGCGACGGGGTCCGCCCCGACGGCGTGCGCGGCGTCTGCTTCCTCTTCGTCGGCGGCGCCATCAAGCGCAAGGGCATGGACGTGCTCCTGCGCGCCTGGCGCCAGGCCTTCGGCTCCCGCGACGACGTCAGCCTGGTGATCAAGGACATCGGCGCCCACAGCTACTACAAGCATCTCAACCTCGCCACAGAAGTACGGAAGCTGGCCCAGGATCCCGCCGTCGCCCCCGTCCTCTATCTGGATGAGGACTGGAGTGAACAGAAACTGCCCGCCCTCTACCGCGGCTGCGACGTGCTGGTGCTGCCCTATCGCGGCGAGGGTTTTGGCATGCCGCTGGCCGAGGCGCTGGCGTGTGGCAAGCCGGTGATCGCCACCGCGCTCGGCCCCGCGGCGGAGTTTTGTCCGGCCGAATCCGGTTGGCAGGTGCAGGCCCGGGAGCAGGAAGTCCCGGCGGAGCTCCGCCCCCCCGGCGCCATGACCGGCCGCTTCACCTGGTTGGAACCCGACGTGGACAGCCTGGTCTCCGCCCTGCGCGCCGCCGCCGACGCCGGCGCCGCCGAGCGAACCCGTCGCGGCGCGCTCGGCGCCGCCCACATGCGCGCCGCCTACGGATGGGACAAGATCACCGCCCAGTACCGCCGCCGCGTCGCCGCTCTCGTCGGCGCACCCGAACGTTCTTCCGTGGCATAATCCCGCGCGCCCCTCTACACTGGGGCCAGGCATGATCTACTCCGTGATGGGCGTGTCGGGAGCCGGCAAAACCACCGTGGGCCGCGCTTTGGCGCAGGCACTGGGATGCGACTTCCTCGAAGGCGACTCCCTCCATCCGCCGGCCAATGTGGATAAAATGGCGCACGGCATCCCGCTCGACGACGCCGACCGCGCCCCCTGGCTCGCGGCCATCCGCCTGCGCCTCGAAGCCGCCGCCCGCGCCGGCCAGACTCTGGTGGTCGCCTGCTCCGCCCTCAAACAGCGCTACCGCGACCAACTCGACCACGGCCTCGATGTGCGCTGGGTGTACCTGCGCGGCGACCCCGCCATGCTCCATGAGCGCTTGCAGGAGCGCCAGGGCCATTACATGAAGGCCAACATGCTCGCCAGCCAGCTCGCCGACCTGGAAGAGCCCTCACCCCGGTCCGCCCTCATCGTCGACGCCGCCCTCCCCGTCCCCTCCATCGTCGCCCAGGTTCTCGCCTCGCATTGACGGGCGCGCCCCCCGCCGCGGCTACCGACTTTTGGGAAGGGGCGAGAAGCAAGTGGCGCGAGGCGGAGCCGGAAACGGCGAGGGAGCGTACACGGGATGTACGTGACCGAGCCGGCGACGGCGACAACGCAGAAATGCCGCGCCACGCCGCTCACCGCCCCGCCCCTCTCAGTGTCCGCTCAAGGCCTGCTTGAGGGCGTCTTCGGCGGCCTGCAACTCGGCGCCCGCCTGGGCGAACTGACCGGCGGCGGTGAGCTGGCGGTAGCGGCTGAGGTGCTGCTCGATCTGCTCCAGCACCGCCCGCGGCACCTTCGCCAGCGCCTGCGTGGCCTGCGCTTCCGCACCCGTCGCCGGCGCGCCGGCCGCGGCGGCATTGCGGCCGCTTCCGGCCACAGCAATGCTGGCGCCCGCCTCCTGGCCGGGCGGCTGGGCGAGGGTGGCGATGGCCGAAGGCAGGTCGTCGGCGTAGACCAGCCGGTTGCCCACCGCCAGCACCACCTTCTTCAGCTCCGGCAGCCGCGCCTGCGGCGCTTGAATATAGAACGGCTCCACATACACAAACGTCCCACCCACCGGCAGCACCAGCGTCGTGGCCCGGATCACCCGGCTGCCCTGCTGGTTCCACAGGCTCAGGTCCTTGCTGATGTTGCGGTCCTGATCCACCCGGCTCTGAATTTGCAGCGGCCCGTAGATCAACTGTTCCTTGGGCAGACGATAGAAGATCAACTCGCCGTAATGCCCGGGATCGCAGCGCGCCGCCACCCAGGCGATCAGGTTGTCGCGGCTGTGGCTGGTAAAGGGCACCAGCAGCACGAACTCCGCCTGGCTGTCGCCCGGCAGCCGCAGCATCACGTAGTACGGCTTGGTCGGCTGGCTGTCTTCCTGCGTGACCACCTGCTTGGCAATGTCCCACTGGTCTTCCTTGTTGTAGAAAACCTGCGGGTCCTGCATGTG
>Ga0134128_10006790_pt1 | contig 13840 bp, 12 predicted proteins | sample KB31754_FD_96462 | JGI IMG/M metagenome (GOLD analysis project Ga0134128, IMG submission 96462) | Terrestrial soil microbial communities with excess Nitrogen fertilizer from Kellogg Biological Station, Michigan, USA - KB3-175-4 | ecosystem: Environmental > Terrestrial > Soil > Unclassified ... | reverse complement strand
CGGTGCCGTTGGTGATGAATTGCGCGTTGCCGCCATTCGCATTGTCGGCGAACTCGGCGAAGCCGCCGCTATTCACGGTGATGATGCCGTTGCCGGCGTCGGAGTGGTTGAAGAAGCCGAGCTGGCCGCCATTGTTCGTGACGACGTTGGTGTTGCCCGCCGTGCTGAAGTCTAAGAACGCTGTCGAGCCGCCGGAATTGTTGATAATGTTTGCCGATGCGCCGGAGGCATGATTCTCAAAGTTGATGCCACCGCCGTCATGGTTGGTGATGGTGGCGGTGCCGGCGTTGCTGAAGGCACGAAAGAAGATACCGCCGCCAAGGGAATTATCGATGCTGGCATTACCCGCCGTGCTGGTGTCGCTACCTCCGGCGCGGCCGAACTGGGTAATGCCGCCGTTGGTGTTGACGATGGTGGCCTGTCCGGCGGTGGAGGCATCATCGAAGATGGTCCTGCCGGCGAACACGTTGTTGATCATGATCGCGCTGGCTGACGTCGAATTGAAGAACGTCGTCAAACCTCCGTCGTTGTTGAGCGACGTGATGCCTGACGTGTTGGCGTTGAAAATCCTGAAAGTACCCTCGTTGATGACGGGGCCCACAAGGCTGGCGCTATGCGTTGCATCGCCGAGCTGCAACGTTCCGCAAAGGCAGATGGTCGTGCCGCCGGTATAGGTATTGTTGCCCAGCAGCACGACCTTGCCGCCGCCGAAACTGTCCTGCACGGTCAACTGGCCATGCCCGTTGCCGTCACTGATGTTGCCCGCAATCGTCAGCGTCGTGCCGTTGGCATCGATTGCGCTGCCGAAGGGCGAGTTGTTGATCTTGAAGTCGTTGCTGAAGGTGACGCCAGCGATGCCGGACTGAACCTGGAATAGGCCCCCGTTCAGCGTTACGGTGCCGGTACCAACCGAACTCGCGTTCGTCACTTGCATGGCACCGGCTGTGATCAGCGTGCCGCCCGAATAGCTGTTGGTGCCCGAAAGCACGAGCGTGCTGCTGCCGAGCAGCTGGACCTGCGCGCCGGCTCCCCCAATGTTGTTGATAATCTCGATCGACTGGCCGGAATTGGCGTTGTCGATAATGCCGCCGCCAGATCCAGCTACACCGAAGTTGACTGCTGCACCGTTGACGGTGAACGATTGTGCGTCGGCGGCGAAGGTCCATGAGTCCGGTGTGATGGGACCCGCGGAAACGTTGACCGTGGTCGATCCAGTCGTCGTAAAGACTGCGGCCGAATTCGAGCCCAAGGGAGCCGAACCCGACGACCAGTTGGTGCCGGTATTGTAGTCGCTCGTCGCCGTGGTGCTGCCCGCACCGCCCCACACGGAAGGGATGACGATCGATGTACGGGGGCCGTTGGTTATCGTAGCGAAAGCATCGGTTAGCGTGACGGAGCCACTATATTGCGCGTGCGAAGCGGTCGACAATATCGGCGCGAAAAGCAGCGCGATCATGCCTGACCGCAACCAGCCTCGCCTCCGCGATCGCAGATGAATTTCCACGCCCAACCCCTGCCGCAGTCGCCCGACTTTGGCGGGCTTTCTGCTCCAAGGTTGTTTTCGCAAACCGGGCCGTTGGAGTCACGGAACCGCAACGTCTCCGGAACGTTTCGGGGATCATTGTGACTTTGGGGCCGCACCCGGGTTACTGAATTTCGGCCATTGCATCTGAAAAATACCTTTATTTTTCAAGGATTTGGGCCGGTTTCTCCTTCCAACGTCAGAAGTTGCGAGCGCCGCACGCGCTCGCGATGGGCGGTATAGAGCCCACTGCCGACGATGATGGCCGCACCGACGACGGTCCAGAGATCGGGCACCTCGCCGAAAATCAGGAAACCGAGGCTCGAAACCCAGACGAGCTGGGTATAGGAGAACGGCGCCAGCACCGAAGCATCGGCATAGCGGAACGCCAGCACCACGATCCACTGCCCCGCTGTGGAGGCAACCCCGATCAGAACGCCGAACAGGATGTCGTGCCAGCTCGGCGCGACCCAGGCGAAGGGCACCAGCGCCGAGATGATCGCAACACCCGCGATCGAGGAGTAGGTCATGGTGGTGATGGCGTGCTCCTTGCCGCTCATCATCCGCGTCATGATCAGCGTCGCGGCCCAGGAGAAGGCCGACACCAGCGGCAGGAACGCTGCGACGTGAAACGCAGACGTGCCCGGGCGCAGAATGATCAGCACGCCGGCAAGACCGGCGGCGGTCGCAAGCCAGCGGCGCAGGCCGACCTTTTCCGACAGGAAGATGATGGACAGCGCGGTCACGAACAGCGGCGAGACGAAGCCGGTGGCCGAGGCTTCCGCGATCGGCAGATAGCGCAACCCGGTGATGAAGAGCAGCGATGAGCCGAGCAGCGCGCTGCCGCGCACCAATTGCAGGCCGAGGTTCCTGGTCGGGAGCGCATAGAGCGGAGAGCCCGGCACCATGGCCGGTATCATGATCATCGCGAACACCAGAAAACGCAGCCAGGCGATCTCGATCGAAGGCAGGCTCGTCGAGAGATATTTCGCGGTGACGTCGGAGGTGCCGAGGAAAATCGTGGAGAGCAGGATCAGCGCGATGCCCTTGAAGGGTCGGTCGGCGCGCGCCGGCGCGCGGCGCAGCTCCGCCTTTGCTTCGGGCAATGGCAGCGGCGCGGCGTCCACCGTGGCGGAAATAGCGGGTTTCTTCTCAGGCAATGGCAATGAAGCGCGGCCGATTCTTGCGACAGCGGCGGGCGGCGGAGTCACAGCAAATCTCGAGCAAAATTCTTCGAATCAGGCGAGCCTCCACATGACGCGAATTGCACCACGGCGGCAACACCCGATAGTGGGATGCCGATATGCGCTGAGGGCGCGCAAGCGCGGGACATTGATACATTCTGTCAGGAAGCGTGTGAGCGGGCGATCTGGATTCACAACATCGGCAGGCTGCGCGGTTTCGCCCCGCGCGGAAACGCTGCATCCAGCGCTTCTGTCTCTGCTGCATCGAGCACGAGAGCTCCCGCGCCGGCATTTTCCGCGGCGTGTTCCGCGCTTGCCGCTTTCGGAATCGGGAACACCGGAGTTTCACGGGCGAGGAAACTGAGCGCCACCTGGCGCGGCGTCGCCTTGTGGCGGGCTGCGATCTTCGCGAGCAGCTTTCCGCCCGCGCTCGAGGCTAAAGGAAAATCGTTGTGCCCGAACGGCGAATAGGCGACGACGGCAACGCCGTGCTTCGCGCACCACGGGATCACGGCGTGCTCGATCGCGCGCTCCTTCAGATGATAGAGTACCTGATTGCAGGCTATCCTGCCCGCGCCCGCGACTTTCAGGAGCTCGTCGAGATCGTCGGCATCGAAATTGCTGACGCCCCAGGATGCGATCTTTCCGGCGCGCCTCAGCTCCTCGAACGCCGCAACCGTCTCCGACAATGCATAGGATCCACGCCAATGCAGCAGATAGCAATCGAGGTGGTCGGTCTTCAGCCGTTTCAGCGAGCGCTCGCACGCAGTGATCGTGCCGCGCCGCGAGGCGTGGCTCGGCAGCACTTTTGAAACGAGAAACACCTCGTCGCGGATGTCGGCAATGGCCTCCGCAATGACGAGCTCGGCCTCGCCATACATTTCGGCCGTGTCGATGTGGGTCATACCGAGCTCGATGCCGCGGCGCAGCGCCGCCACGGCGGCCTTGCGATCGCCACGGTCGAGATACCAGGTGCCCTGCCCGACCACGGAAACATCAGGGCCGCCTTTGCCGAAGGGTTTGGATTTCATGCTGGGCCTTGCGCGCGCTCGTCAGTTCAATTCGCTGATGTCCGCGACCAGCACGCTGCCACTGGCCGATTCCGTGATGTAGAGGCGATCGCGCCTGGCGCCGCCGATCGCGACATTGGTGCAGGTCGTCCCCGCGCAGGACTTGATGCGCGCTATGCATTCGCCGTTCGGCGCGAACACGAAGACATGGCCGAGCGACGCATGCGCGACGAACAGCCGCCCTGCGCCGTCCATGGTCATGCCGTCGGGCCCGCTCGGACCGAACAGCGAGCAGAAGCGGCCGACCTTGGACACGCTGCCGTCCTTCATGAAGGGCAGTCGCCACACCGCATTGTCGCGCGTCATGGCGACGAAGAGCACGGCCTCCTCGGGATCGAGCACGAGACCGTTCGGGCTGATGCCGGTATCGATCAGGCAATCGAGCCGGCCATTTGGCGCGAGGCGATAGACGCGGCCGGTCGGATCGTGAAGGCCGGTCTGGCCCTGGTCGGTGAAATAGATGTCGCCGTTCGAGGCCAGATGCAGATCGTTGCAGCCGCGGAAGGATTCCGAATTGCGCGAGGCAAGCACCGGATGCATGCGCCCCGCCGTGGTATCGAGCTCCAGAACGCCGCGGCGATAATCGGCGACGAGAATGCGCCCATCCTTGCCGATCTTCAGCCCGTTCGGCCAGCCCTCATATTCGGCGACCAGCGACCATTGGCCTTCGGGGCTGATCCTGAAAATGCGGCCGAAGGGAATGTCAACAATGTAGAGATTGCCGTCTGCATCGAATGATGGCCCCTCGATGAAGCAATCGGTCGGCTGGCCCCGACGGTTGGCGTCGGCCCATTCGGTCGCAACACCCTTGCGGCGGAAATGGTCGGGCATCGCGGAAAAGATCTCGGTCTCGATCGGTTTGGGCGGGGCTTCCAGGTACATGATTTTTGTTGGTTAACCGTATACTTGTTGGTTGACCGTGATGTTGAGGCGGGCCGCACCATAAAGGACCGCCTTGCTGGCGTCGATTGGCCAAGCGGTCAGGATCACCGCGCCGGGCCGCGATCTTTGGTTGCTTCGTGGCACGGAATCGATCTCCGCGATCATTCGCGGCGGCTTCGCCTGCCGAATCCCCGACGAAAATGACGGCGCCAATTGTGATCACGATCACGTCCAATTCACGGAAGGCGGCATATGCTGGTTCCCGCAATTTGCATGGGGTAACGAATCCATGTTTGCCAGAACGCCGTTGCCGCCATCGCGGCCCCACTGCTGCCATGCGAGGGCGCCTTCACGATCAATTCAGCGGCGCAGGACATATATTTGCCTGCGAGTCCTGCCGCGACTATTGCTCCCGGCACCGCGTCAGGCAGACTTGATCACGCCGCCCGATGAGGGGGTCATTTGACCGATGTCCATCCAGACGCAGCTTGAAAGCCCCCTGTTCGACATCGTCATCACCCGGCGGCGGCTGCGCTGGGATTGGTGTCTGCGCGACCGCACCGGCAAGCTCATGATGTGCGGCCGCGAGAAATCGCGCGCCGAGGCCAGATATCAGAGCGAGCGCGCGCTGTTCCTGATGCTGCTCACAAGTTGCCGCCGCGGCATGAGCCGAGCGACGGGCTAGTTCCGTTCAATTGTCCGGTCGAAACTGTTGTCGCGCATCGAATCCCCCTGTGAGCTGGATTCGATCACCGAATTAGTGAACATGCACAGCAATGACGGCTACGCAGGCTCGTTTTCGCGTGCCGCCATTGGCTTCGGCGCCGTGCCGCCACCGGGCTTGAGACGGAATTCGTAAGACATCAGATGCCAGGGCGCCGACGCTTCCCTGCCGTCCGGCATCCTCGGATCGCTGCGCTTCTCGACCTTGGCGATCAACTCATCCTTCACCCCGAACACGGCGTCGGAGTCGATATACTTGTCGCCGTCAATGAAGACGTGGGTGATCAACGGCTCGTAGCCCTTTGCGTTGACCAGGAAGTGCACATGCGCGGGCCGCATCGGATGCCGCCTGGTCTGCACGATCATCTCGCCGACCGGACCGTCGGTCGGGATCGGATAGCTGCAGGGCAGGATGGTGCGGAAGAAGAAGCGGCCATCATTGTCGCTGACAAAGCGCGCGCGCGAGGTCGGGCCGTGCGTGCCATAGGACGGCTTCTGCGAGTCATAGAGGCCGTCGTCGTCGGCGTGCCAGACATCGACGGGCACGCCCGCGAGCGGCCTGCCCTTCAAATCGGTGACGCGGCTCTGCACGAACAGCTTCTCGCCGGTCACGTTGTGCGGCGAGATATCGCTGCCGTGCGACATCTCCTTGTGCGCGCCGACGTAGAACGGCCCGAGCACGGTGGTCTGGGTCGCACCTTCGCGCTCGCGATGGTTGACCGCATCGACCAGCATGGAAACGCCGAGCACGTCCGACAGCAGGATGAACTCCTGCCGGATCGGGGTGCAGGTCTGTCCCGTGCGGGTGAGGAATTCGATCGCATACTCCCACTCCTCGAAGGTGAGATCGGTCCTGCGCACATAGTCGTGCAGCGACTTCACCAGTTCCTGCAGCAGGAATTTCGCCCTCGGATCGGGCGTCTCCTCGAAGCTGTTGACGACGGCGGCGGTGAGGTCGTTTTCGTTGAACTGGGGCATGGTGAGATGTCCTGCAAGCTACCGGGCAAGCACGTTAAACCTATAGCTAAGCGCCCGTGGTTGGAACACAATCGCGTTTAAGTTATCAAGGTGCACCCGCTTTCCTCGGAGACCGTCTCGATGCTCGCCCCGACTCCCGCCTCCCCCGAATCCGTCGGCATGTCGCAATCCGGCCTTGACCGGATCGATGCTCATCTGAAGAGCCGCTATATCGACGCCGGGCGCTTTCCGGGCACCCAGCTCCTGATCTACCGTCGTGGCAAGGTGGTGCACGACAGCGTGCAGGGTTTTGCCGACCTCGAGCGCAAGGTGCCGGTCAGGAACGACACCATTTTCCGCATCTATTCGATGACCAAGCCGATCACCAGCGTCGCCTTCATGATGCTGTTCGAGGAGGGCCGCGTTGCGCTCGACGAGCCCGTGCACAAATACATTCCGGAATGGAAAAATCTCGGCGTGTTCGTAGGCGGTGTCGCGCCCGCGTTCGTGACGCGCCCGCCCGCGCGGCCGATGCTGATCGTCGATCTCATGCGCCATACTTCGGGCCTCACCTACGGCATCCAGCAGCGCTCCAATGTCGATGCGGCGTATCGCCAGGCCAAGATCGGCGATATCGCAACCTCGGGAACGCTGGATTCGATGATCGCGGACCTTGCGAAAATCCCGCTGGAGTTTGCGCCGGGCGAGGCCTGGAACTATTCCGTCTCGACCGATGTGCTCGGCTATCTCATCGGCAAGATTTCGGGCGTGCCTTTCGAGCAGTTCCTCAAGGAGCGCATCTTCAATCCGCTCGGTATGAACGATACCGATTTCCAGGTGCCGGCCGGCAAGGCGCATCGGCTTGCCGCCTGCTATTCCGCCGACCCACCGGGCGCAGTGTCGTTCCTGGCCGCCGAGCGCAAGGGGACGCTCACGCTGCAGGACGATCCGGCCAAGAGCTCTTTCCTCTCGCCGCCATCGTTGATCTCCGGCGGCGGCGGGCTGTGCTCCACCACGGCAGACTACCTCACCTTTTGCCGCGCCCTGATCAACGGCGGCGAGGTCGGCGGCGTCCGGCTATTGGGACCGAAAACGCTGCATCTGATGACCACCAATCACCTGCCCGGCGACCTCGACTTGCCGGCGCTCTCGCGCTCGATGTTTTCCGAATCGACCTACAACGGCATCGGCTTCGGGCTCGGCTTCGGCGTCAATATGGATCCGGCGAAAACTCTGCTTCCGGGAAGCCGCGGAGAATATTACTGGGGAGGCGCCGCGGCGACCGCGTTCTGGGTCGATCCAGCCGAAGAGCTCATCACGATCTTCATGACGCAGGTGCTGCCCTCGAGCGCCTATCCGATCCGGCGCGAGCTGCGCACCATGGTCTATGCCGCGATCACCGAAAGCAATGTTTGATCGAGAGGGATTCCGCACCCCACTTGGGCTCGTGGTATACGGTAGTCGGCTCGCTGGAAGAAAACAGCTAGCCGATGCTTTGCAGCGACGGAAACGCGTCGAGCAGCCAGACGCTGACGCTGGAGATCGCACCGGTCAGGAAAGCGATCCCGGTGATGATCATCAATACACCCATCGTCCGCTCGACGGTCGCCAGATGGCGTTTCATGCGCGCAAACACAGTCGAGAACCGCTCGACCATGAAGGCTGCGATCAGAAAGGGAATGCCAAGCCCCGCCGAATAGACCGCAAGCAGGCCCGCACCCTTGGCGACAGTGGCTTCAGCCGCGGCGATCGAGAGGATGGCGGCGAGGATCGGGCCGATGCACGGCGTCCATCCGAACGCAAAAGCGAGCCCCATCACATAGGCGCCCCAGGGACCCACGGGTTTCGGGATCGGCAAGCGTCCTTCCCGCATCAGCAGGCCGATCCGGGTCAGCCCGAGGAAGTGCAGGCCCATCACGATAATGACAATGCCGGCGACGATCGCAAGCTCCGCGGACCAGGCGCGGATTAGGCCGCCGATCAGCGACGCACTGGCACCCAGGGCCACGAACACGGTAGAGAAGCCAAGCACGAACAGAAGCGCGGAGATCATCACCGCGCGCCGCGAGGCAGCTTCCGTCTCCTCGTGGGCGACGTGCTCGATCGTGGCACCGGTCAGATAGACCAGGTAGGGCGGGACCAGAGGCAGCACGCAGGGCGACAGAAAGCTGACCAGCCCGGCAATCAACGCCGCCGGGATCGAAACGTTGTGGATCATGCCGTCATCGCCATCTCTTCGAAACAGGGGCCGAAATGCGTCGGCCAAAACCGGCGCCAGGGCCCACCTGCCTATTACGCTGCATAGCCGCGCGCCGTATCGATGGCGAGGATTTTTTCCCAATCACAAATGCGGCATTGCCGCCGTGACGGACGCGGCACAGAAGGCCGCCCTTTGCTCAATCGATGCCCGCTCTACTTGACGATCCGAAGCAGTGGCCGGGATCGCCGGGACCCTCCGTCATGCGAGCGCTCGTCGGCAGGATCGGATGGCGTCATCTGCCCGCACAATGCTTCCAGCTCGGCCTCGTCGATGCGATGAAGCTTCATGCGCAGATCGAGGATGGCGACAGAAACCATTTGGGCCGTCTGGGTCTTGCCGCCCTGCCGAAGCGCGGCCCTGCATTCCTCAAGCTTTGCCAGAACGCAAAGCAATTGTTCGTCTGATTGACTCACTGGCGTTCAGTCCCTGGCATGGCCGAGCTTGGACGCTCCTGCTCGCGACAATCCGTTCGGCCGCCTCCAACGTTTCTCCTGCAGGGTCCTGAACTCATCGAGGCGGCGCCATGCACCCGGTCCGTGCACCATTGGCGAGGAGCCTGGCCCGCAGCAGCTTCCCAAGGAATGTCCGGCCGGACTGGCACACACGCCAAGGCTGCCCACGGAAAGGCCGCTGTCCAGCGAAAGGCCGGAGCTGGAATGCATCGACCGGATTGCCGCGGCCAAAAGGGCAGGAATCAGCCTCCCGGCGTCTCCCAGTACCGTTTCTAACCGTAAGGTTGTAGACGAAAATGTAGGACACTTGACCCGCCGTGGTTGTAGTCTGTGCAGGATTCTGCCAAATTTAGCAGGTTGAAAGGACTTGTATGCATCTAGCGACGGAAAGGGGCGTTCTCCCAGAGGAACGCCGTCGGGTCTCCCTTGGCAGTCTCAAGGATTGGGACGCAGCCCGCGTATTTCTGGAGGTTGCACGCTGTGGAAGCTTCCGCTCCGCAGCCGAACGACTCGGCTTGTCCATCAATGCCGTGCGGCGGCGGGTTGGGGATTTCGAGCGGCAGACCGGCGCCACCATGTTCATCCGCGACGTCCACGGTGCGCGCCTGACGGAAGAAGGCGTGCATGTCATGGCCGCCGTCGAGCGCATGGAAGCGGCATCCTTCGACCTGCTGCGCTTCGCCACCAACTCGCTGTCGGGCGAGATCCGCGTGGCCGTCACTGAGGGACTCGGCACGTTCTGGCTCGCGCCGCGGCTTGTCGAATTCCAGCGCGCGTTTCCCAGCATCCTGATCGATCTGCATTGCGCGATGCAATCGGCCGACGTGTCGCGCCACGAGGCCGACATCGCCATCCAGCTGTCGCGGCCGGAAACGCCGGACGTCAAGGCGGTAAGGCTCGGCCGGATGCACCTGATGTTTTTTGCAAGCGAGCACTACCTGCAAACCTACGGCACCCCAAAGACGGTCGAGGAGCTGGTCAAGCACCGGCTGGTGATTCAGCTGGCCGACGAGGCTACCACAAGGCAAGCGCTCGCCGGCCTGTTTCCCGGCCACAGCGATCGCGACCTCGTGGTCATGAAGACCAACGTTTCCAGCGCCAATTACTGGGCCGTCGCCAATGGCGCGGGCATCGGCATATTCCCGACTTACGCGGTCGCCCTTGGCGGGAAGATGACGCCACTCGACGTCGACGCGCGCTGGTCATTCGATATCTGGCTTTCCTATCACCCAGGCAGTGGCCGCATCCCGCGGGTGCGGAGCATGGTCGACTGGCTGATAGGGGCCTTCAATCCCGCAAAGTACCCGTGGTTTGGCGATGACTTCATCCATCCGCGGGAACTTGATGCGGTGTACATGGGTGAACCCCTGACCCATCTGTTCGGGGGCTTTTCGACCGAAGGACGGTGAGACGAGAATGAACAAATCAGCGGCTAAGAAGATGAAGCAACGCAGCGCCGGCAAGCCGGACATCGAGCTTGGCAAGCGCATTCGACTGCGGCGGGTCGAGCAGAAGATCTCGCAGGCGGAGCTCGGCGACAAGCTTGGCGTGAGCTTCCAGCAGGTCCAGAAATACGAGAAGGGCGTCAACCGCGTCGGCGCCGCTCGTCTGCAGCAGATCGCCACTGCGCTCGATGTCCCCGTCACCTTCTTCTACGACGGCGACAACAAGTCGCGCGAAGTCGAGAGCCTCCTGTTTCTCGACAGCGCGTTCAGCCTCCGCCTGCTGCGGGCTTACAGCAAGATCAAGGATCAGACCGTGCAGCGTCAGCTGGTCTCCTTGATGGAATCGATCGCCGCCAACGAGGAATAATTCCTCCTGCGCCGCGTTGCGATTCGGGAAACTCAACGCGCGCGGCGCCGCGCACATGATCGATCAAGCCGACCGGATTCACCGGTGCAGCATTGCCGCGCCACGCTACGTGCTGATCCGGGCGCGATAGCACCAAGCCACCGCCTTCAAACGCGGCGGGGGCAGGTTCTTTAACGTCAAGAATCCTGAGCGGGACGCCCCTTCTCCGGGCCGCGCGGGTGAGCGGCGTGACGTCGAGACTGGAGTCGAACCGCAACAAGGTGAACTCGGGCCCCATTGTATCGTAAATTGAACTGCCGTCGTCGTAGAAGAAATGCGGCGTGCGGCAGCCCGGCACCGTGGAAGCGGTATAGCTGCTCATGGAATAGGACGGCTGCGCCGCCCCGTCATAGGCGATGATCGGCGAGGCGTCGTAATAGGCGCCGAAGTTCAGCCCGGCGCAGGCATATTGCTGGACGTTGATCTCATAGGTGAGACTCCCGACCAGGCGTCGCGCCGCTTCCCCACGCGGCCCCTCTTCTTCGATCTCCGCCGGCACGGCGCCGCGCCGCTTGATCTCGGCCTCTGCGTGCGACATCGCAAAACGCGAGACCTGGCTTGTGATCGGCCAGCGCTCGGCCTCATAGGCATCGAGGATCGCCTCCGGCGCCAGCCGCTGAGATGAGCGGCGAGCAGCCAGGACAGGTTCATCGCATCCGCAATGCCGGCGTTCATGCCATAGCCGGCATAAGGCACCCAGATATGCGCGGCATCGCCGGCTATGAAGGCGGAGCCGTCGCGGAACTTGTTTGCGATCAGGCGGCGGCCGTACCAGTCTTCCTTCGAGATAACCTCATAGTCGAAATTCGCATCGACACCGAGAATGGTGCGCAGGCAACCGTCGCGGTCGACCGCCTCGAAATCCTCCTCGCCGGGCTTGAGATAATTGTGCACGAGCCAGCGCTCGCGCCCGTCGATCGCATAGACCATGCCGGACCGCCGCGGGTTGATCGCGCCGGTGCCCCAGGCACTCTCGTGACGCTGGCGATCGATCAGACCGGGCGCGCGGATGAATGTCGACTGCACGCGCTGGACAATGGCGTCGCCAGAAAATTCCGCGCCGATCGCCTTGCGCACCACGGAGCGCGCACCGTCGCAGCCGATCAGGAAGCGGCAATCGACGCGTTCGACCTTCCCGCTGTCGAGATCGCGCAAAGCGACGCTTGCACCGGTCGCCTCCACCACGACGTCCTCGACCGAGGTGCGGTTGATGATGGTGATGCGCTTTTGCGCTGCCGCATGCCCGAACAGGATCGGCTCCAGGAAGATCTGGTTGATGCGGTGCGGCGGCTCCGGCGTCGGCCAGTTGGCGTCGGCCGCGTCGGTTGCAGTGAAGCGATCGCGGCGACAGGGAATCCTGATGCGCGTCAGTTCGCGGCCGGTGAACGAGGTGCGGTAGCTGATGTCGTGCGGGTAGTCGGCCGGCAAGCCGGCGTTGCGGATCTTGTCCGCGATGCCGAGCCGTCGGAAAATTTCCATGGTACGCGCGGCAACATGGTTGCATTTCGGCTCCGGCGGCGCGGCGCGAGCCCGCGTCTCCACCACGGTCACATCGATGCCACGCCAGGCAAGATCGATTGCGAGCGTAAGCCCGACCGGCCCGGCGCCGACGATCAACACTTTCGAGGAGATCATCCCGCTTCGGCGCCCGACTTGATCACGATGGTCGCCCAGCGGTCGCCCTCGGTCTTGATGTAATCAGCAAAGCTGTCGGGCGTCGATGGCGGGACCGGCTCGATCGCCATCGCCGTGAAGCGCTCGCGCGTCGCCGGATTGGACAACCGCGTTGCGATTTGTGCCGCCAGGGCATCGATGATCGGACGCGGCGTGCCCGCCGGCGCCACCACGCCCTGCCAAGCCACGAGTTCGTAACCGGCAAGCCCGGCTTCGGCGAGCGTCGGGATGTCCGGCGCGGCCGCAACCCGCTTGGACGTCGTCACGCCCAGCACGCTCACCTTGCCAGCCTTGATCTGCGGCAAGACCGGCTGCAAATCCATGATCATGAAGGGGATGTGGCCGGCGATCACGTCGAGCATCGCCGCCACGCTGCCGCGATAGGGCACATGTCGGATGTCGATGCCGGCCGCCGTTTTCAGCATCTCGGCGCCAAGATGGTGCGGGCTACCATTGCCGGCGGAGCCGTAGGCGAGCCCCGGATTGGCCTTGGCATAGGCGATGAATTCGGAGAGCGTCCTGGCGGGAATGGCCGGATTGATGATCAGCGCGAACGGGATGGCTGCGACCAGCGCGATTGCACAGAAATCCTTGACCGGGTCATAGGGCAGTTTCTTGTAGAGCGTCTTGTTGATCGCAAGTGTGGTCGACGTCGCCATCAGCAGCGTGTAGCCGTCGGGCGCCGAGCGCGCGACCTGCTGGGCGCCGAGCGTGGTGCCCGCGCCGGGCTTGTTCTCGACAACAACGACCGCATTCAGCCCGCTCTTGATCTGATCGGCAACCAGACGGGCCAGCAAATCGGTGGTGCCGCCAGCCGGGTACGGCACGACCATCTTGATATTGCGGCTTGGATAGGCGGCCTCGGCCGCGATCGCAGGCGCTGCGAGGATGGCAAGCCCGCCGCCAACACCGACCATCGCCTGCCGGCGCGTCACTCCCATGGGGCCTCCTGAAGGTGCATTTTCGCGCTCGGTTTCTTGCGGGACCCTTGGGACCCTCGGCCGGGACCCTTGGCCAGGACCTTTGGCCGGGACCTTTGGCGCGGTCGTTGCGGCATATCAAAGGCCGCCAGGGACAAGAAGGCGACAAAAATCATACCCCTCCTCTCCGCAATGCGGGGCGCGGACGAAGAGCATCCCGAGCAGGGAGCGGCAGGAACCCTGGCTCCGAGTGGCGCGCAGATCCGACACCGAGCTCGGCAAGGTGGAGAAGGCGCCTTGCGCTTCCGGCTGGCTGGTCGGAAAGGCCTATTGCATCGCCGATAT
>Ga0134128_10006786_pt1 | contig 13846 bp, 10 predicted proteins | sample KB31754_FD_96462 | JGI IMG/M metagenome (GOLD analysis project Ga0134128, IMG submission 96462) | Terrestrial soil microbial communities with excess Nitrogen fertilizer from Kellogg Biological Station, Michigan, USA - KB3-175-4 | ecosystem: Environmental > Terrestrial > Soil > Unclassified ... | reverse complement strand
TGCGCGTGACCTTCGAGGGCGAGAAGGCACCGGCGCCGCAGGTCTTCGGCCGCGTGCTCATGGCCGTGGGCCGCTCGCCGAACGGCAAGCTGATCGGTGCCGAGGCCGCCGGCGTACAGGTGTCGGATCGGGGCTTCATCCCCGCCGACAAGCAGCTGCGCACCAACGTGCCGCACATTTTCGCGATCGGCGATATCGCCGGTCCGCCCATGCTGGCTCACAAGGCAATGCATGAGGCGAAGGTCGCCGCCGAAGTCGCTGCCGGACACCGCAGCGCGTTCGATGTGCGCGCGATCCCTTCCGTCGCCTACACGGATCCGGAGGTGGCCTGGGCAGGCCTCACCGAGATCGAGGCCAAGGCGAAGGGCATTGCCGTGGAGAAAGGCACCTTTCCCTGGGTGGCCAACGGCCGCTCCCTCTCTCTCGGACGCGAAGAGGGAATGACCAAGCTCCTCTTCGATCCGGAGAGCCGCCGTTTGCTCGGCGCCGGCATCGTGGGCACCAACGCCGGCGAGCTCATCAGCGAGCTGGCGCTCGCGATCGAGAACGGCTGCGATGCGGCCGACATCGGCTTGACCGTGCACCCGCACCCGACACTGTCGGAGACCGTGGCGGGAGCTGCCGAGGCGGTCGAAGGCACTCTGACCGATCTCTACATTCCCCCGCGGAAGAAGTAGCGGGGGCGGTACCGAATGGGAGTGCCGCAGGCAGGCTCACTTCCAGCAGGCATTCCGCGACGACTCGCTCGCCAGCCCCATTTGGCCGCGGCGCTCCTGCGGTGGCGCAATGCCTACCATCTCAGGCGCGCCCGGTTTCTGAGCGTCACGGCGCTCGCTCTGGCGCTCGTTAGCGGATTGCTGGCGGCTTCGTCCACCGGACGAGTGCTCGAGTGGCTCGCCGGCAATCCGGTGATCACTTTCGCGATCAGCGCGGGCCTCTTCGGTCTCTCCGCGGTTCGCCGCCAAGCGCGCATTCAGGCTGACGCGGCGAGCTCCTGGCTGTCCGCTTTACCCACAATGAGCTCGCCGCTCATACGGCTGGCGTTGGGGACTGCCGCGCGGTTTCTTGCGGTCCTCATCTTTGTGGGACTCGCCTGGGTGGTCGGCCGGGTCACAGCGGCGGCGGCAGCGCTGCTCGTTCTGGTCACGGCGATCGGCATGCTGGCCGGCACGCTGGGCGGTGTGCGGCTGATGGGTGGGGCGGCCGCGGCCTCTCCCGGCTGGCACTATGCAACCGTGTACCGCGCCCGGCGGCGCTGGGCCACCGCACCATCTCTCGCGCCACTCTCCTACTGGCCTCTTGCGCAAGGACGGTTCTTCAGCAGGCCAAAGATGACATCGCGTGTGGTGTTGCTCGCGCTGCTTTCGATTCCTGCAGGGCGCTACGACGTGCCGGGTCAGGTGGCGCTCGCGGTCGCCGCCGGCTGCATCACTCTCGCTACGCTTCTCTCGTTGTCGGCGGCGGCCGTTGGAGTAGCAGGCGGAGCGGCGCGCTGGCTGGCCCCGACTACGGTCCGCCTGTGGACCTTCGTCGGCGCGTTCGTCTGGCGCGTCGCGATGAAGCAGGCGGTCATTCTTGCCGTGGTGATCCTCCTCGCGTGCGCCGTCGACTACAGCCAAGCGCTTCGGGTCGGCGTGAAGGTGAGCGTGGCCTTCCTCCTGATCTCCTGCGCTGTCTCCTCGGCCGCGTGCCTCTGGGCCTGCAATCAGACGGGCCTCGGCGCCGCTCGTCGCGGTGCTTGAGTGACGGGGCCCGCAAGCCAATGACAGATTCATCGACGAGCGGCCAAGGGCAGCCTCCGGTACTGCAGGTCCGAAGCCTCCACGCCGGTTACGACAAGCTGGTGGTGCTCTCGGGCGTCGACCTCGACATCTCCCGCGGCGAATGGCTCGCGCTCCTGGGTCCCAACGCCAGCGGCAAAACGACATTGCTGCATTGCATTGCGGGATTGCTGGTCCCGTCGGCGGGCAGCATTTCCATCTGTGGCTGCTCTCTGCGGCAGGATGCGATGGGAGCCAAGGGCCAACTCGGCTTCGGCTGTGCACCGGAACGGCTGCCGGGTCTATTGACCGGGCGGCAGTGCCTGGAGGTGTATGCCGCGGCGAAGAGCCTCACCACGATCGATGCGGATGTGCTCGAGCTCGCCGAGGCGTTCGCCTTCACGGGGATGCTCGACCGGTTCGTCGCGTCATATTCGCTCGGCACGAAGCAAAAATTGGCGGTGCTCCTCGCTCTTCTCGGGGAGCCGGCGCTCGTGGTGCTGGACGAGGCCTTCAACGGGTTGGATCCGGCCAGTGCGCTCGTGCTGAAGCGGCATCTTCGCGTACGGGTGTCGGCGGGGCGGTGTGGCGTACTTCTCGCCACGCATGCCCTTGACGTCGTGGAGCGCTATTCGGATCGCGCCGTGCTGCTTCTCGATGGCCGCATCGCGAGGGTGTGGAGCCGTGAGCAGCTGGCGGAACTCAGGGCCATGCCCGGTGAGGGGCTCGAGGCGGCGCTGGCGGCTGCCTCCGCGGGATCATAGGGCGCGTAGGCGCTCCAAATACCGCTGTTCGTCGGGGGCTCGGCCGGAACGCTGGGCTTCCCACATGGTCTCCGCCAGTACTTCCAGCATGGCGTGCTCGGCGACGTGCGCGGCGCCCAGGCGCTTGGAGAGCGCCTGATGAACCTGGGTGATGCCGGCGGGACGGTCGGTGGCGACCTGCTCGCGGATGGCGAGGTGCAGGCCCATGTGAAGGAAGGGGTTCTCGCGGCCGCCTTCGGGGGTGTAGTCGGTGGTGAGGGCTTGAGGGCCGGATTCGAGCAGGGGCACGTACTCGGGGTGCTCGGCGATGACGGCGGCGACCTGGGCTTCGAGGGGCTCGAGCGGTTGCTTGGAGGTGTATTTGCGCCAGGAGTTGAGGTACATCTGGCGCAGCTGCTCACGGTTTTGGCCGGAGAAGAGGGGCATCGCTATTCGGCTTCAGCCTTTTGCCGCTTGGGCGCCCGGAGCGCCACCCGCAAAGGGATTTTCCGGGAACGTCGTGAATCCTTCCCTGGAGACTGGCGCAAAAACTTCCCTGCTTTTGAGCCTCCCGGAAAATCCCTTTGCGGGCGGCGCTCCTCTTTCACTGGATCGGGCACCGTTTTGTAGGGATATTCGCAAAGATCGCGGATGATGCACTTCGGGCATGCGGGGAGGCGGGCGGTACAGACGTAACGGCCGTGGAGGATCAGCCAGTGGTGGGCGTTGCGCTTGAACTCGTCGGGGGTGCTCTCGGTGAGGGCGTCCTCGACGACGCGAGGGGTTTTGCCGGGGGCGAGGCCGGTGCGGTTGGCGACGCGGAAGATGTGGGTGTCGACGGCTATCTCGGTCTCGCCGAAGATGATGTTGAGAACGACGTTGGCGGTTTTGCGGCCGACGCCGGGGAGCGCCTCGAGCGACTCACGGTTGGCGGGAACTTTGCCGCCGTGAAGCTCCACCAGCATCCGGCAGAGGCCGATCAGGTTCTTGGCTTTGGAGTTGTAGAGGCCCACGGTCCTGAGGTAGGGCTTCACGCCCTCCTCACCAAGCGCGAGGATGGCCTCGGGGGTGTTGGCTACCGGAAAGAGCTTGCGGGTCGCGGCGTTGACGCTCTTGTCGGTGGTATGGGCGGAGAGCATGACGGCGACCAGCAGCTCGAAAGGGCTCGAGTGCTCGAGCTCGGTTTTGGGCTCCGGGTTCGCCTCGGCGAGGCGGCGGAAGATGGCGCGGCGGGTGGCGGGGTGCACGATATGACCTCAGATCCCTCGCGGAAGCGCGCTGGGGGTTGCCATCTGCTTGCGCGATGCGAGAAGGGCATCGCGCTCGCGCGCGCGGCGGGCCGTGCGTTCGTTATGTGCGACGAAACGCTGACGATTCGCTTCGGCCTCAGGCGCGACGGGCGCAGCGTGGAGCGATGTACGCGGAACCATCGAGATGCAATCCACGGGGCAGGGCGCGATGCACAGCTCGCAGCCGTTACACAGCTCGAGGAGCACCGTGTGCATCTGCTTGCGGGCTCCGATGATGGCATCGACCGGACAGGGGGGCAGACATTTGGCGCAGCCGATGCAGGCGGCCTCGTCTATGAGGGCGACGAGCGGTGGACCCTCCACGCCATTGACGGGATTGAGCGGCAGCGGCTCGCGCTGCAGCAACAGGGCGAGCTTCTTGATCGTTGCTGCTCCACCCGGAGGGCACTGGTTGATAGGCACCTCGCCGTGGGCGATGGCCTCAGCATAGGGGCGGCATCCCTGATAGCCGCAGCGCGTGCATTGGGTCTGCGGCAACAGCGCATCGATGTCGTCGGCGGTTGCCATGTGGCGCCTCAGCTCACTCGCATTCCCGGAGTCGCTCCGCTGTCGGGCGAGAGCAGATAGGGGCCGCCCGAATCATCGCTGGCAGCGAGCACCATGCCTTCCGACACGCCGAACTTCATCTTTCGCGGGGCAAGGTTGGCGACCATGATGGTGAGGCGGCCCGTGAGGGTCGCGGGGTCATAGGCGGACTTGATGCCGGCGAAGACCGTGCGCTGCTCGCTTCCAAGGTCGAGAGTCAGCTTGAGGAGCTTGTCGGAGCCTGCGATCTGCTCCGCGAGGACGATTCGCGCCACGCGCAGATCGAGCCTCTTGAACTCGTCTATGGAGATCGTGAGGGATGCGGCGGCGCTCTTCGTGGGCGGTGCGGGTTGGCTCTCCGCTTCGAAGAGCGCATCAAGCTGCTTCGGGTCGACGCGGGTCATGAGATGCTGGTAAGGGTTGACATGGGTTGGGGGCTCCAGTGCGTCGGACCAGCGAAACGGCCGGTCGAGTCCGAAGAGTTCCTGGGCAACTCGGGCGCTCACGGCCGGCAGGACGGGCGCCAGCAGAACGCTGAGCAGCTTGAAGCCGTAAAGCGTTCGGGAGCAGATGTCCTGCAGCTCGCCGCGCTTCGCGGGATCCTTGGCCAGTGTCCAGGGCTGACGGCCGTCGAAGTCCTGATTGATGCGATCGGCCGTCGCCATGATCTCCCGCATCGCTTTCCCGAACTCCCGCGCCTCATAGCTGGCGCGCACACGTCCGGCGATTTCCGCGGCCTGCCGGCGCAGCGCGTCCGTGCCGCCGGCGTACTCGAGCGCGCCGCCGAATTGCCGGGTGATGAAGTTGGCGGCGCGGCTCGCGATGTTGACGTACTTGCCCACGAGATCGCTGTTGACCCGCGCCACGAAGTCGTCGGGGTTGAAGTCGATATCCTCGACATTGGCGTTGAGCTTGGCAGCGATGTAATAACGCAGCCACTCGGGATTCATGCCGATGTCGAGGTAGCGTAGGGGGCTGATGCCCGTGCCGCGCGACTTCGACATCTTCTCGCCGGAGACGGTGATGAAGCCGTGAACGTAGACGTTATCGGGGATCTTGTAGGGCGGTCCCGCGAACTTCAGCATCGCCGGCCAGAAGAGCGTATGGAAATAGATGATGTCCTTGCCGATGAAATGGATCTGCTTCGTATCGGGCGCGGTGAGAAATTCCTCGAAGCTGCGCGGCTCGCCGTTCGCCCTGGCCTTGCCGGTGGCGAAGTAGCTCTGAAGCGATGCCAGGTACCCGATCGGTGCATCCAGCCAGACGTAGAAATACTTGCCGGGCGAGTCGGGGATCGGAATGCCGAAATAGGGCGCGTCGCGTGAGATGTCCCAGTCTCCGAGCGCCTGCTCGCCCTTGTCCCCGCCTTGGCCTGACAGCCACTCGTGCGCCTTGTTGACGACCTGCGGCTGCAGGCGGCCCGGCGCCGTCGTCCAGCCATTGAGGAAGTCGACGCAGCGCGGATCGGAGAGCCTGAAGAAGAGGTGATCGGACGTCTCGAGGACGGGCTTCGCGCCCGTGAGCGCCGAGTACGGCTCGATGAGCTCCGTCGGAGCGTATACGGTCCCGCAGACCTCGCAGGCATCTCCGTACTGGTCCTTGGAGTGGCAGTTGGGACATTCGCCCTTGATATAGCGGTCCGCGAGGAACATCCCCTTGACGGGGTCGTAGAACTGCTCCACGGGCTTCGAGTAGATGAGCCCCGCTGCCTTCAGCCGCCGATAGATGTCCTGCGACAGCGCGACGTTCTCCGGTGAATCGGTCGAGTGCCAGTGATCGAAGCTGAGGTGAAAGCCCTGCAGGTATCTCGGGCGTCCCGCCGCAATCCGCCGCACCAGCTCCTGCGGGCTGATCTTCTCCGCCTCCGCCTTGAGCATGATGGGCGCCCCATGGGCGTCATCGGCGCCCACGAAATGCACCTGATGCCCCTGCATGCGCTGAAAGCGCACCCAGATGTCCGCCTGGATGTACTCCATGATGTGCCCGATGTGAAACGGGCCATTGGCGTACGGAAGCGCCGTTGTGACGAAGAATTTCTCAGCCATTCCCGGAGTTTACAGGACCGCGGAGGCCGCGGCAGCCTGCCCGGGCGGAGCCCGCTCGGGGCTAGCCGGCGTCCTTGACCAGCTCGAACTTGCCCTTGTTGATGGCCTTCTTGTACGCCTCCTTGCCGGTGACCTGCCGCTGATCGAGCAGCTGTTGGATGGCGGTGTCCATGGTGCGCATGCCGAATTGGCCGCCGGCCTGCATGGTGTTCTCGAGCTGATCGAGCTTGCCCTGGCGGATCAGGTTCGCGGCGGCCGGGGTGTTGATGAGGATCTCGAGGGCTGCCACGCGGCCCTGCTTGTCGGCCCGTTGCAGCAGCTGCTGTGAGATCACGCCGCGCAGAGAGGTCGAAAGCATCGTGCGTACGTGCGACTGCTTGTCCGACGGGAAGACGTTGACCATGCGGTCCACGGTCTGCGCGGCACCGTTCGTGTGCAGCGTCCCCATGACGAGAATGCCCATTTCCGCGGCGGTGACTGCGATGCTCATCGTCTCCAGGTCGCGCAACTCGCCCACCAGGATGACGTCCGGGTCCTCACGCAGCGCCGAGTGCAGCGCCGCCGCGAAACTGGGAGCGTGTACGCCGATCTCGCGCTGGCTGATGAGGCAGCTCTTCCTCTGGTGCACGAACTCGATGGGATCTTCGATCGTGAGGATGTGTCCCTTCACCCGCAGGTTGATGTCGTCGATCATCGCCGCGAGGGTGGTCGACTTCCCGGACCCTGTCTTCCCGGTGACGAGAATGAGGCCGTTGTTGGTGCGGCAGAGCTGGCGCACCGACTCCGGGAGCTTCAGCTCGTCCATGGTCAGTGCCTTGGAGGGAATGGCGCGGAACACGGCGCCCATGCCGTTCAGTTGGCGCATGACATTGACGCGGAAGCGTCCCCGCTCGGGAATCGTGTATGCGAAGTCCGCGCCGTCCTTCGCCTCGAAGCGGTCGAGGGCGGTCTTCGGCATGATCTCGTAGAGCGCCTGCTTGACGAAGTCCTGGGCAAGGTTCTCGGGCTTGAGGGCCATGAGATCGCCGTACTGACGGATCCGCGGCGGGTCGCCTGCGATGAAGTGCAGGTCGGAGCCGCGCTTCTGCAGCACGTCGAGCAGAAAGGCGTCGATGGTCGCCATGAATCGCGCCTCGCGTCTCAGGCCGCCGAGGCCGGCGACGATGCCGCCGGGGCCAGCTCGGCCTTGGGAAGCATGCTGGTGTCGGTGACGTACTTCTGGAACGGACGCTTGTCAGTGGCGTACGAGTACGCGTCGTCCGGGTCGATCTCACGCGCACTGATGGCCGCAAGCAGGGCCTGGTCGAGCAGCTGCATGCCGAGATCACGGCCCATCTGCAACTGGCTCGGGATCTGGTGGGTCTGCTCGGTCTGGACGAGTTTGGCAATGGCTTTGGTCATCATCAGGACTTCGCATACGGCCCTGCGACCACGCGCATCCGGCGTCTTCACCAACACCTGAGTCACGACGGCGAGCAGACTCTGTGCAAGAAAGCTCTTGGTCTGCTCGCGCTCCTCGATCGGCAGTGCATCGATGATGCGATCGATGGTTTTGACGGCGCTCGTCGTGTGGAGCGTGCCGAGCACGAGGTGGCCGGTCTCTGCCGCCGTCATCGCCATCGAGATCGTCTCGGCATCACGGAGCTCGCCTACGAGAATGACGTCCGGGTCCTCACGCATGGCGGCGCGCACGCCCTCCGCGAAGCTCGGGATATGCGTCCCCAGCTCCCGCTGAATGACCTGACTGTTCTTGCTGCGGTGCACGAACTCGATCGGATCCTCGAGGCTGATGATGTTCAGCTTACGGGTCTGATTCAGATGATTGATCATCGCGGCCAGGGTGGTGGACTTGCCGGTGCCGGTCGAGCCGGTCACCAGAATCATTCCCTGGTGATAGTCGCAGAGCTTGGTGATGATCGCGGGCAGGCCCATCTTGTCCAGGGAGGGCACCTCGGAGGGAATGGCCCGGAAGGTCGCGCCGATCCCGGTGTCCTTGCGATAGACATTGACCCGGAAGCGGCCGCCTTCAGCGGACACGTAGGAGAAGTCGAGGTCCTGTCCCGTGGCGAAGTGCTCGGCCTGGGAGCGGCTCATGATCTCCATCACGTAGCCCTCGAGCTCGGCGGCGCGCAGTTCGCGGAACTTGATCGGCAGAAGGTCGCCTTGCATGCGCAGCATCGGTGGCACTCCGACGGCAAGATGCACGTCCGAGCACCCCTGCTGTGCTCCCAGCTTGAGAAACGCGTCTATACGCGCCAAAGCAATTCTCCTGGTTGATTGGCTGAAACAGGCCTGCGGCCGTTTCAGCAGCCAGCCATTGAACCCGAGTCGACCCCGCCGGCAAAAAGCGCGGTTTTTGCCGCCTCACGCACTTGCTGCCGACGTTCTCGCAAAGGTTTCTTTTGCGCGCTCAAGCCGGCAAAATCAATGGCTTGTAGCTCAAAATTTGACGTAACGCACGTGTTCAGTGCGCTACTGGTACTTGGCGAGCGCGCCGCGCAGCTCTTCCATGCTCTGGAAGCGCTTGGCCTTGTCCACCGACATCGCTTTCGTGATGAGCTCCGCGAGCCCGGCGGGGAGTGCGGGGTTGATTTCCTGCGGTGGGCGGGCCTTGCCCTGCACATGTTGATACATGACCGACATGTGATCGCCCCGGGAGTAGGGTGGCACGCCCGTGAGCATCTCGTAGAGCATGACCCCGATGGCGTAGATGTCGGCGCGCTGGTCGACTTTCTTGCCCAGGATCTGCTCGGGCGCCATGTACTTCGGCGAGCCGATGACGTAGCCAGTCTTGGTGAGCTGCGTGTCGCCCTCGCGCTGCGCCGCGGCGACACCGAAGTCGACGATCTTGAGGAGCCCCTCCTGGTTGATGAGCACGTTGGCGGGCTTGAGGTCGCGGTGCACGATGCCGACCTGGTGCGCGACCGTCATCCCCGTGCACATGTCGATGCCGAACTGCAGCGCGCGCTTGAGCTCGATCGGCTTGTCGCCCACGATCTCGGCCCCCAGCGTATGCGACGGGAAATACTCCATGGAGATGGCGTAGTTGCCCTGGATGAAGAGGAAGTCGTAGATGCGGATGACGTTCTTGTGCGTGATCTTGCGCGAATAGCGCAGCTCGTGGACGAAGCGCTTCATGACTTCTTCGTCCCCCGAGACATTGGGGTTCAGGAACTTCAGGATCAGCCGCTCGTCGACGACCGTGTCCTCCATCAGCAGCACCGTGCCGAAGGCGCCGCGGCCGATGCGATCGATGTACTTGTAGCGGCCTTCGATGATGTCGCCGGGCTTGAGCGTCTGGATGTCGAGCCGTGGCGGTCCTTCCGTGGTCCTCGATTGCGCCGCCGGTTCCATTACCGACGTCCGTGAGGCTTCCACCAGCGGAGGCGGCGTCGGCGCGCGGGGCGCTGCCGGCTGCGCGGGAAGCGGTGTGCCCGCCGGGACAGGTGCGCCGCCAGACATGCGGTTGTCGAGCTCCGCGAGGGCTGCAGCTGCCACACGCGAGATGGTCTGGTCGGGAGAGACGGCCTGCGTCTGCAGCTCCGTGCGCAGTTGCTCGGCATGCCGGTCGTCGACGATCTTCGAGAGCGCCTGCATCGCCTCGATCCGCAGCTCCCGCTCCGGTCGTGCCATCAAGGGGAAGAGGGTGTCGACGAGCCTTGCGTCGCCGAGTTTGCCGAGCGCGCGCACGACGATGGGGGTTGCCTTGGCGGGGCCCACCTTCAGCATCTCGGTGAGGCGCGGCACGGCGCGCTTGCTGCCGATCTCCGCCAGCGCATCTACGGCCCGCTCGCTCACCCACCAGTCCGGATCGCGGGTGGCCTGGATCAGAGAATCGACGGCACGCTCGTCCTTCGTCTGGTTGAGAATCTCGATGGCGGCGCGGCGGATGTCCTCGTCCTTGTCGCGGATGAGCTCGAGGACTGCCTCGATGACGCGCGGGCCGCCGATCTTGCCGAGCGCATCGGCGGCGCGGCTGCGTACCCACCAGTCGGCGTCCTTCAGCGCCTCGAGCAGATGCTTCACCGACTTTGCGTTGCCGACCTCGTTCAGCACCTCGACGGCGGCGCGGCGGGCGTTCTCGTTCTCGTCCTTCAGGATCTCGATCAGGTAGCGGATGGTGTCGGGATCGTTCGCCTTGATGACGACATCGATGGCCTTGTTCTGCACATCGATCTCAGGGTCCCTGAGCAGGGCGCAGACACGCTCGATGTCGATCTTGCCGTCCATCCGCTGCAGCGCCGACAGCGTGGCGCCGCGAATGAGCTTGTTGGGATCCTTGAGCAATCCCTGCAGAGCCGTCTGCACTTCCGGTGTGTTGAATCGAGCCAGGACGTTGATGATGTGCACGCGCGCGATCGGGTCCTTGCCGTGCACGCGGCCGATGAGCTCCGACACCGAATGGGTGTCGGCGATCTCGGCGATGATCCTGAAGAGCGCCGCCTTCTCGTTCGGCTCCTGAGTGTAGGCGGCATTGAGGAGCTCGCGCACGCCGAAGCGCGACTTCTGGGCGGCGATCACCTCGAGCAGGGCGGATTTGGAGATTCCCGGGGTCGCCAGCGCCTCGATGAGGAGGTTCGGCGGGTAGTTGCGGCTGCTGGTGAGTGCCCAGGCGATTCCGGCCACCACGCGGGGGCTGCCTTCCACCAGGCCGCGCACGAAGGTCGGAAAGGACTTTGGGCTGACGAGCCCGGAGAGCACCTCGACGAAGGCTAGGGTGGCGTTCTTATCGGCATCCGGCAATGCCGCAAATACGGATTCGATGGCGCCGGCCCCTAGGTCTTTGAGGCGCGCGATGGCCTTCTGGGTATCCGGGCTCGCCGGGTCGCTGGAGGACCTGATCTCGGTGATCAGCCGGTCCGCGCGCAAATTGGTGAAGAAGCTCATTCAGCCTTTCCGGAAAGGCACTCCCGCACGGCTCCCTCGCGCGAAGCTTCCTCCACGCCAATGTGTCGCGAAATCGGTGCTCAATGCGCCAGACCCCACCCTATTCGCCAGGCCACACCCACGCAGCCGGTCAGGAATATCACGAAATTATGCCATAGCCCCGGACACGGCACGACGCGCGTACCGGCCACGCCTGCCGACTCAGGGGAAACCCTCTACAATCGGCAGCTGCAGCCGCTGATTTCCACGATCTCCGCATGGCCGACGATTCCGCTCTGCACGCCGTCAGGACCGCTCTCGAGGCGTATGTTGACCCGTACTTGAACGAATCCCTCGGGGAAGCCGGCGCCGTGCGCGAGGTGGCCGCGCAGGGCGGCGGGTATCGGGCGCGGATCGCGCTGGGCTTTCCGGTCGGAGGCTATCAGGAGGAGCTCACGACGGCCCTGCAGGCGCACCTGGCAGCCGCAGGGCAAGGTGATGCGCTTGCGATCGAGCTCGAAGCCGACATCCGCTCCCATGCGGTGCAGCGCAATCTCAAGCCTCTGGGCGAGATCCGCAACATCGTCGCCGTCGCCTCCGGCAAGGGCGGTGTCGGCAAATCCACGGTCGCCGTGAATCTGGCGCTGGCCTGGGCTGCGCAGGGGGCGCGCGTCGGGATGCTCGATGCGGACATCTATGGACCCAGTCAGCCGCTCATGCTCGGCCTGGAGGGCCAGCGTCCGACCTCGCCCGACGGCAAGCACCTGAAACCGCTCGAGAGCTACGGCGTGGCGGCGATGTCCATCGGCTTCCTCGTCGATGCGGAACAGCCGATGGTCTGGCGCGGCCCCATGGTCACGCAGGCGCTCACGCAGCTCCTGTCGGAGACCGACTGGGGCGTTCTCGATTACCTCGTCGTCGACATGCCCCCGGGGACGGGCGACATTCAGCTGACGCTTGCGCAGCGTGTTCCCGTGGCCGGCGCCGTGATCGTCACGACGCCGCAGGACATTGCGCTGGCGGATGCGCGCAAGGGCCTCAAGATGTTCGAGAAGGTGTCCGTACCGGTTCTCGGCGTCGTCGAGAACATGAGCATCCACATCTGCTCCAACTGCGGCCATACCGAGCACATTTTTGGTGCCGGCGGTGGCGCGCGGATGGCCGCGCAGTACGGTGTGAAGCTGCTGGGGGAGCTGCCACTCGATGCGCACATCAGAGAGGAGGCCGACGGCGGCCGTCCCACGGTCGTTGCCGCACCGGATGCACCTCGCGCACTCGCGTATTTCGACATGGCCCGCCGGACGGCAGGCGCGCTCGCGATCCGGGCGCGCGACCGCAGCAGCGTTTTCCCGAAGATAGTCGTAGAAGACACTTGACGCGGAGCCCGTCCGCCCGATCCTGCTATCGCATAGTACCGTCGCTCTCAAGCGAGAATATGGCCGCATCTCAAGAAGCCGCACGAGCACCCTCATACACCGGGATCCTGCCCTGCCAGAAAATCAGGGAAATGCTGAGCGCCGGAGAGATCCTGCCGGCGGGTATCCTCAGGGACAACGAGATCGCTCCGGACCAGATTCAGCCTGCCAGCATCGACTTGCGTCTCGGAGATTGCGCCTATCCGGTCGATGCGAGCTTTCTGCCGGGCAAGGGAATGAAAGTGCTCGAGAAGATGCGCGAGCTGGATTCGAGCTTCGAGCGCTTCAAGATCAGCCTCGATCACGGCGCCGTCCTGGAGAAGGGCCGCGTCTATGTCATACCGCTGTTGGAGAGCATCAGCCTCAGAAGCGACGTCGCCGCCTTCGCGAACCCCAAGAGCTCGACCGGCCGCCTCGACATCCTGACGAGGCTCATTGCCGACCATGCGACTCTCTTCGATCAGGTCGAAGAGGGCTATGAGGGACAGCTCTACATCGAGGTCGCGCCACGCAGCTTCAGCGTCGTCGTCAGAACCGGGACGCGCCTCAATCAGCTGCGATTCCGGCGGACGCGGGGCGAGAGCCCGAAGCCCATCACCGGCGCCGACTGGCGGTCTCTGCTCACGGAAGGGCAGATAGCCGATTCGAACGCCATGGGCGAGAAAACTGGGATGCTGCCCTTCACGATCGATCTCAAGGGCAGCGGCACCGACAATGCACTCATCGGCTGGCGCGCGAAGAAGCATGCCCGACGCATCGATCTCGAGCAGCGCAACTACGACCCGTTCGATTTCTGGGAGCCCATCCGCTTCCACAAAGAATCCTCCCTGATCCTCGACCCGGACGAGTTCTACATCCTCATCACCAAGGAGGCGGTGGCCGTGCCGCCGGAGTTCGCCGCCGAGATGCTGCCGTACGACACGCGGGCCGGCGAGTTTCGCGTGCATTATGCGGGCTTCTTCGATCCCGGGTTCGGCTGGGACGTGCAGACCAGACGCGCAGGCAGCAGCAGGGGCGTGTTGGAAGTCAGGTCACATGAGGTGCCTTTTCTGCTCGAGCATGGGCAGACGGTGGGCTGGCTGCGCTATGAGCGCATGGCGGAGCGGCCGGACGTGCTGTACGGCAGCGATATCGCCTCCAACTACCAGGGACAGCAATTGAGGCTGGCGAAGCAGTTCCGGC
>Ga0134128_10006784_pt1 | contig 13848 bp, 14 predicted proteins | sample KB31754_FD_96462 | JGI IMG/M metagenome (GOLD analysis project Ga0134128, IMG submission 96462) | Terrestrial soil microbial communities with excess Nitrogen fertilizer from Kellogg Biological Station, Michigan, USA - KB3-175-4 | ecosystem: Environmental > Terrestrial > Soil > Unclassified ... | reverse complement strand
TTGCACAGCTTCGCCACCGCGTACTCGGGAAAGCCGGTGATGCTCCGGCTGCCGCGCTGCAGGGCGCTGAAGTCGATGCCGGGCGCCCGGTAGTGTGCGTCGCTGGCCAGCGTGACCACCCGGGCCGGGGCGCACTCGGCCAGCCGGCCGAGCAGGGCCATGGTCAGCGCGAAGTGCCCGAGGTGGTCCACGCCGAAGGCCAGCTCGAAGCCGTCCGTGGTGGTCCAGCCGCGGCGGCCGGGCACCCCGGCGTTGTTGATCAGCCCGTGCAGCGGCTCGCCCAGGGCCAGGAACCCCTGGGCGCAGGCCCGCACCGACGCCAGCTCGGCCAGGTCCAGCGGGATGAACACCACGTTCTGGTTACCGCTGGCGGCCTTGATCCGGTCGGCGGTGGCGTGCCCGATGTCCGCCGGCGAGCGGCAGCCGAGGAACACCCGGGCACCCCGGCGGCCCAGTTCGGTCGCGGTGGCCCGGCCGATCCCGGTGTTGGCCCCGGTGATCAGGAACGTGCGGCCAGCCAGATCGGTCATGTGCCGCCCCCAGCTGGTCCGCGGTTCACCGCACAGACAGTGCTATCGCAGCGTATTGGCAGGCGGCCGCGGCACAGACAAAGACGTGGAAAACCTCGTGATAGCCGAACACGGAGGGGACCGGGTCGGGCCAGCGGCGGTGGTAGGACAGCGCCCCGGTCAGGTACAGCAGACCGCCGGTCAGCATCAGCACGCCCGGCGCGGTCCCGGAGTGGACCCAGACCTCGGGCAGCGCCAGCGCGGCCACCCAGCCGAGCGCGATGAACATCCCGCCGACCAGCCGTTCTGGCGCATTCATCCAGGTCAGGTGGATGCCGGCCGCGGTCGCGGTGAGCACCCAGATCGCGGTCAGGCTGGCCACCCCGAACGCGCCGTGGGTGGCCAGGATGAAGGTCGGGGTGGCGGTGCCCGCGATGAGAAAGAAGATCATCGCATGGTCCAGCCGCTGCAGCCGGCCGCGCCAGGCGTCTGACCAGGTGCCGCAGTGATACAGGGCACTCACCCCGAACAGGGCGCTCACGCTGGCCGCGTACACGGCGACGCCGACCGTGCGCGCGGTGCCGGTGGCCTGGCGCAGCAGCAGGATGCCGAACACCAGCGAGGCCGCGAACCAGAGCAGGTGCAGCCAGCCGCGCATCACCGGCTTGACGTAGTAGATGCCGCGCCGGGCGTCGTAGAACGTACCTGCCAGGGCCGGGGCCGGCGAGGGTCCCGGCGGCGATAGCGGAACCGCTGCTGAGGTTGGGTCGATGGCGCTCACCAGTGGCCTCCCTGCCTGCGTGGGACGCCCCCGGCCGGCTTATGAGACCGACGCCCTCAGCCCCAGTCTCACCGATTACCCTGGGTTTTGTAACCGAAACGAATTACGTGTCCGAATTACTGGGCCCCGGCGCCCGCGGCGGCCGCGGCGCCCTCGGCCAGGCTGCCCGCGTAGAAGTGCCGCGCGGTGCCGATGAGCTCATCCAGTGGTGGCCACCACGGGCCGTGCGGCAGCGAGCGGAGCGCGTGGCGCACCCGTGCCGCCTGCTCCTGCTCGCCCTCGGCGCGGACCACCACCTCGACCCGGCGCGGCCGGGCCGCCCGCAGCGGGCCGAGATACATGTCCGGCGGTGCACCGTCCGGCTGGGCCGGCGCCAGCACCAGGTAGTAGTCGGGCAGCTCAAACCGCTTGGCCCGCCACGCGGCCAGCACCTCGGCGGCCTGCTCCTCGAAGCCCGCCGGGCCCGGTGACCCGGCTGACAGGTCCCACATGGCCGCCCACTGCGCCGCCATCCCGGCCAGCGGGTCCGCGGGCACCAGCACGAACGGAGACGCGCGATGGGCCGCTTCGGCCAGCGCCGCGCTGGCCGCGGTCAGCCGGTCGGGTTCGCGGTCCCGGTCCGGTGGCCGGACCAGCGCCACGTTCGGGGACCGGGCCAGCTCGGCCAGCACCGGCTCATCCACCGCACCCACCAGGGCGACCACCGTCGCAGACTCCCGCCGCACCGCCCCGATAATAGGCGTCCCCCACCCCGCCCCCGCCATCACTGCGGTGCATTTGGTCAGTGCGGTTCATCGTGGGCGCTGGGACACCCGCGATGGACCGCGCCGATGAGTTCAGGGGGCAGCGGCTGGGCAGGCTGGCGCGGTCAGCTGGCGGGCAGGCGGGTCAGGGGGAACGGGGCCGGGAGGCGCAGTTCCACGTTGCGGTCGGTGGGCAGGCCGGCCCGGCCCAGGTTGGCCGCGCCGATGACCGGGACGTTCGCGGCCAGTTCCCGGTGCAGCGCGGCCAGGTCGGCCGCGCGGTCCAGGGACCGGGCCGCCAGCGGGCTGTCGTGATCCACCATCGTGCAGGTGATGGCCAGTTCCCCGGCGGCGTCGGTGAACTCGACCACCCGGGTCTGGCACGGCCAGTCCACCACCGCGCAGGTAGTGACCTCCCAGAACCCACGCCCCAGGCCGGCCGGGTCACGCCGCGCGCGGACGCTGTTGATGTGCGTGTGCCCGTTCAGCCACAGCACCACGTTGCCGAACCGGTGCAGCAGGGCCAGGAACTCCGCCGCGCCGACCAGCGGCTCCCCATCGGGCCCGCGGTGCCCGTACCGGGTGTTGGTCAGCGTGTCCACGCCGTGGTGGGAGAACAGCACGACCAGCCGGTCGGCGTGCCCGGTCCGTACCCGCTCACCGGACGCAGCGCGGTACTCCGAATGCACCTCGGCCAGCCGGTCCGCCAGCCACCGGGCCTGCGTCTGGTCCAGGCACCCGTCGGCGCCGCCCGCCAGGCAGTTGGTGTCCAGCGCGATGAACCGGATGGCCGGGGTGTCATGCACGTAGTACGCGGTGCCGTCGCGCCGGTTCGCCTCGGTGAAGCCGTGACCCAGCGGCTCGGCCCCGGGCCGGAAGTGCGCGGCCACGAACTCCTGCCGGGTCACCGGCCGCCGCCCGCGGTCGGCGGCCACCGGGCGGGACGGCCCGGTCATGAACACCTCGGGGCTGGTGGTGAACAGCTCCAGCGCCTGATCGTGGTCGAAGCCGTCCGGCGGCCCCACCGGCTTGCAGTCACCAACCAGCGCGGCCGCGATGCCCGGGGTGGCCCGGCCCACCCCCTGGTTCAGCGCCTCATGATTGCCGAAACAGGACAGCCACGGGATGCGCAGGCCACTGGCCGGGAAGGAGCGCAGGGCAAAATCGAGCAGTCCCGGGTGATTCGGGAAGCCGAACTCGCGGCGGAAGAAGTCCGGGCCATCCGGGCCGGCGCCGTCCGGTTTCCAGAAGATGTCGTCCGGCCAGTCCAGGGCCTGCACCCCGGCGTAGCCGGCCGCCCCCGAGTTGGGGGTGACCAGCCCGCCCTCGAACAGCGCCAGGAACAGCTGCGCCTCGTTCCACTGGGCGTTGTCGATCGCGTCCCCGGTCGTCACCACCAGCTGCGGCGCCGCCCCGGTGGCCGGCCCGCGGACCGCGTTGACCGTGCGCAGTGTGGCGTCCACCGCGTGCGGGGTGAGCGCCTCCTGCGGCCGCTGCACCGGCACCACGCCGGCATAGCGCGGGTCGGCGAAGAAGCGGTTCAGGAACTCGAACCGGGTGGGCGACTGCACGTCGGCCAGCTGCAGGTCGGTCACGTGCACCAGGCAGGCCAGCGGCCGCCGCGCACCGCCATTATTTTCCTTAACGACCGTTGCCCCCGGCTGCCCAGCCGCCGCGAACTCGTCGCGGAGCACATGACGTTCACCGTCGGTGAGCTCGATGGCCCGGTACGGCGCGCTGGCGCCGCAGCGCAAGACGGCCCCAGCGCCCAGCCGGCGGTCGGTGGTCAGCGGCGGGACCGGCCCGGTCAAGCCTCGCTCACAGCCGGTGCGCCGGCCGATACCAGCACCGGGTCGGGGCGGATGGCCAGGGTGACCCGGCTGCCCGCGGTGAGCTCGCTGGCGTCTGAGGTGGGCAGCTGGGCCAGGATCGTCGTGTCGCCCAGGTCCACGGTGACCCGGCTGGTGGCACCCAGGAATGTGGTGGTGATCACGGTGCCGGTCAGCGGCCCGGACTCGGCCGCCGAGTCCGCGGCCAGCGTCACCGCCTCCGGCCGGACCAGCGCGGTGACCGGGCCGGGCGGGGTGGACTGATCGACCAGCGGCAGGTCGCGGCCGCGCACGGTGACCACGGTCCCGCTGACCGTGCCGGCCAGCCGGTTGGTCAGGCCGACGAACTCGGCCACGAACGAGGTAGCCGGGCGGCTGTACACCTCGGTGGGCGGGGCCAGCTGCTCCAGCCGCCCGTTACGCATCACGCCGACCCGGTCCGCGATGGCCAGCGCCTCCTCCTGGTCGTGCGTGACGAACAGCGTGGTGATGCCGACCTCCAGCTGGATCCGCCGGATCTGGTCCCGCAGCTGCGCCCGGACCTTGGCGTCCAGCGCGGACAGCGGCTCGTCGAGCAGCAGCACCTGCGGCTCGATGGCCAGCGCCCGGGCCAGCGCGACCCGCTGCTGCTGCCCGCCGGAGATCTGGTGGGCGTACCGGCCGGCCTGCTCGGACAGGCCGACCAGGTCGAGGATTTCCAGCGCCCGCCGGTCCCGATCGTCCTTGCTCACCCCGCGCAGCCGGAGCCCGAACGCGACGTTCTGCTGCACGGTCATGTGCGGGAACAGCGAGTAGGCCTGGAACACCATGCCCATGTCCCGCTTGCTGGCGGGCACGTGGGTGAGGTCCCGGCCGGCGACCGTGATACGGCCCTCATCCGCGTCTTCCAGCCCGGCCAGCAGCCGCAGCGTGGTCGTCTTGCCGCAGCCGGACGGCCCGAGCAGGGCGACCAGCTCACCGGGCTGCAGGGTCAGGTCGAGGCCGTCCAGCGCGGTGACCGGGCCGTACCGGCGGGTCAGCCCGGACATCCGGACTTCGACCGCGGCCCGGGCGGCACCGTCCTGCGTGCTGGTCACTGGTGAAGTCACTGCGCTACCTCATCCCCGGTCGCGGCGGCGGCGGCTGACAAAGGACAGGATCAAAAGCAAGACGAACGCAAAGATGAGTGCCGCGGCCGAGGTCGATAAGAGGACCCCGGCGTTGGGCGTGTTCCGGCTGATCGCGTATAGCGCCACCTGCAGGTTGGTGTACAGCAGCAGGTAGGCGATCGTGAACTCGCCGAGCACCAGGGCCGCGGTCAGCAGCACCGCGTTCAGGATCGCCTGCCGCATGTTCGGCGCGATCACCCGGACTATCACGGTGAACCAGCTCGCCCCGAGACTGCGGGCGGCCTCGGACAGGGTCGTGACGTCCATCGAGCCCAGCCCGGCGGCGAGCGCGCGATAGGCGTAGGGCAGCGCCAGGATCACGTACGCCCAGAACAGCTGGAGCGCGGACAGCTGGTAGTGCCGGATGAAGTTGTACACCGGGGCGAGACCGACGACCAGCACGATCGCCGGGATAGTGAGCGGCAGCAGGCAGAGGAACTCCATGGTGCGGCTGATCCATTGCACCCGCAGCTGGACCCAGATCATGGTCGGCACCAGCAGCACCAGCATCACCACGCAGGTGATGACGGCCAGCTCCAGGGTGATCTCGACCGCGCTCAGCAGGCCCGGGTAGGACACGATCTGGGTCCAGGGCGTCACTGACCACGTGCCGAGCTTGCTCCCCTCCAGGGAGAACCTGAGCAGCGCCAGGAACGGCAGCAGGAAGAACAGCCCGAACACGGTGAACACGATGTAGCGGAACACGTTCAGCCGCCGGCGCCGGCCCGCCTTCATGCCGCGCGGGCTGGCCACCGCAGTGGCCGGCTCTGGCTCGCCGGCCAGTGCCCCGGTTACCGCAGCCATCGCGTCGCCCGCCGCTGCACCAGCGCGTATGCCGTCATGACGATGGCGACCAGGATCACCATGCCCAGGGCGAGTACGTCGCCCTCGTTGATGTTGGCCAGCCCGACCTCACTGTTGAGCACGGTGCTGATCTGCTGCGGCACGATGTAGGCGATCTGGTTCTCCCAGGCCTCGATGGTCGCGAAGGCCGACAGCGCGTTGGCGAACAGCAGCAGCAGGGACCCGAGGAAGGCCGGAGCCAGCAGCGGGGCGCCGACATGCCGCCAGTACTGCCAGGCCGACGCGCCTAGGCTCTCCGAGGCCTCCCGCCACTGCACCTTGAGCCCATCGATCGCGGGCATGAAGACCAGCACCATCAGCGGGATCTGGAAGTAGGCGTAGATCACCGTGATGCCCCACGGGAAGTCCTGGTACCAGCTGGCGTGGAACAGCAGGCCGATGGGGCCGATCAGCACCAGGAACGCGAACGCCAGAGTGACCCCGCCGAACTGGGCCAGTACCCCGGAGACCACCAGGTACAGGCGGCGCACCGCGCCGTCTGGGTTCCCGGACGCCACGGCATATGCCAAGATCGCGCCGAACACTGCCCCCACCAGCGACGAGATCAGGGCCAGCTCCAGTGAGCCGACGAAGAAGCTGCGCACCGTCGAGTTCCCCAGCGCCTTGAGCCCGGCCAGCTGGAACTGCCCGTTCGGGTTCTTGAACGCGTTCCAGATCACGATCCCGGTCGGCAGCAGCAGAAAGATGCCCACGTAAGCCAGGAACGGCACGGTGCCGACCCAGGCGGGAGCCGCAAGCCGGCGCCCGGCCCTGGGGGGCCGGGCGCCGGCTTCCATGGTTGGTGCGACGGTCACAGTCCCTCGCTACTTGATGGCCGCCTGCCAGTTGGCCGACAGGTATGTGGCCGCGCCGGTGGCCTGGCTCTGGCTCAGGAATATCGGCGTGCCGGAGATCGCGGGCAGCTTAGCGGCTGCGGCCTTGTCGATGCTCCCGTTGTTCGCCATGGCCAGCTGCTCGACCGGGCGCGCGCCACCCTGCAGCCACAGGTTCTGGCCACCTCCGCTGGCCTGGGAGTACAGGAACTCCTCCCACAGCCGGGCGGCCGCCGGGTGCGGCGCGTTCTTGTTGATGGCCTGCGTGTAGTAGCCACCCAGCGGGACGCCCGGCGGCACGAACACCTTCCAGTTGGCCACGCCGACGTAACTGGGCAGGTTGAGGTAGTCCCAGTTGAACACGACCGGGGTGGTGCCGGCCTTGATGGTGGCCCCGGTGGCTGACACCGCGCTGAAGTTACCGGCCTGCTTGAGCTTGTGGAAGAACGCCACGCCCTTGGCGATGTCGCTGGGCGTTCCGCCGGACAGCAGGTTGGCCAGCATGACGCCGTTCAGCCCGGCGTTGGCGGAGGTCGGGTCGCCGTTCAGGGCGACCGCGTTCTTGAACTTCGGCTGGAGCAACTGGTTCAGCGAGGTGATCGTGCCGAACTTGCTGGAGTAGCCGATGGCCATGTAGCCGCCGTAGTCCTCGTACCAGAGCCCGTTCGCATCCTTCTGCGCGGCCGGGATCGAGGACCAGGTGCTCACCTTGTACGGCGTGAACAGGCTGGTGTTAGTCAGCGCGACCGCCTGCCCGACGTCCACCACGTCGGGCGCGGCGGCGGTGCCGTTCTCCTGCTTGATCGCATTGACTTCCTGCTGGCTCGTGCCATCCGGATTAGCCGAGTTGATTTTAATTCCGTACTTCGCGGTGAAGTCCTTGAGGATCGTGCCGTAGTTCGCCCAGGTTGGCGGAAGGGCAATGACGTTGAGCGTGCCCTCCTTCTTGGCCGCGGAGACGAGCTTGCTCATTCCGCCGCCGGCCGAAGCTGAGGTGACCGTGGCCCAGTTAGTCCCGCCGCTAGAGCTTGACGAGGAGTTTGACGAGCATCCGGCGGCGAGCAGCGCCGACGCCGCGACCCCGGTCAGGATAAAACGGTACGCAGATCTCACGAAATGCCTCCTGTTTGGCTTTCCGCACTTTGAGCAAGCCGATGGCACACAAAAGACCCCGGGCGCAGTAACACTGAGGAGGCCCGCACGACCCCCCTGCGAACAGTTCCCGGCAAAACCTTAAACGTTTAGTTTTGTCGGTATGGTGACGTAGCCGCGGATGGGGTGTCAAGACTCGTTACCGAGTTGAGGCGTGCCCGCCAGCTCATGTTCACCGGGCGGCTGACCTGCCCACCGGGCGCGGCACTGGGGCCTGCAGCGACGCCCGGGCGATCAGCTCGACCGGGGCGACGTAGTCATCCGCCGGGACCTGCCCGAGCAGCCGCCGCATCAGCGCCCGGCCCATCTCCCGGCGGTCCAGCCAGATCGTGGCCAGCGGCGGGTCCAGCAGCTCAGAGGTGGGCAGGTCGTCGTGACCGACCACGGATACCTGGGGGCCGAGCTGGCGGCCGAGTTCCCGGGCGGCCTTGTAGACCCCGTGCGCGGTGTAGTCCGAGTTGGTCACGATCGCGGTCGGGGCGCCGGACCGGGCCAGCACCCGCCGGGCCGCCTGCTGCACGTCGGCCAGGGTCAGCGGGGAGTACATGACGCTGCCTGACAGGCCGAGCTCGCGGCATAGCTGCCGGAAGTGGTGCAGCCGGTCCGGGTCGGCCATCAGCCGGCGCGGTGCCGACAGGAAGGCCACCGAGGTGTGCCCGAGCCCGGCCAGCCGCCGCATGGGCAGCTCGACCGCGGCACGGTTGTCCGGGTGGACCCGGCACACGCCGGGGACGCTGGCAACCGACGCGTTCACCGCGACCACCGGGGCGCCCGGGCGCAGGTCATGCCAGAGCTGGATCGACTCGCCGGTGCCGACCGGGGCGATGGCCAGCCCGGCCAGCCGCTGGGCGGCCATCTCCTGCAGATGCCGCCGTTCGCGCTCCAGTGAGTAGCGCGAATCCAGCACGATCAGCGTGGCGCCCGCCTCCCCGGCCACCTCCTCGGCCCCGCTCAGCACCTCCAGGAAGAACGGGTTGGCGAAGTTGCGGACCACGAACCCGTAGGTGGTGGTGCGGCCCCGGCGCAGCGCCTGGGCCTGCGGGTTGGCCCGGTAACCGAGTTCCTGCGCGGCCGCGACGATGCGCTGCCTGGTGTCGTCGGCCACGCCCGGCTGGCCGTTGAGCGCGAAGCTGGCCGAGGCGACCGACACCCCAGCCGCCCGGGCGACGTCACGGATGCCCACCGGCCGCTCCGGCCCGTCCTGCTGACTCGCCATGTTCTTCCCTGCCGGACAGGCGCGCCCGTGATCAGCCGGCTGGCCAGGCAGTGCGCACACGGTGAGCGTAACGGAGGACGGATTGTCGGCACCCCCTGGCACACTGCGGGGCATGGGGGGAAGCCCCGCGGTTCGCCGGACTGGCCGCGGGTGGGTAGGTTCGAATTACCGAGGACGGGGAGGGATCGTGAGCGGGAGCGCCGCTACCGACACTGCCACCAGAGATCTTGAGCTGTACCGCGGCGAGCTGACCGGCTACTGCTACCGGATGCTCGGGTCCGCCCACGACGCGGACGACGCCGTGCAGGAGACGATGGTCCGGGCCTGGCAGGCCTTCGACCGGTTCGAGGGCCGCTCGGCCCTGCGCTCCTGGCTCTACCGGATCGCCACCAACGTATGCCTGGACATGCTGCGCAGCCGTCAGCGCCGGGCGCTGCCGATGGACCTGTCCGCTCCGGTGCCCGCGACCACGCCACCGGTGGCCACGCTGCCCGAGGCGGCGTGGCTGGAGCCGATTCCCGGTGAGGCCGCTGTGCCGGCCGATACCGACCCGGCCGGCCGGGCGGTGCTGCGGGACAGCATCCGGCTGGCCTTCGTCGCGGCGCTGCAGCACCTGCCGCCCCGGCAGCGCGCAGTGCTCATCCTGCGCGAGGTGCTGTGCTGGCAGGCGGCCGAGGTGGCCCAGCTGCTCGACACGACGGTGGTGTCGGTCAACAGCGCGCTGCAGCGGGCCCGGGCCACGATGGCCGCCAGCGGGCAGGCTACCGGCGACGCCGCCGAAGCGGCCGAGTCACCGGCCGGCCTGCCGGAAGCCGAGCGCGAACTGCTGGCCAGCTACGTGGACGCGTTCCAGCGCTACGACATCGACCGGCTCGTTGAGCTGCTGCACGAGGACGCCAGCATTTCGATGCCGCCGTACCAGATGTGGCTGCGCGGCCGGGGCGAACTGCGCGGCTGGTACCTGGGTTTTGGCAGCGGCTGCCGCGGGTCGGCGATGGTCCCGGTGGTGGCCAACGGGATGCCCGGGTTCGGCCAGTACAAGCCGGCCGAGGACGGGACCGGGCTGGAGCCCTGGTGCATCCAGGTGCCGGAGATCACCGGCGGCCGGATCAGCCACATCCACCATTTCATCGCCACTGACGCCAGCCTGTTCAGCCGGTTCGGCCTGCCGCAGCATCTCGACGGTTAGCGCCCGTCCCGCGGTCCCCGGCCACCGCCCGGGCTCCGCGGCTACCGCCCGGGTCCGCGGCTACTGCCCGGGGTCCGCGGGACTACCGCCCGGGGTCCGCGGGACTACCGCCTGGCCTGTTCGGCGGCCTCCTCGACAGTGAGCTCCGCCGCCGGGTCGGCTTCCAGCCGGGCGTCCGGGATCGGCTGCCCGCTGCGCACCGACCGCCCGTAGGTCCCGTCGGCCAGCCGCTGCTCGGCCCGGCCGATCGCGGCCAGCCGGGCCCGCAGGCTCTCCGCGATCGCGTCGTCCTCGCCTTCGGCGGACAGCGGCTGGGCGGCGTCGTCGATGTCCTCGCCCTTCTCGTCCTCGCTCGCCCGGTCCTCGCGGCCCGCCCCCTCGGTGTCCGCGAGCAGCCGCTGCACCTCGGCCCGCTCGGCCATCAGCCGGGTTCGTGCCTGCTGCTCGTCCACCTGGCTCCTCCTCGCCTGCGCCCGGGTAGTGCCACCCTACGCGGCCTGCCCCGGACGGACCGTTCGCCCGCGCCCGGCTCTGGTGTCCTGACCCAACCCGACGCAAGCAATCGCTGCCACCCACGCTCATGATCGTGGTCAGCCCGCCACCGCACATTCATGATCGTGGTCAGCCACCCCCACATTCATGATCGTGGTCAGTTTGCGTCAGCTGGGGACACAGACTGACCACGATCATGGTCCGCGGCGGTGAGAGAGGGGCCCCGCTGGCTGGCCCGGTCAGTGCAGCTAGCCGGCCGGGAGGTGCGTGAGCAGCGCGGCTACCGCTGGGTCGGTGAGCGTGTACCGGATGACCCGCCCGTCGCGGTGGGCGGCCACCATCCCGGCCGCCCGGAGCAGCCGCAGCGCCTGGGACACGGCCGTGGAGTTCATCCCGGTGGCTACGGCCAGATCGGTCACGCTGATCGGGCCCGCTCCGTTGATGCAGACCAGCAGGGCCAGCCGCCGTGGGTCAGCCAGCAGGGCGAACCGGCCGGCCCACGCCTCGATCAGCTGCACATGGCCCAGCGCGGCCAGGGCGTCGCAGGCCCGGTGCCCGTCAATCACCGGCTGGCCGGCGCGGTCCGCGGGGATCAGGTGCATGTGCCCCAGTCTGCCACACGCCTGCACACCTGCAGATCTATGCAGGTTTGACGCCGTGTCCGGCGGCCCCTAGGGTGGCAGGGCCACGGCCGCCTGGCCGCGGTGATGCCCCGGCAGCGAAGTCCGGTATGAGCCCGGCGCTGTCCCGCAACGGTGAAGCCCCATCGCCGCACGGTGATGGGGACGAGCCCGGTCGCCTGCCGCGGCATCCACGGATCCAGTCCTCGGCGGAAGGGCGGTTCGGCCGCCGGTGCGGCACCCGTCTGTCCTCCGGGCATCCCGAGGAGGATGAGACGTTGGACAGCACGGCCGGCCGGTTCCGGTCCGCGGTCAGCTCGCTGCGGCCGCGGGAGCGGGGCCGTCTCGGCGCCATGGCCGCCGTCATCCTGGTCCTGAACGCGGCCGGGTGGGGGATATTCGTGTTCAGCGTGCTGCCGCACGATTTCCAGTACGCGAAGCTCGGCGTCGGGATCGGGGTGGCTGTCACCGCGTGGACGCTCGGCCTGCGGCACGCGTTCGACGCGGACCACATCTCGGCCATCGACAACGTGACCCGCAAGCTCATGGCGGATGGCAAGCGGCCGCTGGCCACCGGGTTCTTCTTCGCCCTCGGCCACTCCACGATCATGCTCGTGGTCGGCTTCGCGATCGCGTTCGCGGCCAAGGCCGTATTGGGTGCCGTGGTCAACCCCGATTCCGCCTATGAGACGCTCGGCGGGCTGGTCGGCACGCTCATGGCCGCGGGTTTCCTGTACCTGATCGCGATCCTCAACCTGATCGTGCTGGTCGGCATCGGCCGGGTGTTCCGCGGCATGCGCCGCGGCAGCTATGACGAGCAGGAGCTGGAGCGCCAGCTGCAGGCCCGCGGGCTGATGTACCGGTTCTTCGGCCGTTTCATGCGCTCGATCAACCACACCGGCCAGATGTTCTTCGTCGGCCTGGTCTTCGGCATCGGGTTCGATACCGCCACCGAGGTGGTGCTGCTGACCGCCACCGTGTACGCGGCCACCTCCCACCTGCCGCTGTACGCCGTGCTCGCACTGCCCCTGCTGTTCGCGGGCGGGATGACGCTGTTCGACACGCTCGACGGCTGCTTCATGAACTTCGCCTACGGCTGGGCCTTCGCCCGCCCGGTGCGCAAGGTGTACTACAACCTCGTGATCACCGGGCTGTCCATCGCCGCCGCCTTCCTCATCGGCACCGTGGAGATCCTCGGCCTGCTCACCGGCGAGCTGCACCTGCACGGCGGGTTCTGGGATTTCATGGCCGGCTTCGATATCAACAAGGCCGGGTTCACCATCGCTGCGCTGTTCGTCGTGGTGTGGGCGGTGGCCCTCGCGGTGTGGCGGTTCGGCAAGATCGAATCCCGCTGGAGCCACCCCGGTTCCCCGCCGCCGTAGCCGGGCCGGCTATCTCTTGCAACCAAAGGGTTGCACTCTCTGACTTCACGTGCAACCGTGGAGTTGCGAGAGAGTGGTGCCGAGGAGGGAATCATGCAGGACCGGATCGAGCAGCAGGTCACCATCAACGCGCCCCTGGACCGGGTGTGGGACCTGGTCAGTACGCCCGGCTGGTGGGTGCCCAGCACGTCCGAGGAGCCGCCGGACCGGACCATCGGCCACCGGGTCGTCCGGGAGTCGGCCAAGTGGGGGCGGTTCCCGGTCGAGGTGGTGGACATGCGGCCGCCGGCCTACGCGGCGTTCCGCTGGGCCAGCCAGGACCCAGGCGCGGACCTGGCCCCGGGCAACACCACGCTGGTCGAGTTCTTCGTGGCCGAAGCTGGTGACGCGGTCACCGTGACTGTGGTGGAGAGCGGGTTCGCCGCGCTGGAGGTGCCCGACGAGGTGCGCCAGGCCGCGTGGAAGGGCAACACCAGCGGCTGGGAAAGCGAGCTGGCCAGCCTGGTCAAGCGGGCGGAGGAGCAGTCGGCATGAGCGCGCCGGCGGCAGGTGCCGTCGACACGGTGTTCGTGGCGCTGGCCGACCCGACCCGGCGGCAGCTGCTGGAGCTGCTCGGTGACCGGGCGACGGCCAGCGCCACGGCCCTGGCCGGCCAGCTGCCGGTGACCCGGCAGGCGGTGGTCAAGCACCTGGCCATCCTGGAGGAATCCGAGCTGGTCACCCGGCGCCGGAACGGGCGCGAGGTGGTGTTCACCGTCCGCCCGGAACGGCTGGTGGCCACGGCCTCCTGGATGACCTCGCTCGCGGCCAGCTGGGCGGAACGGCTTCAGGTACTCAAGCAGGTAGCCGAGGCCGGGCCGGTCCTGCCCGCCGCAAATCCGGGCCCATCGGCGGGTCGCCGGGGCTAAGCCGGCCAAGGCCGGGCCCCAGGGCAGGAGCAGATCCTGGATGGGTCCAGGGGTGGGAGCAGATCCCGGGTGGGTCCCGGGGTGGGAGCAGATCCTGGATGAGTCCCGGGGTGGGAGCAGATCCTGGATGAGTCCCGGGGCGGGAGCAGATCCTGGATGAGTCCCGGGGCGGGAGCAGATCCTGGATGAGTCCCGGGGCGGGA
>Ga0134128_10006783_pt1 | contig 13848 bp, 14 predicted proteins | sample KB31754_FD_96462 | JGI IMG/M metagenome (GOLD analysis project Ga0134128, IMG submission 96462) | Terrestrial soil microbial communities with excess Nitrogen fertilizer from Kellogg Biological Station, Michigan, USA - KB3-175-4 | ecosystem: Environmental > Terrestrial > Soil > Unclassified ... | reverse complement strand
GCAGACTTCACCGCCGTCCATGGGCGCGACAAAGTCCATGATGGGCCCGCCCGATCCCGGCGCGCCCCGAATGATCGAAGCGTCCAAGGAGACGACCAAGGAGACGACCAAGGAACCGACCAAGGAAACGGCGAAGACCGCCAATGCGGCTCCAGCGCCAGTGCCGGTAACAGCACCACCTACCCCGGCACTCGACGCGAACGCAGCGGCGGCGTTACCGAAGGATGAGGAAAAGCCGGAGCTCGAGACCGACGCGGGCAAGGACGCCGAGAATTCGACGATCCAGCGCACCGAATTCGCGGTCGAGCTCGGCGGCGCCAACTCGATCGGCGGTTTGCGGGCGCTGTGGCGCGGTCTGCTCAAGACCCATAGCAACAGAGCCGTGCTCGCCGAGTTGCAGCCGATCATCGTGTTGCGCGAGAGCAATACGGGGCTTGGCATGCAGCTTAAGCTGGCTGCGGGACCCCTGCATGATGCCGCCGAGGCCGCCAGGATCTGCGCGGCACTGACCGAGAGCAGCAAACGGAGCTGCGAGACCACGGTGTTCGACGGCCAGCGCCTTGCCATGGGCAATGAGGAGGCGCAGGTGGCAGCGGAGGGTAAACAGCCGCCGACCGCCGCAGGCGGCAAGTCGACCAGCTACAAGCGCTATTACAGGCACAGCAGCAAGAAAGAAGAGCCGCCTCCTCCGCCGCCGCCGCCGCAAACTTCGACTTTTTCCTCACTGTTTGGGATCAAGCACTGAAACTTTATTCAATACAACGGCCTGTGGCGTAACCCTCAAGTGAATTGAGATCACGGCAGGCGGGTTGTCCGCGCCTCCATTCGCAAGCATAGTCGCCCCCATGACAAAGAAACCGTTCCGCCTGACCCCCTACCAGGTGCAATGGCTGATGGTGGTGGGCTTCGTCACCATCGGCTATGCGCTTTACGTCCGCTATTTCGTGATCGAGTTCTCGACGGTGGCGCTCGCCTGCGACGCCGGCCTGCAGACGCTGCCGTGCAAGGCGCGCGCGCTCGCAACCGTGCTGTTCAAGAACTCGGTGTTCGGCATCGTGGCGCTGATCATCGCGAGCCTGAACTTCATCCGGCCCTCGATCGTGCTGCTCACGGGCGGACTGATCGCCGCGTGCCTCGGGATCGTGCTCTACAACATCGTATTGTCGGGGCTGGCGATCGGGCTGTTTATTTTGGGCTTTGCACGCCCCGCGCCCGCCACAGCGTGAACGCCAGCAGAAGATAGATCGCGCACGTCCACATCGACTGCCAGTTGTCGCGGCCCTCGCTGAAACCGACATAGACGGCGGAGATCGCCAGCAATCCCGCGAACGCCGATTCCGCGATCGGCCGTGGACCGATTTGCGGACGGTTCAACAACAGGCAGGCAAACGGCACCACCGCCATGGTGAGGCTGGCGAAGGGAAAATCCCGGTAGCGCGGGTCGAACACGAAACCGAGCGCAGTCTCGCTGCCGATCAAGACAGTGACGACCAGCGAAGCCCCAAGACAGTACATCGACAGCGCGAGCCGCTTGCCCTCGCCGCGCGGCCCGAACAGGTCGAGGAAAGTCGGCAGCGATCGCCCCGAGACGACCGCATTGGCACCGAGCACCGACGCCACGATGCCCGCCGCCAACAGCAGGCCCCACTGCGTCCAGCCGCCAACGCCATAGCTCTCGTAATACATCTTGTCGGCGGCTAGCCCGAGCAGGATGCCGGATGAGGTCGCAATCAGCCCGACCGCGATCCAGGACGACAGAAGCGGCGTCCACGGCCGACGCCGCGTCGTCATCCAGGCCGAGACGAACACGATGATCGAAAACGCCATGCCGGCGCCCATCTGCCATTTCCACAGCGGGAAATTGCTGACGTTCTGGCCGGGGGGATATTTCAGCTTGCGCTGGACGGAATCAAACAGGCCCCAATAGCCGCCGACCGTGCCCTCGAGCCGGCGCTTCCAGGGCTGGTCATAGGCTTCAATCAGATTGACCCGGAAATTCTCCTGCTTGGCGAGCGCGAGGATTTCCGAGACCACGCGGGCCTGGTTGGTCCGCGACGGCAACGCGCCCTCGCGCATGCGCCCTTCGCTCGGCCAGCCGGTCTCGCCGATCAGGATTTCCTTGTTCGGAAACGTCACCGCCATGCGCTGGCGGATCGCGTTGACATGGGCGGCAGCGTATTTGGCGCGGACGGGCAAGTCTTCCCAATAAGGCAGGATGTGAATCGTGACGAAATCGACGACGTCATAGATCTCGCGATAGCGCAGCCAGTATTCCCAGACGTCGGCATAGGTGACGGGAACGGTGACCTGCGCCTTCACCGAGCGGATGATGGCGGCAAGATCGGTGGTCGTCATCTCCCCGCGCAACAGCACCTCGTTGCCGACCACGAGCGAGGTGATGATGCCGGGATTCTCTTTGGTGAGCCGGATCGCGGTCGAGATCTGCGCAAAGTTCTTGGCGCGGTCGCTTCCGAGCCAGATGCCCTGCATCACCTTGAGGCCGACCTTGCCTGCGATCGCCGGCACCTGGTCGAGACCGTTCTCGATCGAATAGGTGCGCACGCAATCGGAAATCTTGGCGAGCTGGGTCAGATCCTGCTCAATCTGCGCGGCAGGCACGTAAGTCGAAGGATCGAGCGGGGTTTGGGAGCCGCGGAACGGCGCGTAGGACACGCATTGCAGTTTGACCGCCGGATCGATCGGCGCGCGCGCGAGCGTGATCGGCGTGGCCATCCACCACCACACGCCAGCAATGGCAATCAGCGAAATGGGAAGAAGCGCCAGTGGCGTGCGAAAAGAAATCGGTTCCATCCTCTAACGCGGGGCCCGTCGATTACCCCCTCGCCCGCGCTCTGCCAAGAGGTCTGCCGAAAACGAAAACGCCGAACACCCGCCTGCATAGCTTGAGATGCGCGCCTTTACCACGGGGCGATAAAGTTGTGACTTTGCTGGACAAAATCGCAAATACCGGTCATGGGATTCGGCTAGAAGAGTTTGCCGCATTGGGGACCCATTTGCTCGGCATCACCAATGCGTCAACAAGCGGCCGGGCCGGATTTCAGGTAACAAATCGGGGACTTTATGCGTCGACGGGTGCTCTCAGTTAAGAATTCGGTCCTGCGCCATCTCGCCGTCCCCGGGCTTGTGCTGATGCTGGCGACCGGCAGCGCCGCCTTTGCCCAAAGCGGCGATACCCACGCTCAGGACCAGGGCAAGAACGCCGCCGCAAATGCCGACGCCGCCAAGGAGAATGAGCGCAAGACGGCTGAATTTGCCGAGGCCTCCCAAGCCATCAGCGGCCCGGCCGGCAATCCCGAATGCGTCTGGCTCGGCCGCCGCGTGGTTCGCCTGATGTGGGTCGACGACCTCGACACCGCCTTCCGCCATCTCGATCTCTATGACCGTTTCGGCTGCCCCGGCGGCCATATCCAGGCCGCGTTCCGCTGCCTGACGCGGTTCGGCGCGACCATCGACGACAAGGTGCCGCGCAGCCTCGACCTGCGCATCCATGCCTGCTGGATCAACCCGAACGCCCAGCCGCAGACGGCCGCCGCAGCCGCCCCCACGACATCGGGATCGGCGCCGCCGAGCGCCTCGCCCTCCCCGGCGCCTGCGGCTTCACCTGCGCCCGCGGCCCCCCCGGCACCTGCGGCAAAATAGCCAAGGCTATCAGGCGGAATTCCCGCCTTGTTCAGCACCCAGCAAGAATGGCGCCCTTAAAAGGCCATCGCGTCATATCAGTTGTTTAATGGCGTGGCGGGCTTATCCTTTAGTCTGCCGCCGTGTCGGTCGAACCTAGGGGACAGGTTCGTTTTCGCTCATCACGCCCCGTCAGGTCTTCGCGATGCGAGCCGTCGTAGCAGTTTTGCTGTTGGTTACCGCTGCCCACGCCGCGCTGTGGGGCATCCTGCAGGACAAGCAGCAAGCCCCTGATTTCCACGGCCTGCTGCCCAGCACGTCCTATGCGCCGTTCGAGCCGGGACACACGGTCGACATCGCCACCGATTCCGAGAAGGTCCGAAGCGACCTGAAGAAGCTCTCCACCCTGACGCGGGCAGTTCGTCTCTACTCGTCCACCGAAGGCAACGAATTGGTGCCGCCGATCGCTGCCGAGTTCGGCATGAAGGTCATGGTCGGCGCCTGGATCGACAAGGACGGCAATCGCAACAACCGCGAGATCGATGCCGCCATCAACCTTGCGCGCAAGAACAGCAACGTCATCGGCATCGTGGTCGGCAACGAAACCATCTTCCGCGGCGAGCAGATTCCGATGGAGAATCTCGGGCCGCAAACCGACGTTCCGCTCGATCCGGCCGAGGTCACGCGCATCCTGCAAGAGGAAAGCCAGCGGCTACTGGATGCCGAAGCCCAGCCCGCCGAGAAGCGGGCGGAAGCGGTCAAATGGGCGATCGCCGAAAACAACGTCCACCGCCTCATCAAGCTGATCCAGCGGGTCAGGAAGTCGGTCAATGGAGTTCCGGTAACGACGGGCGAAATCTACAGCATCTGGAGCGAGCATCCGGATCTCGCCTCCAACGTCGACTTCATCGCGGCCCACGTCCTGCCCTACTGGGAACAGTATTCGTCCGCTGAGGCGGTGGACCAGGCAGTCAATCGCTACAATTTCCTGCGCAACCAGTTCCCGGGCAAGCGCATCATGATTGCGGAGTTCGGCTGGCCAAGCAACGGTTACAATCTGGGCAAGGCCGATCCCGGACCGTTCCAGCAGGCCTCGGTACTGCGCAATTTCGTCAACCGCGCCGAAGCCATCGGCATGGAGTACAACATCGTCGAGGCGATCGATCAGCCCTGGAAATATTTCGAAGGCGGCGTCGGTCCCTATTGGGGCATTCTCAACGCCGCGCGTGAGCCGAAATTCTCGTGGACCGGACCGATCGAAAATCCGGACTACTGGAAGCTTGCGACCATCGCGCTTCTGGTCGGCATCCTGATGTCGCTGCCGATCCTGAGATTGGCTGAGCCCACGGTGATGCAAACGTTGGTGCTGTCGGCCGCCGCGAACGTAGTCGGGGCCTGGGCTGCAACCGTGTTCGCCTTCTGGGACGATCATTATTTCGTGTTCGGCTCGGCCTTTGCGCTGACGCTGGGCGTGACACTTCTCGTTCCACTCGTGCTGATCGCGATGGCGCGGATCGAGGAGATCGCGGCTGTCGCCTTCGGCCGACCGCCGCGCCGGCTGATCGCCAAGAGCGCGGCGCTGGCGCCCGCAACCATCGGCGCGGACCTCTCTTTCCCGAAGGTCTCGATCCATATCCCGGCCTATTATGAACCGGTCGATATGCTCAAGCAGACGCTCGATGCAGTCTCGCGGCTCGACTATCCGAATTTCGAATGCATCGTCATCATCAACAACACGCCTGACCCGGCGTTCTGGCAGCCGATCCAGGATCATTGCCGCCTGCTCGGCGAGCGCTTCAAATTCATCAACGCCGAAAAGGTTCAGGGCTTCAAGGCCGGCGCGCTGCGCATCGCCATGGACCGTACCGCGGCGGATGCCGAAATCATCGGCATCATCGACGCCGATTATGTCGTCGAGCCGGACTGGCTGAAGGATCTCGTGCCGGTCTTCGCCGATCCGCGCGTCGGCATCGTGCAGGCGCCGCAGGAGCATCGCGACGAGGATCGCTCGCTGATGCACTACATGATGAACGGCGAATATGCCGGCTTCTTCGACATCGGCATGGTCCAGCGCAACGAGGAGAATGCCATCATCGTGCATGGCACGATGTGCCTGATCCGCCGCACCGCGATGGACATGGCGGGCGGCTGGGCCGGCGACACCATCTGCGAGGACACCGACCTCGGCCTCGCCATCATCGAGCAGGGCTGGCTGACCTATTACACCAATCACCGCTACGGCCGAGGCCTGTTGCCTGACACCTATGAGGCCTTCCGCAAGCAGCGCCATCGCTGGGCCTACGGCGGCTTTCAGATCGTGAAAAAGCACTGGCGGCGCTTCCTGCCCGGCGCGAGCCGGCTGTCACCGGATCAGAAGCGCGAGTTCTCGCTGGGTTGGCTGAACTGGCTCGGCGCCGAAAGCATCGGCGTGGTGGTTGCAATCCTGAACCTGATCTGGGTGCCGATCGTGGCCTTCGCCGACATCGCGATTCCCGACAGGATCCTCACGGTGCCGATCATCGCCTCGTTCGTGATCTCGCTGGTCCATTTCATCTCGATGTACCGGCTTCGCGTGAATATCAAATGGGGCCAGACGCTCTCGGCCATGGTGGCCGCGATGAGCGTGCAATGGACGGTGTCGCGCGCGGTGGCCCAGGGCCTCATCACCGAGCATCTTCCCTTTGCCCGCACCTCCAAGGGCGGCCTCACGCGGATGTCGATCGAGTTCCAGGCATTCTGGGAGGCTGTGATCGGCGTGCTGCTGCTTGCCGGCGCCGTGGTGCTCATCGTCACCAACAACACCAAGCAGATCCGCGAGATCTACATCTTCGCCGCGGTGCTGGTGCTGCAAAGCCTGCCCTTCCTCGCCGCGGTCGCGATCGCGATCCTGGAAAGCTCGCGGATCAATTCCTTCGAGTTCTGGCGCTCGACCGGCGTGCGCACCGCCGAGCTCATTGGTCTGCGCCCCGTCGTATTACCTAGCGTCGGTAACCCACCGCAGCCGGTGGCTTCCGAGGTTCATCGCGAAGCCCGTTAGGCCGGTTTCCGGCGAATGAGCCGGCAGACAGATTTTGCAGAAGCGGTGCCGGTCCGTCCAAATGCAGCGCTGATTGGTCCAAGAACTTCGATCCGGCCACCGGTAAGTGTGCGCCCGGGCGACTCTTGGTTCGGGGCTAATTCCATGCGCACACGCATTGCTGCTGTTTTGATTTCCAATTTGACCGCGATTGCCTTCGCGGTGCCCGCCTTCGCTGCCGACCTGGCGGCGCGCGAATATACCAAAAGCCCGGCGGTCATCCCGCCAGTGCCTTATTACGACTGGTCGGGCTTCTATGTCGGCGTCAACATCGGCGGCTCCTGGGGTCATTCCTCCTCGACCAACGCTGCGCTCGACGGCACTTTCGTGACCAGTGGCAGCCGCAACGATTCCGCGGTGATCGGCGGCGGACAGATCGGCTACAACTTCATGGCCGCACCGCATTTGTTGCTTGGCGTCGAAGCCGACATCCAGGGCTCCTCGGCGAAAAATACAACGACCTCGCCAGACGGCTCGAACAGCTACGCATCGAAGCTCGATGACTTCGGCACCGCACGCGGCCGCGTCGGCTTCACCCAGGACAATTGGCTATTCTATGGCACCGGTGGCTTTGCCTGGAGCTATGGCTCGGCCACGCGCACGCAGATCGTGGCGGTGGCGAGCGTGCCGCCGATCGCGGCGGCTGCGGGCACCGTGGAAACGGTGAACAACACCCGCACCGGCTGGACCGCCGGCGCCGGCATCGAGTGGGGCCTCAGCCAGAACTGGACCGCGCGTGTCGAGTACCTCTACCTCGATTTCGGGGCGACAAATTCGGTCTTCCCGCTGTCCAACCGGCAGCAGACGACCTCGTCCAGCATGAACATCGCCCGCATCGGCGTGAACTATAAGTTCGGCGGTCCAGCCGTCGCGAGGTATTGAGCGCGCCTCGCCTCAATCCTTCTCGTCGACAACGGCCTTGTCGATGTGATCGATCGTGGCCTGGATCTGCATGAAGCTCACACGCGCTTCAGGCGTGGTGCGCGGATCATAGGGTCGAGCCAGCACCTCCGCGACGTCGCGGCGGGCCTTGACCATCTGCTCACGCGCCTTTTGCAGGACCTCGATGGGCGTCGGCATGTCGTTGGTTCCTTCGAGTGGATCACGGCAGGCGTATAGCATCCTGATGCAGCCGTGCCTTCAGGGTGCAGCGCCAAGCCGAATTGGCCGGATGTGTGAACCATGCCACACGCGCAACGGGCGAATCGGCCTAACTTGCCTCTGGCCGTGCTTTCTCACGGCGTTCTTCCTCCCTAGACTGGCCCGTCGCCAACGACGGGCCTTTTTCATCGCGAGCGGAACCTTGTCGGTCCGCGGTCGATCGTCATAATTGGCCCGCAATGCTTGGGGAACGAAGGGCATGAACGTAGCCCATCTCAGCGCGCTGCTTCTAACGGGCGTCTTGCTTGGCTCAAGCGCAATGCCGGCTCGGGCGCAGGCTCAGCCACCGCCGCACAAAAGAGGCGAATATCTTCCCGTCGAGGATGTGCCCAAGAGCCAGGATCCTGAAATGAGCGCCGCCGACCGGGCGAAGCTCGTCAAGGAATTGAGCGCCGCGCGCGATCGGCAGAGCCACCTTAAACCCAAAGGCGCGACGAAGGACGCGAGCAAGCCCGCGAAGCCCTGAAAGGCGTGCGCTGATCGCGCCGTCTGCCGCATCGCTAATCTCACACCCGCTCGCAAAGCCTGGCGGAAATCCGTCGAAGTCAAATTCACAAATGTTGGTGCGGGACCTGATGCGACGGTCCAAACATAAGCTGTCGCCACGCTGGTGACATTCGATGCATCCTGACTCTGGGGTGGGCCTCGGCTGGGAAACCGGCCGGGGCTTTTTTCCTAAAGTCGAGCGCAGATACCAGCGCCTCGCAAAACGAGGCAGGCGCAAAGGATTGCGCTCGAACCCAATGTCACGAAAACAGGAACGTTCCGATCAACAGACCTGCGGCGAATGCCCAGAGGCCCAAGGTACACGCCGAGATAAGACGCAAGAGATTGCGCAAATCGGCATCTTGTACGTTCTGTATTCGATGCATCATGTAGCGTCCCCTGCGGCGGCAGCCAGTCGCTACGAGAAATCTGGCACTCCGCCAGCGTCGTATGAATCAGGTTCCTCCTCATTGCCGCCCAAAAGAAGGCGGCCGCAATCACGTGAAATCACGAATTTGCGCCAATCGTCGCACCCGCAGATCAGGGTGATACTCGCCGCGCGCAGGAATAAAGGCCTATGAGCCGGCCATCCTCGCCCCTGTCCTTTCAACTCGGCGGCGATCTGAAGTGACCGTCGCCGGTCATTAGAACGATGCCGATGCAAGTTTCTCGGAAACGAAACAGCACGCCGAGGCCAGCGGCGACGCCGACGAAAGTGGGACAGCGGCTCGCTGGCGCAGCGCTGGCATTTGACGCACAATCAAAAGGCCAGAATGCCCTATGCCCTAGCGGAGAAACGCCATGAAGTTTGTGCCGCTTGTCGCTGTCATCGCCGTGCTGGTTCTTGGAGCCGCGCTGTTCGCGTCCAATGGATCGGCGGCAAGCTCGATGGCTAACGCCCCTAACATCAGCGCCCCCTCCTTGAGGTGAGCGGCGCACAGCGAGCGTCAAAAAAACAGAACGCCGCAGCGATATGCGCGAGCAGCGGCGTCGGCTGATCGCGGATTGGCCGGGCAACGGTCGGGACAGGCCCGTCGTCAATCGCGCGCTTGGCGGCGGGCCTTCCGAGGTGGATGGCACAAGGCTAGCGGACTAGGTCGCGCCACAGACCAATCAGCTTAACTGCGTATGAAGAACCTCGTTCCAAATGCCCGCGGACGGCTTTTGGGTTCGACTAAGGGTGCATCGCCGATGGTCGTGCTGTAAGTGCCCTGTAAGCTGAGCGTGCTACCAGAGATTCGTGCGGCGCAGGTCCATCAGCGTCGTGTTAACCGGAAACCCGCCCCCAATCGTCGCCCCCAGGGGGCGGGTTTTTCTTTCGCCCAACTCGACGCACGCCAGCATTGAACATCCGTCGCCGGCGGATTCTCATGAATGATGCCTGCCCTGTCTTTTCGCCTCGGGCGTGGGACTTGGGGACGGTGATGCTGACGGCGTGACCGGGGCAACGTACGGATGGTACGTCTGCGCATCGCAATTGTCGGCAAAAACCGAATAGCGTGATTTTACGAACTGGCCGGTCAGCCCGTTGCTGAAATTGGTTCCGTAGAAGAGCGAATACGTAAGGCGTCTCGTCGCATCGGGGCTGGCACTTCGGATGCAAATCATCCACGGCTCCTCATAGCTGGAAGGAGACCTCAGGAGGTCTGTTATCTCGATGGGCTTGGCGAAGTGGGAATCGTTGATGCCCGATGTAATTCCCTTCGTTAGCTGTTCCTGCTCGGGCTGAGGCCCCACTTCTGGCGCCGGCTCGTCCAGGCTCGCGCAAGCTCCGGTGACAAGGCAAATCAGAAGCGCGGGGACTATTCGCATGACGGCACGGATGAAACGCTGCGGGACTCGACTTTAAGGCAGCGTTTCGTTTCGCCGTCATCAAAAGACTTGGTGAGCGCGGAGGGACTCGAACCCTCGACCCCATGATTAAAAGTCACGTGCTCTACCGCCTGAGCTACGCGCTCACTTGTCGTGTCAGCATATGTCGCTCCGGAAAGCCCAATACCACCCCGTCACGCAAATGGCAGGGGGCCGCTTCAGCCGATCATGCTCCAGACGGCGCTGTGTAGGGGGTGGGCGGGTGCCGGTCAATAGTCCAAGGCGGCTTATCAACGTGCCGCAGATCGGTGGAATCCGCCGTTTGCACAGGCCATTAGGGCGACTTCTTTAAGCCGGCCGCGATTTCGCGGGCGCGGCCACCCGGCGTCACCTTTAGATTTCAACAACCATATCGTGGCTAGAATCGATCAGTTAGTTGCGTGGGAGTATCCTGTGATCGATTTTGACGAACTGCGCGGCCTCGCCGCCGAAATCCGCCAATTCATTCAGATGTGCGACGACAAGGCCGGCGCGCTCCGGGTGGTCGTCACCGCCCATGACGTGGTGCTGGGGATCTACCCTTCCGAGGACGGCATGGGCTTGCATGTCATCAAGGGCGAGGAAGTGCTTCGGCACATCGTCAACACCAACGCGGTCGGCGATTACACCCACACCGCGATTGCGGTTCATAACCGGGAACAGGCGCTCTTCCTGCAAGCGGCGCTGGCGGCGTAATTCGTCGCCCTATCCGGCGCAGGCGCGCAGCAACGCCTTGTGGAGATGCAAAAATATCCTGCACCGCATCCGGTAGCGGCGGCGCGCGAGTTTTTCCGCACCGAATGAGAACGAGCGCCCGAGTTTCCGGCGCAGACGGTCTGCGTTAACGGCATCAAGCCGATTGAGCGTCAGCATCGTGATCTCCACTGCAAGCGTTCGCGTGCAGAGGATTACGGGGGGCTGGTTCAACCGTCGGTGACATCGCTCACTTTAGGCGGCGCGCTTGGATCGCGGCCGCCGAAGCGCTCAGGCCGGCTGTTTGCCGAGCGCTGCCGCGGCAAGAAGCCGGGAGATCAGACCGAACTCCGGACGCTCGCGGGGCGGCTCACCGATCTCTTCGCCCAAGCGCTGCGCAATCTCGCGGGCATGGCTCAAATTACCGCTCGCAAACAGGTGAGATAGACGCTCGATATTCTGATCGGCCAGTTCTGGCATCGGAATGTCCCCGCGGCTGACGCGGGTAATCTTCTCGCGGCCGGGCGCGAGCGGCCAGTTAAACTTCATCCATGTCGGTTTGCGGCCAGCGCGACAAGCACGCGTTGCCGACCTTGCGGGAGGTACCAGACCGCCGCTACAGCGTTGAGAGGGACCCGCCGCCAACAGACAGCCGGAATGCTGATACGCCCTCGGGAAGGTGACGGGCGAGGCTCCGGCTGTCTGACCGCATCGGCGGCTGCGGCGAATTATTATAACCGTCAGCCACTTAAGGAAGCGTCTTCAAGATGGAACCGAGGCGGTATCAGGACGCCGCGAAGCTCATCAAACTGCGTGTTGCGAGACTGAGCGTGCCCGGCTCGAGCAGCTCGAGCGCGGCCTCGATGATGGTGATCTCCTCATCGATCTGTGCGATCGGCCGGCTGAAATCATAGCCCCTGCGGCTCTTGAGATCGAGCGCGAGCCGGCGGCGATGGATCAGGAGATCCTCGATCGCCGGGCGATTCTTCAGCCGCACATACGTGTCGACGATTTTCTTGATCGCGGGTTCCATCTGGCAGCGCCCCTCACACAAATCCCGCCAGCGCAACTGCCGGCGGGACGGCCGATCCCCTACGCCAAAGAAATTACCAAAGTTTCGCGAAGAAGAGTTCACGCACGCGAAGATTTCGCCAAGCTGTGACCTTTCTGCGCGAGGCGATCTGTCCCAGCCAGGCGGAACTTTCTTGGCGCCGTTCCGGTCCTGTGCGCGAAACGCCAGTTGCCGTGACATATGCCGGGCTGCGGCGAGACTTTTCTTGCCCTGCGCAAAGCCGCGGCGATTGCTCCCAATTTGATTCAGATCAACGGCGTCGCCGTCATCGCCGTGGCACAAGCCTGCGGGAAGTATTTATAATCGAATCGCATCACCCGGATTTGATCCTCCGCAGCGACATCGCGGCGGAAAAATCGATGGTGCATGCCGTCCGCCGTCCGAACGTGGCAGGTGCCAGATGATCGCCCAACTCACCCGGAATGAGCGTCAGCTTGCCATTCTGATCAGCCTTGCCGTCGCCATCATAGGAATCATGCTGGGACTTGCGGGCCGCAACGACCCGCTCGGCCTGCATGGCGCGCTGATCTTCGTCACGGGGCTTTTGATGATCGCCCTGATCGGTCGCGATTATCTGGCGCCCGAGCCGTCCGATGAGCGATTGACCCAATATTACGACGACCCGACCCGGGCCGGCATCGTGCTCGCGATGATCTGGGTCGTGTTCGGCCTTGCGATCGGCGATTGGGTCGCGTGGCAGCTCGTCAATCCCGACCTCACCTTCGGCCAGGGCTGGTCGAGTTTTGGCCGGATCAGGCCGGTGCACACCACCTCCGTCATCTTCGGTTTCGGCGGCAACGGCCTGATCGCGACCTCGCTCTATGTGCTGCAACGGACTTCCCGCGCCCGGCTGCCGGACCAGCTCAGCCCATGGTTTGTGCTGGTCGGCTATAACCTGTTCTGCGTGCTCGCCGTCACCGGCTACCTGATGGGCATTACCCAGTCCAAGGAATATGCCGAGCCGGAATGGTACGCCGACATCTGGCTCGTGATCGTCTGGGTCACCTATTTCCTGATCTATCTGCGCACGCTGGCCCGGCGCAAGGAGCCGCACATCTACGTCTCCAACTGGTACTACATGGCCTTCATCCTGGTCGTGGCGATACTGCACATCGTCAACAACCTCGCCGTCCCGGTCTCCTGGGGCAGCGCCAAGAGCTACTCCCTGTTCTCGGGCGTGCAAGACGCCATGACACAATGGTGGTACGGCCACAATGCCGTGGCGTTCTTCCTGACATCAGGCTTCCTCGGCATGATGTATTACTTCCTGCCGGTGCGCGCGGGCCGGCCAATCTTCTCCTACCGGCTGTCGATCATCTCGTTCTGGGGCATCACCTTCTTCTACATGTGGGCGGGCTCGCACCACCTGCACTACACGGCGCTGCCGCAGTGGGTGCAGACGCTCGGCATGACGTTCTCGCTGATGCTGCTGATCCCCTCCTGGGCCTCGGCCGGCAACGCGCTGCTGACGCTCAACGGTGCCTGGCACAAGGTGCGTGACGACGCGACCCTGCGCTTCATGATGGTGGCCGCCGTGTTCTACGGGCTGACCACCTTCGAGGGCTCGTTCATGGCGATCCGCCCGGTGAACTCGCTTTCGCACTACACCGACTGGACCATCGGCCACGTCCATGCCGGCGCGCTCGGCTGGGTCGCTATGATCACGTTCGGTGCGATCTATTCGCTGGTGCCGTGGCTGTGGAAACGCGAGGCGATGTATTCGCCGCGCCTGATCGAGGCGCATTTTTGGTTCGCGCTCGCCGGCACCGTCGTCTACGTCTTCGCGATGTGGAATTCCGGCATCATCCAGGGCCTGATGTGGCGCACCTATAACGACGCCGGCACGCTCGCTTATTCCTTCACCGACACG
>Ga0134128_10006779_pt1 | contig 13853 bp, 5 predicted proteins | sample KB31754_FD_96462 | JGI IMG/M metagenome (GOLD analysis project Ga0134128, IMG submission 96462) | Terrestrial soil microbial communities with excess Nitrogen fertilizer from Kellogg Biological Station, Michigan, USA - KB3-175-4 | ecosystem: Environmental > Terrestrial > Soil > Unclassified ... | reverse complement strand
CGGATTGGTGGTCTTTCCGGGGGCGATCGACCCCCATTGCCATTTCTGGGATCCCGGTTTCCCGGAGCGCGAGAACTGGCATACCGGTACGAGCAGCGCGGCGGCGGGCGGAATCACCACGGTAATCGAGATGCCGCTCAGCGATCCCCCGACCGTGGATGGGGCAAGCTTCCGGATCAAGCAAGAGCGGGCCCGCGCGCAGGCGGTGACCGATTTCGCGCTCTGGGGCGGCATCGTGCCGGCCAGCCTCGATGGTCTGGATGGGCGCCTGGCCGAGATGGATCGCCTGGGCGCCGTCGCCTATAAAGCCTTCATGTGCTGGTCCGCCGTGGAGTACCCTCCGGTCGACGATGGGGTGCTGATCGCCACCCTGGAAGCCTTGGCGGCGCGGGGGCGCATGCTCGCCCTGCACGCCGAGAACGACGCGATCATCAAGTATAACGAACAGCGACAACACGCGGCGGGAAAACGGGATCCGCAAGCCTATCTTGCCTCGCGCCCGGAGATCGCCGAATACGAAGCGATTGGGCGCGCGCTCATGCTCGCCGCGCACACCGGCGCCCCGCTCTATATCGTCCATATGACGCTCGCGGACGGGGCCGAGTTGATTGCCGCCGCCAAGGCGCGGGGCCAGCGGGTCTGGGCGGAGACCTGCCCGCAATATCTGCTGCTGGATACCAGTGCCCTGGATCGCCGTGGCCCGTATGCCAAGTGCGCGCCGCCTATCCGCTCGCGGGCCAACGTCGAACGGCTCTGGCCCGCCGTGTTGGGCGGCACCATCGATACGATAGGCTCGGACCACGCGCCTTTCCCCGCTGAACAGAAGGATCCCGGCCATGCCGATATCTGGGAGGCCCATAACGGTCTGGTGGGGATCGAGACCATGGTGCCCTTGATCCTCTCGGAAGGGGTGAACCGGCGCGGCATGAGCCTGTCGCGAGCGGCCGCGCTCCTCTCCACTAATGCCGCCCGCGTCTTTGATCTCTACCCCCGCAAGGGCGTGATCCAGGTGGGCGCCGACGCCGATCTGATGCTGGCGGATCTCCAGCACGAATGGACGGTGGAAGGGGCGCGCTTCCTCTCTCACAACAAGTGGAGTCCGTATGATGGGATGCGGCTCACCGCGAAGATCCAGCGGACCATCGTGCGCGGCCGGACCGTGTATGCCGGCGACGCGATCGATGTCCAGTCGGGCTACGGCCAGCAAGTACTTCCCTTAAGGGCCGAGATGGCGGCGACGAATACGCGAGAGCCACGCCCGTGAGCCTCTCCCGCCTGCTTGGCGCGCGCGCCACCGAGGGTCGCCCGGTGCGGGTGGGCCTGATTGGGGCCGGCAAGTTCGGCTCCATGTATCTGGCCCAGGCGCGGCGAACCCCTGGCATGCATCTCGTGGGGGTGGCCGACGTGGCGATTGAGCGGGCGCGGGAAGCCCTGAGCCGGACCAGCTGGCCGCCGGATCAGGTGGCGGCCCGCTCATTCGAGGCGGCCCTGGCGCGCGGCGGTACCTACCTCACCGATGACGCGGAGCAACTGATCGCCTCCGACGCGGTCGATCTGGTGATCGAGGCGACCGGGAGCCCGGCGGCCGGCATCCGTCACGCGCTCCTCTGCTGCCGCCACGGACGAGACGTGATCATGGTGAACGTGGAGGCCGACGCGCTGGCGGGGCCGCTCCTGGCCCGCCGGGCCGCCGAGGCTGGCATCGTCTACTCGCTCGCCTACGGGGATCAACCGAGCCTGATCTGTGAACTGGTGGATTGGGCGCGTACGATCGGCGTGGAGGTGATCTGCGCGGGCAAGGGCACCAAATACCTGCCTGAGTATCACGCCTCCACCCCCGACACCGTATGGCGCTACTATGGCTTCACCGAGGAACAACTCGCCACCGGTGACTTCAACGCCAAGATGTTCAACTCTTTCCTTGACGGGACCAAATCGGCGATTGAGATGGCGGCGGTGGCGAACGCTACCGGTCTCCTTCCTGATCGGGAGGGCCTGCGATTTCCTCCCGCCAGTGTGTATGACTTGCCCCAGGTCTGCCGCCCCAGGAGCGTTGGCGGCGCCCTGGAGCAGGCGGGAACCCTGGAAGTGGTCTCAAGTCTGCATCGCGATGGCCGGCCGGTGGAACACGGCCTGCGCTGGGGCGTGTATGTCACTTTCGTGGCCGGATCCGCCTATGTCGCCGACTGTTTCAGCCAGTATGGGCTGATCACGGACACCACGGGACAATACGCGGCACTCTACCGGCCATCCCATCTGATTGGCCTGGAACTGGGGATAAGCGTCGCCTCCGTCGCGCTTCGGCGCGAGGCAACGGGTGCGCCAGAGAGCTTTGTGGGCGATGTCGTCGCGGTGGCCAAACGCGACCTAGATCCGGGCGAGCAGTTGGACGGCGAAGGCGGCTTTACGGTATTTGGCCGCCTGGCGCTGGCCCTGGACTCGCTGGCCGCGGGATGTTTGCCCATCGGACTGGCCCAACGGTGCGCGGTGGCCAACCCCGTGCGCGCCGGGGACATCGTTAAGTGGGAGGACGTGCGGATGGACGAGACCAGCAAGGCCGTCCAGGTGCGCCGTGAGATGGAATCACTCTTCCTGGCTGCTCCTGAAATGGCTTGATGCCATGGGCTTATGGGCTTTCACCCAGTTGACCGCGCTCCCCGCCCGTGCTATGCTCACGGGGTAGTCACGTCCCGGATGACGAAAGGAGGCGCCCCGATGAGTAGAAACATCACCTCCCGTGCTTGCCGTGTGACGGCTGAGATTGGCGCCCCGACCCGCCTGGAGACTCCGCTCTTCTAGCCCTTCTCTCCGGCGCCCCGCTCCGATCGCCCCGCCCGTATCGATCACCGGTTCTTGCCCATGATCGTGCGCGTGGCCGCTCCGTCCCCCGGCGAGTGGGCTTGGTCCCTACTGGCGCGTACCTCGATCCAGTATGCCCTTACGGGAAACGCACACACATCGAGCGCCGAGATCGCGCCCGAACTTGTTAGCTTTTGCCTACCAAGGAGATTCAGAGCATGCATGCCATGGAGAAACCGATTATTTGCCGCCAACCTCGTGGACGGGGGCCGCCCCCGCGGCCCCGATTGCCCGTACAATAGAACCTAGACGGGGCGCGCGCCCTGGCTCGTAAAGGGAGTGCCCCCAGCCCCATGTCCACCCCCACCGCCCAATCCACCGAGGTCGCCTGCGCGATCTGCCTGACCATCTTCCCACTGCCCGAGACCCTTCCTTTCAGGGAGGATCCTCGGTGTCCCCTCTGCCTGATCCCGCCCCGCCGCTACCTTCCCTGCGTGGCCTGCGAACGCTCCTTCGATCCCTACCTCCCCGCCTGCCCGACCTGTGGCGAGCGCCCACCGGACGAGGCGATCACCAACCCCGCCTGGCACATCTCGAATCGCGTATTGGCAGAGACGATGGCCGCCCTCCGGCCGGCCGCGTCCGCTTCGGCGCCGGCGCCCGCGGCCAAGCCCGCGGAGAGCGCCCCCAAGCGGAATGGGAACGGGAACGGGCGCACGGCTCTCAAACGGACCGTCATGGGCGAGGAGATGCCGGTGATCACCCCCAGGGTATTCGGCAACGGCAACGGCGCCGCGGCCCAGGGGGAATCCGCCGAGAGCGCCGGTGGCGAGCCCGCGAGCGATAGCGCGGGCTCGCTGTTTGGCGGCGAGGATTCGCCGCGGATCAGCGTCGCCGGAACCCTTGACACGGAATATGAATTGATCGAGGAGGCTGCCCGCCTAGCCGAGGTCGTGGCATCGCTGTCCGACCAGCAGGTGGTGGCCGTGGATACTGAAACCACCGGCCTCGATCCGTTCGCCGACAATGCCCTCCTCCTGGTGCAGGTCGCGACCACCGATCATGCCTATCTGATCGACGCGCGAAAGATCGACCCCCGGCCTCTCCGCCGGATCCTCGAGGATCCGAAGGTGCTCAAGCTGCTGCAGAACGCGAAGTTCGACTACAAGATGCTGCGTCACCAGGCGGGGATCAGCCTGCGCAACATGTATGACACCATGTTGGTCGAGCGGGTGCTGACCGCCGGGATCAGCCGGGAGATCGGGCTGGCCAAGCTGGCACAGAAATATGCCGGAATCACCCTCGACAAGTCGGTTCGCCGGAGTTTCATCGACAAGTCCGGCGCTTTCTCCGCTGAGCAGCTTCGCTACGCCGCCCGCGATGCCCAGGTGCTCTTTACCATCTACGCCGCCCAGCGCGACCTGCTCAAGCGGGAACGGCTGCTCGGCGTGGCCTCCCTGGAGTTCAAGACGGTGATCGCGGTCAGCGAAATGGAACTGGCCGGCTGCCTGATCGACCAGGGCAAGTGGCGGAAGATTATCGATGCCGCCACCGCCGAACGGGATCGAACCGCCCTGGAGTTGGGTGATCTGCTCGCCGACGCGATCCCGCAACTCTCGCTCTTCGGGGGGCCGGCGATCAACCTCAACAGCAACGCCCAGTTGGTCGAGACCTTCAAACGGATGGGGATTGACCTCCCGGATACGATGGAAGCCACGCTCACGCGGTACGATCATCCGGCAGTCAAGAAGCTGATCGAATACCGGGGCTTCGAGAAGATGATCTCGGCCTTCGGGGAGAAGTTTCTCGAGCTGATCCACCCCAAGACTGGCCGGATCCATCCCGACTTCAACCAACTGGGCGCCGATACTGGGCGCTTTTCCTGTACCAATCCCAACGTGCAGCAGATCCCTTCCAGCAGCGATTTCCGGAGCTGTTTCACCGCCGCGCCCGGCTACAAGCTGATCACCTGCGATTATAGCCAGGCCGAGTTGCGTATCCTGGCCCAGCTCAGCGAGGATCCCGCCTTCGTGGCGGCCTTCCAATCGGGCGGCGACCTTCATCAGCTCACGGCCAGCCAGATGTATCAGATCCCGCCCGACCAGGTGACCAAGCAGCAGCGCGGGGCCGCCAAGGTAATCAACTTCGGCCTCGCCTATGGCCGTGGGCCCGCCGCCCTGGGAGTACAGTTGGGCATCTCCAGCGACGAGGCGCGGGGGCTGATCGATCAGTATTTCAAGGCATACGCCGGCATCCAGCGCTGGCTGGAGCGGGCGGGACGCGAGGCGGTGCGGAAGGGCTACAGCACCACCATGATGGGGCGGAAACGCTACTATCCGCCCCTGGATCCCACCGACGAGGAATACAACAAGAAGCGCTCGGGCGTGGAGCGGCAGGGCAAGAATAGTCCGATCCAGGGCTGCCTGCCAGGCCATGTTCGTATTCATGAGCAAATGCTTGGCTACGTACCGATTGCCAGCCTGTGTGGCCGGCAGGTATCAGTATGGGATGGCCATCAGTTTGTTGATGCCATGGTGATGGCGAGTGGGCCAAAGCAACTGGTGCGGGTCACGCTCTGGGGTGGACACTACATTGAGTGCAGTCCCGACCATCGCTTCCTGGTCCGTGATCCCAATGGCCGCTTTATGTGGAAAACACCGTGTGAGTTCAAGCCCCAGCATCGGGTAATGCTCACCGAGGGCGTCCCTTCATGGTCCAGCGACATGTGCTTACCGGATGCCGGTTGCGGTGGATCCTGGAATGGCCGTGAGGTATCGTTGAGCCGGATCGCCGATCCAACTAATAGGGGCGAGTGGTTGGGGCGGCTGGCTTCCGATGGCTCGATCGCCGATGGCTCGGTGCGCCTGATGGTAGCCGAGCACGAGGAGTCGCTGCTGCCGCGGCTGCACGCAATGTGCGCCGAACTTGGCCATGTCGGCTACAACACGCGGGTTACGGAACACCAGCCGCGGCGATTCCACAACCTCAATGTCTCATCACGCGGCCTGGTTGGGCAGCTTCGGACCATGGGGGTAAAGACCAAGATCCCCGAGAGTCTCTGGCACGACAGTCAGGTGTTGGCCGGCTACCTGCGCGGATTGTTCGACGGAGACGGTACGGTAAGTACCGATGGCGCGCTTCTGGTTTTTGGTCAGGGACTCACCCATCTGGAGTGGGCGCGCGAAGTACAGCAGGCGCTCCTGTTGTTTGGGATACGGAGTAGGATTCGCTCCTATGCCGGGGACCGGACAGTGGTGCAGGTGCTCAAGAAGGACATGCCAGTCTTCGCCCAGCACATCGGCTTCATGAATCCAATCAAGCAGGAAAAAGCCTCGCGGATAACCGCTGATCTCCGCGAAAGCACTTATGGACGTGGGGTGCGAGTCCGTCAGGTCGAGGTGACCGATACCTGGGTCGAGATGTATGACGTGGTAAACAGCAGTTCCGGTCGATTCATGGCTAATGGCCTGATCGTGCATAACTCGAATGCCGACATGACCAAGCTGGCTCTAATCGGGATCAACGAGGCGTTACAGGACTACGAGGCACGGATCGTGAACACCGTGCATGACGAAATCGTGGTGGAGGCGCGCGAGGATCAGGCCGAGGTGGTATGCGGGATCGTCGAGCGGGAGATGGTCAAGGCGGGCGAGCAAATCATCAGCCTGGTCCCGATCGTGGCCGATGCCAAGGTCGCGGATTACTGGAGCAAGTAAATCCTCTTGAGAGAGCGAGAAGGCCCATGACCAGGGTCATGGGCCTTCTCGCTCTCTCAAAAGTCGTCTGAGGATTGGGATACTACGAAGCGGTGGCCGTTTGGAGGAAGCCCCGGGCGGCGGGCGCGATCAGGCTGGTGGCGTTGATGCTAATAAAGCGGACTCCCTGCTCGCGGTACCGGCGCGCGGAGGCGCCGTCGCGGGTCATGATCCCCGCCACTTTCCCGGCGGCGATGATCTGAGCCAGGATACGGTCGATCACCTCCCGCACCGCCGGCTCGTCCGGCCGAGCCGGGTAGCCGAGCGACTGCGAGAGGTCGTTGGGCCCGATGAAGAACACATCCACCCCCGGCACTTGCAGCATCTCCGGCAGCGCCTCCAGGGTGGCGACCGTCTCGACCTGCGCGATCACCATGGTCTCAGCATTGGCCACCTTTACGTACTCGGGCAGGGCCATCCCCACCCCATAACGGGCCGCCCGGACGCTGGCCAGTCCGCGGGTTCCCTCGGGATGATACTTGGTGGCCTGTACTGCTGCCGCGGCCTCGGCGGCGGACTGACACCAGGGGACCATCACCCCTTGCGTCCCGACGTCCAGATAGCGGAGCAGGATCCGGGGGTCGTTGGCCGGCACCCGCACGAAGGGAGTGGCGCCCGCCGCTTCCACGGCCCGCGTCATGCCCTCCACGTCATGCGGGTCCAGGGCCCCATGCTCGGCGTCGATCACGATATAATCGACACCGCAATAGGCGAATACCTCCGCCAGACCCGGTGAGCCGAAGCCCACGAAGACCCCAAACACCGTCCCCCCCGCCGCCAGCTTCCGTTTGACCTCATTTGGCCGCATGCACCCGTCCTTTCCACCTCGACGGAGCGCCGATCGTCGCCGCCCCACTGGTGATCAGTGTATCCGAGGCGGCGTGGCGGGTGGGTAATTCGCACTTTTGGGCTGGGCATTTATATCTCTAGAGAGAGGAGCAAACTGGTAGTAGCCAGGGGACGTAAAGCCGGATTTCCACGAGTTGGCGCACTGCGCCGGTCATCGGCGTCCGGGCCGGGATACGGTGGGTGAGCACGGTAGCGAGAGGAGCGGGGTGTGATGGGTGGCAATAGGCGGCTCGGACAGGAGACGGTCCTCGGCTACGGTGCCCTACGGGCCGCCTAAACGACCGAATCTCCTTTCGCGTCCACGGCCAGCGCGATAGTTTCTTCCAATGCCATCGCAGTCCCCGCCGTCCATGCCGCCGCGACGACATCCTTGCTCGGCGCCAGGTGAAGGGCCGCTTGGGCGCGATCGTGGAAAGGTCGCTCACCTGGCGGCAGGGGGGCGCCGAGAGCCTCGCGCAAGGCATGGGCCGCCCCAAGGAGCATCGCCGCCCGTGCCGCTTGGCCCTGGGTCCAGGCTTCCAGTCCGAGGCCTTCCAGGCACTCGACGATGCCTAACTTCGCGCCCATGATCCGGCGTAGGGTCAGGCTCTCCGCGAGTAGAGTTCGAGCTTGTTCGGGATCATCCTCCGCAAGTGCCAAGCGCCCAAGGTGGTGCAGGGCCATGGCGATGCCCGGGGTAAATCCCTGGCCCCGATACACGTCCATGCCTTCGGTGATGAGCGCTCGTGCCTGCCGATGGCCGCCCTGCATACCCACGCTCAGCCCCAGGCCGCCCAATGCCTTGCCCAGCAACAGGGGATCCCCTACGCTGCGAGCTTGCGGAAGGCTTTCCTCATAAAGCGCCCGTGCTTGATCACGTTCGCCCTGATCGTATGCCAACTGTGCCAGGTCGAGGAGTGCTTGGAGAACGGCCCATCGACGCTGGTGCGCCTGGCCGAGCGCGAGGCTCTCCTTGTAGAACTTTCTAGCACGCTGGTATTCACCCTGGAAGTGGGCGACAGCGCCCAATCCCTCGAGCGGATACATGATGTCCGCTGCGTTGCCGGTGTCCTGAAATATGGTCAGGCTTTCTTCGATGGCTACGCCGGCACGCTTGATATCACCCTGATCCAAGGCCAAACGCCCCACGAACAACAAGGCCATTGCTACTTCTCGCCAATCGCCTCCTTCACGGTGCCGGGCAAGGCTCTCCGCGACTAGCATTCCCGCACGGTCATACTCACCCCGATCCCATGCGATCGTTCCCAGTTGGCCAATGGCCAGGGCGGCGCCGCGCCCGTAGCCGAAGCGGCGCGACACGGTTATGGCTTCCTCGATCAGGATTGCCGAACGACGGGGATCGTCCGTCACCGAGGCCAGCGCGTTAAGGGCAAGGGCCATCTCTGGTCCGGCTCCCAGGTCGCGAGCCAGTGCCAGGCTCTCTTCAAACAGGCCCCTCGCCCTCTCGCCCTCGCTACACTCTCTAGCTTGTCCTCCTAGCCAGTAGAGCGCCTTCGCTCGGGTAATTGGCGCCACTGTATCGAATTGCAGTACAGATTCGAACCAGTGTTGCGTGTTGCTGTGCCCATGACCTACCCAAAAGCGTCCTAGGGCAACGGCGAGACGCGCCCCAGTCGCCGGGGCGCCGTCTTCCTGGATGCTCCACCGGAGCGCCGTGCGCAGATTATCGTGCTCGTACTCCAGGCGCGTCAGCCAGGTTTGCTGCTCCCGACCGGTGAGATACGGCTCCGCCTTCTCGGCCAAGGCCAGACACCAAGCTAGGTGCCGATCGCGTATCGCGGCCTCCTCTCCGCTCGTTGCCAGCCGTTCGGCCGCGTAAAGCCGAACCGTCTCCAGCAGTTGGTAACGCGCTTCGCCGTCGCGCTCAGCCAACTGCACCAGCGACTTGCTTGTCAGCCCATCCAACAGATTCCATACGTCCCGCCGCTCAATGCCGTCGCCGAGACATACCGTCTCCGCGGGCTCCAACGTCCAGCCTCCGGCGAACACCGAGAGCCTCTGGAGGAGCCGCTTCTCCGATGCGGCTAACAGGTCCCAACTCCAGTCCATGGCAGCGCGCAACGTCTGCTGACGGCTCGGCGCATCGCGTGGCCCGCTGGTGAGCAGCCGGAATCGGTCGTCCAGCCGCTCCGCGATCACCTCTACCGGCAGATTGCCCACTCGCGCCGCCGCCAGCTCGATGGCCAACGGAATGCCATCCAGCCGAGCGCACACTGCCACCACCGCCGGCGCGGTCCGTTCATCGAGCTCAAAGCCCGGCAGCCGTGCCCGCGCCCGAGCCACGAATAGGCGAATCGCTTCAGAGCTGCCCAGCACGTCACGCTCCGGCAGCCGCCTTGGGTCGGGCATCGAGAGCGAAGGCACCCGGTACTGTACCTCTCCACCCACTCCCAGTGCCTCACGGCTGGTTACCAGCAGGTGTACACCAGGGCTCAGCCGTAGGACCGCGCTCACGAGAGCCGCGGTGGCTTCTAGCTGGTGCTCGCAATTATCAAGCACCAGCAACAACTGTTTGTCAGTGAGATGGTCCGTGAGGGTGGCCAGGATGGACCGTCGCGGCTCCTCACGCAGCCCCACTGCTTGGGCCACCGCCTCTGGCACGAGGGAGGCATCACTCCCCCTCAGCGGAGCCAGTTCGGTCAACCACACCCCGTCCGGAAAACGCTCGACCAATACCGAGGCGACCGCCACGGCCAAACGCGTCTTGCCCACCCCGCCGGCGCCGACTAATGTCACTAATCGCGCGTCGTCCAGCAACCCCAGCACCTCTGCCTGCTCACGCTCCCGCCCGATGAAGCTGGTTACTGGGATTGGCAGGTTATGATGGGGGGTCAGCGATCCGGCGAGCGGCGGGAATGTCGCGGGCAGATCAGGATGGATTGCCTGAAAGATCTGCTCGGGTCGGGTGAATCCCTCAAGCAAATACTGGCCAAGCGCGACCAGCGAAATATCTTCCGGCGGATCCGCCCCTACCAGCGCGGCCGTCGCTGCCGATAGCAGGATCTGGCCACCGTGGCCAAGGCTACCGATTCGTACGGCTCGGTTGACCACCGCGCCATGATAGCTGCTACCTTGCCGCGGAATCTCACCCGTGTGCAACCCCATGCGTACCCTGAGCGGCTCAGTGGAGGGCCAGTCCTCGGCCAGCAGCGCCCGTTGGGCGGTACAGGCGGCGGCTAGAGCCGCACCGGCGCTGGTGAACACGGCAAGGATGTTGCCCCCCTTTCCTTGCTCCTTCACTCGGACGCCGCCGAAGGTAGCCAGCGCCTCGTTCACCACGGTGTCGTGGCGAACGACGAGGACAGCCATTTCGCGCGGCCCGCGATCCCAGAGCGCCGTGCTGTCCTCTATATCGGTGAGTAGAAATGTTACCGTGCCGAGCGGTAAAGGTACGCTCGACGCAGGCTGGAAATGTGTACTCGGGAGGGCCGCGTCCCCGCCGCGTCCACATGCATGCTCTGGCCAGACCGCGCGCCTCGGGCGCACCATCTCCTCCAGGGCGGTACGCTCCGAATCCGGCAGGGCTAGGGCTTCCGCAAGCAAGGCAATAGTGTCCCGGCGCGGCGTATGTTTCAGCCCTCGTTCGAGGTCACTGATCGCCCGTGCGCTGAGGTGAGCACGTTCGGCAAGCTCTTCCTGGGTCAGTCCCGCCGCCTTCCGGTAGCGGAGCAGTAACTGGGCAAACCGGGACGATTCCCGTGGAGCACTCATTGGCCTGACCGATCCCTGCATCGAGGAACAAGCCGTCTCTGATGATCCGATCATAGCACGGGTGCCTCCCATCCGTGTGACCCACGATCGTGTGGGTGAAGGTGTGGATGCGCATGTGGGTTTTACGTGGTTCGCTGCCCACTGAAAGTGGAGACTAAGGACATCGAGACGCCCGGCGAACGGAGCCGGCGCCAAGCTAATGGAGGACGGAAAATGAAGCGGCTGGCCAGTGGCTACCATCAAGGTCTCGAGTTGACACGTGTACATCAGCAGCTACTGCGGGAGGAGCGAGCACACGATCGGCTTGCCGCACAGGCCCCACGGACTACCACCTCATGCTGGAGTTGGGTAGCACCCCTGCCTCGGAAGATCGCGAGCCAGATTGCCGGCTTCGCGCAACGCGCGACCCCACCCACTGGCCGGCCACCTTCGATTGACCATCTCGACAACGCAGTCATCACCCCCGGCAGAGATCGCGCCGCAGGCTAAAGAAGCCACTTATTACGAAAGAGCAGGTCGAGGTTCTCGTCCACTACGCATCAACACATGACGAAGCACACCGCATTGCAAAAGGAGCCAAAGGCCATGAAAGCCCCGATCAAGCAGCTGGCCGTAATCGGCGTCGTCATCCTCGGACTGTTGGGTACGGGCACCGCCCTGGGTACCGGTATGGCACTGGCGGCGCGCGCACATCCGGCGAGCGCACGTCGCCTGCTGTATCGCCAGCCGCCGAGCTCGCCCTCTAGCTTGACCCAAGGCAACGCCTTCACTTTCACCCAACGTCGCCTCGAACTCGCTCATCGGGTCGCCCCGATCCCGCCCCCGGCTCTCTGGCGAGACCACCTCCACCACCAGGTCCGCCGGCCCCTCGATCCGCGTAGTCTTCACACGGTCTTGATGCGCCCTGGCCACGAAGAGCACATCCGGCTCCCGTCCTGACGTGGGCAGGTGCATCTGAAAGGGAGCGGGCAGCACGATCCCGAGGTCGTGGGTCTTCGCGTAGGCATCCAGCAGACCGTAGAGAAAGCCTACCAACTCCTGATGGCGCCGGTTCGCCGGACTGGTCATGATCACCTTTCCACCCACCCATTCCGCCAGGGTGTCCTCGTCCGCCCAATCCAGGAACTCATCATAGGTCATGGCCATCGGCCACGCCGGATCGCTCGAGAGGGCGGCGAGTAGGGCGAGCCGCAATTCCTCCGACACGGGCCAAGTGGCCGACGGCGCTCTTCCGTTTTCCGGCATGGTCATCGCGCGAAGCCTCCGCTGATCAGTGTACTGTTCATCCCCTACTGAAAGAAGCTCAACACCGCGACCGAGGCGCGGCTGGAGCCGGATCCCGTCGCCTGTACCGTATTGGTGCCCGCGTGCAGATATCGGCTGATATCAAGGGTGCTGTCGCCGCTGGTCGGCAGGGACGTGCCGCCGGTTCCGAAGGTGACCGGGGTGCCGTTGATCTGGAGGGTGATCATCCTCAGACCTCCGTTATGGATCACCAGGGTGCCATGGGCGGCTGGGAGGGTAAAGGTCAGGGCGCCCTGGCGCGGGGCGGTGAAGCCGCCCAGGCGGAGCCCGGCCGCCGGATTGCCGCCGATAATCGCCCACAGCGGCCACTCACTGGGGTGGAAGCCGATCCCGATGCCGGGCGCGAACTGGATCCAGCCAATCCGGGCCCCGTGCTCATTCTGGTTGATAATGAGATTGAAGGCGAACTGCTTCCCCACCTTCGGTACGTAGTTGCCCAGGTTGGCCCAAGGGACGGCGGTGGTGTAGATCAGGTGCCCAGTCGTCGGATCCAGCTTGATCACTTGCCGCATGCCGGGCCAGGGAGCGAGCAGATTGTATTGGAAGTTGGCTGGTCCTTGATGGGTGAGGCCGGCGGTCACGTTGAAGCGGTTTTTCCCCATGTCGTGGAGATAGGCATTGGTATCCATGCCCCAGCCATACTGAATGCTGTCGCCTTTGTACATGTTGTAGCCGATGGGGGCGTAGTCGAACGTTTCGTCCTGCACGTCGGCGGCCAGGTAGAAATACTGTTCGTCCCACATGGTGAACACACGGGCCGAGAGATTCTGGGGCGTCCAGCCGGGGATCCCAACAATTTGACTGGGACTCAGATCGATCAGACCCGCGATTGATGCCTCACTCCAGGTCGCCAGCGAGCCGTCGATCGCCGGGTGGCCGTAGGTCAGGGCATAGGGGGTCACCGGGGCGCTCCCCGTGTTGGTCAGACCCAGCAGGGTGACGGCGGTGGCGCGGATCTGGTCGTCGGGATGATTCACGTCGCTATTCAGGCGGAAGGAAAGGGTGCGCGATTGGCCGGGCCGCAAGGTGGGGAAGCGTTGGGCGACGATCGGGGCCGTCCATCCATCGGGAAGGGCGAGAGTGACGGTGCCGCTGATCGGCTGGTCGATGCGCGCCGTGACGGTGACCAGCACATTGGGGAGGCCGTTGCTGAGTCCGGGCGCCTGGGCCACCCCCACCCCTACCGGATTGATCCCGGTGATCGGGGCATGGGCCAGCAAGGCGGCGAGGGCGGCCGGAGTGATCCCCGTCGCGGTGAGGAATATTGGGTCATTAGTGAGCGGCACGGTGAAGGCGCCGTTGGCCAGCGCCCCGGTGGAGTTGTTCATCAGGTCATCGGCCGTGAACGAGGCGCCCGGCGCCGTCGGGATGGACAGCGTGCCCGGTTCGGCGGTGCTCCACAGTACCGCCGATAGCGAACCGTCCGGCCGGGTG
>Ga0134128_10006777_pt1 | contig 13856 bp, 13 predicted proteins | sample KB31754_FD_96462 | JGI IMG/M metagenome (GOLD analysis project Ga0134128, IMG submission 96462) | Terrestrial soil microbial communities with excess Nitrogen fertilizer from Kellogg Biological Station, Michigan, USA - KB3-175-4 | ecosystem: Environmental > Terrestrial > Soil > Unclassified ... | reverse complement strand
GTGCGCATGAAAATGCTGGTGGCGCTCCGTCAGGTGGAGCCAGACCCCAACGCTCATCGCCATGCCGGCGACGACCAGCTTCACCGTGAGTGGCTCGCCGAGAAGTGGCAACGCCAAGGCAGCGCCAAAAAAGGGGGCCACTGAAAAATATGCACCGGTGCGCGCAGTACCCAAATGCCGCAGGCCTACGACAAACAGGGCCAGACTCACCCCGTAGGCTAAAAAACCGACCACGGCGGCCCCGACAACATAGGGCAAGGGCGGCACCGGGCACCGATGGAAAAAGCCAACGCAAGATTGACGCTGCCTGCGACCAGGCCCTTGATGCAGGCTATCCAGGTGGCGTCGTTCAAAGACACGCGCCGGGTCAGGTTGTTGTCGAGACTCCAAGCCAGGCACGCGCCGAGTATGGCAACGGCCGGCATGGCGCTCGTCAAGTCTGCCCTGTCGGGCCAACTCAACACGACTGCCCCGAGCACGATGGCCAGCATGCCCAGGGCAATGCGCCGGTCTACGTTCTCCTTAAATGCTATCCAGGCAATGAGCGCCGTAAAGACGCTTTCCGCGTTCAACAGCAGCGACGCCGCCGAGGCCGGCATGTGTGTCAGGCCGTACATCAATAACACGGGGCCGACCACCCCGCCCGCCACAATCGCGCCAGCCAACCAAGGCCACTCGTTCGCCGGCATGGTCACTGGCGCGACGTTCCGAACCCAGCGGTAAATCCACAGACCCAAGCCGGACCCGAGATAGAACAAGCTGGCCAGCATCCACGGATTGACGCTTCCCATCAGTAATTTGGCCAGCGGTGTTCCTGCACCAAACAAGATGGCTGCACCCAGCGCCGCAAGGACGCCCGGGTGGCCCAGAGCGGGAAAACGTTTCATTTGGATATTGTCGCGCTCGGGCACGACTGTGGGGGGGTGGGGCAGCGGCCGGCCCGGCACTGGCCAGCAGGTAACCACCGAGACCGCTCAATCGCTCCAAACTCTCTTGCGATGAGTTATTTTTTGAATTACTATAAACTTTATAACATTATCGTTATCTGTATAACATGGAATGGTTAGCGCTAATTCTCAGCCTTCCTGCAAACAGTGCGACGACCCGAACGCGAATCTGGCGGGAACTGAAAGCACTTGGGGCCGGAACCCTGCGAGATGGGGTGTACCTGCTACCCACCCACCCTGAGTTGCGCAGTGCTTTGGAGGCCATCGAGGCAGACGTGGCGGCCACCGGGGGGAGTGCTCAAATCGTTCGTATCGTCTCCGAAGGAGCGCAGCAAGAGCGCGCTCACGTCATGTTGTTTGACCGTGCACAGGCCTTCGGGGAACTCGGCGAACGCATTTCGCAGGCCGGCCGAACCCTCAAGACTGAATCCGAAGCCGCAGCGATGCGAATGCTGCGCCGGCTCCAGAAAAGTTTCGAGGACATCTGCCGCACCGACTTCTTTCCCGGCCCCGCCCAACAGCGCGGGCGCAAGAACCTGGACCGGCTCCAGCGGGCCATTACCCTGCAGTTCTCACCGGACGAGCCCACGATGTCCGAAGGCTTGATTGAGCGTTTGGACAAGGCCAACTTTCAGCGTAAAACCTGGGCGACCCGCAAGCGGCCGGGCATAGACCGTCTGGCCAGCGCCTGGCTTATCCGTCGCTTTATCGACCCGGCATCCAAGCTCGTTTGGCTGTCCAAGCCTGCAGACGCTCCGGCGCTTGCCATTGGATATGACTTCGACGGCGCGCAATTCACGCACCGTGGCGAACGGGTGACCTTTGAGGTGCTGATGGCGTCTTTCGGTTTCGAAGAAGACTGGGCGCTGACCTACGTAGGACGAATCGTCCGCTTCCTCGATATTGGTGGCGAGGCACCAGCCGAGGCGACAGGGATGGGCGCTCTCTTCGACGGGTTGCGCTCGCTCCACCAGAATGACGACGAGTTGGTGGTGGCGGCCCTGGGTGCTTTCGACGGGCTGTATCAGGCATTCAAGATTGGAGAGAAGGCCGATGGCTGATGCGAGCAAGCCTGCTGGTCCGACCTACACGCTGTGGCAGATGTGCCTCTATATGCTGCGGCTGGGGGCCATGGGATTTGGCGGACCGGTGGCACTCGTCGGCTATATGCATCGTGACCTCGTGGAGCGGCGCAGCTGGATTGAGGATGCCGACTACCGGGAAGGCCTGGCTCTGGCCCAACTCGCGCCAGGCCCCCTTGCCGCTCAGCTCAGTATTTACATGGGCTATGTGCACTACCGCATCCTGGGCGCTACCCTCGCCGGCATTGCGTTCGTGCTGCCGTCGTTCTCGATGGTTGTCGCGCTCGGGGGGGCCTACATACGCTTTGGTGGGCTGCCATGGATGCATGCCGTGTTCTACGGCGTGGGGGCCTGCGTGATTGGCATCATCGCGTTGAGTGCCCACAAGCTCACCGCAAAAAACATCGGACGTGACCGGCTGCTGTGGGCCATCTACCTCATTGCAGCAGCAGTCACGGTTGCGTTCGAGACGGAGTCTGTGCTGATGTTCCTGCTCGCTGGCGTCATCACCTGGCTGTGGCGTGCGCCGCCGAAATGGCGACCGAGCAATCGCCTGCACAGCGTGGCGCTCCCTATCGTGGGTGTTGCGGGGGTTGCGGCGACGCTCGACCAGCCCCTGCTGATGCAGCTTGCCTTGTTCTTCGCCAAGGCCGGCGCTTTTGTGTTCGGTTCGGGCCTTGCCATCGTTCCGTTCTTGTACAGCGGGGTGGTGACAGAGCATCACTGGCTGACCGAACAGCAGTTCGTCGATGCCGTTGCGGTTGCCATGATTACCCCGGGGCCAGTGGTCATCACGGTCGGATTCATCGGTTATCTGGTGGCCGGCATGCCGGGCGCATGCGTGGCCGCACTGGGGACATTCCTGCCCTGCTATCTCTTCACCATCATCCCGGCGCCGTACTTCAGGAAGTATGGCAAGGTTCCTGGCTTGCTGGCATTTGTCGACGGCGTGACCGCAGCCGCCATCGGTGCCATCACTGGCGCCGTCATCGTGCTGGCCAAACGCTCGCTGATTGATGTGCCGACTGTCATACTCGCGCTGGTCACGGTGGTGATTCTGTGGCGATTTAAAAAGCTCCCGGAGCCAGTGGTGGTGCTTGCCGCCGCGGTCATCGGGATTGCTCTGACATTGGGGCGCCACGCCCTCTGAGGTGTACTAAGGGTACCGTTCCAAGAGCCAATGCACGGCCACCGTCTTTGTAATGTGGGGCCGAATGGCCGCTGTTGGTCGTTCGCGGCGCCCCAGATGCGCCCGAGGCCGACGTCCGTATCAACCGAGAGCGAATGCTCGGATGTCCATTTCCCCCAACGGTTCTGGGTAGTGAACGTCTGCGCCAAGACCGCACAGCTCGTTGACGAAATTCGCCAACATTTTCGCCAATGTTGGCCTGCGAGCCGAAAACTTTCAGCGAAAAGGCGAGACCTCGGGCCGTGGTTTCTGTTGAACTCCGTTACAACTGAGATGCCTTGCGCGTCACTTTTCCTTTTGAGTCGCGCGTTGTAAACCCGTGGGCCGTCAATCAAAATTATCAATCGGAATCTCAAATGGAAATGAATCAATCCTCGAACCGCATTCACCGCCTTGATGGCGGGTGCAGCCGTGTCCGTCATACTCGTGAGCCTGCTGGGCATAGCAGCCATCACTGGCGTATTACCGACTTCACATGCCACCGCTGCGCAAACCACGCCAGTGACCGCACAGGCTCCCGTCGTCGCACCGATATCTGCACCTGCGCAGCAAGTCGTAGTTGCTCCCGCAGTCCGCGATGAGGACGCGGTGCACAAAATCGTCGTGCATCACCATCCGGTCCAGCACGCACAGGCGCAGTACAGCCAGCAGTACTCCCAGGCACCCGCGTACCAACAGCCAGCACCCGCGTACCAACAGCCAGCACCCGCGTACCAACAGCCAGCACCCGCGTACCAACAGCCAGCACCCGTTGCTAAAAATAGCCCTATTGGCATCGGCGTAGGTGCGGTGGTCGGTGGATTGCTGGGCAATCAGGTAGGCGGCGGCAATGGAAAAACCTTGGCAACCATCGCTGGGGCTGTGGGGGGTGGATTTCTTGGCAATGAAATTGCCAAACGAAATCCGTAACTCTTTAGATGCCGTCGTCAGGCAGTCTAGGCAGGCCGTTCGACTGGAAACATGTGGCGGCCGGCACTAATGCCTGCACGGTCTGGGTGTCCACTGTGCAGCACGCCATGTCCAGCGCTGGTCGCGCTCGGGTACAGCTCAGGGCATTACCGGAGCCGTCACACGATTCTAGAGTGATGACGCGGAACAAAGCTCAATGTCCGACGGCGCGAAATGGCCGGTGGACTATTGCGACGCAGATGTTGGCACGGCAGCTGCTCTCATCCGCGAGCTTTACCAGGGCGACACACTTTTGCGCTTGCTTTGGCCAGATAGACCACCACATCTGCGTGGCGTAACGTCTACGTTTAAAGGCAACAAATGCAGTACAAATCCATCCTTCAGCGAGCCGGCAAGTGGCTTGTTGTTGCATCATTTTTGAGCTTCGGGTTTGCCATGGCACAAGCTGAACCCACCATGGACCAGGTCTACGCCGCGGCCCAGGCCGGTAAGCTCGAGCAAGCTCAGACCATGATGCTGCAGGTGCTGGTTGCTCACCCGAACAGCGCAAAGGCGCACTACGTGCAAAGCGAGCTCTATGCGCGTCAGGGCAAGCTGGCTCAGGCCCGTGAGGCGCTGACGACCGCCGAAAAGCTGGCCCCGGGGCTTTCCTTTGCCAAAGCAGGAGCCCTCCAGGCCCTGCGCTCGCAACTTCCCGCCAGGAGCAGCCCGATGGCGCTCGGCGGCTCGACCGTGCACTACGCCACTTCTGCAACCCCCACGTCTTCCTCCGCCTGGCGCCTGCCTCTGTTGCTCGCTGGCGGCGTGATGGTTTTGGGCTACTTCCTGTTCCGCAGACGCGTGCCCGCACCCTTGGCACCACAACCGGTCTACGCAAACCAGGGCGGTATGAGCGGCCCTCAGACGTTTGGCACGGGCGCTGGGAGCGTGATGCAACCGCCCGTTGGTCAACCCGTCGGCAGCGGCCTAGGCGGCCAAATCATGGGCGGCGTAGCCACGGGATTGGCCGTAGGCGCCGGTGTGATGGCAGCCGAGGCCATTGGGCGCAGTCTCATGGGTAACCATAACCAATTGGCAGCACAGGTCGGCAACTTCGGCAACAACGATAACCAACCCCTGGACCGAAACACCGACATGGGCGGTCAGGACTTTGGCGTCAATGACCCTGGTTCTTGGGATGACGGTGCAAGCGTCGACGTTGGGGGTGGTGGCGACTGGGACAATTAGTCGCAGCCGGGACGTTCGGCCGGTGTCGTCCTACTGCTCGTGCTCATGCCGTTTAGTTGCCAATTACTGACAACAGCGCGAGACAACCAAAAGCCCGCATGTTGCGGGCTTTGCGTGCGACGGCGCCGGAAATCCGCCGCTCAAACGTTCGCGCAAGTCTTGCTGTGTAATCGGCCGAGTCCAACAACGCGCATCCGGCCCAGAGCGGCCACATCTTCAAAACTCAACCTATCAGCTCTCAGCATTGATGCTTTCAGAGGTGAGGCGCGCATGCTTGATGCCCGCGTGAAATGTATCGCGATGGCAGCGCCAGACGATTTAATGAAAGCTTGACTCTTCACGGTGATATCAATAGCATCCCCAGCACCGAACGGATGAGTCAGTCAACTTGGACAACGTTAATGAATCACGATACTCACGATACAACAATACCATCGGTTCTGCGGTCGCAATATGATGACTTGAAACCCATAAAATCCACAAAGCCAACGGTTGCTCATTCCGTCCTGAAGATTATTCTGGCGGGCGTTGTGCTCCTGCTCGTAGTCCTGCTGTTTAAGCGTTGACTGTTGACAACGGCACCAGCCGTCAGAAAAGCGGCTTGCGGCGGGCATTGTCACTTCGCGCTCCCACTTGTCCATAGGTCTCAGCATCGGCTTTCGTTTGCCATGGCGTGCTCACCCGCGAATCGGCACCATCGCAGGCCAGCGGGTTGATGTAGTCGATACCATAGCCGTTGCATGGCCCCCTGCAAGTTTCAGCGCTGAAACTTGTCACTATATGGGATGACCACCCACACCGGCACACTGCGCTTGCTGCACGCCAAACATCCAGATGCGTCAAAAGGTCTGTAAAGAAAAGTATAGGTAGTCAACGTCGAGAGGGTGCCTACGTTGTGGATACAAGCCAGAATAAAACTTTGGCTCGCTCGAGATGGTCGGAGCTACTACGATTGTCATTTTTTGAGTGAGTACTAATCATGTTGAATATCAAGACCCTTATCGCTGCTGCGTTGCTTTCAAGTGTTGCTGCTGTGTCGTTCGCTCAGGCGCCTGTCGCGCCAAAGGATGAAGGCGCAACCCCTCCCGCAGCTGTGACTGCGCCCGCTGCTGCAAACACAAAGACGAAGCCCGCAGTGAAAAAAACCACAGCAAAGAAGCACACTGTCAAGAAAGTAAAAAAAGCGAGCGCCGCCAAGAAGGCTGATGCTGCCGCACCTGCGGCCTCTGCTGCCAAATAAGCGAGCTGACTTCTGGATAAAGGGGGATGGGGCAACTCAACTCCCCTTTTTTCTGCTCTGGTCACTTATTCGTGACCGCAGGCTTGGCTCTTTAATTTCGTCCAGACTTCCAGGCGATTTGACCTAGGTGTTCAGTCCCGGAATTTAATGGTGCAATCTTTTCGTTTGAATGGAAGGAAGCACTATGGTCCAAGTTCCTCACGGCTGCGCCACGACGACAGAGGCGGTACGTCGAGCAATACAAAATAGTCAAGAGAGTCTGAGGGCCCTGTCCAGGCGCCATGGAATCAACCAGAAGACGGTGGCCAAGTGGAGGCGGCGTACCTCCACAGCAGACCATCCGACAGGCCCGAGACAGCCGAAGTCCACGGTGCTTTCCCCGCAGGACGAGGCGATCATCGTTGCCTTTCGCAAGCACACGCTGCTGCCGCTAGACGACTGCCTGTACGCACTGCAGCCCACGATCACCCATTTGACGCGCTCATCGCTGCATCGCTGTTTGCAGCGCCATGGCATCAGCCGGCTGCCGCAGATCGAGGGCGACAAGCCGGCGCGCAAGACGTTCAAGCGCTACCCGATCGGCTACTTTCATATCGACATCGCCGAGGTGCGCACTGCCCAGGGCAAGCTATATCTGTTCGTGGCCATCGACCGAACTTCGAAATTCGCCTTCGTGCGCCTGGAAAAAAGTGCCACGGTTCAGACCGCCACAGCGTTCCTGCAGGAGTTGATCGATGTGCTGCCCTACAGGATCCACACAGTGCTCACCGACAACGGAATCCAGTTTTGCGACCTCCCCTCGCGCAGGAATGGTCCGACGGCCAGGTTGCGCATGCATATGTTCGATCGCATCTGTGCGAGCAACAGCATCGAGCATCGCACCACCAAACCCAACCATCCCTGGACCAACGGACAGGTCGAGCGCATGAATCGCACTATCAAGGAGGCCACTGTCAAGCGCTACCACTATGACGGCCATGAGCAACTCAGGCAACACCTGCAAGACTTCATCGACGCCTACAACTTCGCCCGGCGCTTGAAGACTCTCAGCGGGCTGACGCCCTATGAATACATCTGCAAATGCTGGACTTCAGAGCCAGATCAATTCACCATTGACCCGATCCATCAAATGCCGGGACTAAACACCTAGGTGAAAAGTGTCACCCACATGTGTGCTCCTGCTTTGTCCGCCCGCCCGTCGTTACTCGTCTGTCGGGGCGTCCATCGCGCGCGTCAAAGTGGAAGCAGTTTATGGCTGCCTGACTGAATCACGACGCGCCCCGGCTCAACGCGTTCATGTTGTCACACAAAATCTGACAAGGCAATATCAGGTTAACGAGATGCGGCAAGGTCCGTAAAAGGTCGCATGGCGTCCGTTGGGACAGAGCTCAAACATGGCCTTACAGGGTGGGCAAGCGGTTGAAGGGGTCGAACCGAGGGAGCGGTGGCTGCATCTCCGTCACCTCAATCTTGTCGACAACTGCTGCGGATATGCCATCCCGAAGCCAGTTGCACATGTCCGCAAGCTGCTCCGACGAGCCCTGGAGCATCACCTCTACCGAGCCATCCACGCGGTTACGGACCCAGCCGGTGACGCCCCGCGCCCGCGCGCGGCGCACGCAAGCTTCCCGATAACCGACGCCTTGTACACGGCCATATATTCGCACCAGCCGATTCTGAATCGTTCCATCCTTGTCGAGAGAATCCATGTGCGCAGCCCCTTGCATGCGCATGTATCCGTTGGCACATCCCCGCCTAAGGTCTAGCACGGCTCCCTTCCCGATGAGTCGCGATGGAGCCCGCCTTCGCGGCCCACACCGTCGTTACTCGCGGGGCTGGCCTGCCAACGAGATATCGATTTGACGCGCGGATTTCTCCCACCGCTTCAGCCGGCCTGCCAGGAGAGTCCAGTGATACCGTGACTGGACTCTGGCGGGGCTGGGCCAGCAGCCAAAGGGTGGCGGCAACCACTTGGGTGGCTTCCACGCTGTGGCCGTTGAACGCCGGGCTGAGTTCAAGCAGGCGGGCCTGAGGCATAGCCGACTTCACCTTGGCAAGCGCGTCCATCACGGCCGCCATCGCACCGTTCGCCTCTCGCGTGAAGCGCAAGGCGAGACTCTGCGCACCGGTGCCCATGAAGGCGTGGCTGCAGCCGGCCTCGGCCAGGCGTTTTAGTAGTCGGCCGGGCTCGGAACCCTCTCGCAGTTCAAACCTCAGTGTGAAGCTAAATTCCATTGGTTAACTCCTTGAAGGAAATTGAGAGGCGCTGAAAAAAAAGCACCTTAGTCTTTTAGGCCATTCTCGTCCGTTAAATCGATATTGTCATCAAGGTTTGTAGATTTAAGGACCATGTCACATGTTCCTGCCCAGCGCCTGGCCTAGGGCGCCAAATGCCCTGCCACAGATGGTGCCCCACAGATTTTGCGTAGCATGGCTCAGCCTTCGTCGCGCCGGGATATGGTCTTCTTCTCCAGCGGCTTCTTCACTTGATGAAATGCCGTCGCCGGGGACAGCCTCCCCGCCCGGGGGACGGGGAACACCAGCATACCGAGAAAGCCCGGTGCGTCTTTCACGGCTCGTTAAGTATCCAGCGCAATGATGACAACCTGATGAATTGGCGCCGAACGAGTCGGACGTGTCCCGTGAGGTCGTCTGTCCGGTGTTGGCCAAAACGAAAAGGTGACGTGTCTACGAAACCTGGGGCGGTTCATTTTTCCGCGCTCGACCTACCACAGCGTGAGGCCCGAAGGAATTCAAGGGAGTGTCAGCGTGCTGCGAGGGCCCGGGCAATCTTTCCGACGGTTTTAATGGCTTCTTCGAACTGCTTGTTCTCGGGGTGGCCGAAGTTGATTCGAAGGTGATGCGAATAGCGATGGTCGGCGGAGAACAGGTGTCCCGGCGCGATGCTGATGGCCTGGGAAAGCGACAGGCGGTGAAGCTCGAGCGCATCGATGGGCTGCGGCAGCTCCACCCAAATGAAATAGCCGCCATCGGGCTGCGTAACCTTCGTGCCAGACGGGAAGTGCTTGGAAATCAAGCGCACCGTCAACCGCCTCTGCTCAGCGAGCGCCTGGCGCAGCTGCCGCAGGTGCCGGTCGTATCCGCCACGCTGCAGGTATTCTGACAAGCCTTCCTGTGCGGGAACGCACGCGGAGAGTGAGCTCATCAGCATGCGTTTTCCAACAGCGGCCGCGAACCGGCCGGCGGCGGCCCATCCCACCCGGTAGCCCGGCGCGAGGGACTTGGAAAACGAACTGCAGTGCATCACCAACCCCTTCTTGTCCCATGCTTTCGCTGGCCGCGGTTTGTGAGGACCGAAGTACAGCTCGCCGTAGACATCATCCTCAATCAATGGAACGTCGTGCTGGGCGAGCAAGGCAACCAGCGCCTGCTTCGCGGGTTCAGGCATCAAACTGCCCAGAGGGTTCTGAAAGTTTGGCATCAGCCAGCAAGCCTTCACCGGGTGCCGCTCCAGCACGGCTGCAAGCGATTGAACGTCAATACCCGTGCGGGGATGCGTAGCCACCTCGACCGCTCGCAGGTTCAAGCGTTCCAAGGCTTGCAGCGCCGCATAGAACGTGGGTGATTCGACGGCGACAAGGTCACCCGGGCCGGTCACGGTCTCGAGACAGAGGTTGAGCGCCTCCATCGCGCCGTTCGTGATGACCAACTCCTGGACATCAACGTTGCAGCCCATCGCCAGGTAGCGCAGGGCAATTTGCCGGCGCAGGTCGGCACTACCCGGAGTAAGGTGCTCGACTGTCTTCCAGGCGTCAAGGTTCCGGGCCGCCCTACCCAGCGCCAGTGCGAGCTTTGGCAACGGGAACAACGACGGGCTGGGGAACGCCGACCCCAGGGGAACCAGGTTTCGATTTCGTGCATGGCCAAGAACCTGGAATACGAGCTCCGAGACTTCGACTTCATGCTCGTGCGCAGGGGGCTCGGAAGCCGCCGGCTCGCTTTGCACAGTGCTGGCGTGGCTCACGAAGTATCCGGAGCGCGCCCGCGCCTGCACCAACCCACGTGCCTCCAGCAGGTAGTACGCCTGAAAGACGGTTGAAGGACTGACGCCGCGGCTTTCGCTCGTATCGCGTACAGAGGGAAGCCGGTCGCCCGGGCGAAAGATGCCGCTCGCGATGGATTCCGAGATGCCCTGGGCGATTGCTTCGTAGCGCTTCATGACAGTGAGTCTTTCGACTCTGATATGTGAAATATATGCATGTCATGAAACTGTACTGTATTGACCCTTGCAGATGAGAAAAGCCCCACCATTCTGCATCTGATATGCAATTAATTCGCAATTCTGAGGCTACCAAAGAAGCAGGAATAGCGCCATAGTTGTCACAGAGGTGCTGTCATGAATTTGCTTGTTTACATCCGTACCGTGCTGTGGAGTTTCATCGGAATTGGCAGTCGCTCTGGCAGCAGTGAAGACTTGGCCAAGGTAAAGCCGCTGGGCCTGTTTGCGGTGGCCATCGTCCTGCTGGCCGCTTTCCTGTTCACAATCTTTGGGCTGGCGAACCTGGCCGTGAGTACACTAAAGTGATACGTTCGATACGTCGAGGCGGTGCAACGTTGCTACTGCTGGCGGGGCTGCAATCTTCATGGAGTCAAGCCGCTGAGTCACCCAAACTCGGTGCAGGAGTGCAGAACACAATGGTCCAGCGCATGCAGGCCTGCGTTGTGTGCCACGGCAAGGAAGGCCGAGCCACGAACCAAGGCTACTTTCCCCGCATTGCGGGAAAGCCGTCAGGCTACCTGTACAACCAGTTGCAGAACTTCAAGTCTGGGCTGCGCAAGTACGAGCCGATGAACCACCTCGTGCAGCACATGTCTGACGGCTACCTTCAAGACATTGCGAAGTACTTCGCTGAGCTCGACCTGCCTTACCCAGCAGCCCGGGCTAGCGGGCTGACCGCGGTTGAGCAGCGCACCGCCGAGAAACTGGTCCGGCAAGGGGCACCAGAGCGCGGCATCCCCGCGTGCATATCCTGCCACGGCCAGCAAATGGCGGGGTCGCTGCCGGCGATACCAGGTCTCCTCACGCTGCCTGCAGACTACCTGGTGGCTCAGCTCGGCGCGTGGAGAACCGAGCAAAGAAAGGCAAAGGCACCCGATTGCATGGCCGACATTGCCAGGCGACTGTCACTTGATGAAGTTTCGGTCATGGCGAGGTGGCTCTCAGCCCAGACCTCGCCAAGTGGCGTCGTGCCGGCGCCCATTGCCATGCAGCCGCATCCGATGCGTTGTGGGAGTGAGGAGCAGTGAACACATCGAGAGCTCCGTACCGCCGCTGGATGTCCTTGCTGCTGTACTTTGCAGGCCTCCTTGCTTTTGTTGGCATCCTCGTCGCGTGGCTGAACGTACGCGGAGAAGCACCACTGAGTACAGGAGCACCAACGGCAGCAGCCAACCCGGCGCTCATCGAGCGGGGCGCATACTTGGCTCGTGCAGGCAATTGCATGGGCTGCCATAGCATGGCTGGCTCGGCAGAATTCGCCGGCGGCCGCGGCATCGAGACTCCGTTCGGAACCGTGTTCGCCCCCAACATCACTCCGGACCCGAAAACGGGCATCGGCAGCTGGTCGACGGCGGAGTTCTGGCGAGCCATGCACTACGGTCGCTCCAAAGACGGCCGACTGCTGTACCCGGCATTCCCCTACCCGAGCTACACGAACGTCACCCGCGAAGACTCTGACGCACTATTTGCTTACCTGCAGGCTGTGCCACCGGTGGAGCGGGCGAACAAGGCGAATGACCTGCCGTTCCCGTACAACACGCAAGCGGCATTGGCACTGTGGCGGGCAATGTTCTTCCGCGCCGGACCCCTGCAGCCGGATACGCAGAAGACGGCCGAATGGAACCGCGGCCGGTACCTCGTGGACGGTTTGACGCACTGCGCTGCCTGCCACTCCAGCCGCAACTGGTTAGGTGCGACGAGCGTGAACGCCAAATTCGCTGGCGGACTCATGCCGGACGAGGCCTGGTATGCGCCTTCGCTCGCGAGTCCGAACGAGGCAGGCCTGCAGAAATGGCCGCGCGAGGAAGCAATCAAGCTCCTCAAGAACGGAGTGTCCCAGCACGCGGCCGTGTCCGGCCCGATGGCGGATGTCGTTTACAGCAGCACGCAGTACCTGACCCCGCAGGACCTGAACGCCATGGTCGATTATCTGGCAAGCATCCCGGTGCGCGAGAGCGAAAGGAAGCAAGCCGCGCGAGCATCCTCTCGTGTGCTGGACCGTGGAGCGAAGGTCTACGAGCAACAGTGCGCGACATGCCACGGCGATAGGGGACAAGGCGTGCCGTCCATCTACCCGGCCTTGGCAGGCAACCGTGCGGTGCTGCTGCACGCCCCAAACAATCTGGTGCAAGTAATCCGCAATGGCGGGTTCTCGCCCAGCACGGCGGGCAATCCGCAGCCGTTCGGTATGCCACCTTTCGGTCAGGTTCTGAGCCATGAGGACATCGCCGCCGTCGCCACGTATGTCCGCCAGGCATGGGGCAATGCGGCACCTGCCATCTCAACATTCGATGTTCACAGAGTCTGGTGAGCCCGAGATGTTCTGTCCCCGACCGCCGTATCAACGTCAAGCTGGAAATCCAGATTGATGACTCAGCTTGTGGTGGCATTTGCCAGCGCGGATGTTCGCTATTAATCAATGAGTTGAATGTCCGCAGTTGGTCGTTATGAGTCATCCGGGGTACTACTTCCACAACTGCCAATCGGTATTGGTCGCCCCCCCAGCCACGCCAACGACGTGTTGACCTATCCCGGACCATGGCGGAGGGCCACGATGAAGGTGCTATCTTCTTCGGTTTGAACAGAGTGGCTATGGTTCAACCCGTTCAGCCTCACAAGGATACTCAAATGCCAAAAAGTTCCGGTTCGCTCAAGGCCGTCTTCTACGCGCTCGGCGCGAACGGAGGTATTGCTCTGGCCAAGGGGGTCGCTGCGTTCTTTACCGGTAGCGGCGCTATGCTCGCCGAGGCCCTGCACAGCTTCGCTGATTGCGGCAATCAGGTTCTTCTGCTCGTCGGCATGCAGCAAGCCAAAAAGCTGCCAACACCGGACCACCCAATGGGATACGGCCGAGTCGTTTACTTCTGGTCCATGATGGTCGGCGTTCTTCTCTTCAGCATTGGAGGACTGTTTTCGGTCTGGCACGGGGCGCAATCCCTGCTGCATCCGGAGCACGTGAAGTACCTCCTGCCATCTCTGAGCGTACTGCTGGTCGCGGTGGTTCTCGAGAGCATGAGTCAGC
>Ga0134128_10006776_pt1 | contig 13856 bp, 14 predicted proteins | sample KB31754_FD_96462 | JGI IMG/M metagenome (GOLD analysis project Ga0134128, IMG submission 96462) | Terrestrial soil microbial communities with excess Nitrogen fertilizer from Kellogg Biological Station, Michigan, USA - KB3-175-4 | ecosystem: Environmental > Terrestrial > Soil > Unclassified ... | reverse complement strand
GATAAAAATGCCTATGTCTTACACCTTTGGCGTTCAGATATTCAATACTAACAAATGGATGGTGGGATTGGATTATTCAGCAGCACAATGGAGCCAATTCAGGAATTTCGGATTGACCGACTCTGTTACAAACTCATATAAAGTAAGTATAGGAGGTCAGTATACTCCTGATATAAATGCGTTGCACAACTACTGGTCGCATGTTTCTTACCGGTTAGGGTTTTATTATGGGGCCGATTATGTTGATGTGCGAAACACACAGCTAAAGTATTATGCTGTAACTCTGGGAGCAAGTCTGCCCTTCAGAAGATCGACAGACCAGATACATCTTGCACTTGATTTGGGACAGTTTGGGACACAGACAAACAGATTAGTCCAGGAGACATATGTACGTTTCACTTTAGGCCTTTCTCTCAATCAGCAGTGGTTTGTCAAGAGAAAATATGACTAACAGGTATTTTACAATAACTAATTTTCAAGTAACCCGGATCCTGTTTCCGGGTATTTTGTTTTTGCTGTTTGCAATGGGCTCCTGCAAAAATGATCCTGAAGAAATAAAGGCTCTTACAGGTAAAAACACCTTACAACTTGACAGAGCTGAAGACGTAACAATCATCTATAGTAAAAGAGGCGTTGTAACAGCAAAATTATTTGCACGCGAATTTATACGTAATGAAGCAGCCAAGCACCCCTATACTGATATGAAGAATGGTGTAGAGGCTGAATTTTACGATGACAGTTTGCATGTAGAAAATACGGTAACCGCGCGCTATGCCAGGTATTATGAAAGGGATGGATATATATTGATGCGTGACAGTGTTGTAATACACAGCAAAAAGAACGAACAGCTAAACACTGAGGAGCTTGTATGGAACCAAAAAATACATAAATTTTATACAGAGAAGTTTGTAAAGATCACAACGCCTACCCAAATAATATATGGCGATGGATTGGAAGCTAATGAAGACTTTACATGGTACGAAATTAAAAATCCTAAAGGCTCGGTATTAGTAAACAAAAGTGAAGTACCGCAGTAGTTGTATTTTTCTTATACTGCTACAAGAACCATGAATGCATGAGTGCTGTTGGTAGACAGACCTATCTCGAATGGATTTTCTCTTAACTGTTCAATTGTCAAAGGCAACTCTTTATTATCATTAATTGATGACTGAATACTTAGCTGTGAATGCTCATCCTTTTCAACCAACTTATATCGTCCAATTGATTTTCCGTTTCTGAATATTTTGCCTTCGAAAAAGCTATATACAATATTTGTACCTTGTAATTTAAATGCTGTGGTCAGCAATCTTTTTTGTAAATTATCTATTTCCATTTTTATAATTTTTTTCTCTCTCCAGCGCAAAGGTTAAACGCTTAGGCAAAACAAGGTATAGGACATGCTCATATTAACAATGACTTTAATTATTAATAACAAATGGTTTACAATTGCCCATTTTCAGACAAAAGCATGAACGGTGTAACATTTGTTCATTTTTAAAGCCAAACGCCACATATGTCATAGAATGGTAAAATAAAGATGGTAAAAACATTTAATTGATGACCGATGGCATAATATTGGTGTAAATTTTTTGAAGATTACCTTCCTTTATACTGCCTCCAATACTACCGTATTAAAGTTATCCACAATTTGTGTGGAAATAATTTAAATTTTTAAAAAAAAGTTGTTTCTATATTTATTCCTATGGAGGATTTATCTCTTTTTATAAAAGCAAAAAAGATACCGATAGACGTTGTTGATCTATTACCTGTAATGGATACAATGCTTATTGAGTTATTGCAATCCCTGAATGCAGAAGAATGGCAGAAACAAACTGTATCTAAATTGGGTACAGTAAAAGATGTAGCCGCACATCTGCTTGATGGCAATATTCGCGCTTTATCAATGCTTAGAGATAAATATGTAGGCGAAACACCTGCTATCAGTCCCGACGAAGACCTGATCGCATACCTGAACGGGTTGAATACAAGCTGGGTGAAAGCAATGAAAAGAGTAAGCCCGAAAATGCTAATAATGCTCCACAGGATCACAGGCAAACCATTTTGTGAATACTACAATGCAATGAATCCATTTGGCAAGTCAGGCTTCCCGGTCGATTGGGCTGGAGAGCAAGAGAGCGAAAACTGGATGCACATTGCCTGTACTTATACCCAAAAGTGGCTGCACCAGCAACAAATAAGAGATGCTATTGATAAGCCGGGCCTGATGTCTTATGAATTTTTCAATCCTTTCATAGATATTTTTATGCTTGCTCTACCCTATACTTATAGAAATGTAGAAGTCAAACCAGACACTACAATAAAAATAACTATCACGTCGGATATTGGTGGTTCATGGTATTTGACAAAAACAACAGATAACTGGCAATTGGCCAGGGAAGAATTCCTTTACGATGTAGATGATGTTTATCCCGTAACAGTAATTACTATTGATCCAGATACTGCTTGGAGGCTTTTTTCCAGGAGTGTAACATCTGAAGAGGTAAAAAATAAGATCACAATCGCAGGCAACCAGCAGCTTGGGCAAGCAGCATTATCTATGGTAGCTGTAATGTCTTAGATATCTCACAAAAGTGCCTGAACTAAAAATCCGATACCCACAATAGCCAGCACGACGCTCAATACCCACAACGAACGTTTTTTAGAAAGAATAGAAATGGCAGATATTGCTATAGCTACCTGGAATAAAGTAACAGCACGTGCAAGAGTCTTATGTTTTCCCAAATGATATTCAGAATCGCTTTCATTTGCCTCAGCACTCTTTCTTATCTGTTCTTTTTGCTGCTCATATTTTGCATTTGCAAAGCTGTCAGCAGCAGATGTTTTATTGGTGTTTGAGATAATAATTTTTGCAGTAGCAGCCGCAATTTCAGACTTGATACCTTTAGCCTGGTAATAAGCCCATTGATCAGATGCCTTAACCTGTGAGATCAAAGCCTCATTAGCATGATCGCCCGCCAGGAGACTGCTCACAGCAGCAAATACTGCCATCAGAGCGGTAGAAAGAGCAACATAAAAAGACCATTTCTCTTTACGTTCTTCAGCCTGCTCATGAATTTTTTCCTGCAAGTGTTCGGTTGGTACTTCCATCTCTTCCATATACAAATTTTTAGCTATCAGAAATCTTTCTAAAGCTATGAAATGACATCTGAATTTTTTGCCATTACTGATAAGTTTTTCAATGCCATCACAAGAAAAATAACATACCATCGCAAATGTGGCAGCATTAATTTTCTAATTTGCCTTCATGAAGCTGTATATACTGTTTACAATCACCTTTTTACTTACATTATTGAGTAATTATTGCATTGGGCAACAATCCTTAAGTGAAAAACAAATACTCGTTATCCCTATAAACAAGCCTATTCCAGCAAACTCGAAAAAGATCGGCACGATCAAAGCAGGAAATAATTCAACTAAAATACATTGTGCATACGACAGGACAATAGAAGAAGCCAAACAAGAAGCAATGAAAATGGGAGGTAATGTAATCAGGATCACGAGCCTTGTTTCTCCAACATTCATTAGCGGTTGCTATAAAATAGAAGCTGATGTTTTATATACCGATAAGTTGGAGGCCTATATTGCCAATAATCAATTATCAGGAAACACTGAAAGTAAAATAACCCAAACAGATACTGCACAATACGCTTCGCTCTATATTTATGCACCGGAAGGCAGTATTACATCCAGCTATAAATTACACATGAACGATTCTGTAATTTATAAAGTAAAAGACGGCACAAAACATTTAGTGAAATTATATACCGAAGGCAAAATAAAATTGTGGTCTAAGACAGAAAGTGAAAAATCGGTAACATTCAACGTGAAATATGGTAATGAATATTACTTAAAATGTGGCACAGAACAGGGAAATGCCATTGCAGTACCAACGTTGAAAATTGTAGACAAATCAACCGGAGCTGCAGAGTATGAAAAAATAAGTAAAGACAATGAAGGAAATAAAAAAGAAAAACCAAATGAAGTTGATACTGATAATAAATCCTATCTGTATCAATATCATTAGATGAAGCAGAAATCTATATGCCATTTTAGTGCGTATATTTAAAAGCAATGAAGCTGCCTGATATATATATCACCCTTATTCTGTTTCCAATATCTTCTATCGCATCCGCACAAGCCATCAATGATAATTTATCGTACAGAAACTTAAACAGCGATAAATACTTTAGAATTAATTACGAGAATGATTTTTTCACAGCAACTGATGAGTATTATACACAAGGTATTTATATTGAATTGGTCAACCCTGCACTAAGAAAATTTCCTCTTTCAAAAACATTGATACATCCTAAAGCCAACAATATTATTTATGGCATGGGCATAGAACATAACGCCTATACACCAAGCGACCTTGGTAGTGATAAGCCACTATATGGTGACAGGCCATTTGCGGCAAGCCTTTTCCTGAAAACCTTTTTGATAGCAATGGACACAGAACGGAAAGACCGTTTCAGCAGTTCATTAAGCACAGGTGTTATCGGGCCTTCAGCATTTGGGCATGAGATGCAAGCTGGCATCCACAAAGCATTGGGGGATGTAACTCCTCATGGATGGCAAAACCAGATAAAAAATGATGCTGTTATAAATTATGAAGTTGATTACGAAAAAAGCCTGTTATCTTATAAAAACTATTTCAACTTAAACGGGTTTGCAACTGCAAGAGCGGGTACCCTTAGTGACAAAGCAGGAATTGGCATTACAGTTATTGCAGGAACATTTAATTCGCCGTTTAAAATAGCAAATAATAAAAAGTTAAGGATATACTTGTATGACCATCCTGAAATAGATGCAATAGGTTATGATGCGCCCATGGAAGGAGGTGTTTTTACCCAGAGTGAAAATGTATATGTTATCAGCCCACGTGATGTTTCCACAATTACATTTCAAAACCGCTTTGGTGCAGTGCTTACTTATAAACGACTATATGTAGAATACTATTACACATTCATTACTAAAGAATTTAATACTGGAAAACCTCACCAAACCGGTGGAATAACTGTCGGGTTTTAAGATATTTTGTGATACACATACTATATTTATGGCAACAAACTGCCATAATGCAATCCAGACAATATATAATACTTCTGTTCTTAGTAATAATCACGTTTTCAGCCTGTCAGCAAAACAATACGCATAAACAACTACAGAATAATAAAGCTGCTACTAATAAGGCAACCAGCTCAAGTAATAATAACAACAACAATAATAATATTGATACTTCAAAAGACGTTGCAAATGGTCCTACAGATCAAAAAAGAGTAAGGATGCTGATTGAAAAAGGGACCGTAATGGCTGATTTAAAAAAATATAATCGTGCACTTGTTTTCTTTGACAGTGCTATAATGCTTGACCCAAAGAATACATTTGCCTATACAAACAGGGCTGCTGCATACTTTGCAATGGGGGAACCTGAAAAATCGATGGCAGATTGTAATACAGCTTACAACCTGAACAATGGAAATTATTATGCGCTCTATACCCGCGCAATGATATACCTGGCATACGGCAATTACAAAAATGTAATATCAGACCTTACAAAAGTAACACAGCTTGATTCTGCTCACGCGGAAGCCTATACCTACCTGGCAGTAGCCGAAGCAAGCACTGGCGATATTGATAAAGCAAGAAAGGACTTCAATAAATCGATAAAAATAAATCCTAAGTTGCCAGCAGCTTATTATAACAGGGGCATATTTTATGGCCTGTTAAAGAAAACAGATAGCGAACTAAGGGATTATAAAAAAGCATTGAAGATAAATCCCAATTACTTAGAAGCACGCTATAACCTGGCAGTAACGGAAGAAAAAGATCTACATAATTACAAAGAAGCGATAACAGAATTTGATAAAATATTAAAAGTAAATCCTCAGGACTCAAGAGCGCTATTTAATAGGGGGAAATCTGAACAAGCCCTAAAAAACTACAAAGGAGCACGGGAAGATTATAACGCCGCCATACGGCTTAATCCAACTTATAAAAGTGCTTACCTGCAAAGAAGTGAATTATATAAGATAACAGGCGACAAAGCTAATGCTATGAAAGACCTTGCCACTGCCAATAGTATCAAGTAAGTTTCAATGTTGCTGCCAATTCATCAATAAGCGCTACCTGAGCAGCATTTATTTTTTCTTTTGCAACAGGTATCGAAAACCATTCGGCCCTATCAATTTCTGCAAACTCTTTCATCTTTCCTGATTTGGGAGGCCATTCTATTGTAAAGGTGTTGCTTGTAAAGTTTGATACATCCATCGAATTTTCAACAGCCCATGCGTGCACCACTTTGCCACCTTTTTGTTTTATTGGATTAAGTGGTGTAAAAACTCCCAAAATTTCCATTCCCAATTCTTCTTTAAATTCCCTTTTAGCAACATCAAGCAATTCTTCACCTTCTTCCCCCTCTCCCTTGGGGATAGACCACGCACCGAGGTCCTTTTTTGCAAAGAATGGGCCGCCAGGATGTACCAGCATCACCTGCAATTCATTGCCTATTAATTTATAAAGCAGAATACCAGCACTTTGCTTTGGCATCAATTTTATTTTTTACAAGTTACTCAATAATAAACGATGAAATACTTAGCAATGGAATGAATTTTATTCAATTGTACTTAAAACAATCTTCGATGAACTTTTTTAATACAATTTGGGGACATGGCAAGGATCTTGACACATTACAAATGAGCTGCAGGGCTATAGTAATTTGCCTGATTGCCATAGTATTGATCCGCTTATCAGGGAGGCGTTCATTTGGAATGAAGTCGGCCTTTGATAACGTGATTGTTATTTTATTGGGAGCAATACTAAGCAGACCAGTAGTGGGCGCTTCGCCATTTGTACCATCTGTTATAGCTTGTTTTATTATAGTAGTAATACACAGATTTATTGCATGGATAAGCATTAATAATGACAAGATAGGACGTCTGATAAAAGGGAATAAAATTCTTTTGTATGAGAGGGGTGGAATTATAGTTAAAAATTTGAAAAAAGGTCTTGTCAGCGAAAAAGATATTATGGAAGAGCTAAGGCTTAAGGGCAATACAGAGTCCTTGAATAAAATAGAAAAAGCCTACATGGAAAGGAATGGAGAAATCAGTATAATAAAAAAGGAATAATCTATACTTCGGGTGTAAACTGGTTTAAATCGTATATACCTAATCTCTTTTCGATATCTGTTACCTTAGATACATATAGATCAAAACCATCCTGACCAAATATCTGGTGCTCTCTCTTTTCAAAATCCTCCCCCAATGAATCATATTCATTTTTAGAAATGATCTTATGTAATGCAGGAAATAGAACGGTATCTTCTCTGGCTTCATGAGGGCGATACATAAAATTGAATGTTGTAAGCACCTGCATCAGGTTTTTACTATCGGTATCAGAGGTAATTTTTGGCATTTTACCATAAGCAAGGATCTGGTCTGTAAGTCTGCGGCCTGCGTCATGTTGTTGTTTTAATGTATCTACAAGGTCTACAAGCTTGCCTGCTTTTTTAAAACGTGGAAACAAAAAATCCTCTTCTTGTTTTTCATGGTAATCTTCAATAAACTTACGAATGGCTGTGGCACTATCAACCAATGTATCCATTGGAAAATCTACTCCTTTGTCGAGCTGTACGATTATATGGTCGTAAATGAGCAGTATTCGATTTAATACTCCGTGTTCCCTCATTAGATCCTCACCCGGGGAGATTTCATCTTCCTCATCGTCTTTATCCTTGCAACTAAATAGTAAGCCCGTACCCCCAAGTAAAACAGCACTGGTAAAAACCATTCCTTTCTGCAAAAAGTTGCGCCTATTGGCCTTAAAAACAGGAGTTTTGTCAGCATCCATAGCAGGTATATTTAGATACTAAATTTACCAAAGGGCATCAACGAAAAGAAATTAAATAACGATTTAATTGTACTCTAATGATTATAACCGTTTTAAGAATTGGTTATACTTCCGCAACAGCCTCAGCAACACGTTCACCATCAATTGCCGCTGAAACAATACCTCCAGCGTAGCCTGCACCCTCACCACACGGGTACAAACCTTTGATCTGCGGATGCTGTAAAGTGTCTTTATCTCTCGGTATACGTACGGGGGAGCTTGTACGTGATTCTGTAGCGACTAAAATAGCTTCATTAGTGAAATAGCCCTTCATTTTTTTACCAAAATCAATTACCGCTTGCTGCAATGCCTTGTTGATTTCTTTGGGCAATACTTCACTCATAGACACACTTTTTACACCCGGCAGATAAGAGCATTCCGGAAGTGTTGATGAGGTTTTGTTGTTGGCAAAATCGGTCATACGCTGTGCAGGAGCTACCAGGTTACCACCTCCCATTTCAAAAGCCCTTTGTTCTACCATTTGTTGATATTGCATACCTGCCAGTGGGCCTTTAAAACCATAAGCAGAAAAATCTTTTTCATCTACAGCTACAACAGTACCCGAATTGGCAAAAGGATTATTTCTTTTTGAGGGCGACCACCCGTTCACCACTATCTCACCTGGCGATGTAGCTGCAGGAGCAATAATACCACCGGGACACATACAAAACGAAAAAACACCACGGCCATATTCCTGCGCAACCAATGAATAGCTGGCAGGAGGTAAATATTCATCCCTTACCTGGCAATGGTATTGAACCTGGTCTATCAATAGCTGCGGATGCTCTATACGCACTCCCAGAGCGAACGGTTTACTTTCTATTTCTATTTGCTTGTAATGAAGTAATGAAAAAATATCACGAGCTGAATGTCCCGTTGCAAGGATTATTGAATTGCAGTCTATGATATCTCCATCTCCTGTTTTAACGCCTTTTACTTCATCGTTATTGAGAAGAATATCGGTCAGCTTTTTTCCAAACAATACTTCACCACCACAAGCAATTATCTGTTCTCGTATGGCAGTGATGATATGCGGTAATTTATTGGTGCCTATATGCGGATGTGCCTCGAAAAGAATATTTCCATCTGCACCGAAATAATGAAACAACTGAAGTATGCGCTGCACATTACCACGCTTGGTAGCACGTGTATATAGCTTACCATCGCTATAAGTGCCTGCCCCGCCCTCACCGAAACAATAGTTAGAATCCGGATTTACAATGCCTTGTTTATTCATTGCAGCAAGGTCTCTGCGACGGCTTCGTACATCTTTACCCCTCTCAAGGATAATAGGCTTTATTCCAAGGCTTATCAGGCGCAATGCAGCAAACAAACCAGCAGGACCAGCACCAATAATAACTACATGTTGCGAACCAGATACATTTTTTAACTGTGGATCAAACAAAACAGGTCGTGCTGCCTCCTCATCAATAAAAACCTGTAATTGTAATAATATTCGTGCCTGGCGTGAGCGGGCATCTATGGAGCGCTTTTGAATTGTATAACCGGTAATACGTTTGACACTAACGCCAACCACCTCGGCAATGCTTTTTTTAATGCCTTTTTCGTCTGCTGCAATTGCAGCCAGGAGAGTAAGAGAAATGTCTTTAATCATTGCGTTAGGTTTTTATCCTAAAAGCAGAAACACTTTTTGCCTTTTATATAAAATTAAGAGTGTGTCTTTTTATAATTTGCTATTACATTATCCAGGTGTTTCACAAAACGGTCAACATCGGGATTGTATGAATAGCCACCTTCTATAAGCTTATTGCCATTTTCATCAACAAAGAAATAAAAAGGCTGTGAATCGGTATTAAACTTGGAAGCCTGTAGATCTTCATTTTTATCGCCTACAGTAACAACCTGTGAGTTTAACGCTTTTGAAAAAAACTGTTCATTTGCAGGAAGCTCCATTTTATCAAAATCACAATACAGTGACGCAATAATAAAATCATTTTTCAATCGCTTCATTACTTCCGGGCTTGACCATACCTGTGCTTCCATTTTACGGCAGTTAACACAATTGATGCCGGTAAAATCCAGCATAATGGGCTTTTTCAATTTTTTAGATGCAGCCAATGCTTCGTTATAATCGTAGTACGTGACCAATCCGTATTTACGTGCTATTTCGGGTTCGTATTCTTTTAACTCATTCACATAACGCATTGGTCGTATATCGTTATCAATTGCGCTCGTAGTAATATTTGCAGCAGATGAGTTATTTTCTACTCCTAATATAAAATCCTGCGTACCGATAGGCGGAACAAACTGGCTCATTGCATTAAGTGGTGCACCCCACATGCCAGGCAGCAAATACACTGCAAAACTGAAACATGCTATCGACAGGAATAATTTGAACAGAGATACATATTCCTGACCATAAACATTTTTAGGCGGCACATCGTCGTGTGATAACTTTAATTTACCTAGCAGATACAGGCCTAATAGTATTGCGATGACGATCCAGATAGCGATAAATACTTCTCTGTCCAGTAAGCGCCAGCCACGTGATAAATCTGCATTTGATAAGAACTTTAATGCGAGCGCCAATTCAATGAATCCTAATGTAACCTTAACCTGGTTAAGCCAGCCGCCGGATTGCGCCATTTTATTGAGCAGACCAGGGAATATCGCAAACAAAGCAAATGGTAATGCAAGACCTACGGAAAAACCAAACATACCAATTGTTGGCCCCACAATACCACCACGTCCGGCCAATACGAGCAATGGGCCAACAATAGGCCCTGTGCATGAAAATGATACTATTACTAAGGTCAAAGCCATGAAAAAGATACCTCCAAAGCTGGACATCCCTGCTTTTGCATCAGTTTTACTTGTCCATGATGAAGGCAGAGTAATTTCGAAAGCACCGAGGAATGAAATACCAAATACAACAAAAACAGCAAAGAAGAATAAATTGGCGATCCAGTTGGTAGATAAGTTATTCAGCGCATTAGAGCCAAACAATGCTGAAATAAGCACACCAAGTATGGTGAAAATAATAATGATGGAAAGAGAATAATAAATAGCATTGCGTATCCCTTCCGACCTCGTTTTACTTCTTTTGGTAAAGAAGCTCACTGTAATGGGGATCATTGAATATACACAAGGCGTAAGCACTGCAAGAATGCCACCGCCAAGGGCTTCCAGGAATAGCCATAAAAGTGATTTGTTGGTTTGTCCACCGGGAGTATTACCTCCGTTTTTATTATCGTTTTTAACAGCTACGGCATTTTTTGCTAATCCCGCGGATGTGTCTTTAGCTACAGCGGTTGATGTTTTATTTGTATCTATAGGGATAGCTGAGCTAGCTATTGCGTTTTTATTAGTAGTATCGCCAACGTTTGCTGTACCTGCCACATCACCTATTTCAAATGAAAATGGTTTTGTTTTGGGAGGCAAGCAGCTCTCATTGTTACATACCTGGTATAAATGTTTCCCTGAAATCTTTGGGCTGCCTATTACGCTTACCGTCTGTATATAATCCACCTTATTTTTATACATATGCACAGCACCATCTGTCCCGTCAATGGTTTCTGTAATCAGCTTACCTTTTTCTTTGATATCGCCAATCAGCTTAATGTTACTGTTTTTATCAAAATCGAAAGTGGGTGGAATCAGTGTGCCATCACCTCCAGGTTTAAAAGCCCATATGTGCCAATCCTTTTTTAGCTTAAGGTGAAAAATCAGATCATACTGATTACCGGATTTTTTCTTTGCTTCAAACGTCCATGTGGTTGGATCCTGAACTAGTTGTGCAAATAATGAACCTGATATAAATAAGCTGCAACAAAGCAGTAACGCAAGCCTTAGCGATCTCATCATTAAATTTCTTTTGTTAAGATAAACGTATGATTCATAGTATACGGTTGGTTTAATAAGTAGAAATATTTGTTAATTGTTTATTTCAAAAGTGAAAGTCTTTTTCTTTGGCGGCAAGCACATGTCATTATTACAAACCTGGTATTCATGGCTGCCTGCAATCTTAGTCCCAACATCAGCCTTTATCTTTTGAACGTAATCTATTTTGCCTGTGAGATAAGTGACTTTCCCATCTATACCTTCCATATCCACAGTCTCAGACTTCCCTTTTTCCATTACTTCACCTACCAGGTTTACTTTTTCATTCTTATTAAAATCGAAAGTAGGTGGAATAAGAGTGCCATCACCTCCTGGTTTTATTGCCCATATATGCCATCCTTCGTTTAATGAAAGGTGAAATATCAATTCATATTCATTGCCACTTACTTTTTTTACCTCATAGCTCCAATTTGTTGGATCTGAAATTTTAGGAGTTACAGCAACCTGAGCGCCTGAATTATTGTATGCAAGAACAACACCTAAGAAAATAAACAACACCCGTTTCAACACTTTCATAATCTGGTTTTGGAGCGTGAAATAAAGTTTATAAGCTATTAATTCATGTAAGTAAATGCTTCGAGTATCAATCGTCCGTCTATATTATGTAGATCTTCACTACAAGCACGTTCAGGGTGCGGCATCATGCCATATACGTTTCGATTTGCGTTACAAATACCGGCAATGTTGTGAATGGCACCATTGGGGTTAGAATTAATATGCACTTCCCCACCCTGATCACAATAGCGGAATATTACCTGTTTATTCTTATCCAACTGATCCATAGTTGCCTGGTCGGCATAATACCTGCCTTCACCATGCGCCACCGGTATTTTCAACACCTTATCACGCACATTGCTGCCTATAATATTTGCAGTGTTCTCGCTTTTGATAAAAACATTTTTGCAAACAAACTTCTGGTGCTCGTTTTGAAGTAAAACACCCGGTAATAACCCGGATTCACATAAAATTTGAAAACCATTACACACACCTAATACTTTACCTCCGCTTTCAGCAAATTTTACTACCTGCTCCATCATTGGGCTGAAACGTGCCAATGCACCACAGCGCAAATAATCACCATAAGAAAAGCCACCGGGTAAAACAATACAATCCTCCTTGCCAAACATGCTCAGGTCGCGGTCTTTATGCCAAAGCATTACAACTTCCTGTTGCAGATCATTCTGCAAGGCATGCATCATATCTCGGTCGCAATTAGAGCCGGGAAAAACAATAATTCCAAATTTCATTATAATTTGATCTATTTATATGCTAATTGGCAAAAAACCAAAAAGAGCAGCGAGAAATAAAACATAAAATTACTAAACCGTTTACTTTTTTCAAGCGAAAGAGCATACGATATAATCATTGCTAATGGAGGCATTACCAGGAGCCAGCCACTTTGCACTGAAAAACCCGCACCCACAGCCACAAACACTGAAATAATAAAATAAACGCTTAAAGCAATCCAATTACGGCGCGAATATATGTTTATTTTCGACATTTGGGATTGTATAGATAATAACCCTGCTGTAAACAATATTGATAGGCCTACTATACATCCCGCAAGGTAAGTACGTGTAAGACTGTGGCTTGTTATCAGAAAATCAATGTGCGGGAAGTGTAATACACGCCTTAGCATGTCGAAAAGAAATACAATTGCCAGAAAAAAGTATATTGGTGTAATATACCCCAAAATGCTTACGACCCATTCTCCTAAATTGAATGGGCGTAAAATGATCATACAAATTAATAATAGCAGAAGGTAACCAATAGCTGAGAACTGTAACAAAAATGCTAACCCCAACAAATAGGCAGCATTGAAGATGATCTTGCGCGGATTTACAGTTTGACTAAACCTAAGCAAGATATCTACAGAAGCAAGCAAACACCAGTTTATCAACAATGCCACGCTGAAATAATCGAAGGATGGATAAATGGATGTGAGCAATAAATAAACAAATGCAGGTATATAGGTTGGCTTGCCATACAATTTGTGCCTTATAGCTATACGATTAAGATATAACGCCTGCCCGAAAAGCATTATGACCGTAAACATGGTATAACTGAATGCTCCACCCCTGAAT
>Ga0134128_10006775_pt1 | contig 13859 bp, 11 predicted proteins | sample KB31754_FD_96462 | JGI IMG/M metagenome (GOLD analysis project Ga0134128, IMG submission 96462) | Terrestrial soil microbial communities with excess Nitrogen fertilizer from Kellogg Biological Station, Michigan, USA - KB3-175-4 | ecosystem: Environmental > Terrestrial > Soil > Unclassified ... | reverse complement strand
CGCCCAGCAGGCTGAAGCCGGTCAGCATCAGCGGATCGATGAGCGAGTCGCGGCCGCCCGCGAGCATGGCGTCCGCCTTGCCCCACTGAATCGCCTGGTACGTGACGCCGAGCGCCTGCGTGCCGTACGTGCATGCCGTCGATACCGTGAACTGCGGTCCGTGCAGGCTGTACTGCGCCGACAGCGCGCCGCCGAAGACGAACGGCGAGTAGCGCAGGTGCGCGTGCTGGCCCTCGTAGACGTCGCCGATCGACAACTGCTGGAGGAAGTCCGGCCGCCGCGACTCGGTCCCGATCGAGAGTCCGATCCGCGCCGGCGGCCGGTCGAGGATCTTCGAGTCGGCGAGTGCCTCGGCCGCCGCGACCCAGCCGAACTGGTTTTTGCGGTCGAGCAGCGCGAGGAGCTCGGGGTCCGACGGCAGCCGCTTCGGGTCCAGGTCGCGGACCTCCGCGCCGATCGTCGTCGGAAACGTGGAGGCGTTGATGGAGCGGATGTGGTCGACGCCGGACCGGCCGGCGACGAGCGCCTCCCACATGGCGGGCACCGTCGTGCCGATCGGGGTCACGGCGCCGACGCCGGTCACGACGACCCGTCGGCGAGGGAAATCAGTCACTGGTCCTGTCCTCTGAGTTGGCGCCAGACGCGATCCGACCACTCGTGCAGGGCGGCGGTCTGGGCCGGGCCGATCTGCTGACTCGCTTCGTGCACGTCCATCATCACGTACTTGATCTTGGCCGTGCAGACGCGTTTCCCGCCGACCGACGCGACGCCGGTGACCGCCGCGAAGTCGCTGCCGATGCCGTCGGCGTCCACCGTGAGGTCCAGCCGGTCGCCCGGCCGGACCGCCTGTCGGAACTGCGCCGAGTCGACTTTCGCGAGCATCGGCAGCACGCGGCGGCCGTCCTGCTCGCGGACGGTGGCTTCGACGAGGCGGCCGCCGATCTGGGCGAGCGACTCGAGCGCCAGCACGCCCGGCAGCACCGGGAAGCCGGGGAAATGATCCGCGAAGTAGTCGTCCGCCGGGTCGATCTGTTTGTACCCGGTGATGCGTTTGCCGGGCTGCAGGGTCTCGATGCGGTCGATCAGAATGAAGCGCATGGGGTCGTCCGAAGGGGCGTGAAAGCGCGTGCTACCATGCCCGGATGTCTCACACCTGGCGCGTCGAGACGTTGCTCGAGGGCACCGGTTATTCCTCGAGTGCGATCCTGCTCACCAGCGCGTCGCACACGGTCGTCGTCGATACCGGACTGTCGATTCAAGAGTCCGATCTCCTGCGGGCGCTCCGCGGCCGCGGCCTCGCGCCGGCCGACATCGACATCGTCATCAACACGCACCTGCATGTGGATCACTGCCTGAACAACGCGCTCTTCACCCGGGCCGAGATCCTGATGTCGGAGCGGGAGTGGCGCTGGACGACGGCGTTCTACGAGGCCATCTTCAGCACGCGCGACGTCGAGCGCGCAGCCACAGAATTTTATCCGGAGTTGCCGTCCCATCACCTCTCGCCGCGGACGATCCGGAACGTCGCGCGGCTCGCCCGGCTCTTCTGGGGCGCCGAAAAGCTCGGCCGGCCCGACCAGTTCCGCTGGCTGGAGTCGACGGCCGTGCCCGAGGGCCTCGAGGTCGTCCAGACGCCGGGCCACACGCCGTATCACGTCTCGATTCGCGTCCCCTCGGCCGGCACCATCGTCGCGGGCGACGCCGTGCTCGCGGAGGATCTCGACGCGAAGGTGAAGACGATGATTCCGTTCAACCGCGAAGCCTATCTGCGGTCCCGCGACCAGGTGTTCCAGTCCGGCCTCGTCATCGTGCCGGGCCACGGCAAGGCGTTTCAACCGTCGGCGACGCTGGCTCGCTAGGGGCGGCCCTCCGCCTCTCTAGTTGTTTTCGGCCAGCCGCCAGGCGACGAGACGCACGAACGTCTCGGTCGTGAAGAGCTCCGGAATCTGGTGCGTGCGGAGGCCGTTCGCGAGCTTCGCCGCCGGAATCTCCGGCATGAGGATGCGCATCCGCTCGAGCGCGTCGTCGGTGAGGACGCCGCCCTTGTCGAAGCCGTCGGCGAGGCCGTCCTGGGCGGCGAGGCGGATGCCGTCGCGCGGAATCTTCACGCCGTACTCGGTCTCGAGCCGGAAGACGAGATCCAGGAAGTCCAGCGACTCGGCCCCGAGGTCGGCGATGAGCGACGCATCGGGCGTCACCTTGGCGGGGTCGATCGCCAGCACATCGGCAACGCACGCGCGCACCGTGGAGAAGATCTGGTCCTGCCGCGCCTTCAGTACTTCGTCCACTTTTTCCCGGATCTGGTGCACTTGGGTGTTGTCAGCCATGGGTCCGTTCGAACTCCGTTTCCTCAGTGTCCTCAGTGCGCGCTCAAGAGCGAGAATCCGCCGTCGACCACGAGGGTCTGGCCGGTGATCCAGCGGGCGGCATCAGTGCACAAAAAGCCCACGACATCCGCGATGTCCTCGGGCTGTCCCATCCGCCGCGCCGGCGACAGCCGGATCGAGGCGTCCTTCATCTGTTCGTACGTCGAGAACGCCCGGAGCGAATCGGTGTCGATCGGGCCGCCCGACACCGTGTTGACGCGCACGCCGGCCGGGCCGTACTCCATCGCCAGATAGCGCGTCAGGGCCTCGATGGCCGCCTTGCCCACGCCGACCGGCGCGTAGCCAGGCACGTAGCTGCGCGAGCCGAGGCTCGAGAGCGCGAGGATCACGCCCGTGCGGTCCTTCATGAGCTTCGCCGCGCGCTGCGAGCCGACGAGGAACGTCGTCACGTGGCTGTCGATCGTGTGGCGCCACGGTTCGGGCCGCAGCCGATGCACCGGCCCGAACGAGGCGACGTCGATCGCGTTGTTGACGTAGATGTCGAGCGCGCCGAACTCCGCGCCGGCCTTGTCGAAGAGCCCGTTCAGCTCGTCGAGCTTGCTCACGTTGGCGCGGACGGCGAACGCGCGCCGGCCCATCGCCGACAGCTCGTCGACGACGGCCTGCGCGTCTTTGTCGCGCGTCACGTAGTTCACGACGACGTCGGCGCCGAGCGATCCGAGCGTGAGCGCGATCGCCCGGCCGATGCCGCGCGAACTGCCGGTGACGAGCGCAGTTCGACCCCCGAGGGGATGTGGTGCCAATGCCATAGCAGCGGTGAGCCGACCGTCAGCGCCCGGCGGCGGCCGTCGCGGCCGTCTGCCGGCTCTTGATCTGCCGGAGCTCCTTCTTGAGGTCCGCGAGTTGCAGCGACAGCTCGTGTTCGGGGATCTTGCCACCCGACGTCATCGGGCTCTTGAAATAGAAACCCAGCCACTCCTGCGGGCCGCTCAGGCCCGCCCGCTTGGCCAGGTCCGTGAAGTAGACCAGGTCGAGCAGCAGCGGCGCCGCCAGGATGCTGTCGCGGCACAGGAAGTCGATCTTGATCGACATCGGGTAGCCGAGCCAGCCGAAGATGTCGATCGCGTCCCAGCTTTCCTTGTTGTCGCCGCGCGGCGGGTAGTAGTTGATCTGCACCTGGTGGTGCAGCCGGCCGTAGAGGTCCGGATAGAGATCCGGCCGGAGGATCGAGCGGAGGACGGTCAGCTTCGATTCCTGCTTCGTCTTGAACGCGTCCGGGTCGTCGAGCGTTTCGCCGTCGCCGTTGCCCAGGATGTTCGTCGAGTACCAGCCGACCAGGCCGAGCATGCGGTCGCGCAGTCCGGGGGCGAGCACGGTCTTGATGAACGTCTGACCCGTCTTGAGGTCCTTGCCGCAGACGGGCGCCTGCTGGTTCGCCAGGTCGACGAGCGCCGGGATGTCGACCGTCCGGCTCGGCGTCGCGTTGACGAACGGCACGCCGAGCTTCAGCGCGGCGTAGGCGTAGATCATGCTCGGCGTGATGACGGTGTGGTCGGCCGCCTTCATCGCGGCCTCGAACTTCGCGATCGTCTCGTGGGCCGGCGCCGGCTCGACCCATGCCTCGGTGCTCGCGCACCAGAGCAGGACGCAGCGGTCGAGGCGGTGGTCCTTCTGGAACTTCACGATGTCGGCCTGGACCTGCTCGGCCAGCTCCATGAAGTCGCGGCCCGTCTTGTGGAAGGCGCCGTTCACCCGGCGGTTGAACCGCGGGTCGAACACGCCCGGCCACGGCCGGATCGCCGACAGCTCGTGCGCCAGCGTGTCGAGCAGGTCGGGCTCGAGCGCCCGGGCCCGCCGCGCGGCTTCGTAGCCGTCGGTGTCGACGACGTCCCAGCCGCCGAAGACGAGGTCGTCGAGCGTCGGGAACTCGACGAAATCCTTGATGGGAACTGGTTGGGAACCCTCACCGGCATCGATGGTGCCGAGGAGTGCCAGAGAACCAACGGGCTTGGCCATGCCTTTCTTGATCGCCTCGACGCCCGCGATGAGCGTCGTGCTGATTGCGCCAAGACCGCCGAAGAGTACGCCGATGCGCCCGGATGGGCTCGTGCCAGACCAGCTGTGGGTCACAGTCGCTTCCGTGATGTAATATCCGCAGCGTTCATCTGGCCCGGTACCGAGTCCATAAACATCATAATGAGGCCGTAATCAGAGCACAGTTGGGGCTGCGGATAAGTTCAGTCGCCAAGAACAACGCTCTAGAGTAATCCAAGTCGCATTCCAATTACACGGTTCCAGCATCGGGCGGCCGCCGCCTCCGCCCACGCCCTGGCGGCGGCGGATGCACCGCGCCCGCCCGGCGCGGACGGGGCCGCCTTCATGACTTATTCATGCTGATTCGCATTCCGGAGCTCATCGACGAGTGGTTCATCGGCGACAACATCCCGCGCCGGGCCCGTTTTGCCACGAAAATTCCCGCCAGGCTCATCCCCGGCATCCGCCGGACGAAATTCCGCGAAACCCTGCGGTATGTGGCCGCCAAATCGCCGTTCTACCAGCGGAAGTTCAAGGAGCACGGCATTGATATCCGGGCACTCAGGACGCCTGAGGACCTCGGTGACTTCTTCACCACGGCCCAGGACCTCCGGGAGAACCCGGTCGAGGACTTCCTCTGCGCCCGTCCCGAGCTGGGCTTCGAGACGACCGGGACGACGGCCGCCACCGGGAAGCGGGTGTACTTCTCGCGGCGCGAGGCGGCCGAGTTCGGACGCGACGGCGCGCTCGGTCTCTACAACCTCGGCCTCCGCGCCGAGGACCGCGTCGTCGACGCCTTCGACTACTCGTTCTGGAACGCGCCGTTCACGCTGCGCGCCTCGCTCGACCGGCTCGGCGTCTTCCACGTGACCGCGGCGAAGATCCCCCCGGCGGAGTTCTACGACCGCATCAAGCCGTACCGGTTCAACGTGTTCTTCGTCGAGCCGTCGTGGCTCGTCGTGCTGACGGAGATCGCGCGCGTGCGCGGGACGTTCCCGGTGAAGTTCTTCTTCTGCGGCGGCGAGAACATGAGCGAGGCGACGCGCCGCTACATCGAAGACACCTGGAAGACCAAGGTGTACATGGCGTACGGCCAGACCGAGACGTTCGGCCAGATTGGCAGCGAGTGTCCCGCGCAGAAGGGGTACCACATCGACGACCTCAATCTGCACTGCGAGATCCTCGAGCCCGGGCCTGATGGGTATGGTGAGCTGGTGTATACGACGCTCTCGCGGCACGTCATGCCCCTCATTCGCTACCGGTCGACCGACATCACGGCCTTCATTCCCGAGCCGTGTACCTGCGAGCTGCGGCTCGCGCGGCGCATCGCGAAGATCCGCGGCCGATCCGACGAGATGGTGAACTGCGGGATGGGCAACCTCAGCCCCTGGTTCTTCGAGCAGCTGCTCGACGACCTGCCCGGCATCACGCGCGACTGGCAGGTCGGCATCCTCCGCACCGGCAACCGCGACACGATCGAGTTCCGCGTCGAGCTCCTGGAGGGCGCGACGGAACAATCCGTCACCACGGCCGTCAAGGATCGCGTGAAGGAACGCATCCCCGACTCGTGGCGCAACTACGAGCTCGGCCTCTTCGAGTTCGGCGTCCGCACGTCCGCGCCGGGCGCCCTGCGGACGGGACGCAAACTGCGACGCCTCCTCGATGAACGCATGAAGGCGTGGGACTAGATTGACGATCTCAGATTGATGATCTCAGATTGAAGATTGACGAGTTGATTGACCGACTACCGATTCAGATTTTCGTTTGCCGATTCCCGATTCTCACGATTGCCAATTACCGATTTCCGATTACCGATAACCACGATGTCTGACACCCTCGCGTATCTCGGCGGCAAGCCCGCCGTCGACAAATCCCTGAAAGTGAAATGGCCGATCGTGACGGCCGACGACAAGAAGGCCGTCATGAAGGTCCTCGACGAGGGCCCGCTCTGGGCGCTTGGCGCGGACGACGGGCTGTATGCGCCCGAGATGAACACGCTCGAGAAGGAATTCGCGTCGTTCGTCGGGACCAAACACGCGCTCGCCTGCAACGGCGGCACGGCCGCCCTGCACATGGCGGTCTCGGCGGCCGGCGTCGGCCCCGGCGACGAGGTGATCACCTCCGCCTACTCGTTTCTCGCCTCGCCGGTCTCGGTCCTGCACAACAGCGGCGTGCCGATCTTCGCGGACATCGACCCGAAGACGTACAACATCGACGTCGCCGACATGGAGCGGAAGATCACGCCGCGCACCAAAGCGCTGATGCCCGTGCACGTCCACGGCGTGCCGGCGGACATGGACGCGATCAACGCCATCGCCAAGAAGCACAACCTGATCGTCATCGAGGACTCGTGTCAGGCGCCGGGCTCGACCTACAAGGGCCGGCCGTGCGGATCGCTCGGCCACATGGCGGCGTTCAGCCTCAACGGCACGAAGAACTTCGCGGTGGGCGAGGGCGGTCTCTTCGCGACGAGCGACGACACGTTCCGCGCGCGCGCCAACATGGTGCGCATGGTCGGCGAGGGGCTGCCCGACTGGGACCTCACGATGAAGTTCAAGCACCTGGTCGCGTGGAACTATCGCTTCCAGGAGATGCCGGCCGCGTTCGCCCGGTCGCAGCTGAAGCGGCTGCCCGGCTACAACGCGCAGGCGCGGAAGAACGGCGAGGCGCTCACGGCGAAGATCGCGGGCGTCAAGGGCGTGTCGGCGCCGTTCGTGCCGGTTGACTGCACGACGATCTACCACAAGTACCGGATGCGTCTGCACCCCGAGCAGATCGACACGCCGCTTCGCGGCGTCGCGTTCCGCGACGCCATGCAGGCCGCGCTCGAGGCCGAGGGCGTCGACGCGCCCGTGTGGCTCAACGACCCGCTGCCCGCGCATCCGATCTTCCAGGTGCGCGACGGCTTCGGCGGCGGGTATCCGTGGGCGCTGCACCACAAGGACCTGAAATACCGCGTCGAGGATTACCCGCAGGCGCGCGCGCTCTGCGACAACTCGCTCGTGATCTGCTCGGAACTGAACCCGATTTACTGTCAGCCGGCGGCGCTCATCGATCAGTACGCGCACGCCATCATCAAGGTGCTCTCGCGGCCGTCCGCGCTGCTGGACGTCGCGAAGAAGCTGGAGCGGACGAACTAGACATGAAGGCCTTCGTGCTCGACGCGACCTGGGATCCGCGGCCGGACTACACGCCGTCGGCTCTCGAACTCGAAACCCGCCGCGCCAACATCGGCAGCAGCGTGTGGCGGCACCTCACCGCCTCCTACCGTGACATCGATCAGCCGGCGCCCGGCCCGGACGACGTCATCATCAAGCAGCGGCGGGTGGGCTTCTGCGGCTCCGACATGCACTTCTTCGAGTCGGATGCCCAGGGCTACATCAAGTACCCCGGCCTCACGCGCTTCCCGTCCGTGCTCGGCCACGAGCTGGCGGGCGACGTCGTCGAAGTCGGCAAGAACGTCACGCACATCAAGGTCGGCGATCCGGTGACGATCGAGGACATGGTGCGCTGCGGGACGTGCCTGCCGTGCCGCATCAACCAGCCGAACTTCTGCGAGAACCTGGACGAGGTCGGCTTCAGCATCAACGGCGGCTTCGCGGAGTACGTCCGCGTCCCGGCGCGCAACTGCTGGAACATCTCCGCGATTCGCGCGCGCGTGAAGAGCGACGCCGAGCTCTACGACTGCGGCGCGCTCGTCGAGCCGTTCACTGTCGTCTACAACGCGCTCTACATCGCGGCCGGCGGGTTCAACCCGGGCGCGTACGCGGTCGTGCACGGCGGCGGGCCGATTGGCCTCGCGTCGGTCGCGATGCTCCGCGCGTGCGGCGCCTCGAAGATTCTGGTCTTCGAAGTGACCGAACAGCGGCGCGCGCTCGCGCTGAAGATGGGCGCCGACGCCGCGTTCGATCCGACGAAGGTCAAAGCCGCCGAGGTCGTCATGCAGGAGACCGGCGGCCAGGGCGCGGACCTGCAGGTCGAAGCCGCCGGCGCGTTCACGCACACGTTCCCGGAGATGGAAAACTCCATCGCGCTGCTCGGCAAGGTCGTCGTGATCGGCCGCGACGCGGCGAAGGTGTCGATCTATCCGGAGCCGCTCCAGGTGAAGCGCGGGATTCTCGTCCTGGCGAAGGGCAACGCCGGCATGGGCATCTATCCGAACGTGCTGCGCCTGATGGCGTCGGGCCGCATCGATCCGCGGCCGATGATCACGGCGAAGTTCCCGTTCGGCGAGATTCCGAAGGCCCTCGAGACCTCGAAGGCCCGCGGCCACGGGAAGATCCTGATCGACGTGGCGTAAGACCTGAGAGCTTGAACACGAAGACCACGAAGGGCCACGAAGAAGACCGCGGGATCCGAGGGGCTGCCGACCGGCCACAGCGTGGCCGGTCGCTGGGAGGAGCAGAGGCGCCGGCAGATGAGCCAACGATTGAGCGCTCGACGTGCAGGCTCGACGAGCGTGCGCCAGGCGAAATCGTTGGCTCATCTGCCGGCGCCTCTGCTCCTCCCAGCGCTGCCTTCGGCGGCGGCAGTCCCCTTCGTGTCCTTCGTGAACTTCGTGGTTAGGCTCTTCGGTTTTCGGTGACGCGTTTGAAGACACTGTTCTCGACTGAGCTCGCCTTCGCGATCGACGCCGTCCGCAAAGCGGGCGAAATGCAGCTGGCTCGCCTCGGATCGGATCTCCGCGTCACCGAGAAGAGCCAGGCCAACATCGTCACGGAAGTGGATCTCGCCGTCGAGACGATGTTTCGCGAGCGCGTGGCGGCGACGTTTCCCGATCACGGCGTGATGGGTGAGGAGTTCGCCGAGGCGCGGCCGGGCGGACCGGGGCCCGTATGCCGATGGCTGTTTGATCCCGTCGACGGCACCGCGAACTACGCGCACGGTCTGCCGTTCTTCTGCGCGTCGCTGGCGTTCGAAGTGGACGGCGTCGTCGAAGTCGCCGCGATCTTCGAGCCGACGCGGCGCGAGCTGTTCACGGCGACCCGCGGCGGCGGCGCCGTGATGAACGATCGTCCGATCCGCGTGTCGGCGACGGCGCGCCTCGCCGACGCGCTCGTCGCGACCGGCTTTCCGCACAACGCGACGAGCCGCGACGCCGCGGCCGAACGCGCGATTGGCGAGTTCGCCGTGCGGTCGCGCGGCGTGCGCCGGCTGGGATCGGCTGCGCTCGACCTCTGCTACGTCGCGTGCGCGCGCACCGACGCGTTCTACGACACCCATCTGAAACCCTGGGACACGGCCGCCGGCGGGCTCATCGTCTCGGAGGCCGGTGGGCGCGTGACTGGCCTCGATGCCGCGGCCTTCTCCAATTACCGCGGCGGCGTGCTCGCGTCGAACGGCCGCTTTCACGACGATCTCGTCGCGATCACCGCGGCGATCTGACCGCCCCGCGTGCTACATTCTGGCCACCGCGGCGCCGTGCGGCGCCGCGTGAGGGGGAGGCCGGACATGAAGCGCGTACTCGCAGCGGGTGTGTTGACTCTTGGCGCGGCCCTCGCGTGGCCGCTCCTCATGGGCGCTCAGTCGGCGGACGTGAAAGCCGACTACGAACGCGCCAACTCGCTCGCAAGCCTGACCCGCAACAAGGTCTACGACTCGGCGGAAGCGCCGAACTGGATCGCCGGGACGAACAAGTTCTGGTACCGCAAGACCGTCAAGGGTGGAACCGCGTTCGTCATGGTCGACGCCGTCGCCGGCATGAAAGCGCCGGCCTTCGACCACGAGCGGCTCGCCAAGGCGCTGAGCGCCGCGGCGGGCGAGTCGTTCACCGGCGTCACGCTCCCGTTCAACACGTTCACGCCCACGCTCGGGGCGGCGTCGGAGCTGGCCTCCATCGAGTTCACGGTGGGCGGCGGCCGCGCCGGTGGCGCGGGTCGCGCCGGCGGACGTGGGGCGGCGCCTCCCGACGCGGGCACGCGCTATCGCTGCACGCTGAGCGACTACGCGTGTACGCGCGAAGCGACACCGAACGCGCCGGCGGCGGGGCAGGGCGGCCGGGGCGCAGCCGGACGCGGCGCGGGCGGCCCGAGTGCGGCGCCGGGCCGAGTGGGCGGCGCGGCTACCGCGTGCGGCGCGGCCAATCCGCCGTTCGCGCCAGGCGCCGCCGAGCCGCAGGTGAAGTGCTCGCCCGACGGCAAGAGCGAAGCGTTCATCGACAACTACAACATCTACGTTCGGCCCGTCGGCGCGACCGCCGGCCGCGCCGCCGCCGGCGTCGCGCTGTCGTGGGACGGATCCGAGGGCAACTTCTATTCGCTCGCGACCGTCGAGTGGTCGCCCGACTCGAAAAAGATCGCTGCGTATCGCCGCCGGCCCGGCTATCAGCGCCTGGTGAGCTACGTCCAGTCGTCGCCTGCCGATCAGCTGCAGCCGAAGTCGTCGTCGCGCTACTACCAGAAGCCCGGTGACGTCGTCGATCTCGATCAACCCGAGCTGTTTCTCGTCGAGGCGCGCCAGGCGATTCCCGTCGACAACGCGCTCTTCCCGAATCCGTACGCGATCTCGAACGCGCTGGCGAATGCCTCCGCGGCGGCGCCGGGTGCCGGGGGCGGCGGTGGCGGCTTCGATCGCGGCCCGCGGTGGCGGAAGGACAGCCATGCGTTCACGTTCGAGTACAACCAGCGCGGCCATCAGGACTACCGCCTCATCGAGGTCGACGGGACGACCGGCGCGGCGCGCACCGTCGTCGACGAAGAGAGCAAGGCGTTCGTGGACTACCGTCCGGCGACCGGCGGCCTGACCGACTCCGGTCGTCAGTATCGCTACGACGTCGACGACGGCAGGGAAATCATCTGGATGTCGGAGCGCGACGGCTGGAGCCATCTCTATCTGTACGACGGCGCGACCGGCCAGGTGAAGAACCAGATCACGAAGGGCGACTGGACTGTTCACAGCGTCGAGCACGTCGACGAGGCCGCGCGGCAGATCTACTTCTGGGCGAACGGCATGGACGAGGGCAAAGATCCCTACTTCATGAACTACTTCCGCGTGAACTTCGACGGCACGGGTCTCGTGCGCTACACGAAGGGCGACGGCTATCACAGCAGCGTCACGTTTTCGCCGGACCGCCAGTTCTACGTCGACACGTACCAGCGCGTCGACCTGCCGCCGGTGACGGAGTTGCGCCGCGCGTCGGATCAATCGCTCGTCACGACGCTCGAGAAGGCCGACGACACCGATCTCCTGGCCACCGGGTGGAAGCCGCCGGAGGTCTTCGTCGCGAAGGGCCGCGACGGCAAGACCGACATCTGGGGCATCATCGTCAAACCCACGAACTTCGATCCGGCGAAGAAGTACCCGGTGATCGAAAACATCTACGCGGGGCCGCAGGGCTCGTTCGTGCCGAAGACGTTCAGTGCCCAGACCGGCATGCAGACGCTCGCCGAACTGGGCTTCATCGTCGTGCAGATGGACGGCATGGGCACGGCGAACCGATCGAAGGCGTTTCATGACGTCGCCTGGAAGAACCTCGGCGACGCCGGCTTTCCCGATCGCATCCTCTGGCACAAGGCGGTCGCGGCGAAGTATCCGTGGTACGACGCGACGCGCGTCGGCATCTACGGCACCTCCGCCGGCGGCCAGAACGCGATGGGCGCGGTCGTCTTCCATCCCGAGTTCTACAAGGCCGCCGCGGCCTCGGCCGGCTGCCACGACAACCGGATGGACAAGATCTGGTGGAACGAACAGTGGATGGGCTGGCCGATCGGCCCGCAGTACGTCGCGTCGTCCAACATGGAGAACGCGTCGAAGCTCGGCTCGCCGCTCTTCCTGCTCGTCGGCGAGATGGACACCAACGTCGATCCGTCGTCGACGATGCAGGTCGTCAACCGGCTGATTCAGGCCAACAAGAACTTCGATCTGCTGGTGATTCCGAACGCCGATCACACGAACGGCGGCGCCTACGGCGATCACAAGCGCTTCGATTTCTTCGTCCATCACCTGCGCGGCGTCGAGCCGCCGTCGTGGGACGCGTCGACCCCCGCCGCCGCGGGCATCGGCACGCTGAGCGTGCTCGAGGAAGACGCGCTCCCGTGGGTCGCGTCAGAGGACTGGGGCGGCGCGCAGTAGAACTCCGTCAAGGGAAGAGGGCAGAGGGCAGACATCAAAGGACAGAGGGAAGAGGCGAGGAGCCCGCTTTCGCTGGCCAACGTTCTTCTCTCTGGGCTTGGTGTGTGCCTTCGCTGCATGACTGACGTACGATCGAGTCGAGGAGCGTTCCGAGCGTGAAGACTTTAGTGATCATGGCTGCCGGCGCGGGGTCGCGCTTTGGCGGTCCGAAGCAGCTCGAGCCCGTGGGGCCGAGCGGCGAGCGCCTCTTTGAATACGCCTTGTTCGACGCGAGGCGCGCGGGCATCGATCGCGCGGTGCTCGTGATTCGTGAAGAGCTGAGGCCTGGATTCGAAGCCGTCCTGGCCAACCTGCCGCGTGACCTCGAGGTCCGGCTGGCCCACCAGCGGCTCGACGATCTGCCCGAAGGGCGATCGCCCGGTTCACGCGCGAAGCCGTGGGGCACGACGCACGCGGTGCTCGCGGCCCGGCACGACATCGGCGGGCCGTTCGCGGTCGCCAACGCCGACGACTTCTACGGCCCGGAGACCTACGCCCGCGCCTCGGCCGCGATGACGGGCGACCGCACGACGACGACCATCGTGGCGATGCGGCTGGATCGGACGCTCTCGACGCACGGCGCCGTGACGCGCGGCATCTGTGACGTCGCGGGCGATCGTGTGACGCGCATCGACGAGGTCCGCGAGGTGATGCACCGGGACGGCGCGCTGACCGGCCGCGGCCGCGGCGGCTGGACGACGTTCACCGGCGGCGAGCTGGCGTCGATGAACGCGTGGGTGTTCCCCCAGACGATGGTCGCGACGCTCGGCGAGCGCTTCCGCGCGTTTTTCGCGACCTACGAGGGCGGCGACGCGGGCGAGTCCATGCTGCCCGAAGTCGTGAACGATCTCATTGCCGACCGGTCGCTGCCGGTGGCGATCGTCGAAGCCCCCGGTCCCTGGTTCGGCCTCACGCACGCGGCCGACCGTCCTTTGGTCAAAGAGGGGCTCACGCAGCTGACCCGAAGCGGGATCTACCCGGAAAAACTCTGGACGTAAGGCCGGGAAGCGGTGGCACTCCACCTGGGCTGACGGATACACGATGCGAACCACGGATCCTGGCCGCACCGCTGTCGGGATCGTCTTCCTGGCTCTCGGCGTTCAGGGCCTCGTCGCCGGTCAGTTCACCGCGGTCTGGGCGCCGGTGCCGAAAGCCCTGCCGGCTCGAGACGCCCTCGTCTATTTCTGCGCGGTCGTCTCGGTGGCGACCGGTGTCGGAATGCTGTGGAAGCGGTCCGCGGTCACCGCGGCGCGCGGGCTGTTCGGGCTCCTGTCGATTTGGTGGCTCGCATTCCGAGTGCGCGAGATCGTCCGAACGCCTGGGTCATTTCCCGCGTGGGACGGTTGCGCGGAGACCACGGTGATGCTCGCGGCGGCGTGGGTGCTGGCG
>Ga0134128_10006774_pt1 | contig 13861 bp, 6 predicted proteins | sample KB31754_FD_96462 | JGI IMG/M metagenome (GOLD analysis project Ga0134128, IMG submission 96462) | Terrestrial soil microbial communities with excess Nitrogen fertilizer from Kellogg Biological Station, Michigan, USA - KB3-175-4 | ecosystem: Environmental > Terrestrial > Soil > Unclassified ... | reverse complement strand
CTTCCGGTCGGAATGACCACCAGTGCAGGGGCCGAACCGCTGCGGTCAATGAACTTGTCGGTGACGATCTGTCCCGGCTTGAAACTTGCGTAGAGCCGCCCCCCGCGCAGTTGCTCGTTGAACTCGTCGACGCCGGCAACGTCCGGGCTCAAGCCGAGCGCTCGCTGCGACAGCATCTGCGCAAGATCGGCGTTGCCGGCATCGAGCGCCGAATTGGCCTGGGCGAGGATGCTCGCCGCACGCTGGCGGCGGATGCCCTCGATGCGCGTGCGCGTGTCGAGCAGTTCCTTCGAGCCGGGCGCGACGGCCGAGCCTTCCTCGAGAATCGAGTCGGCGCCGCTGAAGTCGTCCTGCGCTGCGGCAGCGAGCGCGCGCGCCAGGTACGCGGCCTGGATCTGCGTCAGGCCCTGTGCCGCCAGCTTATTGTCCGGTTCGATCTTCAGCACGTCGCGGTAGACGGCAAGCGCGTTCGCGTCGGCCGGCTGGATGAGGTGGCCCTGGCGCAGCAATTCCGCAGCGCGCGTCAGCATCGGACTGACCCGTCGCAGCAGCTTCAGGCGCGCCTGCAGCGCATCGAGTTCCGCCGCCGGCTCCTGCGACAGGCTGGCCAGCGCAGCAATCGCGCGCTCGGATTCGTTGTCGTCGTCGCGATCGAGCGCGGCGTTGGCGTCGTTGAGCAGGGACTGGTGGATCTTCGCAAGGCCCGCCTTCGCCGCCGCATTGTCCTTGTCGCCCTCCAGCACCTTCTGGTACAGCGCCTGTGCGCTGGTGCTCTTCGGCTCGATCAAGTGGCCGTCGGCAAGTGCCTTGTCGGCCTTGCGCAGCAGCGCAGCAATCGCTTTCGGCGGCGGCGGCGCCGGCGCGGCGGGCTCGGCCGGCATCGAAGGAGCAGGCTCGACCGGCTTGGGTGCTTCGACCGGCACCGTTGCCCGGGACTCGGCTTTCGGGGGCGCTCGCACCGACATCGGGGCACCCGTTACAACCGGTGCGGCCGCCCGTTCCGGCGCGCCGCTGCCGCCGAACGATGGAAGAAAACGATACGCCAATGCGAACACCAGCAGCGCGATACCGGCGGCGCTGCCGAGCACATTCTGCTTGCGGACGAATTCGTTGCCAGGCATCGCGTTTACAAAACCCTCCCGGGTTGTGGCACCTTAGCCATCTGCCGCCGGCATCGCAACCGCGAGCGGCGCCTTGTTCAGACCGGAATCCGCCGACGCTGGTTCCACCTCACGCAGCTGGCGGAATGACGAATGCATAGCTGGATCGATTCGACCGACGCACTCGGCGCATGGCTCGAGGCGCATCGCGCGACGCCGCTGATCGGCGTCGATACGGAATTCATGCGCACCAACACGTTTGCCTCGCGCCTGGCGCTGCTGCAGCTGTGCAGCGACGGTGCGGTCGCGCTGGTCGACGTCGTGGCATTGCAGCGTCCACCCGCGCTGGTCGACCGCCTCGGCGACCGAAGCACACTGAGCATCATGCATAGCGCCGGCGAGGATCTCGAAGCGCTGCTGCCGCTGCTGCCGGACGGGCCCGGCGAATTGTTCGACACGCAGATTGCCGCGGCGATGACCGGCGCCGGTTTCGGCCTGAGCTACCAGAAGCTCGTCGCCCAGGTGCTCGGCGTCGACCTGGCCAAGGCCGAGACACGCTCGGACTGGCTGCAGCGCCCGCTCAGCGCGGCACAACTCGAATATGCGGCGCTCGATGTCGTCTACCTGCCGCAGCTTCACGCGACACTTTCCGCCACACTCGACGAACTCGGTCGCAGCGACTGGCTGCGCGAGGACTGCCGCGCGCTGATCGACCGCGCTTGCCACGCGCAACCTGACCTGCAGCCGCAGCGCGCGCTGCGCGGCGCAGCCGAATGGCCGATCGAGCAGCAGGCGCAGCTGCGCCGCCTGCTGCGCTGGCGCAACGCCGCCGCGCGCACGCTCGACAAGCCGAAGCCGTGGCTGCTCGACGATGCGCACGCGCTTGCGCTGGCAGCCAAGCCGCCGCGCACCGGCGAGGAACTGTACGAACGCACACGCGGCCTGCGCGCGCTGCGCGGGCCGCAACGCGCGGAACTGCTCGCGCTGCTGCAGGCGCCACTCGGCGACGACATCGCGGCGACCGTGCCGATTCCGGCCAATCTCGACGGCGCGCAGAAGCGCACCGTCGGCGAGATGAAGAACGTTGTCGCCGCCATCGCCGAAAGACTCGCGTTGCCCGAGACATTGTTGTGCGCGCGGCGTCACCTCGAAGCGCTCGTGACCGATCGCGCGTGGCCGGCCGCGCTGGAGGGCTGGCGCAAGGGGCTGCTGTACGAGGCACTGATGGAAAAACTGGCCTAGGGTGCTCGTCAATATCTGCAGAAAGCCCAACGCGACTTGATCTTCCCAGACCGCACATTCAATCCTCTCCGCCAAGCTCCTTGGGGAATGAGTCGGGTGACGGGAAGGCGCCCCGGCAAGCCGCCGCAAGCCGAACGCGCGACGTCGGCGCCTCACGCTGCCTCTCCCATGTCGGGAAAGAGGATTCAAAGGGTCCCAAGGCCTCATGAAAGGCTCCGCACGCCGCCTTGATCCGCATGCTGCGCTTGACTTGGCAACCATCATCGGTTCAACTTGCTGCATGCGCACAATCCTGAACAACGGTACCGGTACGACGACCACCACGACGTTGGTGCGGTCGGCCGTGCGCGAGTAACGCAAGCAAACCCGGCCCCGCACCTCTATCGAGATGCGGGTAGCCAGCCTCCCGAATCCCGATCGGCGCGGAGCCTCACCCGGAGGCACGATGAAAGCGCTCGAACGCGGCAACCCACCATCCGATGCATCGCCTGCTGTCGCCATGGAGACGGCTGGCGGCGGTGTCGCGCCCACCATCGTCGCGCACAAGTTCGGCGGCTCTTCGCTCGCCGACGCGACGCGTATCCGCCACGTCGCGACGCTGCTGCGGGAGCGCCGCGAAACGAACCAGATCGTCGTCGTTTCCGCGATGCAGGGCGTCACCGACGCGCTGATCGGGCTGACGGCCGCCGCAACGGCCAGGTCGGACTGGCGTCCGCAATGGGAAAAATTGCGCGAGCGGCATCTGGACGTCGCGACGCAACTGCTCGGCGCGGATGCCGAACCCTTGCGCGCCTGGCTCGGGGATCGCTTCGTTGCGCTGGCCGAGATGCTGCACGCGATCAGCGTGCTTGGCAGCGCGGGCAAGGACAGTGCCGACGCGATCAGCGGCCAGGGCGAAGTCTGGTCGGCGCAGATCGTCCATGCGCACCTGAACGCTGCCGGCGCGCGCTACGCGCTGCTCGATGCGCGCGAGCTGCTGATGGTCCGTCACGAGGAACTCGGCGTCGCGGTCGACTGGGATGCGACTGCGCCGCTGCTCGCGGCGTGGCGTGCTGCGCACACGGAAAATCGCGTCATCGTGACCGGCTACGTTGCGCGCGGCACCGACGGTCGCGCAACGGTGCTCGGCCGCAACGGCAGCGACTACTCCGGCGCGATCTTCGCGGCGCTGTGGCACGCCGACGAGTTGCACATCTGGACCGATGTCGACGGCGTGCTCAGCGCCGACCCGCGCATCGAGCCCGAAGCGATCACGCTGGCTGCGATGACCTACGAGGAGGCCTGCGAACTCGCCTACTTCGGCGCCAAGGTCATTCATCCACAGACCATGGCTCCGGCCATCGCGCGCGGCCTGCCGATCTTCATCAGAAATACGTTCCGGCCCGGGCATCCCGGCACGCGCATCGACGCGCACGGTGACGGCGGCACGGCAGATCCATCCGCGGCGATGGCGCCGACCGAACCGCGGCCGGTCAAGGGGCTGACGCTCGCGCATCACCTGGCGCTGGTCAATGTCGAGGGCACCGGCATGATCGGCGTACCCGGCACGGCCGAGCGCGTATTCGCGGCGCTGCACGCAGCGCAGGTCTCGGTCGTGATGATCTCGCAGGGTTCGTCCGAGCACTCGATCTGCAGTGTCGTGCGCGCCGCGCAGGCACCGATCGCGCGTGCCGCACTCGAGCATGCGTTTGCGCGCGAACTCGCGGCCGGCCAGATCACCGGCGTGCAGGTTACCGGCGACATCGCCGTGCTCGCCGCCGTCGGCAACCGCATGGCTGGCGTGCCGGGCACCGCCGCCCGCCTGTTCGATGCACTGGCTCGCGCCGGCGTCAATATCCGCGCGATCGCGCAGGGCGCATCCGAACGCAATATTTCGGTCGCCATCGGCAGCGCCGACGCGGCGCGTGCGTTGCGCGCGGCGCATGCGGCGTTTTATCTTTCTCCGCAAACCATCTCGGTCGGCGTGATCGGTCCTGGCAAGGTCGGCGCGGCATTGCTCGACCAGATCGCCGCGGCAGCGCCACGCCTCAGGCGCGAAGCGAATCTCGACCTGCGCCTGCGCGCCCTCGCGTCGAGCCGGCGCATGGCGCTCGATGACCGCGGCAGCGACGGCGGCGACTGGCGCGCGCGCATGGCTGCGGCGAGCGAAACGTGCGAGCTGGACCGCCTCGCCACCCACGTGCACAACTCGCACCTTCCGCACGCGATCATCGTCGACTGCAGCGCCAGCGACGCGGTCGCCGCGCATTACCCGGCCTGGCTCGCCGCCGGCATCCACATCGTCACGCCGAACAAGCAGGCAGGCGCCGGACCGCTCGATCGCTACCGCGCGATCCGCCGCGCAGCCGCAACGGGCTCGGCACGCTTCCGCTATGAAGCGACGGTCGGCGCCGGCTTGCCGGTCATCACGACCCTGCGCGACCTGCTCGACACCGGCGACGAGATACTCGCCGTCGAAGGCATCTTCTCCGGCACGCTCGCCTGGCTGTTCAACAGCTACGATGGCAGCGCGCCGTTTTCGCAGCTTGTGCGCCGCGCACGCGACCTCGGCTACACCGAGCCTGATCCGCGCGACGATCTTTCGGGCATCGATGTGGCGCGCAAGCTGGTGATCCTGGCGCGCGAGGCCGGCTGGGAATTGTCACTGCACGACATTACCGTGGAGAATCTGGTACCGCAAAGCCTGCAGGCACCTGCCCTGGAGCAATTCATGGCGCAACTCGACCAGCTCGACGCCGCAATGGCAGAGCGCTTCGCCGCAGCTCGCACTCGCGGGTGCGTGCTGCGCTACGTCGCGAGCCTGAAACGCGGCGGCAGCGCCAGTGTCGGCCTGATCGAGTTGCCGCGCGACCATGCGTTCGCCAACATCCGCCTGACCGACAACGTCGTGCAATTTTCCACAAAGCGCTATTGCGACAATCCGCTCGTCGTGCAGGGGCCCGGTGCCGGACCCGAGGTTACCGCCGCCGGCGTGTTTGCCGACGTGTTGCGCGTGGCTGCGGCATTGGGAGCGCACGTATGAGAAGGCTACCTGCTCCCTGTCCCCGGACATGGTCGGGCGAGCGGGCCGGCCCGCGAGAAAAGTGTCCGCAATTTCCAGTGCACTCGCATCCCCTGCGCCTTCCACCTGATCCGACCCCCTGCCCCGGCGAGCCTGGAGGGCGCTTTGTCTTCGGCTACCGTTGCCGGCGTCCACTGTTGCCCGCATCCAAACGCGCCCAGCAGCATGAAAATTGAGGCCACCGCTTTCGCGCCGGCCTCGGTCGGCAACATCGGCGTCGGATTCGACATCCTCGGCCACACCATCGCCGGCCCCGGCGATCGCGCGACCGTGCGTCGCATCGACGTACCCAAGGTGCGCATTGCCTCGATCCATCGCAGCACCGTGGCGCTGCCGCTGGAGCCGGAGCGCAACACCGCCGGCGCGGCCCTGATCGCGCTGCACGCGGCACTGAAACCGGCGTTCGGCTTCGAGATCGAACTCGACAAGGGCATCGCGTTCGGGTCCGGCATGGGCGGTTCGGCGGCGTCGTGCGTCGCCGCGCTGGTCGCGGCCAATGCGCTTCTGGATGCGCCGTTCGCCGTGGCAGACCTCTACCCTTTCGCCCTCGTCGGCGAAGCGGTCGCCAGTGGCGGCTACCACGGCGACAACGTCGGGCCGATGCTGCTCGGCGGCATCGTGCTCGCGACGCGCGACCGCCTCGTGCGCGTGCCGGCACCGGACGCGTGGCATTGTGTACTCGTGCATCCCGACGCAACGCTCGAAACGCGGCGCGCGCGCGAGGCGCTCAAGGGGAACTACGCGCTGACCGAGTTCATCGGCCAAAGCACGAATCTGGCCTTGGTCCTGAGCGGCTGCCATCGCGGCGACGCATCCCTCGTGCGCGCCGGCCTGCGCGACGTGCTGATCGAGCCGCGGCGCGCAGCGTTGATTCCGGGTTTCGCGCGCGTCAAGCAGGCGGCGCTCGACCACGCCGCGATGGGCGCCAGCATTTCAGGCGCCGGACCGAGCGTGTTCGCCTGGTTCGAGAGCGAAGTCGCCGCGGAACTCGCTGCGCCCGCCATGCGCGCCGCATTCGCCGAAGCCGGACTCGCCAGCGAGGCATTCGTCTCTCCGGTCAACGGGCCCGCGGCCCGCCTCGTCGCATGAAATATTCCAGTACGCGTGGCAAGGCGCCGGCCGTCAGCCTCGGCGCGGCGATCAACGCGGGGCTCGCGCCGGATGGCGGGCTCCATGTCCCCGAAACGCTGCCGCAACTGCCGCTGCAGAGCTTCGACGCCGATGATTCCCTGGCCCGCGTTGCCGCGCGCCTGCTGGGGCCGTTCTTCGATGGCGACGACCTGGCAGCACAACTCGGGCCAATCTGCGCCGAAGCGTTCGCGTTCCCGGCGCCGCTCAAGCCGCTGGCAGACGCGGACGACTACCTGCTCGAACTGTTTCACGGCCCGACCGCGGCGTTCAAGGATTTCGGTGCGCGCTTTCTCGCCGCCTGCATGCGACGCATGCCGCGGGCTTCGTCGCAGAGGCCGACAACTATCCTGGTCGCGACGTCCGGCGACACCGGCGCAGCGGTCGCCGCTGCGTTCGCCGGACTGGCGGACTTCCATGTGGTGATCCTGTATCCCGACGGCCGCGTGTCACCGCGCCAGGCGCACCAGCTCGGCTGCTTCGGCGGCAACGTGTCGGCGCTGCGCGTGGCCGGATCGTTCGACGATTGCCAGGCCATGGTAAAGCAGGCGTTCGCCGACAACGCGCTGCGCGCACTGGTGCCGCTGTCTTCCGCCAACAGCATCAGTCTCGGCCGACTGTTGCCGCAGATGGCCTACTACGCCAACGCCGCGCTGCTGCACCTGCGCGACCGTGACGAAATGCTCAATTTCGTCATTCCCACCGGCAACCTTGGCAATGCGTTCGCCTGCATCCTGGCGCGCGCCTGCGGCTTGCCGATCGCGCGCATCGTGCTGGCGACCAACGCCAATCGCACCCTGCACGACTTCTTCGCCGGTGCCGCGTACACGCCGCGACCCAGCGTCGCGACACTGGCTAACGCCATGGACGTCGGCGATCCGAGCAACTTCGAGCGACTGCGGTGGCTTTATCCCGACGACACCGAGTTGCGTCGCCACTTCACGATGGACGCCATCGGTGACGAGGCGATCCGCGCCACGATCCACTCGCGCTACGCGGCCCACGGCGAGATAGTCTGCCCGCACACGGCGACCGCCGTGCGTACGCTGGAAGCGCTGCGCCAGGAAGGCGTGGCAGGCGCATGGGCGGCGGTCGCCACTGCCCACGCGGCCAAGTTCGACACGATCGTCGAACCGCTGATCGGCCGTCCCGTTGCCGTGCCCGAGGCGCTGGCCGCCCTGCTTGCGCGCCCCGCGACGGCCGAACCGCTCGCCGCGACCTATGCCGCCCTGCGCGCCTATCTCGTCGGGAACCGCAGGAATTCGGGCGACAACGGCGTGGTTTGACGCGAAAAGCCGTTCGTGGCAAGCCTGGACAAGTCCAGGCCGGCTTCGCCTGCAGCGCCCGGCAACGTATGCAGCCGTTGTTCCCTGAAACCTGGGGCGAACGGCCATGCGTGCGCAGTCGACCTCTACAAATTTGGGCACTTGACTTGGCGCGCTGCGGCGCACGATGTATCATGCGCGACCTTGCGGCGTCCCAGGCGGGGCAGGAACAGCGGGCTGATGCCCCGTGCCATCCGCGGGTCAAATCGTACATCGAGTGGGGCGGTAGCTCAGCTGGGAGAGCGCTGCGTTCGCAATGCAGAGGTCGAGGGTTCGATCCCCTTCCGCTCCACCATTTCCCCGTCCGCAGCGGTCCAGAGAAGTCCATAGCAAACCCCTGAACCCCGCATAACAGCGGGGTTTTTCGTCGGTTTGTGTCCGTAGAAGTCGATAGCGGTTTGAACCCGAGCGGGAGAGGATTAACGGCAGGCTCGACGGTAACTAGTGTCGGTCGCAACCACTCGGAAGCGCGCGAGGGGTATAGTTTGCACGGTCAGGGAAAGGGAGTGGACACATGGTTGGCGTTCCTTTTCAGTGCGCGATTACAGCGACACTCCTACTCGTAGCGGCAACGGTGCACGCCGAACACAAGGTATACAAGTGCTCGGGGCCAGACGGCGCCGTCGTTTTTGCGGCGCAGCCTTGCGGCGCAAATGCTGCCGAAGTGCATATTGATGCCGGCAAAGGCCTGCGCGATTCGTCATCAGGAACGGCGCTGCGCGATCTGGGCGACGGTGTGGAAGACTCAAGGTGCCGCCAGGATGCCGATAACCTGAGAAGTCGCGAAGGCAGCGGAAACATCGAAGAGTTGGAGCGTCGCCGCGACTCACTGCGCAATTCGCTTCAGTACGCGAACAACAATATGGCCGGCGCTACGTGGGAGTCTGGCGTCCGGAAAGAGATTGGCGATCTTGAGACCGCGATCGGCCAGGAACGCACAAGGCTCTCGCTGACCCAGGCTCAAGGCGAAGGCGCATATAGGGCGGCTATCGCCGAGTGTGATCGCAAGCGTGAATCGACTGCACAGCGACGGCGCGCGGAGGATGATGCTGCAGCCCGCGAAGCAGCAAGCGCCGCTGCAGCCACCAAACCCAAACCCAAGGATGACGGGCAGTAACTTTGACAGTAACTCGCCGGGAAGCGAGTCAGGAATGGCTACAGAATGCGCAATTTCCGCGCAATATGAGTGCCCTCCGCCCACCAACTCAAGATCCCGCAGGGCACCGGAAACCGCGCCATGACGCGGTTTTTTGTTGCCTTGTATCCCGTAACAGCCTCGGCGTCACCTCGCGGCGCAATCTTCATGTCCTTCCGCGACAAAGCTGTTCGCCCCGTACAGTCACCGCCAATGTTGAACCCCATGCGGCGCGTCTGCCGCCAGACCGCAAAGCCGCGGCGAGCAGGCGGGCAGGCACACGTCGCGGATGCCGGTCGAGGCCGTATCGGTCGACGGGTTCCCTTCGGCGAGGAAACGGCGCATCGGAATTCGATCGGGCGTCCGCCGGATCTCGCCAGCTCCGAACCATGGGATGCTTGGCTGGCGCGCGCAATTTTGGAATTTGAAATCGCGCGGCATCGGCCGCGCGGCTTTTCAAGGACAACCTGTGCTCCCTAGAACTTCACGGTCACGCTGGCGCGATAGAATCGACCGATCGTGTCGTACGTGTAGACGTCCGTATTGGCATTGGTCACGTTGGTCTGATACAGCAGCGGCGGCAGCTTGTTGAAAATGTTGTCGATGCCGACCTGCACGAACGTGTTGATCGGTTCGATATGGTAGCCGAGCGACGCATTGTGATAGGTCACCGCGCCGGCGTGCAGTACCGGGCCGATGGGATTCGGATTGTAGGCGTTGCTCAGACTGCCCGCGCCAACGCCGGAGGGGCCGAGCCCGCCATTCACGTAACCGACCTTTATCGGCCCGATATAGCGCGTTGTCCAGTTGGCGCTGAACGGACCCATGTTCCAGTCCAGAGTCGCCAGCGCTCGCACGCGCGCGAAGTTGCCGTAGGTCTTGTCGTAATGCCCCGCCAGATGCTGGGCAGATCCGCCCTGGACGACGTTGTACTTTTCGATATAGGTACCGTCGAAACCAAGGGCGAAGTTGCCCCATGCTGTTTCCGGCAGCCGGTAATGCGCGCCGATATCGAATCCTTGATCGACCAGGTTTCCGGCGTTGAATGGAGCCTCGGTCACGAACTTGATCGAACCGTCCGGATTGCGCACGATATCGCCGCATACCGGTCCCTGTGTGTTGAAGCACTGGTTCAGGATGGTCTGGGCGGTGTTGCTGCCGAAAACAATAAGGTTGTTGAGGAGAATGCGGTAGTAATCCGCATTGACCGACAGGCCCCGAATCCATTCCGGATCGTAGACAAAGCCGTAGTCGAAGGACTTGCCATTCTCCGGCTGCAGGATGGCTCCGCTGCCCAGGCCATGCTCGGCGGCGAACTGCGAGCCCATGGTGTACGCGGTCAACTGCGAGAACACCTGGGGCGGAATGTTCATTCCCTGGCAGGCCTTGTTGCCGGAAACTCCGGCTACTCCCGCACATGGATCGATGGCCGTCGGCGCGTCCGATGTTGGTCCGGCGAAGAGGTTGGTCGGGGTCGGCGCGCGGAAAACCTTGGAAGCCGTCGCGCGCAGCAGCAAATCCTCGATCGGCCTGTATTCGATTGCCGCTTTCCAGTTGTTGGTACTGCCGAAGTTGCTGTACTTCGAATAGCGATCACCCAGGTCCACGTTCAGCGAATGAACGAAAGGCAAATTGTTCAACACCGGAATCAGCAACTCGGCATAGGCTTCCTTGACGTTGAAACCGCCCTGGGCGGGAGACGTGCAAAGGGAACCGGGGCCGGCACAGCTGATTGTCGGAATGCCGTTGTTCAAGGTGAACGTCGAGTCGAGCAGCGGATCCACCTGATAATCCACGTACTCCTTGCGATACGAAACGCCGAGCGCGGCCTGCATATCACCCGCCGGAAGACTGAACAGCGCCCCGTTGACCGAAGCGTCACCTTCCTTCATCTGGTACAGGTACGACAGGAATGGATTGATCTTCGCACTCTGCAGGATGGCCTGCGTGGTCGGATCGGACAGGTTGAAGATGTCGATCGGCGTGCAAGACCCCGCGCCGGGCGCCGTGGTGCAACCGAAAGAGGCACGGATCGACGAGAAGTCGACGTAATTCTGTTGCGTTTGCAATTGATCGTTCTTGCCGTAGCTTATGTGAGCATCCCAGTTCCAGCTGGTGTCGCCAAAGTTGCCCTTCAGGCCGACATTGGCCAATTCAGTGGTATCGGCAATTTTGAGACCGCGATTACCCAGCGTGCTCAGGCGCAGGGTGATGTCGTCGCTTGAACCGAGCTGGCCGAATTCTTCGCCGAACGGGTTGTAATACTGGTTCGCCGGAATGACGATGTTGTTTTGAGGCAAATCGAAGGGATACGGCGCAAACTGGGCGTGCGCGACCATTTTGTGGTACAGCAACTCGGCATAGGCCTCGACGTTGTCGGTGAGCTTGTAGCTGCCCAGCACAAACATGCTGGTGCGCTCGTTCGGCAAGAGGTCGTAGTTGCCAACCGCCTGGAAGTTGAATCCGTCGGTCGCCGCGTTATAGCAGCGGAAGTCGCTCTGCTTGGGCGGCGTGGTAATGCTCGGCAGCTGGTTGCCGGAAAGCGTGACCGAGTTGCAGCCGAATGCCGCGGTCAGCGGCGAGCCGGCCGGGAAATGGAAGCGGCCCCCGGGGGTGCGCGACGAGCCGGCGCTCGTGTTGATTCCCGTGTTGTAGATGTACTGCGCATTGTGCGAAAACTTGCGGTTCGACGCAAAAACCGGATCCTGCTTGTCGTATTGCAGGCCGAAGATGATGCTGCCCTTGTCGGTGGTCTGGCCGACCAGCAGGTGCGCGGAGTTTCGCTTGCCGTCGTCCTGATCCGAAATACCGTAGTCCGCGCCGAATTCCGCGCCCTGATAGCTCGTCTTCGTGATGATGTTGACCACGCCGCCGATCGCATCCGAGCCGTACACCGACGAAGCGCCATCGTTGAGAACTTCGATGCGTTCGACGGCGGATACCGGAATGACGTTCAGGTCCTGCAGCTGGAACGGAATGCGGTGGCCGTTGAGAAGCAGCAGCGTGCGGGCGGAACCAAGGCCGCGCAACGAGACGGCGGCATTTCCCTGAGATCCTATTGCCGTCTTGTTGGAGCCGTTGTTCACGGCCGGGTTCTGGGCGTTGCCGGCCATCGTCGGCAACGCCTGGACGAGATCGCCCAGATTGACCTTGCCGGACGCCTGGATCGCGGCTCGGTCGATCGTGACGACCGGGCTGGCAGTTTCGATGTCGACACGGCGAATGTTGGAGCCGGTTACGACGATCGTCTCGAGCTTTTGACTATTCTGCGTGGTGCTTGTGCCGGCGCTGCCGGTGTCCTGGGCGCAGACGGGCAACGCCAGGAATCCAAGAGCGAACGTCGTACCTGCAAGGGTATATCCGCTACGCAATACACGTGCAATTTCCTTTCTCAGCAAACTCGACATTTATCTTCTCCGCCAATCGGACAGTGCAAAGGTTCCCGAACGCATGACGCGTCCCTGGCAATGTTAAAAAGGCGTGTTCGACACGCGTTGTCCTTTTCAGCGAGATGGTTTTACCGGCGCGGCGAATTGGTGACTCAATCAGTGCTTGCGATTGTTCGCCGTGCCTGCGAATCGGTTCATCCAGGTCACGCAAAACTCAAACGCGGCCTGCAAGCACGCCGTCGAGTGGCGACGCATCTGCAGCAGCAGGTTCACCTTGATGATTCTTGTGCTCGTGCTCTGGCGCGCAGATTCGCACCCAGGCGGAGACGCGATTCAGGCAATACTTTCGAAATTGCGGTGACTGGATTCGGCGACTTTGCGTGCGGCAGGTTCTATGCGTGCCAACAACTCACAGACCCACCGACCAGACAATCGCGGCTGCAATACGCGTCAGGCGCGAAAATTGGCGGCCCCCAAGGTCCCGACTCGGGGGCCGCCTCCTGATGCCCGTTGGAGAGGGCGCGGGAAGCTTGCGCCAAAGTGTCCATCAGGTGGTGCCGATAGCCGTGATGTTTGGTAGCGATCACTGCTTGTTGCGTTTGCCAGCGGAGTGAAATTCTTGCAATCACCAAATACGCAACTTGGGAAATGCCGCATTCACATTCAAGCTATCTGGGCGCCTCTTCATTTTCCGCCCTTCGCACGGCGAGTACGATACACCGGCGCATTCATCGTCGCGTGCGTGGCTACGCGCCGCATCTGCTCGACTTTCTGCCAGAGGCCGACATTCCACGGCTGCCCTGGCGAATCGACAGCGCGGTGACGCCGAAACGCTTGTGAAACAGCCGGCTGAAGACGCTGCGATTTTCAAAGCCGCTCGCGCGCGCAATCTCGGTGATGGCCAGGGGGCTGGTGTCAAGAAGACGGCGCGCCCGCATCAGGCGCTGATTCAGCAGGAAGGCGTGCGGCGTTTCCTGATAAGCGTCACGAAACAGGCGAATGAAATGCCACTGCGAGTAGTTCGCCATTCTCGCCAGCTCACGATCGTCGAGATCCAGATGGCAGTTTGCAGCGATGTAGTTGCGCAACCGTTGCAGGCGTATGAACACCGAACGGCGCTGCAGAAAGGTTCTTCCGGGACAGCGCGAAATAAAACTAGCAAACCCTTCCTGCAGCCGTACCGCCAGGTCGATCGCGATATTCGCGGAAAGATGCGGGTCGCCGTTCAATGCCAGCCGCACCAGAGCGATTGTCCTCTTTCGAAAGTCACGATCCGCGATGTGGCGCGCGGGCAGCAGCATCGGCGTGGCAGGATCCAGGGAGTCGCACAGAGCCGTGCGCCAGGCGCATGGCGTTGCCGCCAATCCCGCCCATAGCGCATTTCCGCGGCCGCTCGCGCAAACCCGGCTCTCCGGCTCCGTAACGAGGATTTCCCTCGGCGTCACGATGGAATCGCCGGCGGCATCCTGCAAATGCAGGCG
>Ga0134128_10006773_pt1 | contig 13862 bp, 12 predicted proteins | sample KB31754_FD_96462 | JGI IMG/M metagenome (GOLD analysis project Ga0134128, IMG submission 96462) | Terrestrial soil microbial communities with excess Nitrogen fertilizer from Kellogg Biological Station, Michigan, USA - KB3-175-4 | ecosystem: Environmental > Terrestrial > Soil > Unclassified ... | reverse complement strand
GAATTCAAGTACCAAGGAACCCATTTATCTCGTCCAGATTGGCGATCTGCCGGTACAACGTGACAAAGGCGAATACGATATCGCAAGCTTCATCGGCGTCAGAAAAGATGGCACCTTGGTGCCCAACCTCCTCTTGCATTCAGACATGCCGGGTGCAAACCCGTTTGCGAATGAAAGTGTCAAGATCATATTTACGCCGGAAAATTGTCATTACTCGATGCAATCGGCCATGTGAATCTGCATAGCTCGTTCCAAGTTCCAGCGTGGCGCCGTGGGTGTTCGTATGGACGTTACTCCATAGGTTGATCTCGGAAGCTCGTCTCGTCTCGTTGGCCGATCATGCGCGGTGTGCACACCGCTGACGCGCATGCTGCAGGACGAGTGACACGCTCGGCACAAGCTTCGCGCGCCTACAATTGCCAATCCCGTCGCCGAGGCAATGCCGATGTCTTTCGTGTTCGATCCGCCTCCCATTCCCAGCCTGCCCGTCTACGGCGGCGATGCGCGATTTCCCGTGCACCGAATCTATTGCATCGGCCGCAACTACGCCGACCACGCGAAGGAAATGGGCGCGCAAACGGTGAGTCGCGCCAATCCGGTGTTCTTCATGAAGCCCGCGGACGCGATCGTGACCGAGGGCGGTGGCGTGCCTTATCCATCGATGACGCACGACCTGCATCACGAGGTGGAGATGGTGGTCGCGTTGGCGAAGGGTGGACGCGATATCGATGCCAGCCGTGCGCTCGATGGCGTGTTCGGTTACGGCGTCGGGCTCGACCTGACGCGCCGTGACCTGCAGGCCGCGATGAAAGCGAAGGGTTTGCCGTGGGATGTCGCCAAGGGCTTCGATGCGTCCGCGCCGGTTTCGTCATTGCGCGCCGCCGCCGAAATCGGGCATCCGCAGCACGCGCGGCTTTCGCTCGGCGTGAACGGCGAAGCGCGCCAGGACACCGATATCGCGGACATGATTTTCGCCGTACCGGAAATCATCGCGGAGCTGTCGAAACTGTTCGAGCTCAAGGCCGGCGACCTGATCTTCACCGGCACGCCGGCCGGCGTGGGGCCGCTGCAGCGCGGCGACCGCTTCCGCGCCGAGCTGCAGGGCATTGCCGTACTGGAAGGCCGGATAAGCTGAACGCGCGAATGGTTGCGCCCGCCGGGTGATGGTGACTAAATGGGCACGCCGCGACGCGGCAGGGGAGGCAGCGGTCACTTCAGCACAAGGAGTACGCAATGAGCTTCGCAAAAGATTTCAAGGCGTTCATCATGCGCGGCAATGTGGTCGACCTGGCCGTCGCGGTGGTCATCGGCGGCGCCTTCGGCGCGGTCGTCAAGTCGCTGGTGAGCGACATCATCATGCCGCCGCTCGGCGTGATCACCGGCGGTATCGACTTCTCCCACATGAAGGTGATCATCCAGGCAGCATCCGGCGCCAGGAAGGAAGTCGCCATCACCTATGGGGCTTTCATCAACACCATCATCACGTTCCTCATCATCGCGCTCGCGATCTTCATCGTGATCAAAGCACTCGAACGCGTGATGCCGAAGAAGACCGATGAGCCGCCGCCGGCGCCGCCCGCGGACGTGGTGCTGTTGACGGAAATTCGTGATCTGTTGAAGCAGCAGTCACATTGACGTAGCGCGCTTCAAACCGCCCTCCCCTTGAAAGGGGAGGGCTTGTCCTCGCCGCGAACGCCGTGTCCATCGAAATCATCCAGGCCGACATCACCACGCTGCCTGTCGATGCCATCGTCAATGCAGCGAACGAAACGTTGCTGGGCGGCGGCGGCGTCGACGGCGCCATCCACCGCGCAGCCGGACCGCGATTGCTGGAAGCCTGCCGCGCGATCCCGGAAGTGCGTGCAGGCGTGCGCTGCCCCACCGGCGCGGCGCGCATTACGCCGGGATTCGGGCTGCCCGCGCGCTTCGTGATCCACACCGTCGGCCCCGTATGGCGTGGCGGCGAACGCGACGAGCCGGCGCTGTTGACGGCCTGCCATCGCCACGCGCTGGAGCTGGCGCGGGAACACGCGCTCGACAGCATCGCGTTTCCGGCGATCAGTTGCGGCGTGTACGGTTATCCGCGCGATGCCGCCGCGGGCGTGGCGCTGGCCGTGCTGGCCGAGGAACAACACCGCACGCGCACGCCGCACCGGATCATCTTGTGCGCGTTCGACCGTGGAATGGCGCAGGCATGGCGCGACGCGGCCGAGCGGCTGCACGTCGCGGTGTTGTCCTGATAACCAACCCGCTGCGCGCCGCGCAGTCGCCGCGCACGTCAATCCCGTGACGGATAAAGTGGCGGCAAGTCGTCAGGCCTGACGCGCGGCGACTTTCCATTTTCACCCCAGATGAAACCGTGTGCGAAGGCGCCCGCCACCGCGGCACATGCGGCAGCCGCGTCACCGCCCTGCCAGCGCGCACGTTGCAAGGCATCCAGCGCGTCGTGCTGCCCCGGGTCGGCCAACGCGTGGCTCAATGCAGCCCCGTTGACGATATCCGGACGGGAAACGCGTGCCCAGGCCAGCAACGCGTGCTCGCAGGCCGCGGCATCACCGTTGCGTGCTGCTTCGAGCGTTTCGGCCTGCAGCGCGTGATGGGATTTCGACGCACCTTCCGTCTTCGCTGCAGCCGGAGGTTCGACGGCAACGGACGCGTTGCCCGCATCGGGCGGTGTCCTGCGCCGCACCAGCCACCATGTTGCCACCGCAGCAATCACCAGCAGCCACAACACCAGACTTGCCAATGCGAGCGCGCGCCAGAATCCTTGCGCACCATTGCCGCGCGGTGCAGCGGTTGCAACCGGTGCGGCGGCGGGCGCAACCGCAACGGGACGCGGCGCACTCGCGGCGGACGGCGACGCGACCGCATTGGATGCGGGAGGCACGGCGCCGCTCACTTGCAGGGTTCGCGCGGGTACATTCGCCTGCTGCGCACGATCGTGCGCCACGTCCCACCAGTTCAACGTGATCGCAGGCAGCGACAACGCGCCGTCGCGCTGCGGCACGATCGCGAAACTGCGCGTGCGCGTGCCCTGCAGCCACTGGCCGCTGTCGTCGGTGCTGTCGCGCGTCTGATCCGGATACACACGTGCACCCGTGATCGCGGGCAGTTCGGGTTCGGGCAAGGCATCGGCCGGCTGCCCGCTCGCGCTGATGCTCAACGTCACGGTCAGCGGCACCCCCGCGGTCAGTTCGCCATTCGACGGCAGTCCCGTCAGCTTCAACTGCACGTCGCGCGCCGGCAGCCACGGCTTGCCGGCACTCGCGGGCGCCGCGCGCGCATCGATGCGCGTCACCGGCGCCGTCGCGCTGACCGGCGCGCCGATGCCGGGCATCGGGACATTCAACAGCGCATTCGGGTTGTTGAACAACGCGTTGGGGTTGTTGAACAATGCGCCAGGATTGCCCACGGCAAGCCGCTCGCCCTGGAACGTCGGACCATGCACCGTGATCGCGCCGGTGCGCTGCGGAATCAGCGCCCAGCTGTACTCGATCACCTTGTAGGCATAGCCGTTGCGATTGACCATGTAGGTGTGGTCGCGGTCGAGCTTGATCAGGCTGGCGCCGTCGGCGCTGGGATCGCCGAGCGAGCCGTTGACCCCCGGCAGGTAGAACAAGCGCACCGTGTAAACCGTCTGCTCATCGGCGTAAGGCGAACTCGACAGGACGCTCGTTTCCATGAACACGGGATCGCCGCTGTGGCCGCTGCCGCCTGACGGCGCCGCGCCGACCTCCAGGGTCAACGGCTGCGTTTTCGCTCCGCCAACATTGAGCGATGGAATCGCGATGGTGCCGGCGTGCAGCGGTTTCAGCGCGATGCCGAGTTGCACGGTGCGGGTGGTCGTGCCGTTGACGATCTGCAGGCTGCTGGAGTTCGACGTGCCGAGCACCTGGAAATCCCGTTCCAGCGGCCTGAGGTCCGGCGCGCCGAGCGAATCGGTCGACTGGATATTGAGCGTCACGGTGTCGCCGAGGCTCACGTGGCTGCGATCCAGGAACGCGTGCACCGTGGCTGCCTGCGCGAGCGGCGCCAGCAACAGCAGCAGGACGATCCACCATCGGCGCATCATTGCTGGGGTTCCTCCGGTTGACGGCCGTTGCGCTGTTCCCATTCCAGCCGGAACTTCCGCCGCAACAATGCGCCGGGGTCATCAGGCACCGCGTTCAACATCGCGCGTTGCTGCGCATCGAAACGGCCGTCCTGTTCAGGGGCGTCCTGTCCGAGCGCGAAGGCACTGGCGCCTCCCTGTTTTTCGGAACGTGATGTTCCGCGCGCTTGCCGCATCTCGCGCGCGAGCGCCTGCTCCGCTTGTTGCGTCTGCTTTTGTTGCTTCGCGGCTTCAGCGGTCGACGTGTCGTGATCCTGCTGCGCCGTGCTGGCTTTGCCTTGCTGCTGTGCGCCTTGCGCGCCGGCAGTGTTGTTCGCGCCGGTCGCCGACGATTCCTGCGGCGAGGACGACGCGGCACCCTGCTGCGCGCCGGAGGAGTTCTTCCCGGTGTTCTGGCTGGATGAATTGCTGCCCGATGATGACGGCGGCTTTCCGTGCTGGCTGTTTTTCGTGTTGCTCCCTTGTTGGCGGGATTGGGGCTGCTGTTGATGTTTCTTCAACCAGTCTTCGACCGCATCGAGATTGGCGCGCGCATCCGCCATCTTCGGCTCGCGCTGCAAAGCTTGCTGATACGCCGCAATGGCTTTCTCGTATTCGCCTTGCTTCGCCAACGCGTTGCCGAGGTTGTAGCGCGCGCGTGCATCGTCGTGCTGCGCGAACGCCTTGGCCGCGTCGGCGTAGTTACCCGCGCGGTAATCGGCGGCTCCGCGCACGCCGGATGTCGAGGCAAGTTTGCGCGCCTGCGCGGTGTCCCCCTGTCGCAGCGCCTGCAGGGCGCGCTGGTCGCGATTCGCCCACAACGAATCCCACGTGGCCGCATGCGCAACCGGCACGCCGATGGGCAGCGCCAGCACCACCAGCACCAGCAACCAGCCGCGCCGGAAGGCCAGCGCCGCGAGGATCAGCAACACGGGAAGCAACCAGACGCCGCCATCGCGCCACAACTGTGCGCGCTCGGCGCGGCTCGCATGTCCCGCTTCCGCCACCGGTGCACCGAATGCCGCCGCACCCGTGCCGTCTGCCCGCAACACCACGTAGCGTCCGCCGCCTGCATCCGCGACGGCGCGCAGCGCGGCATCGTCGCGGCGCGCCATCAGCGTTCCGCCCGACCCACTGGCAAAACCGCCCCCGGCTTGTGGCACGGGTGCCCCTTCGCGCGTGCCGACGCCGAGCACGTCGACACGGATTCCCTTCGCGCGCGCGGCTTTTGCCTGCGCGACCGCCGTGTTGTCGGCGGTGTCGGTCACCAGCACGATTTCTCCGCCCTTTGCATGCGCCTGCTGGAGCAGTTCGACGCCCTGGCGAATGCCCGCCGCGGCGTCGCTGCCGGGCGCCGGCATCACGTCGGGCTTGAGCGCCTGCAGCAGATTGAGGATCGTGTTCTTGTCGTCCGTCAGCGGTGCCACCGTGAACGCAGCGCCCGCATACGCGACCAATGCCATGCGCGCATCGCCGGCGTCGTTCAGCAGATCGCGCACCGCGAAACGGGCGCGGGTCATCCGGTCGGGTTGCGCGTCCTCCGCCAGCATGTCGTCGGAAAGCGAAAGCACCACCACGCGCGCCGCGCCGTTGACGTACAGCGGCGCCGGCAGCTTCTGCCAGGCCGGCCCGGACAATGCCGCGACGGCGAGCAACCATGCGGCCGCGACCAGGCCCAGCGCGAACCGCCTGCGTGAGCCGTTGTCGCTGAGCAGATGCGGCAGCAGCGCGGCATCCGCCAACTTCGCCAATGCCGCGCGACCGCTGCCGTTCCTCGCGAGCATCCACAGCACCAATGGCAGGGGCGCGAGTGCCAGCCACCACCATGGGCGCAAGAAGTGCAGTGGAATCTCGAACGCGTTCATGCCGCCACCGGCCCGCGAATGCGCCAGCCACGCCACGGCAGCAGCGAGCAACCGAGCAGCAGCGCCAGTGCGAGCGGCCACGGATACCACTCGTGGTCGGGACGCAAAAGCGAATGGCCGGTCGCCAGCGGTTCCAGCGTGTCGATCGCGTGGTAGGCGGCAGCGAGTTGGCCGCCATCCGATGCTCGGAAGAAGCGGCCGCCGGTCGCATCGGCGATTCGCGTCAGCACCTGGACGTCCAACTGGTTGTCCGGCGCCGCGAACTGGAAGCCGAAGGCGCTGAGCGTCTGCGCGCTGGAACCCACGCCGATCGTGTAGATGCGCACGCCCGCGGCTTTCGCCAGCTTGGCGGCATCCGGCGGTGTCACGCTTCCCGCGGTGTTGACGCCATCCGTCAGCAGCACCAGCACGCGTGCACGCGCGGGCAGCGCCGACAGGTGTTTCACCGCGAGCACGATGGCATCGCCGATCGCGGTTTCGCGGCCGGCGAGTCCCACCGCAGCGCCCTCCATCTGTTTCGCGACCGCGTCCACATCGAAGGTCATCGGCGTCATCAAATACGCCTGTGTTCCGAACAGGATCAGGCCAACGTCGTCGCCGGATCGCAGCTTGATGAAGCGCTGCGCGATGGCCTTGACCGCCGCGAAGCGACTGACCACGGTGTCGCCGAAGCGCATGTCCTCGATCGCCATGCTGCCCGAGCAATCGACCGCCAGCATCAACGCCCGTCCGGTATGTGTGATCGCCTGCGGCGGCGCCGGCCGCTGCGGACGCGCGGCCGCACCCACCAGCAGCACCCAAGCCAACGCGGCGACCCACATGCGCCAACTGCCGATGCGGGCGCTTGCAGTGGGTTGCGCGAGCGTGACCGGTTGGGGCAGGCGCAGCGCCGCACCCGGCGCTGCGGGCGGCAGGAATTTCCAGACCAGCCACGGCAGCGGCAGCAGCAGGAACATCCATGGCCAGGCGAAGGTCATGCAGATGCCGTTTTTGCAGAGGAGGAAGCGCGATGCACGTTGCGAGTGTCGCGTGCGCGCAATGCATCCCGGCACCATGCACGCAACGCCGTCAGCAGGGCCGACGCATCCAGCACCGGCTGCGCGCGAAAACGCTCGCTGGCGAGTTCATCCAGCGCCTGACGGATGGCCGCATCGGATGCATGCCTGTGCACGAATGCGCGCCAGGTTGCACCGGTTTGCGCCGCCATGTCTGGCGCGACCCGCAGCGCCACTCGCCGCATCAGCCGCGACACTCCATCGACCAGCTGCATGGTGTCTCCATCGCGCGCATGCGCGGCTTCGAGCGCATCGATTGCACGCAGCGCCGCGCGCAGCGGCTTGCCGCGCGCCTTGCGTCGCAGCCACCACGCAACGCCGATCGTCGCAAACAGCAGCAAAGCTGCAAGCAGCCACCAGCCGGGCGCCGGCGGCCACCAATGCGCCGGAGGCAGATGGATGTCACGCAGCACCGGTCCGTTCATCGGCGACGTTCCATGAGGCGCTTGCGCAACAGCGGCGCCAAGCCAACGTCCGGTTCTTCGCCGGTTGTCAGCCTCACCCATGGCACCGAAGCCTCTTCGCAGGCCGCTGCCAAGGCGCGCGAACCCTGGGCGAGACGATCACGCAAGGCCGCCCGCGAAGTGGCCGTCGAAAGGTTCACGTGGCGGCGTCCCGCGTCCGTTTCGAAAACAAAATCGCCGACGGGTGCGAGTGCGTGTTCCAGCGCATCCACCACGATGACGACCCGAACGTCTGCGTGACGTTTCAGGCGGATCAATGCGTGCGCCGCGGAACCGTCGGTGCACCACCCGTCGGACAGCATCCAGATCTGGTTGCCGGATATGGCCATCCGCCGCGCGCGTGCGAGCGCCGCTGACAAGGATTCGGCATTGCCGGTGCGCGCCGAGTGCGCTTCCGCATCCCAACGTGCAAGCCCGCCCAGCACCGCCAGCGCGCCACGCGTGCCGGGTTGCGGATCGATCGCGGCACGCTGGCTGCCGAACGCCATCGCGCCCACCCGATCCCCGCCGCGCACGCACGTCCAGGCCAGCCACGCCGCAGCACGCGCCGCCGCCACGGACTTGAAGTGTGCGCGCGTGCCGAACTGCATCGTCGCGTGCGTATCGACCAGCAACAGCAAGCTGTGCTCGCGCTCGGCCTGGAACAACTTGGTGTGCCACTTGCCGCTCCGCGCAGTACGCCGCCAGTCGATATTGCGCGAGTCGTCGCCAGCCTGGTAAATGCGCGACTCGGCGTAATCCATGCCGCGGCCGCGCAGTGCGGAGACATGGCCGCCGGCGGGGGGCGTGCGGACCTTCGCGGCCTGCGCCGCCGGCTTGCCGGCACGTGCGCGCAATGCGATCAGCTCGGCAAGATCGACGCGGGTGATGCCGTCGGGGTGACCGGAAACGTTGGCTGCAATTGCGGACATGATCGCGTAATCGGTTTTTCCTCCCCTTCCGCAGGAAGAGGGATTGAGGGGGATGGTTTCTGGCTATACGCGGCCACGTCCCCCCGCGCCTTCGTCGCGATCCCCTTCGTTCCGAAGGGGGTGAAAGGCTACGGCAGCGGCACGCGCTCCAGCAATTGCTTCACCACTTCATCCACGCGCAAACCTTCGGCTTCCGCTTCGTAACCCAGCAGCACGCGATGGCGCAGGACATCGGGGGCAAGCGACTGGATGTCTTCAGGCAACACGAAGTCGCGGCCGCCAAGCCACGCGGCGGCACGCGCGCAACGTTCCAGCGCGATGCTGGCGCGCGGGCTCGCGCCCCACGCGATCTTGCTGCGCAAGGCTGGCGCCCATGGCCGCGGGTCGCGCGTCGCGAGTACCAATTGCACGATGTATTCGCCCAGGCCTTCCGCCATGTGCAGGTCGAGGACCTGCCCGCGCGCCGCAAACAGATCCGCCTGGCTCAGCACGTGTTCGGGTCGCGCATGCGCGCTCAGCTCGTCGCGCGCGCGTGCATGGGCAAGCCGCATGATTGCGCGCTCCGAATCCGCTTTCGGGTACCCGACCGGTACATGCAAAAGAAAACGATCGAGCTGCGCTTCGGGCAATGGAAAGGTGCCTTCCTGTTCGATGGGGTTTTGCGTCGCCATCACCAGGAACAGTCGCGGCAGCGGCCACGAGCGCCGGCCAATCGTCACCTGGCGCTCTGCCATCGCCTCAAGCAGGGCGGATTGCACCTTGGCGGGTGCACGATTGATTTCGTCCGCCAGCACCAGGTTGTGGAATAGCGGGCCCGGCTCGAATTCGAAGGCACCGGTGGCCGGACGCAATATGTCGGTGCCGGTAAGGTCTGCGGGCAAGAGATCGGGCGTGAATTGCACGCGATGGAAATCCGCCTCGATGCGCGAGGCCAAGGCCTTGATCGCGGTGGTCTTGGCAAGGCCGGGCGCACCTTCGACCAACAAGTGCCCATCCGCCAGCAACGCGATCAGCAGCCGGTCGACCAGTGCCGGTTGGCCGATGACTTCGGTTTGCAGTGCATCGCGCAGGGCGTGGAATCGAGCGTGCAACGTGCCGGTGTCGGCAGCGCCGGGCGATGCAGCGGGTGCCGCCACGGATGCTTGTGCGGAGAGGGGCTCGGTTTGCATTCGCCCAGTAGACCACAGTCCGCCGCAAAAGTTTTGCGCGGCCGGTGCTCGTCGAAAAGCAAACGGCGCGGATCGCCCGCGCCGTTTGACTGCTGCAACCGTCCTGTCAGGTCATTCGACCGTCGTTTCCTGGCCCAGGATGTGCGGCGTGATGAACACCAACAGTTCGGCCTTGTTGTTGATGTTCTTCTTGTCACGGAACAACGCGCCGAGGATCGGGATGTCGCCAAGGAAAGGCACCTTGGTCACGTCATGCTCGTTGGTGAATTCGTATACGCCGCCCAGCACCACGGTCTGCCCGTTGTCGACCAGTACCGAGGTGTCGATCTCGCGATGGTCGATCTGCGGCACGAAACCGCCGCCCGGATTCGGCACCAGGGCGCTGATCGCATCCTTGATCACCTTGAGCTTCATGAAGACGCGGTTGTCGGAGGTGATGGTCGGGGTGACGTCAAGTTCCAGCACCGCGTTCTTGAACTGCACGGTCGCCGTGCCCGCACCACCTCCCGCGCCGGAGTTCTGGAAGGTCAGGTAGCCGATCTGCTGGCCCTGCTGGATCGTCGCTTCCTGATTGTTGGCGGTCACCACCTTGGGCTGCGAGATGGTCTCGCTGCGACCTTCCTGCTGCGCGGCGGAAAGCTCAAGGTTGAGCAGGTAGTCGCGGCCGAGGATGCCGATCGCGAAACCGCTGGTACCTACAGTGCTGGACGGCAGATTGACGTTCAGGCCGGTCGGAATCTGCACGGTATTGTCGCCGGTCGACTGGCCACTGAAGCTGTTCCAGTAATTGGCGATGCTCGTTTCCGTGTCGCTGATGCCGGTGCCGTTCACACCATTGATGCCGCCGCCATAAACCTGCGCGTGCTTGCTGTTCTCGCCGATGTGGAAGCCGCCGATGCCCAGCTTCGCACCGAGTTCACGAGTGAAGTTGTCGGTCGCGATCACCAGCCGCGATTCGATCAGCACCTGCTTGACGGGGCGATCGAGCACTGACACCAGTTGCCGTATCTCCTGCACCTTTTCCGGCGTGTCGTTGACCAGCAGGGTATTGGTGCGATCGTCGTAGGACACACTGCCGCGCTGTGACAGGAAGCCACGCTCGGAACTGCTGCTGCCGCCGCCACCGCCGACGTTGCCGGCCTTGGCACCCGACGTCAACAGGTCGGCGATCTGCTTGGCGTTGCCGTAGTTGATCGGAATGTAGTCGGTGACCAGCTGCGCGCTGTCGAGTTGCTTCTGGCGCGCGTCGGCGATGTTTTCCTCGTACTTGGCGATCTCCGTTTGCGGAGCCACCCAGATCACGTTGCCGTTCTGGCGTTTGGCCAGACCCTTCGCGCGCAGGATCACGTCCAGCGCCTGGTCCCACGGCACGTTGACCAGCCGCAGCGTGACGTTGCCCTGCACGCTGTCGGATGCCACGATGTTGAGATTGGATACGTCGGCCAGCAACTGCAGCACCGAACGCACCGGAATATCCTGGAAGTTGAAGGTGACGCGGCTGCCCTTGTAGACGATGGGCTTGGGCGCACCCAGCGCGGTCGTTTCGCTGGAGGTCGGCCGCGAGAACTCGACCACGTACTGGTTGCCGGTCTGGTAGGAAGCGGTCTGCACCACACCGCGCGTTTCCACGTCGATGCGCGCGCCGCCCGGCACCGCATGGGTGTTGACGCTGCGCACGGGCGTCGCATAACTCTTGACATCCAGTCGGCGCGCCTGCGCTGCCGCCAGATTCGCACCCGCCACGTCGATGGTGGTGGTGTCGCCATTGGTGTGCATGCTGGTCGCGGCACCTGCCTGGCTGAAGTTGATCACCAGCTTGCCGCCACCGTGATCACCGCGTTGGAAATCAACGCCGGTAATGACATTGCTGCCCGCCATCGCGGCGGCCTTGTCGGGATTGGCGGTCGATACCGCCAGCGACCGGTCCGATTGCCGTGGCGACGGCACCGGTGCCAGCGCGGTACTGGAATCCTGCGGCTGATCCGCCGCCGCAGTTGCGCTGGCCATGCCATCGCCGATGGTCACCAGCAACTGGTTGCCCTGCACGGTAGTCACGTAGGGCGAAGGCTGGCTCAGGTTCACCACGACGCGGGTGCGGCCATTGGCCTCCACCGCGCTCACGGATTGCGCGGTGCCTTGCCCAAGGCTGTACGAGCGCTGCGCCAAGCCATTGCTGGTATCGGCGAAGTCCATCGCGATGCGCGGCGGCGTGTTGGTACTGAAGGCCTGCGGCGCGACGACGGGGCCGGCGAAGCTGAGGGTCAACTGGACCTTGCCACCCGGCAACGGCGATGCGCTGATGCTCTGCAACGTGTTGGCCGCCATGGCCGGCGCGGCCACCAGCAGGCACAACATCACCAGCGGCAGCCCCAGCAACGCCGTCCATCGGCGTCCGGGTCGGGCTGTGCCGCCGTGGCTGCGGCCAAGGAAGTGAGCAGGTTTGGTCATCATGAACGTAACCCCCGATGAATCGTCATTTTTCGCCCAGAGCGACGGTCGCGTCGCGTTCCATCCAGCCGCCCGAACCGTTCGGCACCAATTCCACCAGATCGATTTCGCCAGGCGTCACCTGGGAGACATGTCCATAGTTCTGGCCCATGTAGTCGCCGACGTGAACCTGGTGGATCACGCCCTGCGGATCCTTGACCAGCGCTTCGACACTGCCCTTTGCACCGATCGTGCCCACCATCTTCAGGCTGTCGAGCGGAAACGCCTCGAGCGCCTCGCGTGGGCGGTTCTGGTCAGGTTGCGGCCCTGCCGTGTTCTGCGAATTGGCCTGCGGCGGCGCCGGTTCGAACGGATCGCGCTTGTCCTGGTCCTGATAAATGTAGGTCTCGAAGGTCTTGACGACCGGCAGCGCGGGCAACGGTGCGCCCTTGCGCGCCTTGACTTGGGAAACCCATTCGTGGAGGTCGCCCTGGCCGCTGCACGCGGCGAGGCCGGACATCATGGCGAGGGTCGCCAATGCGATGGCAATACGGGTGGGTCGCATGATCACTTCCCTCCCTTCTTGGCCGGTGGTGTGCCCTTCGGTTCCTCGTCGCCAAGATAGCGATAGGTCTGCACCGTGCCCTCGAGCATCAACTCACCGCCGACCGGTGGCGCATTCTTCCCACCGCTCGACTTGGCGGCGGTGAGCGTCACGTCGTGCATCGTCAGGATCACTACGCGCGGCAGCGACGCCACGCCGCTGATGAAGGTGCCGAACTGATGGTAGGTACCCCGCATCTTCAGCGCGATCGGCTGGATCGCGTAGAACTCTTCGGGGATCTCGGGCTTCGGCTGGAACAAGTCCGGCTCGATGCCGGCGGCCTGTGCCGTCTGCGAGATGTTGACGAGCAGCGCAGGCATCTCGGTCTTGCTGGGCAGTTCGCGCAGCATCTGGCTCAGCATTTCGTTCATCTGCGCCAACTGGGCCTTCAGGGCATCCAGGTTCACGACCTGGGCCTGCTTATCTTCGAATTCGTGCCGCAGCGTGGCTTCTTTCTGCTGTCCGGATGCAAGCGTGTCCTGCTGGCCGCTGATATAGAAGTACCAACCGAGGAACAGGATCACGATGACGATGATCGCGATGAAGAAGCCCTTGACCGACGTGGGCCAGCCGCCAATGTTGTTGCGATCGAGATTGCGCAGGTCATCGAAGAATTTCATGGCCTGGCCCCTCCCTTGCTCGTGGACGCAGCGGGCGCCGGTACCACCGGCTCGGCCACTCTCGGAGCTGACGCCGACGAAGCCGGCAGTTCCGCGGGCGCTGAAGCAGGGGCCGCTTGCGGGGCAACGGGTGCAGTGACCGGAGCCGCTACCGTCGACGCAGATTTGGCGGCCGTACTCGCAACCGCAGCGGCAGGCGCCGCGCTCAGCGACGTGGCGGGCATGGCGGCACTGGAGCCGGAGGCCGGGCCCGAGCCATCGTTGTCGCCCTTGGGCGTGCCGAGCTTCACGACCAACTCGAATTCATACGGCGTGTTGGAATCGGAGTGGACGTTTTCGGTCTTGATCAGCGTTGCCGGGCCCATCCACTGCGAGGCCTCGATGTTGCGCATGTACTCCGCGACGGTCGCGTTCGACTGCGCCACGCCGTCCAGCGTCAATGTTTCGGTATCGCCGTTTTCAACTTCCTTCAATCCCGTAAGGCGCGCGCCTGCGGGAATGGTTTCCACGATCTGGTCGAACAGGTGCACCATTTGCGAGCGGCTGGATTGCAACTTCTCGACGATGCGCTTGCGATCCAGCAGGTGCTTCTTGACCTTCTGCAGGCTCTTGATCTCGGTGATCTTGGAATCGAGCTGGGTGATCTGGCCTTGCAGG
>Ga0134128_10006772_pt1 | contig 13864 bp, 13 predicted proteins | sample KB31754_FD_96462 | JGI IMG/M metagenome (GOLD analysis project Ga0134128, IMG submission 96462) | Terrestrial soil microbial communities with excess Nitrogen fertilizer from Kellogg Biological Station, Michigan, USA - KB3-175-4 | ecosystem: Environmental > Terrestrial > Soil > Unclassified ... | reverse complement strand
GTCATCCGGCTGTTCTCGATGACGGCGCTGACGATCGTGCGCGGCTCGCGGAAGAGCGCCAGAAGCGCGGCGGTGCCGCCGTCGATGACTTTCGACCGGGCGCGCCCCCGCCGCTGCGAGAGCGTGAAGTCGCCCTCGTCAAACGAAAACTTCCCGCGCAGCGGCGCGTCGAGCTCCGCGCAGGGGATGAGAACGACGTCCTCGCGCAGGACGAACGGCTTGGTGACGTCGATCTCCATCGAGTTCATGGCGGGGAGCGTTCCGGTCCACCCGGCCTAGTGAACGGTGCGGAGCTGTTCTTCGAGCTGTCTGCCGATCTGCGCGATCGCGGCCGAGCCGAAGCTGCTGGCACGGTAGCCCTTCTTGGACGGCCTTTTCGCCGGCTTCTTGGCCGGCTTCTTGGCCGGCTTTTTCGACGGCTTCTTCGCCGGTTTCTTCTTCGAAGGCGCCTTCTTGGTCGGCTTTCTGTAGTAGTCGACGCCACAGGTCATGTCCGGGCAGGTTTCGCTGCCGCCCATGTCGGGATACGCGCCGCACGTCATGTCGGGGCAGGTCTCGCTCCCGCCCATGTCGGGGTAATCCTGATAGCCCATGAAGCGCCGGTACGTCATCCCCGGCGGTGGCATGATTGCCGGAAGGATGTTGATTCCCAAATCACGAATTTTGAGCATTCGCTCCTCCTCTCTCGATCTCATTTTTTTGGATGGACCGGAAGCCCTCATCAAAGGTGTGTCGAAAATTGACGAAAGTCTACCCTCTCACCGAAACTGCCTGTATGGCTTCAGCGTGGGCTCGGGATCTCGGCGACGTCGCCGATGCGATTCCGGTGTGCTTCGACGTGGGCGGAATCGTCCGTTGGATCCGGCTGCCCGACGCGCCGCCGAACCGCTTCTTCGATTGCGGCGTTCTTCGGGGCGTCGAGCGTCCTACCATTCTCCATAGCGATCGGGCCTTGCTCCGCAAAGCAGCCGCGGCGATGCCTCCGCGCGACGTGACCGCGGGCGTGATCGCGCACATCTCGCGCAGCGGCTCGACGATGCTGGCGGCGTGCATGGCCGAGGTCCGCGACGTCGTCGTGCTCTCCGAGCTGCCTCTGATCTCCGCGCTGTTGGCGAGCGACGACCGCGGCGATCCGGCGCTGCGGCGCGTGCTGGCGCTGTACGCCCAGCGCTTCGGCGTCAACCGCGTGGTCGTGAAGCTGCTGAGCAAGGAGACGGTGCGCCTGGCTCGGTTTCGGCGGAGCACCGGCTTTCCTCCGGCGGTCGTGCTGTTCCGCCATCCGGTCGAAGTGGCCGTATCGAATCTGCAGCGGCCGACGCTGCTCGACGCGAAGAGGAATCCCGCGGCTGCGGCGCGGAGCTTCGGCGGCAGCGCGGCGGCCATCCGGCGGATGAGCCGCGAGCAATTCTGCGCCTGGATTCTGACCGGGTATCTCCGGAGGCTCGTGGCCGCGCCGCCGCGCAAGTGGGCGACGATGATCGACTACGCCGAGCTCGACGCGGAAACGATCTGCCGCCTGACGGAGTCGTTCCTCGGCCCGATCACGCCGGCCGAGCGCGCGGCAATTGCGGCCGTGCTCCGCGTTCACTCGAAACGGCCGACGCAGCGGTTCCGCGATGACTCAGCGAGCAAGCGGAACGCGGCGACGCCGCGCTTGCTGTCCGCGTTGAAGGAAGCGACGTCGTTGTACGAACGGCTCGCCGCGAGCCGGAATCACGGCTTCTGAAAGTGCGCGATCCAGACGTCGCCCTGTTCCTGCGTCTGCCGGACATAGAGCGTTTTGCCGTCGGGCGATAGCCGGCAATGGCCGAGCCTGAGCAGCACTCCGCGCGGCAACGGCAGCGGCCAGATGGCGACGCGCCGCGTGTCGAGGTCGATGAGCCCGACGTTCGGACTGGAGATGAATGCGATGTGCCGTCCATCGGCGAGCCACATTGGATTGCGGCCGATATTCGTGAGTTTCTCGCTCTTGTGAGTGTCGAGTGAATAGACGATCACGCCGCCGCCCTGGGCATCGCCGGCCAGCCGCCGCCCTTCCGGAGACCACTTCGGCAAGATCATCCGCGCGTCGATCGGCTCGATCCGCCGGCCGGGGGGACGATCCAGGTGAACGAGCACGATGCCGCCGCCACCATCCGTATGAGCGACGAGAGTGTGCCCGTCGGGCGATGCATTCGGCGAGAGAACGTTGCCGGAGCGGCCGAGGTCGCGGTCGCTGGTGATTTGCGTCAAGCCGCTCCCGTCGGCGTGGATGCTCCAGAGATGATAGGACCCTTCGCGATTCGAGAAGAAATACAGCGTTTTCCCGTCCGGCGCCCAGGTCACGACGCGGTCTTTGGCGGCATCGTTCGTCAGCTGGCGCATCTGATTGCCGTTGATCTCGGCCACGAACACGTCTTCCTGGGCGCCGCCAGTCGCAAAGGCCATCAATTTGCCGTCGGGCGACGGCTCGTAGCTCTCGATCTCCTGCGAGCCGGGCAACGCGGACGTCGGGTCGCCAGGTTTGCCGCTCTGAGGATCGAACGGAAATGCCAGCAGCCGGTCGGAGTGGACCAGGCTCGTGAACACCAGCTCGCCCTGCTGCGAAAAAGAGAAGTGGCCGCTGAAGGAGCTCGGCAGATAGAGCGGCTCGGCCTTGCCGGCCGGCTGCCCCGTATCTTCGTCGACCGGAATCCGCCACAGGTTCAGCGTTCCATCGCGGTCGCTTCCGAAGTAGAGATAGCTTCCGTCGGGCGACCAGACGGGATTCCAGTGCAGCGACGGATCGGTCGTGACCGGCACGATCGTCGTTTCCGGATGCGGCGCATCCGGATCGATCGTCCAGATCTCCCGAAAGCCGGCGAGCGAGACACCCCAAAACGCGATGCGCTTCCCGTGCGGCGACCAGCTCGGCTGCACTCCATCGTCGTGCTTGGCACCCGGCGCGAGAAGCAACCGCTTCGCTCCCGTGCGCGTGTCGATGATCCACAGCGAGCCGAGATTGTTGTGAAACTGCGGCCGGACGTTGACCGGTTCCGTCGACACGACGATGCGCTTCGCGTCGGGAGACCACGACGGGTTGTGCCCGAAGTCGGTGAGGCGCCGGACCGACTCGCCGGTCACGCCCATGAGGAAGATGCCGCCGCCTTCGCGCTCGGAGCGGAAGACGATCTGCGAGCCGTCGGGCGAGAACACCGGCTCGGTGTCGTTCGCGGGCGAGTCGCTGGTGATGTTCGTGGCCACGCGGCCGTCGACGCGCTGCACGTAGATGTCTTCGTTGCCCGACTGGGCGCTGACGTACGCGAACGTCTTGCCGTCGGGCGAGAGTGTCGGGAGCTTCGTCAGACCGTCGCGGAACGTCAATTGTTTGTAGGACCGCGGCGGCGCCGAGGCCATCATGCCGCTGCGGTTGTGGAACAGGGTGAAGCCGGCGGTGCCGAGCGCAACGAGCACGGCGGCCGCCAGCACCAAGCGTTGCGGCAGGTTCTTCGCCGTCAGTTGCGGCGGCGGTGGCGGCGAGATGCCGGAGCGGCTGCGATCGAACTCCGGGAGCATCCGCAACTGGAAGGCGAGGTCGCGCGCGGCCTGGAAGCGCTCGCGCGGGTTCTTCTCCATGCAGTGCTGCACGATGGCCTCGAGCGACGGCGGCGCGGTGGGCATCACCGACGTCAGCGGCGCCGGCTCGTCGTTGAGGATCGCCGTCATCGTCTCCACCGCCGAATCGCGGTCGAAGGCGCGCTTGCCGGAGATCATCTCGTACAGCACTGCGCCGAGGGAGAAGATGTCGGTGCGATGGTCGAGCGGCTTGGCGCGCACCTGCTCGGGCGACATGTAGCCCGGCGTGCCGACCACCATGCCGGTTGACGTCAGATGCCTGCCCGTTTTGTCCTTGTCGTCGTGCGCTTCCTGCGCCAGCTTGGCGAGGCCGAAGTCGAGAATCTTCACGCGCCCCTCGGACGTGATGAAGATGTTCTCCGGCTTGAGATCGCGATGGATGATTCCCTTCTCGTGCGCGACCGCCAGCGCCGAGGCGATCTGAATGCCGTAGTCGATCGTCTTTCGCAGCGAGAGCGGAGTGCCCTGCACGTCGCCGATGGCGTCGCGCAGCGTCTCCCCTTCCACCAACTCCATGACGATGTACGGGCTGCCTTCGATCGTGCCGACGTCGAAGATCGTCACCAGTCCCGGATGGTTCAGGGCGCCGGCGGCGCGCGCCTCCTGCTCGAACCGCCGCAGGCGCTCGTCCCCCGGCGCGTACGCGTCGGGGAGGACTTTGATGGCTACGTCGCGCCCGATGCGCTTATCTCGGGCACGCCATACATCCCCCATTCCTCCGGCGCCGATATGGGCGAGGACCTCGTAAGGTCCGATCATCGAGCCGCGTGCGACGTTCATGGGAGGTTATGAAACCGTTCGGAAATTATCTCACGATGTGCGATCGTGCCGCAGAGATGTCAGGCCGCTCGCTGCGACTCAGCATCCTTGATCAGTCGCCCGTTCCGGAAGGGAAAACGCACGGGCAGGCGCTGCGGAACAGCGTTGCACTGGCGAAGGCCGCCGAGGCGTTCGGCTATCACCGCTACTGGGTCGCCGAACATCACGCCTTGAGCGGCCACGCGTGCATTGCGCCCGAGGTCCTCGTCGCCGCCATCGCCGGCGAAACGCGGCGAATGAGGGTCGGCAGCGGCGCGGTGCTCCTGACGCACTACAGCGCGTTCAAGGTTGCGGAGGTCTTCGCCGCACTGGCGGGTCTGTTTCCGCAGCGCATCGATCTCGGCGTCGCCCGTGCGCCGGGAACGAGGCCCGAGACGGTGCACGCGCTGCAACGCGACCGCCGGCGCCGCCGCAAGGACGATTTCCCCGAGCAGTTGAGCGAGCTCGCCGACATCGTGCAGGGACGAGTGCCGCCGCAGCTCTCTTCGGAGTCCGTAGCGAACCTGGTCCGCTGCGACATGCCGGAGCTCTGGCTTCTCGGCTCTTCGCCGTACAGCGCCGGCCTTGCGGCGAGCCTTGGTCTTCCGTATGCCTATGCGGATTTCTGCTGGTCCAGCCGCGCGTCGGCGATGGAGGCCTACGCTGGTGATGACAAGGCGCCACCGGCGATCGTGGCGATCTCCGTCACGGGATCTCCACGGCGCGTCCGCGACGCGATCGAGACCGCGGCGCGCGACTACGGCGTGGGCGAGGTCATGATTCTGATCGAAGCCGCCGATCACGCCGCGCGCGTGCGGTCGTACGAGCGGATCGCGCGCGAATTCGGCCTTCAGACTTGATCGCTCACAGCGCTGCGGGCGTTTCGGCGGCGGGGCGGACGTGCGACTCGACGTACTCCGGGTCCCAGGTGCGGCTGATCACGCACGAGTTCGTGCCGCCGATGCCCATCGACAACTTGCCGGCGTAGCCGCCGGCCTCGACTTTGCAGCCGTCGACCTGCACGAACTTCGCGTCGTGCACTTTCACGTCGGCGTGCAACTCGCCCTCGGTGAGCGGAATCGGGTAGAGGCGCCCCTTGGCCATACCGAGGTGCTGCGCGGTCAGCTCCCATCCGCCGCCGACCGACATGCCGTGGCCGAACGTCCCCTTGCGCGCGGTGAAGAGCACGTCGGGGTGAAGCATCTCCAGCGAGTGCTCGATCTCCGTCGCGTCGCCCGGCGTGGCCGTGGCGTGCATGTCCCACGTCGTCACGTCGGAGGCCTGCACGCCCTGCAGCGCCGCGGCGATGGCGAGCTGCGGCCCCCCCTTCGACGGCGTGATGATGTGGTGCGCGTCCGACGACGTGCCGACGCCGACGATCTCCATGCCGAGGGGACGGAAGCCTTTCGACATCAGCTCCGCGGCGTCGCCGACGATCCAGACGCAGGCGCCGCCGGCCACGTGCGTGCCTTTCAGCGCGGTCAGAGGCCGCGACACGTCGGCGTCCGCCGACAGCACGTTCGCGTTGTAGAACGCCGAGATCAGCACCGCGTGCGGCGGCGGATCGCACATGCCGACGACGACCGCTTTCGCCTCGCCGCGGTTGATGGCGTCGACGGCGAGCTTCACGGCGATGCCGAACGACGCGCACGCGCCGACCGGCGCGAACGACGTCCCGACGAGCCGCCCGCACATCGTGATCTGCGCGGCGGCGATGTTGTCGATGTTCCACAGCAGGTTCGGCGACACCGCCGCCCACGGCTCGTCGGGGCAGGCCCACTTGCGATTGAGTGCGCGGATTTTGTTCAACTTCTGGCGGATCGTCGTCAGCTTCGCCGAGCCCGACGCCGGCGGCACAGGCTCGCCCTGGATGGCCGCCGCTTCCGCGAGGTACTCCTGCAGCGCGTCGCTCTTCGCCGCCCAGAATCCTTCCCAGACATGCTTCGCCTCGATCCACGACTCCGAGCCGATCGGGAACTCCTCGGGATCGCGCGGCGCGGCCGGATCGGCGTTGCCGTCGACGTGCGCGCGCAACGCGGCGCAGCGCTCCGGCGCCGCCCAGAACTCGTTCCAGCGATGCTGCGCTTTCTCGTACTGGATCGACGCTTCGTAGTGCGTCGGAAGGTCGCCGACGCCGGTCCCGGCGTAGACGTGGCACTGCGTCCCGAGCGATTGCAGGTACTGCTCGATGCCGGGGTTCTGCCCGAGGGATTGAATGAACGCGCCGATGGCGTACTGCGCCATCGAGCCCATTTTGTCCTTCAATTGCGCGAACTTGGCGGGGGGAAACCGGGCGTCGAACCACTCATGGTATGTTTCGAAATCGAACTCCGGAACGCCGACGAGAAAGTTCGAAGGGCCGTAGCCCTGGAACGGCGAGAGCCAGGTGCCGGCGCTCTCGAGGTTGCGCTCGAACGCGGCGACGTTGGGCGACTTGGGGGCGACGAGGCCCCATCCGAAGATGCCGATCCGCCGCCGCTCCATCATGGCGCCGCGCATTGTAGCGCAGGGAAATTGCATAGGTCCGGTGCCGAGGTTCCGGTGAAAACGATCACGACGCTACTTGCTCTCGCCTTCCTCGTGTGCGCCTGCGGGAAGGAGCGCGCCAAGGATCCGCAGCAGCAACAGACGCAGACCATGGCCCCCGCCTCGGCCAAGCCCGACCAGAGCGGAACCGACACCGCGATGACTCAGACAGTCGAGGTCGACGACAGCCGCTCGGAAGGGGAGGGGGGAACGGCGGCGGCGCCGCCGCCGGCGAAGAAAGCGCCCGCCGCGCCGGCGAAGAAAACGAAAAAGCATTGAATCCGCTCTACGAAGTCTTGATCGAGCGCGACACCGCGGCGATTCCCGCGGCGGTGCGCGCCTTTCGCGGCGAGCACGGATCGGAGGAGACGTTCAAGGCCGTCGGCCGCTTCGCGATCCTCGCGTACGCGCCGTCGCAGCACGGCAAGCACGCGCTGCTGGCCTGCCTCGCGGCGTGGCGGTTGCGCGGCGAGCCGTACTTCGACGACGTGGTGACGCAGTGCGCGGTGTACGCGGCGGAGAGCCGCCAGCCGTGGAGCGAGCCGCCGATCATGACGCCGCCCGCGATCGATGACGACCAGCGCGGCGACGTCGGCGAGCTCCTCGAGGCGATCGCGAGCTCGGACCGCCTGCGCGGCGAGCGCTGGCTGGCGAAGCGCATCGACGACGACGATCTCGCCCGCGACTACTTCGCCGCCGCCGCCGACGACTTCGAGGACCTCGGCCACAAGCTGATCATCGCCGACGCGGTGTGGCGCCTCGTGCCGATCCTCGGCGAGCAGGGAAGGTTCGCGGCGCTGCGCGTCGGGATTTGGGAGATGTGCGCGTACCGTGGCGAGCGGTATGTCGAGCGCGGAAAGATCGCCGAGGATCTCGACGAACGGCTAAAGAACAACTTCCTGGCGAGGGAGGGCGACATCGAGTCGGCGCACGCGCTCTTTCTTCTCGAAGCGGCGCGAGGCAAGCAAATCGAACGTCGTGTTCGGGACTATCTGACGACACAAACTCAACTCCTTATCTCCCATCGCCTATCCCCCATCCCCTTCACGCCCGTCTACAAACTCTCCCGCGACTATGCCGAGTACCTGAAGATCTTCCCGATGTACCCGCAGCTCCGCGCCGCCGCGAAGCTCAACCTCGACCGCTCCCACTTCGATGACCTAACCTTCGCATGATGCTGCGACGACTCGCCGCGCTGCTGCTCCTCGCCGGATGCGCGACCGCCGTTCCGCCGCGGCTCGTGCAGAACATCAACGCCCTCACCGCCCGCTTCCCGCACGCCATGTGGGGCATCGTCGTCGAGGACGAAGCCGGCCACCGCCTCTACGAGAAAAACGCCTCGACGCTCTTCATCCCCGCCTCCAACCGCAAGCTCTTCTCCGGCGCCACCGCCGCCAGCTGCCTCGGATTCGAGCAGCAGCTCAGCACCGAGGTCTTCCTCGACGGCGACGACGTCGTGCTCCGCGGCGGCGGCGATCCGTCGTTCGGCGGACGCTGGACGTTCGACCGCGACGCGCTCTTCGCTCCCGTCGTCGACGCCCTGCGCGCACGCGGCGTCAATGCGGTCCACGACGTCGTCGCCGATCCCTTCCTGTTCGACCGCATCCTCCTCCCGCCGCAGTGGGAGATCGAAGACGTCGGCACCGCGTACGGCGCGCCGGTCGACGCGCTCGCCTACAACGAGAACGTCGTCGGCATCACCGTCGACGATTGCGCGCGCCCCGTCGCCGGCACCGATCCGCTCTTCGTCGACGCCGTCGTCAAGTGCTCGGACGATCCGGTCACCGTCGTCTCCGACGCGAACAACGCCATCACCGTCGCCGGCGCGATCCGCAGCCGCTTCCACTCGCTCAACTCCATCGCCAGTCCCGCGCTCTACGCCGCGCAGGCGCTCGCCTCGGCGCTGAAGCACGCGGGGATCGACATGCGCGGGCGCCTGCGAGTGGAAGACAGGCGCCCCCGCCTGTCGAATCCCGTCGCCACGATCGCCTCGCCGCCGATGTGGCAGCTCCTCTCCGTGGAGATGAAGCCGTCGCAGAACCTCTACGCCGAGATGCTCTACAAAGACGCCGGCGGCGGCTCGTACGACGGCGCGCGCGAGGCGGAGCGGCGCTTCCTTACGACGGAGGCCGGCATCGATCCGGCGGAGTTCCGCTTCGTCGACGGCTCGGGCGTCTCGGCGACGAACTTCGTCACGCCGGCGGCGGCGGTCAAGCTGCTGCGCTGGATGAACGATCCGGCGCGGCGAGGCGCGTGGTGGCTGATCCTCGCCACGCCGGGAGAAGAGGGGACGCTGCATCGCCGCCTGACCGAGCTCGCCTCGCGCCTGCGCGGCAAGACCGGCACGCTCACCGGCGTCAACTCCCTGAGCGCGATCGTGACCGGGGCGAACGGCGGAACGCGCTACTTCACGATTTTCCTCAACCATAACGCCGCGACCTCGGACGATGCGCAGCGAGTCATCGATGCCATCGCGCGCGAGATCGCGGCGTTCTAACCGTCACGGCGTGTACGGCGTCAGCACGAGATACATGAACTTCTTTCCCGTGCTGCCGGAGACGTCGACCCAGCCGCTGCCGATCGCTTCGACCGAGCAGGCGTTGCCGGGCGAACCGGGATGGTTGTACTGCAGGAAGACGTAGCTCTGCGACGTGATCGCCGAGTTGTAGACGCGGAGCGTTCCGGACGTGAACGTGCCGGTGCCCATGGCGATCAGGTAGCTCTTGCCGTCAGCGCCCGCGGCGCCCGCGGGGCCCGTCGGTCCTGCCGGCCCTGTCGGTCCAGCGGGTCCTGCCAGGCCGATTGGTCCGACCAAGCCCTGTGGTCCCGTAGCACCCGCGGGTCCAGCCGGTCCTTCCGGTCCGGCCGGCCCGGCCGGTCCCTGAGCTCCGGCCACGCCCTGTTCACCGGCAGGTCCGGTGGCTCCTTGCGGTCCCGTCGGTCCGATCGGTCCGATCGGCCCCTGCGGTCCCTGCGCGCCGGTCTCGCCGGTCAGGCCCTGGAGTCCTTGAGGTCCAATCGGCCCAATCGGTCCCTGCGCACCGGTCTCGCCGGTCAAGCCTTGCGGTCCCTGCGGTCCGGTCGCGCCGGCCGCGCCAGCCTCGCCGGTGTCACCCTTCAGACCCTGCGGTCCGGTCGTGCCGGCGGGGCCTTGCGCTCCGACCGCGCCCGCTTCACCCGCCGGTCCTGCCGGTCCGGGGTCGCCCTTGTCGCCTTTCGGCCCTCCGGCCATGGCCTGTTCCTGCAGCTTGTCCTCGAGGAAATATCCGAGGACGTCGATCTGCAGGTTGGCGCAGGAGTTCCAGGCGAGGACGGCGAACGAGCCGTTGGTGAGCATCACACCGCCCTCTTCGCTCGCCGTCGTGCCCTGCGTGAACTGCACGATCGGCAGGCCGGCGTACGGCGACCAGCTCGACGGCGCGGCGTAGATCGTGCCGTTGCCGTCGGCGTCCGACACCGTCACGCGCACGGCGATCGCCGCCGCGCTGATGGGCACCACTCCGTTGCAGGGGTTCACCCACACGCCGTCGCTCAGCGTCCCGGCGGCGGTGTAGATGCGGCTTTCACTGAGCGCGAACTTCGGGCCGCCCCACTGCGCCGGATAGTTGTCGCTCGTCAGCGTGCTGACGAGCTTGCACGGCGGCACCTCCTGGAACACGGCCGCAGCCATCGGCGCCTTGATCGATTCCATCCCAGGGATCGGAATCGCCAACGACGTGCGCACCCGCACGCCGTGCACGGTGTAAGGGTTGTGGCCCGTCGTCTGCGCGCTCGCGGCGACTGCCACGAAAACAATGATGAGGATTGCGAATTTTCTCTGCATCGCGGACCTCCTTCCGCGATGCAATGTCGGTCGGATTGAGCTGGACCGAAACGTCGCCAGTCACGGCGCGCGCAGCGTGCCGGTCACGCGCGCGGCGCCCAGTTACTTGCCGATCTTCGCCAATTCGGGCATTCCAGCCCACGTGCCGTACGAGAAGCAGCGGACGCACGTGAACACATACTCGGCGAAGCCCGTCGTCGGGTTCTCGCGCACGTCGACCTGCAGGTCCGACTGGCAGCGGTAGCAGAGGTTTTTGTCGCCGCGCTGGATGTTCTCCACCATCCCTTCGACCTGCTGCGCCTGGAACTCGAGCTGGCGCGGGCGCTGCGGGATCGTGATCGTCTCGCGTCCCTTCGGACAGGAGAGGAAGACATGGTCGGCGAACGTCGTCTTCACGAAGCTCCCGGTCATCGTGGCGCCGGGATGCTTGGGGCAGGGGATGGGGCGGCCGCTCCAGTAGGCGCGGGCGAAGTCGCGCAGTTCATCGATTTCCGTCGGCATGCGGCGCGAATTTTACATGCCGTCGAGCCGTCACCGACATCTGTGACGGCGCGCTCTCCCCGGCTCCGTCTCCGTCGCTACATTGTGTGACGTTAACCGAATGGGGGCCCCCATGGCCTCGACAAGCGCCGTCGACGTCCATAGCACCGATTGTTCGATCTGCACCTTCAAACCTAGCGGCGTCTGCAACGTCTCGCCAGCCGCGCTGGCGGCGTTGAACGCCTGCAAGCTGACCGCATTTCATCCGAAAGGGTCGGTTCTCTTCACCGAGGGGGAGATGCCGCGCGCGGTCTTCATCCTCTGCAATGGGCGGGGGAAGGTGACGACGTCGTCGGCCGAGGGGAAGACGCTGATCGTCCGCATCGCCCAGCCCGGCGAAGTCCTCGGCGTCAGCGCCACGATCCTCGGCAAGCCGTACGAAGTCTCCGCCGAGACGCTCGAGCCGATGCAGGTCAGCCTCATCAAGCGTGCCGACTTCCTCAGCCTCCTCAACGACCACGCCGACCTCACCCTCAACGTCGTCCGCCAGCTCAGCGCGAAGTACCACGTCGCCCAGCGCGAGATCCGCTCCCTCGGCCTCGCGCACAACACCGCGGAGAAGCTCGCCCGGCTGCTGCTGGAGTGGTGCGGCCCGAGCAGCGACGTGCGCATTTCCTTCACGCACGAGGAGATCGCGCAGATGATCGGCTCGACGCGCGAGACCGTCACGCGCGTGCTCAGCGAGTTCCGGCACGACGGCGTCATCGAGATCAGCGGCGCGAAGGTCATCCTTCACGATCGCGCCGCGCTCGACGCGCTCATCTGCACGTAACGGCTGGAGCGGCCGCGCTGCGCGCCGAGCCCAGCCGCGGCTCGTAGCCGAGCCAGTAAAGGCAGTTCGCCATGATGCAGAAGCCGGTCGAGGCGAACCACAGCATGGCCACGCCGACGAAGCCGGTGAAGGTCAGCCACCACGGGCTGTGCACGAGGCTGAGCACCGACGCCAGGGCCATGTTGAAGCCGACCACGACGTAGATCCGCCGCTCGAGATACCAGCCGTCGGTGCGCATGAAGTACCACGGCGACGACGCCGGTTCGCTGTCGAGGATGCCCTTGAACCCGAGGCGCTTGAGGACGTTGCCGACGATGCAGAAGCCGTTCAGCGAGACGTTGATCGAGGCCAGGCCGGTGATGACGACGAAGACGATCCATCGCGGATCGTGCCACAGCGCCAGCGCCGTGCTGCCGAGGAGGACGAAGCCGGCCACGAGCCACACGGTGCGCTCGATGTACCAGCGGTCGGTGGGGACCATGTAGATGCCAGAGCGTTTGAACATGCGCACAGAATGACGTGACGGAGGACGCGCGCCCGCGACCGCAGCCACAGGCGCGCGTGACCGTCGTCGTCCGCGCTGTCGCCCGACGTCACGTCACGGTTCGACCGGCAACGCCTGCCCCTTGTCGTCGACGAAGACGTCGAACACGACGAAGAGCTGCGGATCGTACGGCACGAGGCTGGCGTGGTTCGTCACCAAGAGCGAGCGCGTGTGCGTGTCGAAGGCGATGTTTGCCGGGTTCGCCCACGGCATCGGATCGGGTGAGCCGCCCGGATTCGCAGCCGGCCCCGAGTACCGCGCCTCCTCGCTGCCGTCCGGCCGGAGCACGGAGATCTGGCTCGTGCCCGCGAGCGCGACGTAGAGCTTGCCCGACTTCCCGAATGCGATGCCGTCCGGTCCCGGCAGCGTGGGCGGGAAACCGAACACGAACGGATAGCGATGGACTTCTTCGAGGTCGCCGGCGCCCGGGCTGTCGACGAGCGGCAGGCGGTAGATCACGCCGTCGAGCGTTCCGTTCGACGCGGTCACGGAGACGTAGAGCTTCCCGTCGTCGTGATTGATGCGGATGCCGTTCACGCCGAACGGCACGGCCGGATCGCCGGCGAGGCGCGGATCGCTGAACCACACCGCCGGCGCGCCGCCGCCCGGCGCGATGCGGTAGATCGTCGCGGCGAAGGAGTCGGTCACGTAGAGGTTGCCGCCCGCGTCGAAGGCGAGATCGTTGAGCAGCGACGGCCCGGCCGGCGTGAACGCCGAGTAGACCGACTGCGTATTGCCGGGATTGAGGCTCATGCGGATCACGCCGATGAACGGCTCGATGACGTAGAGCGCGCCGTCGGGGCCGAACGCCGCGCACGACGCGCCGCTCATGCCCGCGAAGGGGTTGGTGATGGTGATCGGGTAAACGGTTTCGAGAACGCCGGTGCCGAGGTCGTAGGCGTTGACGTACGCGGATCCGGGCGGCTGCCCGAACGCGGCCGGACCGGAAACGTAGAAGCGGTTCCCGCGCACGGCAATGCCTTCGGGGTAGCCGGGGAACGGAACGGGAGCAATCACTTTCGAGTCACCGAGCGTTTGCGCGCCGACGCTGAGCGCACAGAGAGCAATCCCGAGAGAGAGGAAGAGTTTCGTTCTCATCGTTATCCTCCTGGTTGTCGAGAGAGAGGGCCGGTTTTTGGGACTGTGGCGACAATAACATATTTCCGGAGAGCACGCCCTCGGCGCGGTGCTATAGTCGATACATGTCGACCGCCCCAGTCCTGGCCCCTCCGAACCGCGCGGACGACCTCGATCAGCGGGTGATCCT
>Ga0134128_10006771_pt1 | contig 13865 bp, 13 predicted proteins | sample KB31754_FD_96462 | JGI IMG/M metagenome (GOLD analysis project Ga0134128, IMG submission 96462) | Terrestrial soil microbial communities with excess Nitrogen fertilizer from Kellogg Biological Station, Michigan, USA - KB3-175-4 | ecosystem: Environmental > Terrestrial > Soil > Unclassified ... | reverse complement strand
GAGATGGATTGCTTCGCGGAGCCTGTCATCGGGCGCGCATTCGCGCGACCCGTTGGCTCGCAATGACGACTATGGATGGCTGCTTTCGCGGGGCAACAACAGAAGCTACGCGTGCCCCGCTTCGTTCGACAGCATGCCGGGATCGATCCCGATCTTGCGCAATGCGCGGGAGTACTTGTCGTCGACGTCATCGCCGAACACGAGATCCGGATCGGCATCGCAATGCAGCCAGCCATTGCCCTGGATTTCATTCTCGAGCTGTCCCGGATGCCAGCCGGCATAGCCGAGTGCGAGGATCGCGTGCTTCGGACCCGCGCCTTTGGCGATCGCCTTCAGGATATCGACGGTGGCCGTGAGGCAGATGCCGTCGGCGATGCGCAGCGTCGCATCCTTGATGTAGAAATCGCCGGAATGCAGAACGAAGCCGCGGCTGGTATCGACCGGCCCCCCCTGCAGCACCTTCATGCTCTCGGCGTTCTCCGGCAGCTTGATCTGGTCGGCCTTGGGGATGATCTTGAGCTGCACCAGCAGCTCCGGAAAGTCGATGCTGCCGGCCGGCCGGTTCACCATGATACCCATGGCGCCGTCGGCCGAATGCGCGCACATATAGATCACCGATCGCTCGAACCGCGGATCGCCCATCACGGGCATCGCAATCAGGAGCTGGCCATCGAGATAGCGGCGCTCCGACGCATTGTCGGCCGTGCCGGAAGGCTTGCCGGCGCCTTTGCTAGCCGGTTTGGCGCGAAGCTCGTTCGGCTTTTTGCCTTGAGGGTCCATCCGCAAAGCACTCTCTCATGTTCGACCACATCCTGATATTGGGTCGCGGTCCTGTCAATCAACCTTGGGGGCATACGCTCACAAGCAATTCAATGGTTCAGCCCGCCTTCAGCCTGTAAAGACGTTTCATGACCGTCATAGTTCCAGCCCGTGCCGCGCTCGGCTTTACCGCAGCCCTGCTTGCGTCCTCTCTTGTGTCGGAAGCTTGCGCCCAGGATGCCTCCCCCTGGCAAAAAGACGGCCATTCGGCGGTGCGCCTGCTCGCGGGCTCGCGCAGCGGCGCGGTGCTGCTGGGCGGTATCGCCTTCCAGTTGCAGCCGGGATGGAAGACATATTGGCGCACTCCGGGCGATTCCGGCGTGCCGCCGCGATTCGATTTCTCGAAATCCGACAATGTCGAAGCGGTGACGGTGTTGTGGCCGGCGCCATTGAAATTCGACGACGGCGCCGGCGGCGTCTCGCTGGGATACCACGATAACATCGTGCTGCCGCTGCGGATCGTCGCCAAGAATGTCGACAAGCCGGTGACGCTGCGCGCCGTGATCAACTATGCCGTGTGCGAGAAGCTGTGCATTCCCGTCGATGCAAGTACGGAGCTTTCATTCAAGAGCGTGGCGAGCACCGAGGACGGTGCGCTGTTTGCCGCACTTGATACGGTTCCCAAACCCGCCAATATCGGCGATCCCAATCCGCTCACCATTCGCGACGTCAAGCGCGAAGTCAAAGGCGAAGTGCTGGTCGACGTGGTCACGCCCGATGAGCGGGCCGTCAACCTTTTCGTCGAAGGCCCGACGCCGGACTGGGGCCTGCCGGTCCCGAAGCCGGTCGAGCACAGCCCGCCCGGCGTGAAGCGCTTCTCGTTCCTGCTCGAAGGCGTGCCGCCCGGCGTGAGTCCCGACGGCGCGGCGCTGAAGCTGACGCTGGTCGGCGCCGACCGCTCCTACGAGTTCAATATCAATTTGAATTGACGCGGATTGTCGTCCCGGGCAAGCGAGCAAAGCGAGCGCGACCCGGGACCCATACCCACGGGCATCTGTTGTTATGCAAGGCGTCAACCAGCGTGCCTCATCGATGGGACAACGCAGTATTGGTCCCGGCTTTCGCCGGGACGACAGCGAGATGGGTGCTTCATCCAACCGAATCTTAACGAATGGTTGATAGATCGAACCGTCGCCGCCAGCTCGCGGCATGTGTCTGGGACGTCACCGTGGCCGCCATCGATATTCAGCCCGCAACCGCCTCGTCAGGCGGGTTCCTTGCGCGATTGAAAGCCAGGCTCGCCGGCGGTCCAAGCGAAGCCTCGGTGACGCGGCGGCTCGCCGGCACCATCTTCATCATCCGCGTGCTCAGCGCGGGCCTCGCCTATCTCTCGCAGATCCTGCTCGCGCGCTGGATGGGCGGATCGGACTACGGCATCTACGTCTACGTCTGGACCTGGGTGCTGCTGCTCGGCAGCATGATGGATTTCGGCATCTCGGCGTCCGCGCAGAAGATCATTCCGGAATACCGGGCCGGCGGCGAGCATGCGCTGCTCCGCGGCTTCCTCTCCGGCAGCCGCTGGATGACGTTTGCGGTGTCGTCCGCCATTTCGCTGCTGCTCGCCGGTCTCGTGAAATCGCTGTCGCCGTGGATGGAAGCCGGTGCCATCACCCCGCTCTATATCGGCTGCCTGACGCTGCCCGCATTCGTCGTCGCCAACACCCAGGACGGCATCGCGCGATCGCATGACTGGATGCGGCTCGGCCTGATGCCGCAATTCATCGTGCGTCAGACGCTGATCATCGGCTTCACGGCGGGGGCGCTTGTACTCGGCTTCGATCTCGGTGCGACCGCAGCGATGACCGCGAGCGCCGCGGCCGTGTGGATCGCCATGATCGGCCAGATGATCGTGCTCAATCGCCGTCTCGCCTCGCATCTTGAGCGGGGCAAGAAAACTTACGATTTCCGCGGCTGGCTCGCGATCTCGCTGCCGATTCTCCTGGTCGAGAGCTTCTATCTCCTGCTCTCCTACACCGATGTGCTGGTGCTGCAGCAGTTCCGCTCCTCCGAAGAGGTCGGCGTCTACTTCGCCGTCGTGAAGACGCTGGCGCTGGTGTCGTTCATTCATTACGCGATGTCGGCGACGACGGCGCATCGCTTCGCCGAATACAACGCGCTCGGCGACAAGGCGCGGCTCGAGGCTTATGTCGCGCATGCGATCAACTGGACGTTCTGGCCGTCGCTGGCCGCCACCATCGCGCTGCTTGCGGTGGGCAAGCCGCTGCTCTGGCTGTTCGGGCCGCAATTCACGGTCGGCTACGACATCATGTTCGTTGCCGCGATCGGGCTCGTCGTGCGCTCGGCGATCGGCCCGGTCGAACGCCTGCTCAACATGCTCGGCCATCAGCACATCTGCGCGCTGGCCTACGCGCTCGCCTTCGCGACGAATGTCGTGCTCTGCGTCATTCTGGTACCGCGGTTCGGCGGCCACGGCGCGGCCGCGGCTACCTCGCTGTCGCTGACATTCGAGACCGTCCTGCTGTTCTGGATCGTGCGCCGCCGCCTCGGCCTGCACGTGCTTGCCTTTGGAAAATAGCCAACAAAATGCCCCGTTTGCCCGCTTACGGGCATATGGCGTCCGCTGACTATCCCGCAGTCAGGATCGGGCGGGATGACGATTCCGCCACGTGCTCGCGCAGGACGAAAAATCACCACTGGCATCTGCCTCGCGGATGAAACATTCTTATTTGCCGTGATGCATTGCGGTAACGAGTTCGTCGCCCTTAGATAGCCTCAGACTCAACTTAGCACCGCCCATAGATGATCGATCCGCTCTATGTTGCCTCGGGCTTTGGCGTCGGCCTGCTTGTCGGAATGACGGGGGTCGGCGGCGGCTCCCTGATGACGCCGCTGCTGATCCTGATGTTTGGCATTCATCCGTCGACCGCCGTCGGCACCGACCTGCTCTATGCTTCCGCCACCAAGACCGGCGGCAGCCTGGTGCATGGACTTTCACGCAGCATCCACTGGCCTGCAGTGATCCGGCTTGCCTGCGGCAGCATTCCCGCGGCTGTCCTCACGCTGGTCCTGATGGGGCACTTCAATCTCGACACCGGCGCCCAGCGCAGCGTGGTCAATCTGGTGCTCTGCTTTGCGCTGCTGCTCACCGCCACGTCGCTGATCTTCCGCAAGTCGATCCTGGATCGCTATCGCGCGCGCATGGAGCGCATCGATGCAACGACGACCACGATTGCGACGATACTGACCGGGGCCGTGCTCGGCGTGCTGGTCTCGATTTCGTCCGTCGGCGCCGGCGCGGTCGGAGTCACCGCGCTGCTCCTGCTCTACCCCCGTCTGCCGATGGCGACCATCGTCGGCTCCGACATCGCTCATGCGGTGCCGCTGACGCTGGTCGCGGGCGCCGGACACTGGGCGCTCGGCGCCGTCGACTGGCACCTGATGGGCGTGCTGCTGCTGGGCTCGCTGCCCGGCATCGTGATCGGCAGCTATTGCGCGGTCCGCGTGCCGCAGACGGTGCTGCGCGTCGCGCTCGCCGCGATCCTGCTCGTGGTCGCCGGCAAGATCGGCTCGGACGAGTTGAAGCTGTCGGCGACGCCGGTCCTGGCTTCCACCCACAGCACCGGACAATAAGCCCACACAACCGTCATCGCCCGCTTTCGCGGGGCATGACAGACGTAGCTACTCCGCCGTCCAGCCGCCGTCGATCGAGAGGTTGGCGCCGGTGATCTGCGCCGCATCGTCGCCGCAGAGGAACAGCGCCAGCGCTGCGACCTGTTCCGAGGTCACGAACTCCTTGGTCGGCTGCGCGGCGAGCAGCACGTCCTTGATGACCTGCTCCTTGGTCAGGTTGCGCGCCTTCATCGTTTCCGGGATCTGGTGCTCGACCAGCGGCGTCCAGACATAGCCGGGCGAGATGCAATTGCAGGTGATCTTGAACTGGGCAAGCTCGAGCGCGGCGGTCTTGGTGAGGCCGGCAATGCCATGCTTGGCCGACACATAGGCCGCCTTGAACGGCGAGGCCACCAGCGAATGGGCCGATGCCGTATTGATGATGCGGCCCCAGCCGCGCTTCTTCATGCCGGGGATGGCGGCGCGGATGCCGTGGAATGCCGACGACAGATTGATCGCGATGATCGAGTCCCATTTCTCGACCGGGAATTCCTCGATCGGCGAGACGAACTGGATGCCGGCATTGTTGACGAGGATGTCGACCGAGCCGAAGGTCTTTTCGCCGGTCGCGATCATGTCGGCGATTTCGGCGGGCTTGGTCATGTCGGCCGAGGAATAGACCGCCTTGACCTTGTAGTCGGTCTCGATGGCGGAACGCTCCTTCTCGATGTCGGCCGGCGCGCCGAAGCCGTTGATCACGACGTTGGCGCCGGCGCCCGCGAAGGCGCGCGCATACGCAAGCCCAATGCCGCTGGTCGAACCGGTCACCACTGCGTTCTTGCCTGTCAGCGTACCCATCTCTTCTTCACTCCTTTTTGGCGACGGGAGTTTCGTCCCCCGTCAAGTCGTAAGTCACCATGGTCTCCCCGGACTGAGGCCGTTCCAGCCATTCCTTGTGACGCATCGACAAATGCACGTCGCGGACGCCAGCGTTCCAGTGCTCGACCATGCCGACATGGGAAAAGTCGTAGTCCTTGGACGAGGACTCGTAGTTCTTGCTCTTGTAGATCAGGTGCACCACCGTGACGGTATTTTCCCTGGCGGCGGCGCGCAGGAGCGCTACCGACGGATCGTCCTGCAGATTCTCGGGCAGCTTGCTGATGAGGTCGCGCATCGCCTTGCGGGCGTTGTGGATCTGCCGGTTCTTGTCGGTATTCATGCGGGTGCGGCTGGAAAAGCGGATGTCCTTTTCGCGCTCGGCGGCTTCCAGCAGCGTCTCCGGCAGGTCGCCGCGGGCGCTGAAGAGATCGACCTGGAAGATCAGGAGATCGCGGTCGGTTTCGGCATCCAGCACGAAGTCCAGCGGCGTGTTGGAGGCGATGCCGCCGTCCCAGTAGTACTCGCCGTCGATCAGGACCGCAGGGAAACCTGGCGGCAGCGCGCCGGAAGCCATGATGTGCTCGGGCCCTATTTTCTTGCCGAGCCGCTTGAATTCGACATTGTCGAAATAGCGGAAATTGCCCGAGGTGACGCCGACCGCGCCGACCGAGAAACGGCATTTCAGGTCGTTGATACGGTCGAAATCGACCAGCCGCTCCAGCGTCTTCTTCAACGGCGCGGTGTCATAATAGCTCAGCGCCTGCGGACTGCCTTGCGGCCACAAGGGCGCGGGCGGAATCCGCGGCGTGAAAAAACCGGGCACGCCGAAGGTCGCGATGATCGCAGCCGAGGTCTCGTTGAAAACGCTCCGGCTCTTGTCACCCTTGACGACGGGATTCCAGGAGACGGGAGACGACACCATCTCCCAGAATTCCTTCAGGCGGTCGACGCGCTTGTCGTTGTCGTTGCCGGCGATGATCGCGGCATTGATGGCGCCGATCGAAATGCCGGCGACCCATTCCGGCTCGAAGCCGCTGCGGCACAGCGCCTCAAAGGCGCCGGCCTGGTAGGAGCCGAGCGCACCGCCGCCCTGCAAGACCAGGACGCGCCGGGCGCTGGCAGGGGTGCTCGCACCGTCGGATGGGGTGTGATCCGTCATGTCCATTGCTCGGATATGTCTGTTGAAGCGTCGCGTCAGTTCACGATGGCGTCAACCAGCGGGGGCCCCTTTGTTTGCGCATGATCTATTCGGAAAACCGCTACACACTTTTCCGGATCATGCGCTCGGACCGGGGGCGTTGGCTTCAGCCGCGGTCAGTAGACGCCAAAATCAGGGTCCAGAACACTTTGTATTTGGTATTGGGAGCATAGCTGGCGGCTATGCCTAATTTTGTGACGCCGCTTTTCAGCATATTGGCCTTGTGCGGAGGCGAGTCGCGCCAGCCCGAAAAGGCTTCCGCCAGCGTGTGATAGCCGGCCGAGACGTTTTCGACCGCCAGCGTGGCCGGATAGCCGCCGGCCGCAAGCCGTCTGGCGAGCGGCGCCTTGACGTCATGGTCCAGCTTGTTCTGGGCCGCCATCGTCCCCGACTGGGTCTCCGCCAGCCGCATCAGGTCGGGATCGACGATCACGGCCCCGAGCCCGTTATTCTGGCGGTATTGCGAGATCATCGAGGCCGCCACGACCGGATCGAGCCTTGCCCCGGGCTCGGCCATGTCGACATACATGGCCGGCGTCCCGACCGGAGCCTCCGATGCGCAGCCTGCGAGCAATAATGTTACTGTTAGTGCGGCCGCGGCGCGCATGAGATGAATCAGTCCCCCAATGAGGGGGCCGTTGTTGCATACCAACCGTGGCTGAAAGGTGAACGGGGCGGAAATTTGAGTGTCATTCCGGGGCGCGAAGCGAACTATGGTGCGCAAGTGCGCACCAGAGAATCTCGAGATTCCGGGTCTGGTGCTGGCGCACCATCCCGGAATGACGAAGTCTCAAGCGGCAAAGATCCGGTAACGGCGCGGATTCAGGCCCACGATCTCGCCTGCCCGCAGTTCCCGGTCGCGGGGGGCGTCGACCTCGATCACGGTTTTTCCGTGCGACAGCGCGACTTCAGCGCGCTGCACGGGACCGAAATTACGGACATGCGTGATCTCGCCTTGAAATGCGCCGGCCCCGGCCGGGCCTATCTGCATGTCATGGCGGCGGACGAACAGCCGGGAAGCGCCCGGCCCCGCATCGTGGGCCGCGAGGGCGAGCTTCTCGCCACCAAGCCGCACGGCGCCATCGGCGACGTGCACGGGCAGCTCGATCGACTCACCGATGAAACCATGCACGAACGCGCTGGCCGGGCTGTCATAGACTTCGGCCGGCGTGCCGACCTGCTCGATGCGCCCCTTGTCCATCACCACCACGCGGTTGGCGACTTCGAGCGCCTCCTCCTGATCATGGGTGACGAAAATCGACGTCACGTTGATCTCATGGTGCAGCGAGCGCAGCCATTGCCGCAGCTCCTTGCGTACCTTGGCGTCGAGCGCGCCAAACGGCTCGTCCAGCAGCAGGATGCGCGGCTCGATCGCGAGCGCGCGCGCCAGCGCAATGCGCTGACGCTGGCCGCCCGACAACTGACTCGGATAGCGGTTGGCGAGCCAATCGAGCTGCACGAGATCGAGCAATTCCTTGACGCGGGCGCGGATGCCGGCCTCGTCCTTGCGGATCGCGCGCGGCTGCACGCGCAGCCCGAACGCGACGTTCTCGAACACCGTCATATGGCGGAACAGCGCATAGTGCTGGAACACGAAGCCGACATGGCGCTCGCCGGCGTTGCGCAGCAGCGCGTTCTCGCCGTCGAAAAAGACTTCGCCGGAATCCGGCCAGTCGAGGCCGGCTATGATCCGAAGCAGCGTTGTCTTGCCCGAACCGGATGGTCCAAGCAACGCCAGCAATTCGCCGTCGGCCACCCTGAGATCGACGTCATCGAGCGCGGCAAAGGCGCCGAACTTCTTGACGAGATTCCTGACTTCAATGGTCATGGGACAATTTCCCTTCGTCCAGGTGCCGCTCGAGGATGGTCTTGGCGACCAGCGTGATCAGCGCCAGCATGGCCAGCAGCGAGGCGATCGCGAACGACGCCACGAACTGGTATTCGTTGTAGAGAATCTCGACCAGGAGCGGCATGGTGTTGGTCTCGCCGCGGATGTGGCCCGAGACGACCGACACCGCCCCGAACTCGCCCATCGCGCGCGCGTTGCACAGGAGCACGCCGTAGAGCACGCCCCATTTGATGTTCGGCAACGTGACCCGGAAGAAGGCCTGCAGGCCCGATGCACCGAGCGAGAGCGCCGCTTCCTCTTCCTGCGTGCCCTGCTCCTGCATCAGGGGGATCAGCGCACGCGCGACGAAGGGGAAGGTCACGAACAGCGTCGCCAGCGTCATGCCGGGCACGGCAAACAGCAGGCGGATGTTGTGGCTCGCAAGCCAGGGGCCGAAAAAGCCCTGCGCACCGAACAGCAGCACGAAGACGAGGCCCGAGATCACCGGGCTGACGGAAAACGGCAGGTCGATCAGCGAGACCAGAAAAGTTTTTCCGCGAAATTCGAACTTGGCGATCGCCCAGGCCGCGACCAGCCCGAACACCAGATTGAGGCCCACCGAGATCGCCGCGATCAGAAGCGTGAGCCGGATCGCCGACAGCGCCTCGGGATTGCCGAGCGCCATGACGTAGGCACTGATCCCCCTGGAAAATGCCTGCGCGAAGACGACGATCAGCGGCAGCACCACGAAAATGCCGAGGAACGTCACGGCCACGCCGATGATGGCGATGCGCACGGCTCTGGGCTCGGTACGCGGATCGTTGTGAAGCGCGGACAGGCGGCCGTCTTCCTTTGGATAGGTGAGCACCAGAGAATGCGGCAATTCCATCGTCATGGCCAGCCCCTAAAGCGCCGGGACGCGGGTCTGCGCCCAGCGCTGCAACCGGTTGACCGCGAAGATGATCAGGAACGAGGCGAGCAGCATCACGACCGCAATCGCGGTCGCGTCCGCATACCGAAACTCCGACAGCCGGATCACGATCAACAGCGGCGCGATCTCGGAGACGTTCGGCAGGTTGCCGGCGATGAAGATCACCGAGCCGTATTCGCCCACGGCGCGCGCAAACGCGAGTGCAAAGCCTGTCAGCAGTGCCGGCGTGAGGCTGGGCAGGATGACCCGCGCGATGATGTGCCGTCGATTGGCGCCGAGGCTGGCGGCCGCCTCCTCGATCTCCGGATCGAGGTCGATCAAGACGGGCTGTACCGTGCGCACGACAAAGGGGATGCCGATGAAGATCATCGCGACGAAGATACCGATCGGGGTGAAGGCGACCTTGATGCCGAGCGCGGCGAGCGGCGCGCCCAGAAAGCCCTTTTCCGCGAACAGCGCGCTCAGCGCGACGCCCGCAACCGCGGTCGGCAGCGCAAAGGGGATATCGACAATGGCGTCGAACAGACGCCGGCCCGGAAAGCGATAACGCACCAGCGCCCAGACGATGATCGTTCCCATCACCAGATTGACGCAGGCTGCGGCGAAGGCGAGCCCAAATGACGTCTTCAACGCATTGAGCGTCCGGCGGCTGGTCAAGATGCTCCAGAACTGATCGGGACTGAGCTCGAAGGAGCGGATGAACAACCCTGCCAGCGGAATCAGCACGATCACCGACAGCCAGGTCAGCGTCAGCCCCATGGTGAGGCCGAAACCCGGCAGCGTACTGCGTCGTACTGCGATCGCGCTCACAAGGCCCCCTGATGCCTTCGGTTAGTCCTTTGCCGTCAGTTCTTGTAAATCTGATCGAAAATGCCGCCTTCGCCGAAATGATCCTTCTGCGCCTTGGTCCAACCACCAAAAACGTCGTCGATCGTAAAGAGTTCGACCCTCGCGAAGGAATTTTCATATTGCTTTGCGATCTCCGGATCGCGCGGACGATAGGAATTGCGCGCGGCGATTTCCTGTCCATCCTTTGTATACCAGTACTTCAGATATGCCTCCGCAGCGGCACGCGTGCCTTTTTTATCGGCAACGGTGTCGACGACGGCGAGCGGAGGCTCGGCCAGGATCGATGTCGGCGGCGCCACGATCTCGAACTTGTCCTGGCCGAATTCACGAAGCGCCAGGAAAGCTTCGTTCTCCCAGGCGATCAGCACATCGCCGACGCCGCGCTCGACGAAGGTCACCGTGGAGCCACGCGCACCGGTGTCGAGCACCGGAACGTTTTGATAAAGATCGGCGACAAATTTCCTGGCTTTTTCAGCCGATCCGAGCCTCTTCTGCGCAAAGCCCCAGGCCGCGAGATAGTTCCAGCGCGCACCGCCCGAGGTCTTCGGATTCGGCGTGATGACGGCAACGCCCGGCCTGATCAGGTCATCCCAATCCTTGATGGCTTTCGGGTTGCCCTTGCGCACCAGGAATACGATGGTCGAGGTGTAGGGCGAGGCATTCAGCGGCAGCCGCTTCTGCCAATCCGTGGCGAGGAAACCCTTCGCCGCGATCGCGTCGATGTCATAGGCGAGCGCCAGCGTGACGACATCGGCCTGCAGGCCATCGATCACCGCGCGCGCCTGCGCGCCGGAACCGCCATGCGACTGCTTGATCTCGATGCTTTTGCCGGTATCCTTCTGCCAGGCTGCGGCAAAGGCCTTGTTGAATTCGGCGTAGAGCTCGCGCGTCGGATCGTAGGATACGTTGAGCAACGTAACATCGGCGGCGTGCACCGAGCCGGCCCATAACAGCACGGCAAGCAACGGCAGAATACGGCGGATCATGTCCATCTCCATTTGCCATGACGACGGCGCTGTCGTCGAAGCGTGCGGACATAACTCGGGGTCAAACGCGTTCGAGTCAACGAAACCGGATTTCTTTGTTCGCGGCGCGGCAGCGTCTTCGTGCTAGGAAGCGGTCGTCGTGTGAATGCCGCATTCCGTCTTGCCGCGGCCGCGCCAGCGGCCCGCGCGCTCATCCTCATCCGGCGCAGTCCGGCTCGTGCAAGGCATACACCCGACCGAGCGGAAGCCCGATGCGACAAGAGGATGCGGCGGCAGATTCGCACGCCCAAAAATTGCCTCGATCTCCTCGCGCGAGACGTTGGCGAAGGGATTGAACTTCAGACGCGCGCCGTCCTCTTCCACGACCGGAATAGCGGCGCGCAAGCCGCCCTGGAACCGCTTGCGGCCGTTGATCCACCCCGCGAACGGCTTCAGCGCGCGCGAGAGCGGCTCTACCTTCCGGATACGGCAGCAGGCATCGGGATTGGAGAACCAGAGCTCACGCTCGGGATCCTCGCGCGACAGCGTCTCTTCCGCAGGCTTGACCGAGCGCACGTCGCGAAGGCCGAGCTTCCCGATCAGCGTATCGCGATAGGCGAGCGTCTCCTCGAACAGCCAGCCGGTGTCAAGGAAGATCACGGGAATGGCGGCATCGACATCCGCCATCACCTTGAGCAGGGCGGCCGATTCCGTGCCGAAGGACGACACCAGTGCCAGCCGGTCGCGACCTACCGTCTTCAGGGCCGCCGAGATCACCTCATGCGGCGAGGCCTCGCGGAGCGCGCGGTCAAGCTCGTCCGCCGGCGGCAGGGATGCTGCCGCTGGGGCGATTGAGGCTTGAGACGCGAGCGCACTCATAGGCCGGCACTTTCGGAATGGCGAAGCTGCATGCGCCGGTGCAGCGCGGTGATGCGGCCATCGCCGGTCGGCTGATAGAAGACCGAATAGCGCTGCACCGTCTGCGCAAAGGCCTCGGCGTCGGCCTGCTTCTTCACGTCGAAGGCGTCGAAGCCGGCGCGCAGCATGAACACGAACTGGTCGCGCAGCACCTGGCCCGTCGCGCGCAGCTCGCCGCGATAAAGGTAACGCTCGCGCAACAGCCGCGCCTGGCTGTAGGCCCGGCCGTCGCGGAAGGTCGGAAATACCAAGGCAACGACACCGAGCCGGTCGAGATGCGGCACCAGATCGTCGACGTCGCGGCTGTTCGGCCAGATCACGCCGACCTTGCCCGAACGCGCGAACAGCGCCTCCGGATTTTCCAGGAAGCGCGCGGCCGACACCAGCACGCTGCCTTCCGCCGGCAGCTCCGCGCCGTCGACGGCATGGACAAAGGGATCCTCGGTGATTTTCCCGCCCTTAACGAGTGGCATAGACGCGCTCCCTAAACGGTTCGACGCCGAGCCGCTTCACCGTGTCGACGAACAGCTCGTCGGGCCGCGCCCGCAGCGCGAGATAGGCCTCGACGATGTCCTCGATGACGTCGGCGACTTCGCCGTACTTGACCGCGGGTCCGATCAGCACGCCGAGCTCGGCCTGCTCATCGGCGCGGCCGCCGATCGTGATCTGGTAAAATTCCTCGCCGTTCTTCTCGACGCCGAGGATGCCGATATGGCCGACATGGTGATGGCCGCAGGCATTGATGCAGCCGGAAATGTTGATGTGGAGCCGGCCGATCAGATTGGCGGTGTCGTGGTTGGCGAAGCGCCGCGTCAGCTCCTGCGCGATCGGGATCGACCGCGCGTTGGCAAGCGAGCAGTAGTCGAGCCCCGGACAGGCGATGATGTCGGAGACGAGGTTGACGTTCGGCGTCGCGAGCCCGATCTTGTCGAGCGCCTTCCACAGCGCCGGCAGGTCGCGCCTGGCGATATGCGGCAGCGCCAAATTCTGCTCGTGGCCGACGCGGATTTCGCCGAAGGAATATTTGTCGGCGATATCGGCGAGCGCATCCATCTGGTCGGCGGTGGCATCGCCTGGCAGTCCGCCCACCGGCTTCAGCGAGATCGCAACGATCGCGTAACCCCTCACCTTGTGCGGAAACACCGAATTGGTGCGCCAAGCCTCAAATTTCGGATCCTGCGCCGCCTTGCGCAATTCGTCGGGCATGTGCGGCAGCTTCTCGTAGGCCGGATAGGAGAAGCGGCTGCGGATATCCTCGACCACCTCGTCATCCAGCTTCAGCGCGCCATCGCGCATCTGCTGCCATTCCTCCTCGACCTCGGCGGCGAATTTCTCGATGCCGAGCTCGTGCACCAGGATCTTGATGCGTGCCTTGTAGATGTTGTCGCGGCGTCCATACTGGTTGTAGACGCGCATGATCGCCTCGACGTAACTCAGGAGATCGCGGCCGTGGACGAACGGCTTGATGGTTTTTCCGATGAACGGCGTGCGGCCCAACCCGCCGCCGACCAGCACCTCGAAGCCGGTCTCGCCCGCTTCGTTTTTGTGCAAATGTAATCCGATGTCGTGGATCTTGATCGCAGCGCGGTCATGCGCGGAGGCCGTGATCGCGAATTTGAATTTGCGCGGCAGGAAGGAAAATTCGGGATGCAGCGTGGTGTACTGCCGCAGGATTTCCGACCAGATGCGCGGATCCTCGATCTCGCCGGGCGCAACGCCGGCCCATTGATCGGACGTGACGTTGCGGGTGTTGTTGCCGGAGGTCTGCATCGCATGGATGCCCACTTCCGCGAGATCGGCGAGCGCATCGGGCAATTCGGCGAGCTTGATCCAGTTGAACTGGATGTTCTGCCGCGTGGTGAAATGGCCGTAGCCGCGGTCATAGCGGCGCGCCACATGCGCGAGCCG
>Ga0134128_10006770_pt1 | contig 13867 bp, 9 predicted proteins | sample KB31754_FD_96462 | JGI IMG/M metagenome (GOLD analysis project Ga0134128, IMG submission 96462) | Terrestrial soil microbial communities with excess Nitrogen fertilizer from Kellogg Biological Station, Michigan, USA - KB3-175-4 | ecosystem: Environmental > Terrestrial > Soil > Unclassified ... | reverse complement strand
CCGAGGGCGAGCCGTCGCCGCCCGCTGGGTGGGCACCGTTGCCGTTCGCTCCGTTGTGCTTGCCGTTGTTGTGCTTGCCGTTGTTGTGCTTGCCGTTGCTGTGGGTGCCGTTGTCGTTGCCGTGGGCTCCGTTGCCGTGGGCTCCGTTGCCGTTCGCTCCGTTGCCGTGGGTGCCATTCGCCGGTCCTTCGGCTAGTCCCGACCGGCCGGCCCCGATGGCGACGCGCGGCAGGCCGGCCGCAACGAACTCGGCGAGCGAGAGCGGAGCCGTGGCCGGGGTCCGCAACGCCGCGATGCGGATCCGGGCCAGATAGCCGAGCACGATGAGCGCGCCCATGGCCGCGATCTTTATCAGCAGCAAGCGACCGTAGGTCGTGTCGATCAGGGCCGGCCAGGTGCCGACTCCGCGCCAGGCTTGGTAGGTGCCGGTGATCACGATGGCGACCACGCAGCCGAGCGCGATCGGGGAAAATCGTTCCACGGCCTGGATCGTGTCCGCCGAGGCCACCCGGCGCATGCGGCTGGCCGGCCGGCCCTTGGCGCTCTTTGATCCCCTGGCCGATCCGCCGTTCGGGCGGCGGAGCACGATCGCGGCGAGCATGACCAGGCCGCCCAGCCAGAGCGCTACGGCACTGAGGTGGACGATGTCAGACGGCAGCGCCAGCGGCACCTGGATGCCGGTCCCAGCGTGGTCGGCGGCGGCCCAGGTCGCCGCGAGCGCCGCCGCGAGCACCCCCCAGACGACCGAGGCCGTGACCGACGCCCGCCGGTCGCGGTCACGGTCTTCGGCGCGCAGGCTGCCGAGGATCCAGGTGAAGACGAACAAGGCGACGATGACCAGGATCAGGCGTATCCCGAGCGACCGGCCGTACCGGCTGTACAAGGTCGAGTGCAGCACGTTGGGCCAGAACACCTTGCCAACACCCTGCCCGCCGCCATACACGCCCTGCAGCAGCAGGGCGCCAAGGACCGAAGCGGCCAGCCCGCTCCACGCGCCCATGGTCAGCCTGAGGACGAGCGCACTAGAAGCGCCGGCCGGCCAGCACCACAGCACGAAGCAGACCGCGCCGATCAGGAGCGCGAAGCAGCAGAAGGCGACCCAGCGCACCGTGCCGAACGCGACGCCGATCAGCGGATTGGCGGTCAGATTGAGGGTGGAGGGATTGACTGAGGTGGTGCTTGGCGCGCCAACCGAGAAGGTCCAGGCTCCCTGCACCGGGTGCGAGTCAGCCGAGATGACGTGCCAGCCGACGGTGTAGGTGCCATGGCCGAGGCCGGTCTTGAGCTTGACCGTGATCTCCTGCGGCTTGCTGCCGTGGATGGTTCCGCCGGTATCAACGCGACTGCCGTTCGGCGCGAACACCTCCAGGCTGGTGGAACTGACACCCACCGACTGATCGAAGGTCGCCGACACGCTGGTCGGTGCTTGCTTCACGATCGCGCCATCGGCCGGATCGGTGGTGACGAGCGTGGCGTGGGCCCAGGCCGCCGGTGCTCCGGCCAGGACGCCGAACCCGGTCAGTAAGAGTGTCGCGATCAGGTAGACGAATCTGCGGGCCACTTCAGCCTCCTCTTAGCGAGCGGATCAGGCGGTCGGCCACCGGCCGGCCTGGGACACAGTCAAAACTTCAGCTCAGCCCCGACGGCGCGGCTGGGGCTGACCGCGCCGGGCCGTCGACTTCGAGCCGGTTGACACAGGCTCCCGCTGGGCGGGGTTCTTGGAGCCGGCCTTAGCGGGCTGGCTCTTGGCGGTCTGAGCCTTCGCCGGCTCGGCCTCTGCGGCCGGGGCCGTCGGCGGGCCGCTACTGGCTGGCGCGGCGATCCCGCCAGCCAGCCTGCGAGCCTGCCGGACCACGGTCATTGCCAGCACGCCGGCCAGCACGGCGAGCAGCAGGCCGACGATCGCCAAAACGCGGGCCAGCCCGTCGGAGGCGGAACCGGGCGAAGCGGCTGCGGTCGACTTGGCCGGTGTCGTGACCGTCGTCGTTCCCGTGGTCAGTGTGACCGTGGGCGCGGGGTGATCTGGGTTGGGCTGACCCGGCTGCTTCAGGTCGATCCAGCGCACGATGTCGCCGTTGGAGTAGGTCTGGATCGCCTTGAACGTGACCTGGCTTTCGCCGGTCGGCATGGGGTCGGCCGAGATCGAGAAGTCCTGGAACTGACCAGGCGGTATCTTCCCGCCCGACCAGATGACCTCGGAGACCGCCTGGGTGAACTTCCCGTCGTCGGTGACGATCGGCTTGGCCAGCGTGATCGTCTTGACCGAAGCGGTCCAGCCGGGAACCTGCTCGACGAGCAACTGGGCGATCGGGTGGTCGGTGGGGATCTGCACGTCCAGCTTGACGGAGTCGGCCTTCGCTTCCTCGTTCGGGACGTGGAAGGTCAGCACGTCGGTGGATCCGGCGGCAACCGAGTCAGGGGTGACCGTGATATGGGCTAGAGCGGGCCCGGCGAATAGCAGCAGCGTCGCCGTGGTGACGGCGCCAACGATCCCGACTCGTCGACAGGCGCTGTGGGCGAGTGAGGATGGTTTTGACGGGGCAAGTGCGACAGGCATGTCATCTCCGATCTCGGTCGTATCTGCCAGGCGAGCCAGGTCCCAGGCGGGGTACTGCCGTCCCGGACCTGACGGTCCGGGACGGCAGCGTGGGAGCGGTTAACTTAGGACAGCGGCTTGAGCCCGCCGTTGGTGGGAGCCACGTTCGTGCCCGTGCCCGGAAGCACCCGCAGGACGCCCCAGTCACCGGACCTGATCATCGGATCCCGCCCGACGTCGTACTGGTAGTCGCCAGGAGCACCGGTCGCACCGCCGGCGCCATTGACGATGTACGCGTCGAACGTCTCCCCGCCGACCAGGGTCCGAGCCTCGATGATCTGAGACCCCGTGAGCCCATGGTCCAGCGGGAACTCATGGCCGGAAACCTGGAACGCGATCGGGTTATCGCCGGCCGCGTTAGCGACCCGCCAGATTATCGGGTCACCCGAGTACGCCTCGAACGTCGGCGTGGTCGGGTCATTCCCGCCGTTGGCGCTGTCGCTCTTAGCAAGCCACAGGCACCCTGAATCGGCTCCGTTTTCATTGGCGCCGCACAGCGCGTGCTGATCATCCCCTTCCAGTTGACTCAGCGATTCCTCGTTGTAGTCGGTGTAGGAGTGGTCGGAGTCGAGGTAGTAGTCCATCGTGTCGTGGCCGAGCAACGGCTCACGGTCGCTGAACAACGTCACGTACTCCCGGAAGGCAGTGCCATCTGGCCGGAAGATGTCCGCGAAGACTCCCGCCTGGAGCGGCCGCCCGGTGAACGGGTCGTCCCAGGTCGAGCCCTTAGGCTCGGCGATGAGAGCACCGTAGGCACCCGCTCGCCAAGTCGACTCGTTGCCGGTGTTGAGCATCAGGTTGGTGCCGAGTTCCCTGTCTACGTAGTAGACGTAGGTACGCTGGCCGCCCGGTGCCACGCTCGAGTCGGGATCGAACCCGACCGCGCCGCCGAACGATGTCTGCGGGTTGTACAGGACATTGCCGATATTCAGCCCGGCTCTGGTCGAGCCTGACCCCCAACTCCAGGTGAAGTTGTCTGTCGGCAGGTCGTTGTGCAGCGTCACCTTCACGCAGTCACCCGCGTTGGCACGAATGACCAACGGCACTAGCGGCTTCGTCCCGGCCTTGATGGCAGCCTCATCACTGGTGAGGGAGTACATCGTCGCCCAGGAGCCGCCGGTCTCCGGCGCCGCATCGCTCTCGCCCGGCATCCCCTGGTCGAAGGTGACGCCGTTGAAGATCGACACGTTGTAGGTGCGCACCGGTGCGGTGCTTGGACAAATAGAGCCCGAGTCGGCCGGAGCGGCCGGCGGAGCCTTGCCCGTGAAGGTGAGGGTCGGGAATCCTGGTCCGGACGGTGGCGCTGTCCGGTCGGGTAGCGGCTCCAGGCTGGAGTGCAGAGTGTTCATCACCCGGAAGATGCCCCAGGCGCCGCTCTCCAGTTCCAGGCTGCGTCCGCTGTAGTAGAGGAAGTCCCCAGCGGACTGGCCCGCGTTGAAGACGTAGTCCATCTTCTCTGAGATGCCAGCCGTGCCGGCGTCGGTGAGCACGCCGTTCTGGTTGAATCGCTCCTCAGCGAATCGGTGACCCGTGACCCGGATGTCGCCGACCTGCTCGTCCAAGCCGACTTGCCTGATCACTACCGGGTCGCCCGTGTAGGCCTGCAGCAACGGTGTCGCCGGATCGCCATGAGCCACCGACGAGAAGACGTACGGATCGTTGGACGTGGCGATGTTGGTACAGTCCACCCGGTCCGCACCAGCGGGCTCCTCGTGTGCCTCGAAGCCCATATTGTAGACACCACCCCCGTCCGGGACGCTCGCATCCTCATCGTCGGGGATCGGGGTGGCGGCAGAACTCGGATCTCGGTCGATCAGTGGTGCCGCCCGCAGGTCAAAGCTGGACATCTCGCAGCCCTGCGGTGAACCACTGCTCCTGATACCTTCGTGCTCCCACAGAACGTACTCGCGGAAGTCACCCTTCTCGCCAAAGCCAACTGAGCCCTTGGTGTAGATGTCGGCGATCGGGCCGCTGTCTATCGGCTTGCCGGTCGTCGGGTCATGGAAGGTTGAGCCCGCGGGCTCGATGAGGTGGGCACCGAACAGGCCGTGGCCCCACGAGTGCAACGCGTCCACATGGTCGTGGAAGAAGACGGTGCCGTCGTCGACGTCGCTGTACCACCGGTACTGTACGAACTCGACTCCGGTCCGCTCACCCGACGCGTGGGCGTTCTGCAGTGGCGAGCCCAGCGTCAGCGTGTTGCCGTTGATCGCCGTGATCTTGTTGACGACCTCGGTGTCCGGCTGGCCCTGGCCGACCTCGATGCTGATACCCGGGCGCAGCCCTGAGGTAGAAGCAACCGAGACCGAGGTCGCGCCGGCCGGCGCGGCCGCTGTCAGCGTCGTCTCCGCTGGGACCCCGAAGTCCGGCCTCATCGACTGCTCGAAGGAGAAGCCGGTGATGACGCCGTCCGAGGCTTGTGGGTCGAACTGCACGAAGTGGATGTGGATGTTGACCTTGGAGAAGGTGTTAACCAAGGGATCGTTAGAGTCCCCGGTATTAGACAACTCGTTGGTCAGTGTCAGCGCGATGCAGTCGCCTACATCGGACCTGATCGCCAGCGGGTACGCCGGCATTGTGCCGGCCTTTGTCGCCGCGATGTTCTGGTTGAGTACGAAGATCTCACCCCTGGGATCGACGGCCGGCGGAATCTTCGTCCCGTTGGCACCCTGCCCGCCGTTCGTCTCCTGGATGGGGACGTTGATGGCGGTGATGTTATAGGTACGAACCGGAGCTCCCTGCGGGCACAGGCCGTCAGGTCTCGTCGACGTGACGTTGTTGCCCAGCCAAGGTGCCCCGCTGTGCCCATTGGGCGAGAAGGGCGGTCTCTGGCCTAGGTGAGGCGCCAGCAGGGGCCACGCATATCTTCCGTTGCTTGGATCGAACATGATCGGATCTCGCTGACCCGGGTTCGGCGGCGTGTAGTCGGCCCAGGAGAAGGTCGACTCAGGCTCGCTGAGGTAAACGGGTGCGCTCGCGGGGCCGCTCTTGGTCCAGTTCCATACCGTCGCGTCCTCTTCGCCGAAGGGGACGCCTTGCGGCGGCAGTTGGCCCTCGACCAGGCTCTCGAGCGAGACCTGCGTGCTTGGATTGGTTAGCTGTGATTGCGGGACGACGGTCTTGCCCTCGATCACCTTGCCGATCAGGCCCGCCGAGGTAACCGCCGCCGGCTTCGCCGTGCGGCCCGGCACCGTCGCCAGGTCTGACTGCTTGGTGTCGAAGACGCGAATGAAGCCGACCATCCCTGAGTCGTAGTGCGCCGCGATATGGCAGTGGTACAGGAAGTCGCCCGCTGCCTGCTGACAGCCTCCGCCGCCGCACTCGGTCTCAAGGTCGTAGGACTCACCCGGCTCGATCGTCTGCGAGTCAAGCCGGATCGAGGCCTTCGTCACCGGCGGGAACTTCTCCAGCCCGCCCGCGATGTCCGGGTTAGCGGCCCCTGGGTTGCGGAGCCACCGGATGCCGCCACCGTGCTCGTGGAACACGTGGCCCATCTCGGAACCGGCGTTGGTCAGCAGGATCTTGTAGGGGTCGCCGATGTAGGCTTCCGGCCGGGGGGTGGCCATGTCGCCGTTGGCGTATGAGCCGTAGTCCTGCCCCTCGTCGGGAGTCAGGCCGTGTTCGACCTGAGTGAGTTCGCGCTCGAAGAAGCACTCGCTCCGGTAGTTGATCGCCTTGCTACAGGGCCGGTAGGCCGAGGTGAAGGGATCGACAACGGGAAGCTCGCACCCGCCGGGCGTCTGAACCTCGTCGAACTTGGTTTGGCAAGTAGCACTGGACGGTTCCATGATCTGGCGATAGCCCTCATCGCCAACCTCGTGGAATATCAGGTTGAATTCGCGGAAGTTGGGCCCGGACGGCATCTTGATGACCGCGTCCCACCCGCTGTCTTCTGGCTGCAGCGTGTGCGGGTCCAGCCACTGAGAACCGGTCGGCTCAGAGACCAGGACCCCGAACAGGCCGTGGTCCTGCGACTGCCGGTAGTCACCGGTCGAGTGGAATACATGCGCACCGTAGCCCAGAGCCGGATCCATGTAGACGGTGTAGCTCACCGTCTGGCCCGGAGCTGCGGTGTTGTCGGAGTTCTTGCCTATGGCACTGGATACCTGGTTGGCATTGCCGACGGCCGGCAGGCCATCGACGTTCCAGGCCAGGTTCTGAGCCGCGGTATGCGACAGTGAGCCGGCGCAGTCGGCCACGACTCTCGTGGACCCGTCCGGGTTGGTCGCCGTCACGTTATCGCACGGCTCCGACGCCTGCGGCGATGGCGGCTGGTCGAACGGCTCCAGTCCGAACGTCGTCGCATTGGTGAAGTTGACCGTGACGCAGTCGCCCATGTGTGCGCGAAGCACGAGCGGCTGGATGGGGTCGTTGCCCTGCAGGCCGCTCGATACCGTTCCGGCCTTGTCCTCGGCCCGCACCGCCGCGATGTTGCTGTTGAGCACGTACTGCATCGCGTTCGGGTCGTTGACCCCGAACTTGTTCAGGATCATCGTCATGTTGATCGCTGAGACGTTGAACGTGTCGTGAGGTGCCGAGGAGCACGGGTTCGAGATGGTGACCGTGCCGGCTGAAACCGTGGAGGCGAGGGAAACCCCGCTCGTGGTCCCGTAAACGCCCAGCAAGGCGAGTGCGGATATGATGTAAGCGAATCGAGGGAGCCGCGTTCGCCTGGTCGGCACGCCAGGCTGCAGAGGGCTATCTGCGACCTGGAGATAGTCGAGCACGATCAGGGTCACGAACAATAGCGGCAAGCCAGCGGCCTGGCCGATTAGTGCCGCGGCCAGGCCGCTGAGCAACTCACCGCCAATGCCGGGGCCAGCGCCGAGCACGCCACCGGCGAGCGCCGTGCCTGCTGAGGGCACCACCAGGGCAGCGGGCGTCAACAGCACGGTGAAGATGAGCGAGATGACCGCGGCCTTGTTGAGCGTCGCGGCCGCGCCCGGGCGGTCCAGGCCCATCTTGGATGCGAGCCGCAAGCCGAGGTAGACCGCGATCACGGCGGCGAGTGCCGTTATCGCCATGGCCTGTACTCCCTCGCCAGTGCCTCCGATCGTCTGACCGAAGACCCTATTGACCACGGAGAGTGAGGCGACCACGCCGGCGCTCAGCACGAGCGCCAGCGTTAGCACACCACGCCATCGGGATCGATGTCGGGTGCGAGTGGTCGAATCTGACATAGATGTTTCCTCTCTGATTTTTCTTTCTTGCATGCCGACCGGCCCTGATGCCGGTCGGCTGGCCTTTTGGCTGCGTGGTGTTGTCGGCTACATCCCGACCATCACGCCGTTGTCCTTGCCGATGACGTGGACAGGGATGGTCATAATGTGGCCACCGTGCTCCCATTCGAGCTTGAGAGCACCGTGTTGCGAAGCCGGGAGGTCGAAGTACAAATCGACCGTCGACTGGAAGCCCGGATAGAGCATCGCTGACAGCACCGCGCCGCGAGTGGCGGCGTTGTCAAGCGGCGGCCAGCTCTGTTTTCCTGTCCCGAGCAGGCGGAACTCGGCCAGCCCGTACCGTTGCGGGCTGCTGCTGATGTCCCGGAGATAAATCTCGATGCGCAGCCGCTTGTCACCTGCGGTCTGCATCCCTGGCATTTCGGCGGCTGGCATCTTGAATTGGTTTGGGTCGGTTACCTTCCCGCTCGGGTTAGACATGTCATTGGCCATCCACACCACCTGGTTCACGGTGAGCCCCAGGCCGCCTTGCTCCGGGCCGGCGTGGGCGCTGGCCAACGCATGCTGGCCCATCACGGAGCCGAGGACCAGCCAGCCGATTGCCGCCACGAGAATCGCCAGCGGTACCGGCACCCAGCGAAGACCGGGGTACCTGGCCTCCGATGTCTTGCGCGACTTACGCCTGTCATCGCTCCCGGTCTGGTTACGAGACATGGCATCTGCCCTTGAGGTCAGGCAGCGGCAAACCGTTGCCTGACCCGACATTCAATTCCGTGGTTCGCATCGCGAACTCCTTTCTGCTGCCAGGTTCGGTCGCGGGAGTCGCAGAACGGCCGACAGGGCAAGCCAGCGCCATGCAAGGCAGCCCTCCCGCTCAATTTCGGCTGAATGGAGTCGCAATCCTTTCTGTGGGAAATTATCTGGTTTGACGCGAACGCTAGTCCTGAAAGCGGCTGGGCGATATTGACGAAGTACCCCTGAGGGTTAAAAACCCCTAGGGGAGTTCCCCGCCGCCGGCTGACATGGAACTCACAAAAAGATCATGCGGATTCCTCAGCACGGGTCTGCAAGGTGGGATCCACGCTCTCGCGGGGGCGTTGCGCGGGCTTCCTCCAGCCGGGGCAGCGCCCAGTCCCATCGGAGGATCTCCAGTGACACAACTAGATTCACCGGCTACGGTGAGTGATCGAGACGGCCGCAGGCAGGCGACGCGCGGCTCCCGGCTGACGCGGCGGCGGAGGATGCTGCTTGGGGTAGGCGTCGCGGCCGCCCTGCTGGCCGGCGGCGGACTGATCGGCGCGTCCTTGGTGAAGTCGCCGCAGCAACTAGCCGCGGATAGCGCGGCCCCGCCTCCGACGATAACGACCGCGAAGGTCGTCTCCCAGGTCCTGACCTCGTCGGTTCAGATGCGAGGCGTCGTCTACCCGTCGACGCAGTACGACGTTTACGCGAGCGCCCCGTCGTCGGACTCGACGGTTCCGGGCGCGCCCGGATCAACCGGCACCGGGACCGGGACCGGTACCGCCTACATCTCCAAGCTGAAGGTCGCTGCCGGTGACGCGCTCACGAACGGCGAGCAACTCGCCGAGATCGACGGCGAGCCGCTGTTCGTGCTGACCGGCCCGGTACCGGCCTGGCGGGATCTGACTCCTGGCGAGAGCGGGCCGGACGTCACCGAACTGCAGAAAGCCCTCGCCGCGCTCGGCTACTACTTCGACGGGGACCTGCCCGGGTATTACGGGTCGGCGACCGGGTACGCCGTGTCCCTGTACTACGAGCACCTCGGCTACGCCGCGCCCGCCGACGGCGGCCTGCCGACGACCGATGTGGTGTTCTTGCCGTCGCTGCCGGCCACCGTGGTGGCGGTTAACGGCGCGGTCGGCGAGCAGCCGGGCCTGCCATTCCTCGAGCTAGCGCCGCGCGGGTCGTTCGCACTCACCGGAGTGCTGCCGCCCGCCTACGCCGCTCAGGTGAAGTCGGGCCTCAAGGTCTCGATCTACGACGAGGTCACCGGAATCCGAGCGACCGGCACGGTGGCCGACATCGGAACGGCAACGATAGTCACGCCGGCCGGAGTAGTGGTAAACGTCGGCGGCTCACCCAGCTCAGGCTCACCCACCTCAGGCTCCACCGGCACAGGCACCAGCGGCTCCGCCGGCAGCGCCAGCACCGGCGGCGGATCGGGCGCGACCCCGTTCATTCCGCTCACCGTTCAGCCCTCCAAACCCCTAGCTCCGACGCTGAACAACGAGAACGTCCTGGTCACCGTGCAGACCGGCCAGACCGAAGGCCCGGTGCTCACGGTGCCGGTCGCCGCCATCGTCAGCACCGCCTCCGGCAAGAGCTACGTCACCGTCGTAGGCGCCACGGGCAAGAGGACGCAGGTCCCGGTCACGCCCGGCATCTCGGAGAACGGCTACGTCCAGGTGACTCCGGCGGGCCAGGGAACCGGCACCGGCAAGCTCGCGGCCGGCGACCGCGTGGTGGTGAGCGGCTAGTGCGTCCCGCCCTCCCGACCCCTTCCGCCCTCCCGACCCCTCCGGTCATCGAACTGCGCGGCCTGGCCCGCACCTACCCCGGGCCTCCGCCGGTCCCGGCCCTGCGCCCGGCCGACCTGGCCATCGAGGCCGGCGACTACGTCGCTGTGACCGGCCCGTCCGGCTCGGGCAAGTCGACGCTGCTGCACCTGCTCGGACTGCTGGACTCTCCGACGGCGGGCAGCTACCTGCTCGACGGCCTGGACACCTCCGCGCTGGGCGACAAGGACAGGTCGGCGCTGCGCGGCCGGCGGATCGGGTTCGTGTTCCAGGCGTTCCACCTGCTGCCGTACCGCACCGCGCTGGAGAACGTGCTGCTCGCCGAGTTGTACAACCAGACTCCTCGAGGCGGCAGGCTCCAGGCGGCCGTCGAGGCGCTCGATTCGGTCGGGCTCGGCCATCGAATGGACGCGCTGCCCACGACGCTGTCCGGCGGGGAATGCCAGCGGGTCGCGATCGCGCGGGCCCTGGTGAACCGGCCCAGCCTGATGCTGTGCGACGAACCCACCGGCAACCTGGACTCGACGAACGCGGCCGCGCTCATGGGCTTGCTCGACCGGCTGAACGCGACCGGCTTCACGATCGTGGTGATCACGCACGATCCGGGGGTCGCCGCCCACGCCCGCCGGACGATCACGATCAGCGACGGCGTCCTATCGACCCGCCCCGAGGCCGACCGCCCCGAGGCCGACCGCCCCGAGGCCGCCCATGCCTAGCGCAGCCGGCCTGGCAAAGCCCCGCCTCAGCGTCCGGGACGCGGCCGCCGAAGCGATCGCGGGCATCGTGCAGCGCCCCGGCCGCACCGTGCTGACCATGCTCGGCACGATCCTGGGCGTGGGCGCGTTCGTCGGCGTGCTCGGCCTGACCGCGACGGGGGCCGGTCAGATCTCGCGCCAGTTCACCGTGCTCGAGGACACCACCGTGACCGTCGAGGACAACGGTCCGGTCAACAATGTCGCTCCGCCCGGTACCAACCCCGGCATCGGCTTCCCCGATGACGCCGACGCGATCGCCGGCCGCATCAACGGAGTAACCGCCGCCGGAGTCTGGTGGCCGGTCAACCTCCCGGCCGCCACGAACTTCACCGGCTCGCTGGCGCTGTCGGCCACCGCCTCCCAGACCGTCAACCTGCTCGCGGCCTCACCAGGCGCGGTCAACGCCATGGACCTGTCGCTGGCCGCGGGCTCGAAGCTCAGCACTTACGAGAACGACACCGCACAGCACGTCGCGATGATCGACACCACCACGGCGACCGCGCTCGGCATCTCACCGGCCCGGTTGCCGAGCGATCCGGCGGTGTTCGTCGGCGGCATCGCCTACACGGTGATCGGCATTTACCAAAGCGCCCGGCGCGTGGTCAGCCAGGAAAGCGCGATGCTGATCCCAGAGCGCACCGCCCTGGCCGACTACGGCAATCCGAGCCCCGGCATCGGGGGCCAGGAAGAGGCCCAGCTGATCGTCGCGACCAGGACCGGTGCCGCCAAGGCCGTAGCCAGGCAGATCGCGGCGGCCGAGGTGCCTACCGACCCGAGCCGGCTCGTCGTGGTTTCCCCGCCCAATCCGCAGAGCCTGCAAAGCGAGGTGAACGCTGACCTTGAGGGCCTGTACCTGATCCTGGCGCTGATCAGCCTGCTGATCGGGGCGGTCGGCATCGCCAACACGACGCTGGTGGCCGTGCTCGAACGCACCGAGGAGATCGGCCTGCGCCGTGCCGTCGGCGCCCGGCCCAGGCATATCGCCGTCCAGTTCCTGGCCGAGTCGGTCACGCTCGGCACGCTCGGCGGACTGATCGGCACCTGCCTGGCCGTCGGCATCGTGGTGATCTTCGCGGCGACCAGGAACTGGACCGCCGTGCTGAACCCGGTTTACACCCTGCCCGCGCCGCTCATCGGCAGCACCGTCGGCCTGCTCGCCGGCGCCTACCCGGCCCTGCGCGCGGCCCGGACCAGCCCGCTGGCCGCACTCCGGCACGCCTGAAGGAAGAACACGCGCATGCGCCTCAGCCCGCCCCTGCTGGCCTCGATGCCGATCTTGTTGCTTTGCCTGGCGCTCACCGCCTGCACCGCCAGCGGCCCCAAGGGCCCGGACTCGAACGTCACCGTGCCCGCCGTCGGCAAGCCGCCCGCCCCGACCTCCGCCGACGCGGCCCTGTCCAGCGAGGCCTTCACGCCCTACGCCGGGCTCGGCGCCGTCTCGAATGACCTAGCTCCCGGCGTGACCTACCGGGCCTTGCACACCGCCTGCATGAACGCCGTGGGCTACGGTCAGTACGCCGCCGACGTACCGTTCGCCATTCGGGCAAATCGCGGGCTCGCGCTCCCGCAGCCGGCCGGGCCCTGGGGTTATGTCAACGTCTCCCTCGCCCAGCAGTACGGTTTCCAGACGCCGGACGGCGAACCTGATATCTCTCCTGGCTCTTTCTCCAGCCTGCCAATGGCAGTGCAGGAAGCCGGCAACAAATGCTCCAACATCGTTCTCGATTTCAACAACCACGAGTTCGCCACTTCTCTAGCGGGTATCGAGACGATGAACAACGAGATCAGCACCGACGTGATTCAGGACGCCGAATTCAAGAAGTCGACCACGGCCTGGTCGAAATGCATGGCCAGGAATGGGTACACCACTGCGGACGCCGATACCTTCGCGCTAGGACAACGACAGGCCTTGATTGCCACCCCGAGAGCGAAACCCGGCGTCAACGCGACGCCGGCGCCGGACAACCAGGCCCAGATCGCGATGGCCGTGACCGACGCCCAGTGCACGCTGGACTCCGACCTGGCCGGCATCTATTTCGCCGTCCAGACCGACTACGAGCAGCAATTCGTCACCGCGAATCAGCAGGCGCTCAACGTCGCCGTCCGCAGGTACAAGGCCGATTACGCCAAGGAACTGAGCAGGCTCCCCGCCCTGCTTCGAACGGCATCTGGCAAGCCCGGCCTGACCGGCCCGAGCCGGCGCGTCCAAGGCAAGCCCAGCCCAACCCCTTCGCCATCAGCGAGCTAGTTGAATTCCCCTTCGGCCCCACATATGCGGAACAATTGACCCGGGGGTCGAAGGGAATGGTCAGCAATGTCGCAAGTACCGCAGGACCTGCCGAGCACGGCGCAAGCCCGCCTGGCCGAGATCAAGGCCAGCGGCACCTGGGGATCGGCCCTGAGCACGGCCGAATTCGCCGCCATTCGCAGCGTCGGCTTCGTGCCCTCCGGTCAGGTCTTCGGTGCGGCTGTCTTCAGCATCAAGAACGCCGGTAGCTACGACTGCCCAACCTACGCCGCCGCGACGGGAACACCTTCTGGCCCTGGTCCGCGCCCTCTATCAGGCTACCTGACCGCGATCAACCGGATGGTCGCCGAATGCGTGGCGCTCGCAGTCACACGACCGAATTCCTCGCGATCGGCACAGCCATAAAACCAATTCGCGGCAACCATGAAATAGAGCGACCCGTCGCGGTGCTAGATCTAAATTAAAAGTCTTTCTTCAGGAAGAAAAATTTGCGAAGCCTGAATCCCGGCGAAGTCACCGGCCAACGCGGACGGAGGGGAGGTCATACGCTT
>Ga0134128_10006769_pt1 | contig 13871 bp, 13 predicted proteins | sample KB31754_FD_96462 | JGI IMG/M metagenome (GOLD analysis project Ga0134128, IMG submission 96462) | Terrestrial soil microbial communities with excess Nitrogen fertilizer from Kellogg Biological Station, Michigan, USA - KB3-175-4 | ecosystem: Environmental > Terrestrial > Soil > Unclassified ... | reverse complement strand
GAGCGGCACGCTCTCGCCCGACGGCGAAGCCCGGATCGGGTCGCGAACCAGCAGCCGAAGGACCGGTGCGAGGACGAGCCCGGCGATTCCCATGACCAGGAACGCGGCGCGCCAGCTCACGGCGTGCGCGATGAACGCCCCGATCAGGGTCCCGGCGGCAAGGCCGATCGGAACTCCGAGATAATAGATCGCCATCGCCCGCGCGCGGCGCTCGGGCGGAAAATAGTCGGAGATCAAGGCGGCAGACGGCGCTACTCCGCCCGCTTCTCCGATGCCGACACCGACACGGTAGAAAAACAGCTGCCCGAACCCGGTCGCGATGCCGCACAGTGCGGTGAAGCCGCTCCAAACGGCCAGCGATCCGGCGATCACGGCGCTTCGGCTGGTCTTGTCGGCGAGATAAGCGAGCGGGATTCCAAGGGCGGAATAAAGGAACGCGAATGCGGCGCCGCCGATTGCGCCGAACTGGGTGTCGCTGAGGTTCAGGTCCGCCTTGATCGGCTGAGCCAGGATTCCCAGCATTTGCCGGTCGAGAAAGTTGAGAATGTAAGCGAGAAGCAGGAGGACGAGGACCATTGAAGCCCGCGGCTGCGGGTTCGACGCCGTTTTCATGCCAATTCCCGCAGCAGGCCGAGCAGCCGCTCGACGTCGCTTTCGTCGTGGTAGATCCCGAACCCGATCCTCAGCACGTCGCCGCGCACGTCGGTGATGCAGTATCGCGCCTTGAGCTCCTGCTGCCACCGCTGCGCCTCGGGACTTCGGAAGGCGAGGAAGCGCGCGTGCGCGGCGGCGTCGAGCGGGTTGACGACTTGCGCCGACCCGAGCGGAGTCTCGGCGATCCGTTCGAGCAGCCAATGCTGGAGCCGTCCAACATGCTCGGAAATCCGCTCAGTGGTGAGGCCGTTCTCCCGCAGCATGCGCTGCACGGCGTTGAACCGGTAGAGGCCGGAGGGATCGAAGGTCGCGCCGAGGAAGCGGCGCGCGTCGGGCGGATAACCGGTGGTTCCAGGCGGAAGCGCGAGATCGTCATATTCGGCGAACCAGCCGGTGACAGGCGGTCTGGGACCGTAACCCTCCGGCGCATGCAGGAAGGCGCAGCCTTCGCCCGACATCGCATATTTGTAGCCGCCGGCGAGATAAAAGGCGGACCGGGCAGCGCGCGCTCCGAAGGGCTCCGCCACGGCCATGAAGGCGTGATAGCCGTCAATGACGACCCACGGGCCTTCCGCTTTCCCGAGCTCCGCAAGCTCGTCGATGCGATCGAACACTTGTCCGCTGCCGAACAGCACCTGGCTGACGAGGATCAGGTCATGATCGCCTGAGCTGGCAGCGGCGAGGAATCGCTCGGAGAAGCTGTCGAACGGCCCGGCCGTGACGCGCTCGACCGCGACCCAGCCCTCCTCTTCCCACCGTGCAAGCTGGCGCCGCGCGCTGTGGAACTCGCTGTCCGTGGTCAGCACGCGAAGGCGGCCGCTCTTGCGCGGCGCCGCCGTCACGAGCCGGACGATGAAATCATGCGTGTTGGACGAGAAAGCGATGGCCGTCGGATCGTCGCTGCCGAGCTCGCGCGCGACGTGGGCCTGCGCCTCGGGCCAGACCTCCTCCATGACCTTGTCCCACTTCAGGTCGGCGAGCCAGGCCGCATCCTCGGCCGCCCGGGCATGCCCGTCGAACGCCGCGTCGGGCCAGAGATGATGGCTGTGCGCGGCGAAATGCAGCCGCGCCGGATCGGCGCCGAGGCTGCGGGAGAACAGCCGCTTGAAATTCAAAGATCGGTCCTCAGCGCCCACAGCTCGGGGAAGACGCGCTTGTCGAGCGTCGAACGCAAATAAGACGCGCCTTCCGACCCGCCGGTGCCGCGCCTGCCGCCGATGATCCGCTCGACCGTGAGCACATGCTTGTGCCGCCAGCTCGCGAGCGCGTCGTCGATGTCGACCAGCTTCTCGGCCAGCTCATATAGTTCAAACCAGCGGTCCGCATCGCGGTAAACCTCGAGCCACGCTGCCGCGAGCGCCGCGACCGAGCGGTCGCCGACGTCGAACCCCGCGCGTTCGAGCGCGGCGATCGCCCCGTCGCGGAGGCTGGGCTGGTCGAGGGCTGCCTGGAGGCGGCCGCGTTCGGCCGTGCCCTCGGCATAATGTTCCAGATAGGCCGGATCCTTCAGCCCGAGCCGGTATTCGATCTCGCGGAATTGCGCCGACTGGAAGCCCGAGCTGGTGCCGAGCACATGGCGGAACTTGAGATAATCGACCGGCGTCAGGGTCGACAGGACGTCCCATGACAGAGTCATGACCGCCTGAATGCGGCTCACCCGCGCCATCGCCTTATAGGCTTCGGCCAGGCGTCCCTCGCCGACCAGGCCGATCGCCAGCACGAGCTCGTGCAGCATCTCCTTCATCCACAGCTCCTTCGTCTGGTGGATGACGATGAACAGCATCTCGTCGTGGAGGTCGGACAGCGGCTGCTGCGCGGACAGAAGCTGGTCGAGCTTCAGATAGTCGGCATAGGTCATGCCGGCGGGGGTCGCGGTCATGACCGCGGGGCTTAGGATAAAGAACGGCCGCGAGGAAGCGCGGCAAACCTCAGTAGGGGCCACTGCCTCCGGGGCCGCCAGGGCCGCCGCCGGTGCTGACCGAGCCGATATTGCTGAACAGCTCGTCGAAGAAGCTTTTCTTCCGCCCCAGCGTCGGAGTGGAGCGGTGGCTGGGATTAAGGGGCAAGATCAGCTCCTTGCCGGTGCGCTGGATCGAGGCGACGTTGCCCTTGGGATCGAAGCGGACGAGCATCACGAGCTGCTTGGAAACACGCGGATTGCGGAAGGCGAGCTGGTTGGTGTCGCGCGACACATAATACCAGTTGTTCGGCGTGAACTGGCCGGTCAGCGTCGGAGTTCCGAGAAGCTTCTGGACGGATTCCTTATTGTCGACTCCCGGCTGGATGGAGCTTGCGAGCCGGGGATCGATCACGGCCCCCTTGTGCGCCCGGTTGACGGCGCAGCCGGTGACGAGCAGCGCCGCAACGGCAAGCGTCGAGACCCTCAACAACCCAGGCTTCATGCGTTCTTGATCCTTCCCACGGGCAGCTCGCCCGCACCGCATTTGCGTCTTGCATGGCGGCGCCGCCACCTCAATATGCGCGCCGCGCCAAAGCGCAAGGGACGCTATGCTCGACTTCCTGTTCCGGAGATTAACGGCCGCGCCCGGCACCGCGCGCGGAGCGGAAGCGTTCGACGCCGTTACGCGGATGGCCCGGGAGCCGCACTGGTATGTCGAAGGACAGGTTCCCGACACGATCGACGGGCGCTTCGCGGTCCTCGGAACGGTGATGGCGGTCGTGCTCGTCCGTCTGGAATGCGACGGGGCGCCCGGCGATCTTGTCTCCGTCGCGCTGACCGAGCGGTTCATCGCGGTGATGGAGTCCGAGCATCGCGAGCTTGGCCTCGGCGATCCGACGCTCGGGCGCACCGTGCGCAAGCTGGTCCGGCTGCTCGCCGGGCGAACGGAACGCTGGCGGCAGGCTGCCAACGGCGAGGCGGACTGGACCGGGACGACGCAGGCGAGCCTCTACAAAAGCGGCGTTTCGCCCGACGCGCTGAAGCATTCGGCGAGCGCGCTGAAGCGATTTTGGACCGGACTGCAGCGGCTGACCCTCGCCGACATCGAGCAGGGCAAGCTGCGATGACCGACCGCTTCGCCCGTCGCCTCCGGCTCGACCAGATCCGTGACGACGAACGGCTCGACCTTGTCGCCGATGATTCGGAGCGGCGCTCGATCGCGGACCGGCTTGCGCTCGGCGCGCTCGACCGGCTCGAGGCCCATGTCACGCTGTCGCGGACGGGCCCCGCCATTCGTGCGGAGGGCCGCATGGTCGCGGCCCTCGAGCAAAGCTGCGTCGTCACCGGCGATCCGGTGGCGGCACATATCGACCAGGCTTTCACCCTGCTGTTCATGCCCGAGCCAAGGGCCGACGGGCACGACGAGGAAATCGAGCTCGGCGAAAAGGATTGCGACGTCGTCTTCTACGATGGGGGCGAAATCGACCTTGGAAGCGCGATCGCCGACACCCTTGCGCTCAGCATCGATCCGTATCCGAGAAGCGCGAGCGCCGACGCCGCGCTGAAGGAGGCCGGCATTCTGACCGAGGAGCAGGCGAGCCCGTTCGCGGCGCTGGCGGCGCTCAAGAAGGGCAGCGACTCCTAGAAGGGGACGTCGTCGTCCAGGTCGGTGTCGAATGCCGCCGGCTGCGGCCGCGACTGGGTGCGCGCGGGTCCTCCGCCGCTCATTTCGTCGTAGCTGTCGCCGAACGAGCCGCGCGACGCACCGCCGCCCTCGCGGCTGTCGAGCAGCACGAGCTCCCCGCGAAACTTTTGCAGCACCACTTCGGTCGTATATTTGTCGTTCCCCGACTGGTCCTGCCACTTGCGGGTCTGGAGCTGGCCCTCGAGATAGACCTTGCTGCCCTTGCGCAGGTAATTCTTGGCGACCCGGCCGAGGTTCTCGTTGAAGATCACGACATTGTGCCACTCGGTCCGCTCCTGGCGGTTGCCGTCGCGGTCCTTCCACGATTCGGAGGTCGCGACCCGCATGTTGACGACCTCGCCGCCGTTGTTGAGCGACCGCGCCTCGGGGTCGGCGCCGAGATTGCCGACCAGGATCACCTTGTTCACGCCCGCCATGTCACGCTCCTATGTTCGGAGCTTAGCTATAAACCGAGCACGACCGCCGTCCAGTATGCGCGGTGGCATTTCGATCCGCCGGACACCGATCATGGTTGAGCGCGGGCCGCCTTTAGCTGGTTCCACCTGAAGCCGATGAGCAGCGCGATCAGAGTCAGGACCTGCGCGGCGATGACCTGGCCGGTCGGGAAGATCCCGAGCAGCGAGATGCGCGGCACGTGGCTAAGCGGCGCGACGCCGATCAGGCCCGCCTCCTGCAGGGCGGCCACGCCCTTGCCGGCGAGCACGACGGCCAGAACCGCGATCAACACCGAGCTGTAGGTGAAGAATTTTCCGACCGGCAGCTTCTGGCTGAACCGAAGCATCGCGAATGCGACGACCGCAAGCGCCGCTGCCCCTGCGACGGCGCCGGCGATAACCGCGCCTGGATTCCCTTCCGCCGAAAGCGCCGCGTAGAACAGGATCGTCTCGAACAGCTCGCGATAGACGGCGATGAAGGCGAGCGAGAACAGGAACCACCCCGAGCCCTTCGACAGCGCATGGTCCATCCGCTGCTTGATGTAGCGTTGCCACTCGTTGGCCTGGCCCTTGCCGTGCATCCATACTCCGACCGACAGGAGCACCACGGCCGCGAGGATCGAGCCGAATCCTTCGGTCAGCTCGCGAGTCGCGCCGCTGATGCTGATGAGCGTGGTGGCCGCGACCCAGGTCAGCGCCCCGGCGAACAGCGCGCTGATCCAGCCGTAGTGGACCGGCCGCACCATGTCGGGCCTGTCCCCCTTCTTGAGGAAGGCGAGCATTCCGACGACGATCAGAAGCGCTTCAAGGCCTTCCCGAAGCAGAATCGTCGCGGCCCCGAGAAAGGTCGAGATGGCAGTGCCCTGCTCGGGAGCCAGAGCCGTGTCGACTTGCGTGAGCATTCCATCGAGCGCCTCGATACGGGACTGGACATCGTCCGCACTGTCGCCTCGGGCGATTGATGCGCGCAGCTCCCCCATCGCGGTCTCGACCCGGGCGAGAAGGCCTGCGTCGCGCGCGGAGAGGGCGCCCTCGATCGGCTCGAACCCGTCCAGATAGGCGGACAAAGCGAGCGACTTCGCCTTGTCGCGGTCGCCCGCCTTGTACGCGGCGAGGCTCTGCTGGAGGCGCGTTCGCACCAGCGACAACGAGGATGGCTGCGGAGCAAGCGCGGCGGGATCGGCACGCAGATAGGCTAACACTGCGGCCGCCCGGCTCTCGCCGATCTTTGTTGCGAGCTGCGCTTCAGTCAGCGAGCTCAGCGCCGCCAGGTCCGGAATGGCGCTGCGAACCTGTCCATCCGATTCCCAGATGCGCTTGCCCTCGGATGCGATGGAAGCGGGATAGGCGAACCGGCTGACGTAATAGGCGAGGTCCCAGCGGTCCTGCGCCGGCAGGTTCGAGAAGCTGACCATCGCCGTTCCGGGGATGCCGTGACCAATCACCTGGTAGAGCGCGAAGGGACTCCGCTGATCGGCCCGCGCGCGGTCCACGAAGGCGATCGGCGACGGATCAAGCTGCGCCGCGGCGGCCGTCTTCGCGTCGCCTTTCTCGCCGTGGCAGCTCGCACAGGTCGCATTGAACAGCTTCGCGCCGCGCGCGAGGTCCGGCACCTGCGCGGGCGCGAGAGCGACGGGATAGGCCTTCAGCAAGCCGTCGCCGAGCGTGTCGGCGAGCGAGCGGATCTTTGCCGGGCTCTCCTTGCGGTCGACCGCGCCGACGAACTGATCGGCCTTCGCAACCAGGTCGGCTTTTGCCGCGCTTGGCGGCAATCCTGCGATCTGCTGGCGGACGGACCCGGCGAATTCGCGCATCTCGCCATATTCGGATTGGCTGATGATCTTCCCGTTGGCGACCGCGCCGGCGTAATCGACCGACATGTAATTGAGCATTTGCCACGTCGTCTGGACGTCGCTCGGCGCAGCCGACGCAGTGGCGCTCATGGCGACCGCCATCATGGCTGCAAAGGCCAGGCCGACGAGACGGAAAAGAGGGCGCAGGAACATGGCTGCGCCCTCTACGGCAAATGCGAACGATTATCAATAACTGCTATTTCGAGGGGTCGTCCATCAGCTTGCGAGTCAGGTAGATCATCTGGAGCGCGTTGGTGTGCGCCTGCTGCTTCAGGTTCGCGCCGGACGAGTGTCCGCCCTCCGTCTCCTCATAATAATAGAAGGGCAGGCCCATCTCCTCCATTCGGGCGGCGAACTTGCGCGCGTGCTGCGGGCCGACCCGGTCGTCCTTCGTGGTGGTGAAGATGAACGGCTCGGGATATTTCACGTCCTTCCTGAGGTTCTGGTAGGGCGAGGTCTTCTCCCAGAAAGCGCGAACCGCCGGATCGTCGACACTGCCATATTCGCCCTCCCAGGACGCGCCGGCGGCGATCTTCGAGATGCGCAGCATGTCGAGCAGCGGAACGTCGATGACGACCGCGTTCCACAGCTCGGGATGCTGGGTGAACTCGACGCCCATCAGGAGACCGCCGTTGGAGCCGCCCATGATCCCGAGACGGCGCGGGCTCGTCACCTTGCGCGCGATCAGGTCCTTCGCGACCGCGGCGAAATCGTCATAGATGATCTGGCGGTGCACGTTGAGGCCGGCGTCATGCCACTTGGGCCCGAATTCGCCGCCCCCGCGGATGTTGGCGAGCACATAGACTCCGCCCTTCTCCAGCCACAGCTTCCCGGTCGTCGCCGAATAGCTCGGAGTCATCGAGACCTGAAATCCGCCATAGGCGTAGAGCAAGGTCGGGTTATTGCCGTCCAGCTGCAGGTCCTTCCGGTGGACGATGAAATAGGGGATTTTGGTGCCGTCCGTGGAGGTCGCCTCGCGCTGATCGACGACCAGGTTCGACGCGTCGAACTTGGGTGGCTGCGACATGATCTGGCGTGCCTTGCCCGTTGCCGCATCGGCGAGCCACAGAGACGGCGGCTTGAGGAAATTGGTTACCCCGACCAGCGCCTGGTCGCTCCTGCTGCTGGTGCTGACGACTCCGAGCGTCGAATTTTCCGGAAGGTCCATTACCGAGCGCTTCCAGCCCGTCTTGGTGGGCGTGAAAATCAGGGTGCGGCCACGGACGTTGTCGAGAGTCGAGGCAAGCAGCACGTTCTTCGACGAGCTCACGCCTTCGAGCGCCTCGCGCGGGCCGGGCGCATAGATCAGCATCGGCTTGGGATGCGCCGGATCGGCTTTCAGCTGGGCGAGATCGAGCGAGACCAGAGTGCCCGCCGCGAAATGCCGTTTGCTGCCGGCCGGATTCCAGTCCTCGTCGAGCTGCGCGATCACGCGGCCGTCGACCAGGTCGGTGAGATTGTTCTTCTCCGGCATGGCGACTCGGCGGACGCCCTTCGGAGTGAGGACGTAGGTCTCGCTGTGGAACGTATCGAGCGGGCGCGAAATCACGTCGAGCGTCCGGTTCTGCCCGTCGCGAAGGACGTAAGGCGTGACTCCGTAGCCGCCGTCGTCCGGCTTGCCGCGGAATAGCTCGACCGCGGCGGACAGCGGCTGGCCCCGCTTCAGCCGCTTGACGATGTACGGATAGCCGGTTCGGCCGAGCTCGCCGGGATTCCACTCGCGGCTGACCAGAAGCGTATTCTCGTCGACCCAAGCGACGCGCTGCTTGCCCTTGGGAAGGACGAAGCCGTTGTCGACGAATTTGTCCGTCCCGAGGTCGAACTCGCGGATCGTGACCGCGTCCTCGCCACCGTCGGAGAGGTTGATCAGGCAGCGGTTTTCCGCTGGACGCACGCAATCGGCGCCCTTCCACACCCAGTTCGCCTTCTCCGATGCCGCGAGCGCGTCGAGGTCGAGCACGGTTTCCCAGTGCGGATGCCCGCTCGCATAATCGTCGACGCTGGTGCGCCGCCAGATCCCGCGGACGTGGTTCGCGTCCTGCCAGAAATTGTAGATCTTGCCGCCGATGAAGTCGCCCGACGGAATGCGATCCTCGGCCTGGGCGATCTGCAGCGCCTCGTTATAATATTGCTGGTAGCGCGGGTCGGCCTCGAGCACCGCCTGGGTCTTGGCGTTATGCTCGTGCACCCAGGCCATGGGCTTGGCGCCGTTGACATTTTCCAGCCAGATGTACGGATCGGATGAATCGTCCGCCTGTGCGGCAAGCGGTGAAGCAGTCGCGGTCATCAGAAACAAAGCTGCCAGTGCACGGCGCATTCGGCCCTCCCCTCAGGAATGGCCGGCAGCATCAATCTAATGTGCGCTTCGTCAAGGGCTTATCGAGGAGGGTAGCGCAAGCGCCCGACAAACCGCGAAAGGCTCAGCCGACGGTCGGCCGAGCCGCGCCACTCGGCCTTGAACTTCTCGAACTTCATCACGCCGTCGATGCGGCGGTCGAGGAACCCCGCGGTCTCGGTCCACCCCTCGCTCTGGTCGTCAAGCCAGGCCAGCAGCGTCGAACCGTAGACCGCGCCCAGCGTGATGCGCTTCGTATAGTGGTTGAAGTCCGTGCTCGTGTCGCCGGCGATACGCCACATGGTGTCGGCCGTGCGCCACGAGATCCGCAGCCCCAGCGGCACGTTTTGCGGCATTGCGAGGATGGCGAGCGCGCGGCGTACCGCCTCGCGCGCCGGTCCCATGATTTCGAAACGGCGCCAGACGAGCGCGCGAATCTTCTCGCGGATCTTGAGCTTCGACAGCCGTTCGGGCGTGAAATAGGCTTCGAGCCCGCGGTCCACTTCCCGGACGTAGAGGTCGACCAGCCCCGCCTGAGACTTGGGCATCGCAAGCCGCGCCTGGATCGGATCGACGCCGAGTTGCTTCGCGGCCGAATCCACGGCGGCGCGAGTCCAGCCGTCGAAGACAGCATTCTCGCCGACCGCAAGCGCGAGCTTGCGCCGCAATTGTTCAAGAGGACTCGGTTCCGCCATGCCGCTCAACTGGGCGGCTCGGTCGACGCGCGCAAGCCCCGATCCGGCAGCCGGACGAGGACCAGCGCGGCGGCGATCGCGGCCGCACCGGCGAGGTCCGTCGCCGACAGCGTCTCGCGATAGGCGAACCAGCCGATCGCCGCGGAAATCGCCGGCTGGGTCAGCAGCGCCAGACCGACCACGAGAGGCGGAAGCGTACCGATGGAGTAAATCAGCAGGCCCTGGCCGACGACCTGGCTCGACAGCGCGAAAATGACGAGCGGAGTCCAGTCATGCGGCCAGATCCGTTCGCCGAGACCGGCGCTGATCGCCAGCAACATCGGGATCCCGAACAACGTCGCAAGGAGGAGAAGCGGCAGCGGCTGGAGCTCAGTACGGGCCCGCTCCATGAAGATGAGGTAACCCCCGTAGAGCAGACCGGCGACGAGGGTGAGAAGATCGCCGGTGAAATAGCTGGGCGAGACCTCGTAACTGTTGCCCATCAGAAGCGCGGCTCCGGCGATCGCCAGAACGAGCGCCCCCGACTGCTTCGCTGACGGGAGACGGTGCGCGAGCCACAGCCCATAGATCGCAAACACGAAGCTGCCGGTGTTGCCGAACAAGGTCGCGTTGCCGAGCTTCGTCAGGCGGATCCCCGCATTCCAGGCGGCGAGATCCAGCACGTAGAAGATCGCCGCGATGAAGATGGCGATGATCAGGGCCCGCTTCGGCCAGTGCGGCCGCTGGCCGGCGGCATTCGACACGATCCACAGGAACGGCAGGGCGATCGTCACGCGCCAGAATCCCGTCGCCACCGGCCCGACATCGGCGAGGCGCACCATCCACGGCCCGAAGGCGAGCACGGCATTGCCGAACAGCAGTGCCGGAAAGGCGAGCGGATGGGCTTTCGATCGGTTCACCCGCCGCCCATAGCGACGGGAGCGGCGGAAGCTAGGGCGCGTACTTCTCGCGCAGCTGATATAGCGCCAGCGCCGCTTTGGCCGCACCGCCGCCTTTATCCATCCGGTCCGGATCGCAGCGAGCGATCGCCTGCGCCTCGTTCTCGACGGTGAGGATGCCATTGCCGATGGCATAGCCCTGCAGAGTCAGATCCATCAGGCCCCGAGCGCTTTCGTTCGAGACGATTTCGAAATGGTAGGTCTCTCCGCGGATCACGACTCCGAGCGCCACGAAGGCGCAGAAGCGGCCGCTTCGGGCCGCGAGCGCGATCGCTCCCGGCAACTCCAGCGCTCCCGCGACCGTCAGGGTCTCATGCTTGTGCCCGGCAGCTTCGATCGCCCGGCGAGCCCCTTTGAGCAGGAGGTCGTTGAGGTGCGGGTAGAATCGCGCCTCAACCAGCAGAAATGTCGACATGCTCCTCCTCGGGCTTGATCGGACGCTCCTCGACGATCGCGAGGCCATAGCCCGAGAGGCCGACGGGCGAATGGCGCGAGTTGGACAGGAGGATCATGTCGTGAATGCCAAGCGCGGCAAGGATTTGCGCGCCGGTGCCGTAGCCGCGCACCGAATCGCCGATTTCTGCGGGCTTGCCGGAGCGCAGGTCGATCGAGCGCGAAAGCGAACCCGGCGCCGCCGCGTGGAGCGTCACGACGACGCCCGAGCCTTCCTGCTCGATCATCCGCATCGCGGCCTGGAGGAGGTTCGACTTCGGGCCTTTTTCGCCAAGCACGTCGGCGAACAGGTCGAGGCTGTGCATCCTGACGAGGACCGGTTTGGCCGGATCGAGCGTGCCGTGGATCAGCGCCAGCTGCTCTTCGCCGCTCGCCTTGTCGCGGAAGACCTGCGCCTGCCATTCGAGCCCGCTTGCGGCTTTGAACGGGCAGGTTGCGACCCGCTCGACCAGATAATCCTTTTTCAGCCGGTAGGCGATGAGGTCGCGGATGGTGCCGATCTTGAGCCCGTGGACCCGAGCGAAGTCCATCAGGTCGTCGACCCGTGCCATCGTGCCGTCTTCGCGCATGATCTCGCAAATGACGCCGCTGGGGTTGAGCCCTGCGAGGCGCGCGACGTCGACCGCCGCCTCGGTGTGGCCGGCGCGGACGAGCACGCCGCCTGGGCGCGCGACGAGCGGAAAGACATGGCCCGGCGAGACGATCGCGTCGGGGCCGTTCGATGCGTCGATCGCCGCGGCGATGGTCCGGGCGCGGTCGGCGGCGCTGATCCCGGTCGTGATCCCGTCGCGCGCCTCGATCGAGACGGTGAAGGCGGTCTCGTTGCGGCTTCGGTTGGTCCGGGTCATTGGCTCGAGGCCGAGCTGTTCGGCCCGATCCTTGGTCAGGGCGAGGCAGATCAGGCCCCTGCCATGCCGCGCCATGAAGTTGATCGCGTCCGGCGTGGCCATTTGCGCCGGGATGACCAGGTCGCCTTCATTTTCCCGGCCTTCGTCGTCGACGAGAATGAACATGCGGCCGTTGCGCGCTTCGTTGATGATCGATTCGGGCCCGACCAGCACTTCCGTGGTGCCGCGCTGGATCAGCTTTTCGAGGCGGCTGAGCGTGTCGGCGGTCGGGTTCCAGTCCGCGGAACCAAGCTTTCTCAAGCTGTTGGGATGGAGGCCGGCGGCTCGGGCGAGACCGGATCGGCTGACCTCGCCGGTGGCGATGATCGACTCGAGCCGTTCGATGAGGGTCGTGCTCACGGGCGCTCAATATCACATTATGATGTGATGGGAAGCGGGAATAATTCTGTTCCTACTGTGAACGAGCGGCGAGCATCCGGTCGATATAGCGAGCGAGCACATCGACCTCCACATTGAGCTGTCGCCCGGGCCCAAGATCGCCGAGCGTGGTGCGCTGCGCCGTGTGCGGGATCACATTGACCGAGAAATGGGTCGTGCCGTCCTCCGCCTCGCGCACGTCGTTGACCGTCATTGACGCGCCGTCGAGCGCGACCGACCCTTTCGCCGCGATCATCGGGCCGAGCGCGCGCGGAACGCTGATCCCGATGCGCTTCGAATCGCCTTCGGGGCAGACGCCGACGACCTCGCCGACCGCGTCAACATGGCCGGTGACGATATGGCCGCCGAGCTCGTCGCCGAGCCGAAGCGAGCGCTCGAGATTGACCCGTGCGCCTTCGCGCCAGTGGTCAGCCGCGGTTTTCGACACGGTCTCGCCCGAGATGTCGACCGCGAACCAGTCCTCGCCCTTGTCGACCACCGTCAGGCAGGCGCCGGAACAGGCGATCGATGCGCCGAGATCGACCGTGTCCATGTCGTAGCCGGTTTCGATCGCCAGCCGGAGGTCGCCGCGCTGCTCGGCGGTGCGGACGATGCCGATGTCGGTGACGATCCCGGTGAACATGCAGCGGCCGCTTAGTCTCGCCGCACCCGCTCGTAAACTTCGAGCCGGTCGACACCGAGCCGCTGCTCGTCGACGAAGCGCCAGCGTTCGTGCGCGTCGGCGATCGCGTCGAGACCGACATAGCCGAAGCTCGACTTGCCTTCGCCGACGATGATCGGCGCGCGATAGATCAGGATCCGATCGACCAGGTCCTCGCTTAAAAAAGCCGTCGCAGTCGCCGAGCCGCCTTCGACCAGCAGGTCGTTGACGTCATGAAGTCGATACACATCCGACGGATTTTTCAGGGTTTCCCATCCATCGACCGCCTCCCCGCGAGTCAGCAGCGCGCGCCGCGGGGAACGTTCCTCGAGGCCCGGAAGCCGCACGTCCAGTCGAGGCTCGTCGGCCTGCAGCGTGCCCCGCCCGACGAGGATCATGTCGCTGTGCGCGCGCTCCACATGGACGTGGCGGCGCGCGTCTTCGCCAGTGATCCATTTCGATTCGCCGGACGGCAGGGCGATCTTGCCGTCGATCGAAAGCGCGAACTTGAGCGTGATTCGCGGGCGGCCGAGCTCGAGCCGCGTCAGCCAGCCCGACAGCGACCGCTTCGCCGCCTCGCGGCCGACCCCCAGGGTCACCTCGATCCCCGCCCGCCGAAGCCGCCGGATGCCCTTGCCCGACGTCCGTCGGTCCGGGTCCTTGAGCGCAACCACCACGCGATCGGGCTTCGCGCGAAGCAGGAGGTCGGTGCAGGCGGGCCCGCGTTCGCTCTCGTGCGCGCACGGTTCGAGGCTCACGTAAACAGTCGAACCCGCCGCCTTCCTGCCGGCCTCGCCAAGCGCCGCGGCTTCCGCGTGCGGCCGACCGCCGCGAGCGGTCGCGGCCTTGCCGATGATCCGCCCCGAAGCGGAGACGATCACGCAGCCGACGTTCGGGTTGGGCGCGCTCTGCCCTCGCGCGTCTTCGCCGAGCGCGACCGCCCTCGCCATCCAATCGCGGTCGTCAGTCAATCCCGAG
>Ga0134128_10006768_pt1 | contig 13873 bp, 15 predicted proteins | sample KB31754_FD_96462 | JGI IMG/M metagenome (GOLD analysis project Ga0134128, IMG submission 96462) | Terrestrial soil microbial communities with excess Nitrogen fertilizer from Kellogg Biological Station, Michigan, USA - KB3-175-4 | ecosystem: Environmental > Terrestrial > Soil > Unclassified ... | reverse complement strand
TTTGTGGTGATTATGAAATCCGAAGAGTTGGTCAAGCAACAATTGGTGAAGAATTGGCGCAATCCGGGATAGACTTTGACGGCTTCATCTGCCCTGTTGGAAATGGGACAGTGGGTGTTGCGATTTCTGAAGGTTTTGCAAAATACAAAAAATTTCCTCAATTTATTGGAGTACAAGGAAAAGGCGCAGACCCACTCACAAAGGCATATATTTCTATCCTCTCCCCTATTATTCCACTAGAAAATCCTAAAACAATTGCCTCAGCAATGAATGTTGGTAATCCTTTAGATGGAGAACTTACCCTCGGATGGATTAGAAAAACCAACGGACAAATGCTTTCAGTAACAGATGAAGAAATTCTTTCTGGACAAAAATTACTAGCCCAAACAGAAGGCCTTTTTGTTGAGCCAGCTTCAGCAGCAACTATTGCAGCTTTAGTGAAACTTCCCAATCGAACCATAAATGTGGTGATTATTCTCACCGGACATGGTTTGAAAGGAGGTGTTTGATATGAGAGAGTCACAACCTGCATCAAGGGAAGTAGACCCAAATGGTTTACGGTCTGGAGAGTCTGGAGATACTGTATCCACACAAATACAGCAACCAAGAGTCCAGAGATAGATTAAAGATACATATGGAAGACTCATTAGTGAAGAGTTTGCTAACGATCCAAGATTGAGAGATTCTGCAGGAAGACTTATTCCTGCTGACTTTCTTGGATAAATAGTATTCAAGACCAGCCGGTGGATTTAGAAAATATGAAAACAATAGTAATTGATGATAAAAAAGAATATAGCATAGATGACGTTTGTCTTATTGCAGAAAATAAGGCAAAGATTGTTATTGGAAAAAATGCACAAAAAAAAATTACAGACACCTTTACTGCTGTGCAAAATGCTTTTGATAAAGAAAAAATATATGGACTCACAACAGGCGTTGGAGATTTATCTCAAGAAAATCCAACACTTCCAATAGATACTGTCCAAAAAAATATCCTGTTATCTCACTCTGTTGGTGTCGGAGAAAATCTTCCAAAAATTACTGTACGAGCAATTATTTTTTCAAGACTGCTAACGCTTTCTCAAGGAATGTCTGGGGTAAGTTTTGAGCTGATTACTTTGTTAGCAGAAATACTTAATAAAGATGTCATACCCTTAGTCCCTGCTTTAGGGTCTATTGGTGCAAGTGACTTAACTATTTTAGCAGGCTCTTTTGTCATGCTTTGCAACAAAGGAAAGGTTACATACGAAGATACTATCCTCACTCCTTTTGAAGCATTTGTAAAAGCAGGAATCTCCTATCCAAAAGAGTTACAAACTCGTGAAGGACTTGCCCTCATTAATGGTAATAATGGAGCTATTGGAGTAAGTGCACTTTTACTAAAGCAGGTAGAAGCATATCTGCAACAAAGCATTACGACAGCAGCTCTTTGTCTTGAAGGCAGAAGTGGAACGTATAGTGTCTATAATTCAGTTAATCAACAAGTTAAGAAATTTAAGGGACAAGATGTTATTGCAACGCAACTGAAAGATCTACTTAAAGAAAGTCAACAAATTAGTACCGAATATGCAAATAAGAATAGCACTTTCTTGCAAGATCCCCCCTCTTTTAAGACAATTGCACAAGTTATTGGCAATGCACTAGATATATTAGAAAATGCAAAGAGAACCATCACTACCGAACTCAATAGTGCGACAGACAATCCCCTTCTTATTACAACTGAGACAGAAGTTATTCCTGTATCTTCTGGTAACTATCTCTGCGCTCAGCTTGTAACTATGCTAGATACTCTTACTCTTGTTATCGCTCAAGTTGCCGAGTCTAGTGTTGCAAGAATAAAAATACTTCTTAACGCTGAATACAATGAAGGGTTGCCGAAATACCTTATTGAAGATGCAAGAAATAATAGTGGTTTTATGATTGTCCCGTATACTGGACAATCATTGCTCTCCGAAATAAAAGCACTACTCTACCCCAGATCTAGTTTTTCTTCAAGTGTGGCTAATGGCTGGGAGGATATATCCACAAACGCATTTAATTGTGCAAGAAATATTGAAAAAGTCTTACTTCTTGCGAAAGAGATTAGTGCACTAGAATTGTGTCTTGCTTTGCAAGCAATGGCACTTAGAAAAAAGAAAAATAAGACAATACAATTTGGTATAAAGACTTCTATGTTATTTTCTGACTATATAATAACTCTTCAGGAAAATGGAATAACTCTTCCCATAGAAAAAGATGTTGATGTGAGAGAACTAGCTCAATATTTAAGAAAGGGCCTTGTATGGAAATAGCATTTATCCTCACTGTCTTCTTTTTTACCATGAAAGGACTCTTATCCCTTACAGCAGTGATATGTATTGGAAAAAAAGTTAGAAGATATGCGAAGAAGAGAAAAATATGAATATAAAAAAGAAAAATACATTTCCCTTTGACTTGGAGATAATTTTAGGAGAAGAAAGAGGAAAATATATAGATTTTTCTATACCAATTTATCAAGTTTTTAAAGGCTGGGACAGATTACTCCCCTATTTGAGAGAGGGAAATTATTTTGTTGTTTTCGAATCACGGAGAAAACGTTTTCCCTTTCTTGATGAATTACTCAACTTTGCTGATTATTTTGCATATCGAGAAGCAAAAAAAATGCCTGGATTCATGGGGTATTATCGAGGGGAATTAGATGCACAAACACATGTATGTCGCTCATTTTGTGTGTGGGATAAAAGGGAATCTGCACGCAAAAGTGCACGAAAGCCTAATCACAGAAGAGCAATGCTGCTGACAAAAATTGCATTTGACGTATACAAAGTAAAAAGATACCTTGTTAAACGAAAAGGAAGTGAAATTTCATACGTTGAGTATATTCCGGAAAGAACAGGCTAATGAAAAAAATAACAAATTCTGTTACTATTACAATTATGAATATACAGACATTAAAAGGCTTTCGGGATTTTCTCCCAAAAGAAGCCAGAAAAAGAGAGTATGTCAAAAGCACTTTGAAAAAGGTGTTTGAGTCCTATGGCTTTGAGCCTCTGGAAACCCCTATTCTGGAATATGAAGAAATCTTGACGGGGAAATATGGCGAAGAAGGAGATAAATTGCTGTACCGGTTTGTGGATAATGGTGGGAGAAACGTTGCCATGCGATATGACCAAACAGTGCCACTTTCCCGAGTGGTAGCACAGTACCAAAATGAGCTCCCTACCCCCTTTAAAAGATATCAAATGCAAAATGTCTATCGAGCAGATAACACGCAAAAAGGACGCTATAGAGAATTTATGCAGTGCGATATTGATACCGTGGGAGTAAATACTGCATTGTCCGATGCAGAGATTGTGGCAGTCGTTTTGGCTGGATATAAAGCACTTGGATTTACCAATATAAAGGTATTAGTAAATGATAGAAATGTTTTTGAAGGAATGACTCCTCAAATAATTGGAACAATAGATAAGTTGAAAAAAATTGGAGAAGATGGGGTAATTGAAGAGCTGGTTGCGAGAGGAAGTTGCAAAAACGCCGTAGAAGCAACCAATCTACTCCAGTCAATTATTGATGCAAAAATGCCAGAGAGACTGCAGGAGATTTTTGCCCAGCTAAGAATTTTAGGAATAGAAAATGATGTTGTTTTCTCCCCTACCTTAGCACGAGGTTTGGATTACTACACCGGGCTGATATTGGAAGTTGAAAGTCCTGATTATCCTGTCGGTTCTTTAGGTGGAGGCGGACGATATGATAACTTAATTGGCATGTTTGCCGGCAAACAAATTCCAGCAGTCGGATTTGCTTTTGGATTTGATAGAACAGTTGAGGCAATGGACACGCTTAACTTATTCCCTAAAGAGTTAGAACGTGCAGCAGTACAAGTATTGATCACTATTTTTGATGGAGGTTTGGAACAAAAGTCTATAGAGGCAAGTTCGTACCTTCGCGCAAATAATATTGCTACCGAACTTTTCTTGGGAGAAATCAGAGACAAAAACCCATTGGAAAAACAACTGAAGTATGCAGACCAAAAAGGTATTCCCTATGCCGTCATTATCGGCCCAGAAGAATCAGAAAAAAACCTTGTCACACTCAAGAATTTAGCAACCCGAGAGCAACAACAACTTGACCTTGACGAACTCCTGAAAAAACTCCAATAATAGATATTGTGGCATTAGTATCCAAAGCAAAAAGTGCAATCATTATCTTAATCCTTGTGAATATTGTCTGGGGTGCAGGGAACCCTATTATGAAATGGGCACTTCAGGACCTGCATTTGTATACATTTTTATTCCTTCGTTCTCTCATAACAGCTATTATTCTTGCCGTATTATTCCCTAAAAATATAAAAATAACGGCAAAACAGTTTTTTCAGCTTTTTATGCTTTCAATTTTTGGTATCACCCTTAACTATTACTTTAGCTATGTAGGACTTCTTCATACAGCTAGCATTAACTCACCAATTATTGGGAGTTCTGGCCCTATTTTTATTGTTTTGGGGTCTCTCCTTCTTTTCAGAGAAAAACCAAAACAGAAAGTCCTTTTAGGCAATCTTATTGGATTTTTTGGCGTTATGGTTATTGTCCTGGCCCCTCTCTTTGAAAGAGTAACATTTGACGCATCATTGAGTGGAAATGTCTATTTACTCTTAGCAACAATTGCATCTGTTGTATACACGCTTTTGCTGAAAAATATTGCCCCTAAAATGAAAGCCACAACCATCACTATGTGGTATTTTTTCATTGGATCTGTTACTTTTGCTTTCCCTTTTACCGAAGAAGTTATCAAATATGGATTTCTTCCCCACTTTAACTGGCAAGGAGGATTTGGGCTCATCTATAGTATTCTTTTTATGTCAATCTTTGCATATATCGGATATGCTTGGTCAATGAAACATATCTTAGCCTCAGAAATTGTCTTATTTTTATATCTTGATCCTGTGGCTGCTCTTTTTGTTGCAGCTCCCCTTCTCCATGAATACCCGACTTCAACATTCATTTTTGGCTCATTTTTGATCTTTTTTGGTATTTATATTGCCGAAAGACGTCTCCACTGGCACCCCATCCACCTCTTCTTCAAAAAACACTAGCATTCCTCCCTATTTTTTGATATACTAGGTACATCTATGAAGGCAAATATCCACCCACAATTTTTTATGGCAACCGTAACGTGTGCGTCTTGCGGCACAAAATTTACTCTTGGATCAACACAGCAAAACATCCACGTTGAGCTTTGCAGTCATTGCCACCCATTCTATACCGGTCAAGATAGATTCGTTGATTCTGCAAACCAAATTGAGAAATTCCGAGAAAGAGCAAAGATTTCCGAACAAATTAAAAAACAACTTTCTCAGAAAAAAGAAGATAAAAAAGCACGAGACAATGCCCCAAAGACTCTTGCCGAAATGCTCGCAGCTATTAAATAGCAGCCCTCACCTTTTTCTCTATTGCCTATGATTGCAGTTTCCTATTGTTTAACCGTTTACAAACAAGTATAAAGTATTTAGTATTATCTATTACGCAACAAAGCGCTTAATTGATACATAATACATACTACTTAATACATAATACTTATATGGATGACTATCGATATACACAAATTGCCGAGCTAGACCGCAAAATTGCAGAGACAAGACAGCTTCTTGCTGATTCTGACATGGCACAAATGGCTGAGGAAGAGATCAAAAGACTGGAAGAGGAGAAGTTAGCTATTGAAGAGACAATGAAGCCAGAGCCTGTAGAAGATACTCTCAACGAACGAAATGCAATTCTTGAGACCAATGGTGCTGCAGGTGGAGAAGAGGCCAAATTATGGGCAGAAGAGCTTCTTCGCATGTATACCAGATATTGCCAGCTCAAAGGATTTAAATTTGAACAGTTGGATGATACAACTATAAAAATTTCAGGTCATAACGCTTTTGGACTTTTTAAATATGAAGCAGGAGTTCATAGGGTTCAGAGGATTCCAGAAACCGAAAAAAGAGGCAGAGTTCATACCTCAACAGCAACAGTCTATGTTTTGCCGGAATTGGAAGATATTGATTTGCATATCAATCCAGAAGATATTGCATTCGAAGCTTTCCGAGCAGGCGGACATGGCGGCCAAAACGTGAATAAAGTCTCCACCGCTGTCAGGCTCAAACATATTCCTTCTGGTATTGTTGTTGTCTGTCGGACAGAGCGTTTCCAGGGTCAAAATAAAGAAATTGCTATGGAAATGCTCAGGGCAAAATTGTGGGAAATAGAAATTGAAAAAAGGAATGAAGAAATAGGTTCACTCCGCTCTACTCAGGTTGGGCGAGGTATGAGAAATGAAAAAATCAAAACATATAATTTTCCTCAAGATAGAGTGACTGATCACAGACTTGGTGAATCATTCCATAATTTGCCCAAACTCATGGAGGGTGAAATTGATACTATGTTGCAGGCTGAACAAAAGCTGGAAACTCAAGAGGCACTGGAATCAGCGGATGAGGAATAAGGCAAGGGCCAAGGTTAGCGGGATCTTTTGTATTGTCATCCTGATAAGTGCGCCAAAGATGAGATTCTGAAGTCGCTTCACTCCCTAGAATGACGATTGAGATAATTATCCTATGCAGCCTTTGGAGATAATTCTAATTTCGTAATTCTTTTTTCGGGATCTTTCACATCACGACTCAGAAAAACCTGGTTTTCTCTTATCTGTTCTAATTCTGATACATCTTTATCCATCCTTCCAAGAATTTGATCTCTATATTCTCTAAACGCTTCAATCATCTCATCTTTTAATTTATCTAAACGTTCAGCAAGAAAATCTTTTGTAACTATTTCATTTCCATTCATTTGTCTTTTCATAACCCAAGTATACACCTCTCCCCTCTTTTTCTGTCAATATCAACTCGTCTTAAAGATAAACCCCTTCTCTCCCCTTACTACTTTTCCCGCAACTGGATTTGCAAAATGGGAACCAAGGAGAAGAGTTTCTGTGTCGGCAAGTTCTTCAAGAACCTTTTTTCTTGTCTCTGTGGCAACTTCTGGTAAAACGTTGGCTGTCATTTCCCATTCTGGGTATACGAATTGACTGGGATGATGAATAAAATCACCAGAAATAAGTGCTTTCTGTCCATTCGATTCAATAATAATACTTACATGACCTGGTGTATGACCTGGAGTTGGAAGAAGACTAATATGTTCATCTATTTTATAATCTGCGTTTACTATTTTCCCTAGACCACTGTCCAGGATTGGGAGTACCGAGTCAACAAATGCCTCTTTATCTGCAGCCATTTCTTTCTCTGGTTGTGATTTCCAATATTCGTAGTCCTTATCAACAAAAAGATAACTCGCATTAGGAAAAGTTGGGACAAGCGAACCATTTTCATATCGAGTATTCCACCCTACGTGATCTGTGTGCAAATGAGTTGAGATAACTAGACTAACTTCTTCTGGCTTTACTCCTGTTGCAAGAAAATTTTCCATATATGATGTGTGAAGATTGGACCATTCAGGAAAGTCAGAACGGATTTTCCCATTTCCGTTGCAAGTATCAACAAGAATATATGTACCATTTGATTTAAGAAGGAAACTTTGGACCAATGCTTTCATCTTCCCTTTTTCATCAATAAAATGAGGGTATAACCAATCAATAGATCTCAATATCTCTGGAGTAGCTTCTTGCAAACAGCTTTGCATAACTTCTCCAGCATTATCTAATGGCTCAACTATTTGAAAAATTTCTACATTTCCTATTTTCCAGCGTAACTGATTCATACGTAAGCTATTTTTCTGTTGCAACAACCTTAATTTGGCAGAGTTCATGAAGACCATATTTCCCATGTTCTCGACCCAATCCTGAAATTTTATAACCTCCAAACGGACTAGATGGATGCAAATAAAGCTGGTTATTGGTACTTACCATACCTGCATCAATTTGTGAAGCAACTCTCTCAATTTTCTTTGGATCTTTACTAAAAAGATAAGATCCAAGTCCATACAGTGTATCATTGGCAAGTCCAATTGCTTCTTCTTCTGTCTCAAAAGAAACTATTGGCAAAACCGGCCCAAAAACTTCTTCATTCCAAACTTCCATATCTTTTGTTATATTGGTGAGAATGGTTGGGAGATAATATGCTCCTTCTAAATTGCCTGGCCTTGCTCCTCCCATTTCAACTTTTGCTCCTTTTCCCAAAGCATCATCAACCTGCATTTCCAGATTCTCTAGTTGCTTTCTTGAGACAAGAGGACCAATATCTGTTGTCCTGTCCTCCGGATCACCAATTATTTTACTTGATAAGTCCTTTTTTAATGCCTCAACAACTTCTTTAAATCTGCTTTTATGAACAATAAGCCTTTTAAGTCCATCACAAATTTGCCCACTATTCGCAAAACGATTAAAATAGACTGATTCTACGACTTGATTGATATCAGCATCTTCAAACACAATCCCAGGGGCAGATCCACCGAGCTCGAGTACTGCTCTGATAAACTTCTCCCCTACCACTTTATATAGATGATGTCCTACTTCAGTACTGCCGGTAAAACTAATGAGATTAATATCTTCATGAACAAGTATCTCCCCTACTTCTTGCCCACCATATACCTCAGCAAATACACCTTCTGGCAATTCACATTCATGGATAAGTTTTTCTAACAGCTCCCCTACTAAAACACACGCACTGGAATGTTTCATCACAACGGTATTACCAACAATCAGATTTGGTATAACTTGCCAGATGAAAATAAGAAAAGGAAAATTCCATGGGCATATTACTGCTGCTACCCCCGTTGGTTCATAATAGACTGTGTTCAGAGAAGTCTCATCTTCATAGGAAACTTCAGGTGAAAGAGACTTTTGCGCATTTTCCAAATACCACTTAAAAAAATCAAAACCTGCATCTATATCAAACATCCCCCGTAGGGATACTGGCATACCTATTTCTTTAGTAACAAGCCTTGCAATTTCTTCTTTTTGCTCTTCAAATTTTTTATAGATTTTCCAAAGATATTCAAGGCGTTTTTCAAGACCCATATCTTTCCAAGGCTTTCTTGCCTGTTGTGCATTTTCAACTTTTTGGTGAACATCTTCAGGAGTGGAAGCCTCTACTTCACCGATTACCTCATAATTTTTGGCAGGATTGGTAGAGATAATCATTGACATATCTGGATTATATCAGATAGTCATTTCTAACTCTATCTCGTCTCTTGGGCGGAGGAATGATTACTATAAATGAAAGTGAGATTCTGAAACAAGTTCAGAATGACAAGAGGACGTGTGTTTGGTAAAGAGAACGGTTACTTAGATGGAATTCAGGCGGTTGAATGCCCAGAGGATAATAATACCGAGTGCAATAGAAATAAATGAGTAAGAAACAATAGGTATTTGGTCAAAAAGATTCCATAATCCTCTCCACAGTAAGACCACACCTACTCCTACGATTAAGGGAAACAGCAAGCGGTGGTGTTTTGCATGAATGATCAAATTCTTCTGAAGTAGACTTACCTCTTCTACTTTTTCCACTTCCTGCTCTACTTCCTCTCCTTCTTTTTCCTCTACCACAACTTGCTCCAGGATGATTTTCTCGTTTTTGGCCAATTTTTCCTGCTGTGCAATAACCGTATCTACTTTCTCAAGTAATTCCTCTACCTTTTCCTGAACATTCTGACTAGGGGTTTGTGCCATATGCTTATTAATAGTAAAGGAAGTAGCTTTGCTTTTCAAGAGGGAGAGAATTTAGCTTTTACCAAAAGGCACCCTTCGTGATCGCCCATACAAAGTTGGGTCAAACAAATCTTTTAGAGGACCGAGGCTGTCAATGTAACTCTGGAATTGGCCACGGGTAACTCTTTTGCCTGTAAATCTGGCTCCTTCTTCGGCTAATTCCCATAATGACTTACTTCCCCACATCATACCCATTATACCAATAGCAGAAAAATTTTTAGGATCAATTCTTCCGACACCAAAATCTATCTCATTATCATCTGCCGGAACTGTCTCTCCTCTAGCAAATCTTTCTGCAGCAGGCCCTTGGTATAACGAAGTTACCATCCATGTTTCTCCACGTCGGGTTTTATAAGTGTCTCCAATGCTGACTTTACGGGGTTTACTATTTTTTTCTACCATAACAAAGGCATATTATATCTTATAGGCTGATGTTAAGCAAGATGAGTCTATCTGTAGTCTTTGTAGTTTTGGTTAATTGGCCTGTGAAGAAGTGCTTCAGAAAGAAAATTACTAATATATTTTGCCCCAATTTTCACAAAGCCTTCTGCTTCCATCCTCCTACCAGAACTTGTAACTAAAGATTTTCGAAGGAACTTTACTTTCCCTACTTTATTTAGCCTCCGTGCAATATCGGTATCTTCTCCATAAAACTCTATTGTCTGATCAAATCCCCCAATTTTGAGAAGAACAGACCTTCGTGCCACAAAATTTGCTCCCAAAACCATATATTTCATCAGAAGCATATACGTTGGATAGGCAAGTAAATTCCAATACGACCAGACAAGCATTCTTTTCCATTTTGAAACATCATAAACACTATACGGTGCAGACAGGCAGACTAGTCGTTTGTTTTTTTCAAATTCTTTTTTAACGTGGTGAAACCATCTATCCTTAATTTGGGTATCTGCATCAATATAGGCAACCAAATCCCCAGTTGCGGCCATAAGTCCAGCTTGACGTGCGCGGGTGAGGCCTTTTCTGTCTTCTCTAACAACTTTTACTCCTTTAAAACTTTTTGCAACTTTTGCGGTATTATCTGTTGAGGCATTATCTACAACAATAATTTCGTAGATATCCGATCCTGCCTTGTTGATAAGGCTTTCAAGAGTAGGTCCAATATAATCCTCTTCGTTATATGCAGGAATGACAACACTTATTTTCATATTGAGAGCCAAAGACCCGTTATTAATTATATCACAGAAGAGTTTTTGTCAACACAGCTTGACTATTTTTCCCAATCTGTCAGATGAAGTTCTTTCATCATCTTTTGTGCTTGTTTCTCACCAAATTCATGGATAAAAGCAATTTTTGTTTCCCGAATTTCATAGGGCATAATCAGCCAACCATCTAATGTTTCTACAAAATAATCAGGAACATATTTGGTCTGTGGCTTTATATACAAAGCCGTAGTAACAACTGAGGAGAGAGGAAGGGTATTTAGATATTCAAGCGCTTTGATAAAAGTTTTTCCGCTGTCTGCCAACTCATCAACCAGTAACACTCGTTCTCCTTTAAATTCTCTGGGCGAAACTTGACTCACAATAGGCTCTTTCCCCTGCTTCAGATCTGAGTATGATTCTATGGTAATGTGTGAAATCGGCAAATCCAATAAATCCGATAAAAGTCGAGCAACAACCATTCCTCCTCGAGAAATAGAGATAATTTCATCAATTTTTTCGCTCTTTAGTTGACGAGCAAGAGTTATTGCATCTTTCTCTACCTTTTTCCAGTTAATCGGTATAAATTGCATATCAAAACTCGCCCACCAAACTAATTTCCGGTATCATTTCTAAATTTAATTGTTCTTTCACTTTTGCTTGAACAAGCTCAATAAGGTTTTTGACATCCTTTGCTGTTGCTGTCCCATTATTCACGATAAAATTTGCATGTTTTTCAGAAATTTGTGCTCCTCCAATCGTGTGTCCCTTGAGCTCTACTTCCTGAATCAGTCTTCCTGCCCCACGCCCTTCAATTTTCTTAAAGACAGATCCTGCAGATTTCCACACAGCTCCCTCCGGATGCTTTTCTGCTCTCCAGGAAAGATTGCTCTCAATAACTACGTTGATCTCCTCCACATCTTTTGAAGAGAGCGCAAAGGTCGCAGAAAGTACCACGTCTTTTCTCTGGTGAAGCATGCTGTAATCGTATCCAAAATGGAAATACTCTTTGCCAACCTCTTTCCTCTCCCCTTCTTCGCTTAAAATTTCAGCACGAAGAAGGACTTCCTCAATATAAACGGTTTTTGTTCTATCTGGACTCAAAAAATGAAGATTTTGCCACAGTGCTCCACCTACTGTTGAGGGAATTCCTGCAAAATGCTCAAGTCCGGAAAGTCCTAAAGCGGCTGTTTGGTCTATTACATCGCCCATCACTGTTCCTGATTCAGCCGTGACATGATTTCCGGTAATAGAAATAGCATTTGCTTCATTTTTGATAACCAGGCCCCGAAAACCCTTATCCCCAACAAGAATATTTGCTCCTGATCCTAAGATAAAAAAGGGGGTATTTTTAGCACGTGCCCACAACACAGCCTCGATCAGCTCATCCGTTGTATCTACTTTGACAAAATAATCTGCTGGTCCCCCAATATGAAAGGTGGTAAAGGGAGATAAGAGAATGTTTTTTTGAATTTCCATGTTACTATTATCTCACAACGAGAGACAAAAAAGAAAATTTTTATGCTTGATTTGCCGTAGATGGAGGAGTTGTATTTGAAGCATCAAAGCTACTATCTTCAGAAGAGGCAATTATTTGACCAACACCTAAAAGTTTTAATGCCATTTTTTTTACCAGAGTACTCATCTGTTCTTTTAGAATTAACTTTGTTTCCAACGTATTTACTTTTTCAATTGCAATTTTCTTTTCATCTTCTGGCATATTTGGATTAGAAGTAATTCTTTGTCTCCACGCTTCCATTTGTGCTTGTATTTGAATTTGCCTCAATTCGGTCTCATCCACCCGTTGTCCATTTGCGTCCATCCCCATCGCCTTAGCATTATCCCTCATCATTTGTGCATCGGTATCATAGTGGGCATCCAAAAATGTCTGGAGGGTAAAAGGTGATATTGCCAAATCATCAGGATGATTCTTTATCATCTCTGCAAATACCGCAGGATCAACACGATCTAGAGTAGCTGGATCCAAATTATCTATCTGGCCTAAAAGATCTTTTGCTTGAGCCTTTCTATCCTCCGGAACATCTTGCAAAACTCCCGTTATTGCATCAGTTACATCCTCATTCCCATTTTCCTCATTAACAGGCTCGCTGTCTGTAACATTCTGGGAAGTTACAGTAGGTGATGCTTCTTGCGTTGGGGCTCCTGGAGTTTCTCCTGGCGTTTGATCTAAATCAGGATTATCATCTGGGCCGAGAGGTTCTACCTGACCTGGCAAAGGTGCCGCATCTGGCAGACCGGCAGGTGTATCCATTCCTCCCTCAGGCCCACTTGCTTTCATTGCCGCATCTGGCAGACCGGCAAGTTTCTCCATTGCTTTATGAGGATCACCTTTCCTAACAATCTCTGGAAAATTTGGAACAAAAGTCCCTGGTGCCATTCCCTGTAAGTTAGCTAGAGGAGCCGCGCCTAATACTTCTGATGCAGTTTCAACAACAGGAGCTGTAACTGTCTGAGCAGCTTCACTCATTGTTGCACCAGCTTGATTAGCCACTGTTCCAAGTGCTTCTCCAACAGCATCAGCAATAGTCATAGGACAAGTATACCATGAAAAAAACTGTTACTGGTTGGGGGATGTACCGAAAGTTATCTTCACATCTCGGGTTTGATTGTTGCTCCAAACGGTAAAAGTGGCACTATCTCCTGCTAATTTCCCATTCAGAAGCACTGCCAGCTCATTTGTCCCTGTCCCTATTGTTTTGCCGTCCATCTTGACCAGAATATCACCCTGCGTAATTCCTGCCTTGTCTGCAGGCGAACCGCTTACCACAGCCTCAACATACGCTCCCTGTGGCACATTATTGAGCAGTGCCACATCTTGGCTAATTGTCTTATATTCCACACCCAAATATGCTCTTTTCACAAATCCTCCTGTCTGACTAAAAGTCTTCAGCGAACTCTCAACAACACTAATAGGAAGTGCAAACCCAATATTTTGTCCTCCCTGCGCAACCGCCGTATTAATCCCTATCACCTGACTGGCAGAATTTACCAGTGGCCCCCCACTATTGCCAGGATTT
>Ga0134128_10006766_pt1 | contig 13875 bp, 11 predicted proteins | sample KB31754_FD_96462 | JGI IMG/M metagenome (GOLD analysis project Ga0134128, IMG submission 96462) | Terrestrial soil microbial communities with excess Nitrogen fertilizer from Kellogg Biological Station, Michigan, USA - KB3-175-4 | ecosystem: Environmental > Terrestrial > Soil > Unclassified ... | reverse complement strand
GAATCGTAATTGTCGAGGACGAAAACCATAAAACAGACTTTGGCATTTAGCCTTTAGCACTTAGCCCTTAAAAGGGGTGCAGGCGGCCCTTCGAGATTTCCACCCTCCGTGGGCGAGGCAAATCTATGCCGCAGCTTTGTTTTGCGAGTCTCAGAGTGCTGGGTTGGATAACGGGTACTGAGCACTGGATACTCGGAATTAGCTAACCGGTTTCCGACCGAGCAGGAAACCGTCAACGGCTAAATGCTAAGTGCTAATTGCTAAGCGCTTGTTTACTGCGCCATCCCACCCGCCGCCGGGGGACCAGGCGTGGCTTCTGCCCCGGTATTGACCAGGTCCTTTAACTCTTTGCTAGGCTTGAAGAAAGGTATTTTTTTGGCGGGCACTTCCACGCGGTCGCCGGTCTTGGGGTTGCGTCCCACCCGGGGCTTGCGCTGGCGGGTGCGGAAGCTGCCAAAACCGCGAATTTCGATCTTGTCGCCCACGCGCAGCGAGCGCACGATGCTGTCAAAAATGGTCTCGACGATTACCTCGCTGTCCTTGCGCGTAAGCTCCGCCAGACGCGAAACTTCGTCGATCAAATCGGCTTTGGTCATGTGTTTTTCCGCTCCCTTGCCACGCGGGTGCTCTACCGCTTTAACCCTAAAAACCGGCTGATGGCTCGATTAGCCTAAACCCAAATTTTCCCGCGCGCCAGTTTTCAAGATTCTGCCTTGTAGGGTGGGCCGCCTGTCAACTCAATAATTTACAGCCAATCGGGAATTTATAGCCAATCAGGGCAGTTGCACATCGAGAGCGTATATCTCCTGGGTGCTCTGGTCACGCATGAGCAGGGGAGCGTCATCCGGCCCCAATCCCAGCCAGGAAGCCCACGGGTCGGAGCCACGGGGCACATCCTTCACGCTTTGCATCACTTGCAGCGGGCCGCCATGCACGCTGACTCGAACAATGTCGTCTCCCCGGCTGTAATCTTCCAGGTAAACATAGCGGCTATCGTGCGACCAGTTGTTGTAGGCGAAGGTGGCCTGCGCCAGGGCTGACCACTTGCGGGTGGCGAACTCGTAGAGCATCAACTTCTTGGAATCGGCGGTCAAGGCGGCCACGTAGCGTCCGTCGGGAGAAACCCGGGGGCTGAACAGGCCTTCGGAGCCGGGCAGGGCAGAGATTTTGCCTGTCCGCAAGTCCAGCAACTCAATGCCTGATTCGGAAGCGTTGGCGTATTGCAGCCAGGGCATGTGGCCGAAGACCAGTGACTTGCCGTCGGGCATCCAGGTGAGGTCGCTCTCGTTTACCCCTTCTTTGGTCAAAGCCTGGGGCGTGCCTCCCTGGGAGGAGATGAGGTACAGCTTCCAGGGTTGGCCCGGCTGTGAAGCCATAAAGGCGATCTGCGCGCCATCCGGCGACCAGTGAGGCAGATGGGCCTGGAGGGGAGGGTAGGTGAGTTGGGTGCGCTCGCTCCCGTCCAGTTTGCTGCGCCACAGGGTGTGGTCGGGATAATTGACAAAGATAAGCCACTTACCGTCGCCGGAGAAGTCCAGTTCCCCGGCAGAAATGCCGTTCAGATATGGCAGGAAGTGACGGACGCTTTGGTCGTAGCGCTGTAACTCGAAGCGCAGTTGTTGCCCCACTACGAACAGTTTTTTGCCGCCGTTTCCCGGAACGGGAAAAAGAAATGCCAGCGGCCCGGCAGTGAGCTGCTGTGGAGCCTGGTTCATCCGGCCCAGAAGCGAGCCTGAATCCGCCAGGGCCCAGATGTTGTGGCTGTTCCCGCGCGAGCTTTCAAACAAGTAATACTTGCCGTCGCGCGTCCAGTTTCCGCAGCATTCCTGGGAAGGCTGATTCCACTCCTCGGGCAGCACGCGGCGCAGTCCTTTGCCGGCTGGCGTCACCTGCCAGAGTTCGGAGGTGTTGTTCTCCGGGTCCTGCAGGGTGAAACGGATCCAGGCGCCATCGGGTGAGAAACGCAGGTTCATGGCGGCGCCGGGCAGAGTCAGCAGCTTATGGGACTGGCTGCCATCCGGGTGCACCTGGTAAAGATCAGAACCATTGCCGTAGATGATGTACTGGCCGTCAGGCGTCCAGGCGGCGGAGTGGGCCCGCACGTTGCCGACAGCGCGCGGCGACCCCGCAGGAATTGGCAACTGGTACAGCGGCGTCTCGGTTTGTGTGCCGCCCGCCTCGCTGGTGATAAGCAACGCCGAGTGGTCGGGCGAGATATCAAAAATATCAGCGCTGGCAAAGGGCGTCGTCAGGGGCGCGGTTTCCCCACCCGCCGTGGAAATCTGCTGCAGCAGGAACTGGCCGCCCTTCTCTTCGGAAAAGTAAATGCGCGCGCCATCGGTAACCAGGGAAGACTTGGGCAAGGCGTCGCTGGTCAACTGCTCCGATGCCACCACTCTGGCCGGAGTGGATGGCGTTCGCAGCCAGAGAAAGAAGGCAAGAATGGCGGCTGCCACGGCGATTCCGGCAAGAATGGAAGACCGCCCTGTAAGGCGGCGGTTACCTGAGGGCTTCACCGAGCGGGACCAGGCTCGCAACGGCCCCGTTTCCAGGTCCCGCTTGAGCCGTCGCAAGTCGCTGCGCACTTCCGCCGCTGACTGGTAGCGCAGCTCGCGATCTTTCTCCAGGGCCTTGTTGATGATCCGCTCCAGGTCGGGCGGCACTTCCGGGTTGAGTTGTCCCGCAGCTTGCGGAGTGCGGTGCAGGATGGCGTCGAATGTCGCTATCGGATTCTTGTGGCTGAAGGGCAGAGTGCCTGTGCCCATCAGGTACAACACCACACCCAGGGAGAACACATCACTGCGAGCGTCCAGTTCCTTTCCCAGCGCCTGTTCGGGCGACATGTAGCTAACCGTTCCCAAGGTCAAACCCCGGCTAGTGGCTTCCGCCTGCGAGACCGGCAGAGCCACGGTGGGTGCGTTGACGGTTTGCGCCAGCTGGCGTTCCAGCGTCGGTTTGGCTAGCCCGAAGTCGAGCAACTTAACCTGCCCACGCGCGACTAGAAAGATGTTCCCCGGTTTGACGTCGCGGTGGAGAATGCACTTGATGTGCGCGGCATCGAGCGCCTCCGCGATCTGGACGCCCCAATCTAATACCTGCTCCAGGGGCAGAGGCTGGCCGTGCATAATCTCGCCCAAGGTCTTGCCTTCCAGCAATTCCATGGCGATAAAGGTCTGGCCGGCAGCCTCTCCGATCTCGTAAATGGTACAGATGTTGGGGTGGTTGAGGGCGGAAGCGGCACGCGCTTCCCAGCGGAAGCGGTCCAGTGCCTGCGGGTCATCGGAAAGCTCATCGGGGAGGAACTTCAGCGCTACATGCCGGCCAAGGGTGAGATCTTCGGCTTCGTACACCACACCCATACCCCCGCCGCCCAGCTTGCGCAGCAGGCGGTAATGGGAAATCGTCTGACCGACCGTAACGGTTGGGGAGGACATTGCACTGGGAACACGCTGGGGGGACAGCGTTTTTCCGGTACTCGTATGGAACGATTGAGTTTACTGCCAGACGTAATAAAAGCCAACCTGCGTTTGCAGCAGCTTGACCCGATCCGGCAAAAAATTGGATAAGTCGCCGAACAGCAGGTCGAGAAGGGTTCGGCGCTCGGTCGCCGGCCTGACCAATTCGGGTTCGCCCTTAATGCCCACCGACCGCGCCGTATCCTTGACGGCGGCGCGGAAGTCCCCAATCTGGTCAATCAGGTGCATCGGCAGCGCCTGGTCGCCGGTCCACACCCGGCCATCAGCGATGCCCTGCACGTCCTGCACTTTCAGGTGGCGGCCATCGGCTACCGCCTGGATGAATTGGCTATGCATGTTGTCTAACAAACCCTGGAAATAGGCCTTCTCTTCCGGGGTCATGGGACGGGTAGGCGAACCAGCATCTTTCAGTTTGCCCGCTTTCATAGTGATGTCCTGGAGTTTCGCCCAGTCCATCAGCTTGCCGTAGTTGACCCACTCGGCGATGACCCCGATGCTGCCTACAATGCTGCCCTTGTCGGCAAAAATCTTGCTGCAGGCTGAAGCCACGAAATAGCCGCCGCTGGCGCCCACCGTTTCCACCGAGGCGATCACTTTTTTGTGTTTTTCCTGCTCGATGCGCCGCACTTCCTGGTAGATCTCTTCGGTGGCGGCCACACCGCCGCCGGGCGTGTTGATGTGCAGAATGATGGCCTTGATGGAATTGTCATCGCCGAAGCGCTTGAGTTGGCGAACCACTACTTCCGGGGTGACAATCAGGCCTTCCAGATCCACCACGCCGATCCTGTTATCTCCGCCGAAGACGGAGGCCGATTCGCTGGATGGCCGCAGGGTGATGTAAAGCAGGGCGAAGACGGCCAGCAGAAAGAGAAAGAAAGCGCCACCGCCAATCAGAACCCAGAGCAGGACGCGTGCCCTGCGTTGAGGCTGCCCTTCATCTGCCATAGGAAGGCGTAGTTTAACACCAGTGGGCAGTGCTTAGTGGCCAGTGGGCAGCATTCAGCACTCAATGAGACCTGATAGCTGAGGGCAGAGAACCGAGAACCGGTCACCCCACAATTACCCGCAGCGCCTTGCGCGCCACGCTCACCTCCACCGGGGTTTGGCCAACTGCTTCGCCATCGGCGTGCACGTCCAGCGGGCGCTCACTCTCAATGCGCAGGCGCTCAGCGCGAAAATATTCCACCTCGCGCAGCCCGGCATGGGCCCCCCGGTACACCTTGGGAAACAGGCGCAACCGGCGCAGCTTGCCGACCCGGCGCACAAAGCAGACCTCGAACTCGCCGTCGTCAAGTTGGGCTTGAGGGGCAATGCGCATGCCGTGCCCATACCAGGGCGTATTGGCGGCGGCCACCAGGATGCCGGGTTCGGAGATAGTTTGTTGAAACGCGCCCTCTCGTCCGCTGGCTGATACGCGGATCGGTTGGGCGCGGAAACGCAGGAGAGCTGGAATGGCGGCCAGAAAGTAACCGCCATGGCCGCGCAGCCACCCGGGCATGGAACTGGCTTGCCGCGCCGCCAGAGCGTCCACGCCTGCGCCCGCAGCACAGCAGAAGTAAGTTGGGTTGTTTGTGTCCTCGCCCGCGAAGCGCAGCACTCCAACGTCTATTTGGCGGACATTGTTGCTGCTGCGTACAAATTGTGCCCAGGCGCGCAGTGCCTGTGCTCTGGTTCGCAGTCCCAGCGCCCGCGCGAAGTCATTGGCGCTGCCTGCGGGCACGACCAGCAGCGGAATCTGCCGTTGCACCAGCGCTGCGAGGTGCCACTGCACCGTGCCATCTCCGCCCAGGAGCAGTGCGGCGTCGGTGTTCTGAGTCAGTTGCGCCAGATTTTCGGCAGGAGTGATTTCCGCGCCCGCCGCGCGGAAGGGGGCAAGGTCCTGCTCTCGTGCATTGGGGCCGAGAATGGCCAGCGCGCGCATGTGCCGCGCAGCTTAAACCAACAAAACCTTTTTCACCACAGAGGACACAAAGGACACAGAGGAATTGCTGGAGTAAGGCGGATTCGAAGCAGTTGATTAGCCAGTTACCACTTTACTTACTGCTTCTAACGATTCGAATGACCGCCTCTAACGGAACAGCCGGCGTGTGGACACAAATCCTGACCTGGGCAGGATGGCTGAAGACATGTACGTTATGGCTCAGGAGGAGACGACAACTTTTTTGACTTTACGACCCAAACGGATCGTGATGGGGGAATCCAGCTCTTTGAGAAATAACACTGGATCCGTTACGATCTGGTCGTTTACGCGAACAGCCCGCTCTTTTATTTTTCGTAAACCTTCACTCGCGGAATTTACGAATCCGGCAACTGCTAAGAGCTTGTCCAACTTCACCGGCCACCCAAGTTCCGACCTGACGGGCTCGTCAGGCGAGGATGTCTGCTTGGCGACGGAGGAGTATTTGAGCCCAACCTGCTCAATTTCTTCCGGCGCTTCGTGCATCTGGAACTGTTTTGCCCAGTCATCGGACGCTTTGCTGGCGACGTCCTCGCCGTGGGCATCAGCCACGATGCGGCGCGCGAGTTCTTTTTTGTGCTGCATGGGATTGGCGCGGCCAGCCGCGGCCTCTGCGGTCATCTTGCCGATCTCCGCCGTGGAAACATCGGTCAGCAGCTCGTAGTAGCGCCACATCATGGAGTCGGAGATGGACATGACTTTGCCGTACATCTCGAGCGGCGGCTCGGTGAGCCCGATGGCGTTGCCCAGCGACTTCGACATCTTCTGCACGCCATCCAGGCCTTCCAGGATGGGAGTGGTCAGCACCACCTGCGAGGTCTGCCCGTAAGCACGCTGAATCTCGCGTCCCACCAGCAAATTGAACTTCTGGTCGGTGCCGCCCAGCTCGACGTCGGCCTCCAGCGCCACCGAGTCGTAGCCCTGGACCAGGGGATAGAGCAGTTCGTGCATGGCGATGGGTTTTTCTTCCTGGAAGCGCTTATGAAAGTCCTCGCGTTCCAGCATCTGCGAAACAGTGAACCTGGAGGTCAGACGGACAAAATCATCGGCGGTGAACTTGCCAAACCACTCCCGGTTGTAGCGGATTTCAGTCTTATCGCGGTCGAGAATCTTGTACACCTGGTCGAGATAAGTTCTGGCATTGTCGGTAATCTGCTCGCGCGTGAGAGGCGGGCGCGTGACCATGCGCCCGGTGGGATCGCCGATCATGCCGGTGAAGTCGCCGATCAGAAAGATGACCGTGTGTCCCAGGATCTGGAAGTGCCGCAGTTTGTGGATGAGCACGGTGTGGCCCAGGTGAAGGTCGGGCGCGGTGGGATCGAAGCCGGCCTTCACCCGCAGCGGCCTGCCGCTGGCGAGCGACTTCTCCAGGCGCTCGCGCAGCTCGCCTTCGCGGATAATTTCCACCGCGCCTTTCTTGATCAGCGCGAGCTGGTCGTCAATGGGAGGGAAAGATGGCATTGGCTTTTAGCTTTTGGCTGTCAGCTCTTAGCTGTCAGCTCTCAGCCACTTCCCAGAATAACAAACCGGGCTTGTTGGCCCCTGACTGCCCGCTTGCGTAGCCAAACAGCCGCTGGCCAAAAGCCAAAAGCCAAAAGCGTAGCTATTTCCCCAGCACCGGGAAATGGCTGGCCGCGCCCATAAAGAACAGCAGTGGCAGCGTGAGCCAGGCGCTGATCTGCGACACCAGAAACGATTGCCGGGCCATGCGCTGCGCCTTCTCCGGAATGGGCGTGCCCTGTTCAGCGAAGGCACGAGTCCATAGAATGATTCGTTTTTGAATGCGCCACACGATTCCCCACACATTCAGCAGCAGCATCCAGCCGATGCCGCCGCCAATGCCGATGGAGAGCAGCCGGTTGCTCTCCCAGCCGTGATTGTTGAAGTGAACGTAGAGACAGCTGGCGGCGGCGACATCAATGGCTATCAAAATGGCCAGCACCGGTCCCTTGTTGAGGGGCCCCTTCAGCGGCATGACCAGGCCGTTTTCGATGGCAAAGGCTACGGTCCAGATAAGAAAAAAGCTCCAGATAGCGACGCCCGGGGAGGCCTGCGCATTGCGGGCATCGGCGGTCACGATCATCATCCAGTAAGCGATGCCGGCCAGCACGGTGAGCAGCGCGCTCCAGCGGAACCACCACATGGCGCGGCTGAGCAGCGCGGGCGCCACCCGGGCCCGTGTGCCCGCATCCATCCGCTTCATCACCGGATTGCTCACCAGGTTGAAAAAGTAAAGCAGTCCGATCCAGGTGATGCCGGCGAGAAAATGGATCCAGCGCAGAATGATTTGGGTAGTGGCGCTGGGAGGGGGGACAGAGAGTGCAGCGAAAAGGTGGCTTTCCATAGGTGGCCTCCGGGCATGTCCATCGTGCCTGCCGGCGCCCGCGCCGGAGCAGGCGATTGTATAAGCTTTGCCCGCAGGCGAGCGAGGTTGAAAACTAGGGGCCAACGCCGTATCGTACAAGTGTCCCGTGCGGACTGGTTGTATGGGTGTGCTTTCTGGCGGGAACAGCAGATTTCGTCCACGCTCACGATTCCCCGTTTTGTCGTCGGTGCGCGGACTGGCGGTTTCTAACAAAAGGAGATCGGCAGATGGACAGCAAGCCGGCGCAAAACATCCAGGATTCCTTTCTCAATACGGCACGCAAAGATAAAACTGCCATTACCCTTTATCTTCTCAGCGGGGTCAAGCTGACGGGCCGCATCCGTTCCTTCGACAAATATTCGCTGGTGCTGGAAACCGGCAACCAGGAACAGCTCATCTTCAAGCACGCCATCTCCACCGTGGTGATGCCCAAAAGTCTCCATGTGGAGCGCCCCGCGGCAAGCGGCGAAGCCAAACCGGCGCAGCATGCTGCGGACGTGGCCACAGCAGGCACGAGTTCGGGAACCGAAGGTTAGGAGCAGTACGGTCCTTGCGTCTGTCCACCAAGCTGAAGTCGGGTAAATCCTCGCGCGGGGTCGCCACCACGGCTGGCGCTGGTAAATGGGGGAGGCCGGAACGCGCTTTTCTGGTAGGCATTGAGTATTCCACGCGGGTGCGCGCCAAAGGCACTAGCGAGCCGGCAGTGCCGCCCCAGGCACGAATGGCCCGCAGCACAGCCTCAGCCGAGGACGCCGATCAGGAGAAACGTCCGGCAGCGCGCTTCAGCGCCGAGGAATCGCTGGCGGAATTGCGCGAGCTGGCTGCCAGCGCCGGCGCTCAGCTGGCGGGCGAATTTCTGCAGCATCGCGACCGGCCCGATCCCGCCACCCTGATCGGACGCGGCAAGCTGCAGGAAATTTCCGGCGCTGCCGCTTCTGCCGCCGCCGACCTCATCATCTTCGACCATGAGCTTTCGCCCTCGCAGCAGCGCAACGTAGAGAATGAAGTTTCCGCCCGCGTAATTGACCGCACCCAGCTCATCCTCGACATTTTTGCCCGCCACGCCCGCACCCGGGAAGGCCAGTTGCAGGTGGAACTGGCCCAGCTTGAGTACCTGCTGCCGCGCCTGGCTGGACGGGGCATCGAGATGTCGCAGCTGGGCGGCGGCATTGGCACCCGCGGTCCCGGCGAAACCCAGCTGGAAACCGACCGCCGCAAAATCTACCGCCGCATCCGCCACATCCACGGGCAGCTGGAACAAGTGCGGCGCAGCCGCGCCCAGCAGCGCCAGCGGCGGGAATCGGTGCCCGTGGCCACCGTCGCCCTGGTGGGCTATACCAACGCCGGAAAGTCCACGCTGTTTAACGCGCTCACCAGCGCCGGGGTGCTGGAATCGGCGAAGATGTTCGCCACGCTCGACCCCACCATTCGCCCGGTCACGCTGCCTTCGCGGCGCAAGGTGCTGCTCTCCGATACCGTGGGGTTCATCCGCAACCTGCCGCACACGCTGGTGACGGCGTTTCGCGCCACACTGGAAGAGGTGCAGCGCGCCGCCCTGGTGCTGCAGGTTTCCGACGCCAGCAGCCCAATTGCTGTCGAGCAGGCCGTCCAGGTGGAAGCGGTGCTGAGCGAACTGGAGGCGGCGAGCAAGCCCCGCCTGCACGTGCTCAACAAAGTTGACCTGTTGCCCGCGGCCGAGCGCGAGGCTCTGCGCGATGAAGCCGCCACGGTGCACGTTTCCGCGCTCAAGGGCATTGGGCTTACCACTTTGCTCGACCGAATTGACCAGATGCTGGTGGAGGACCCCATCAGCCGAGTGCGCCTGAAAGTGCCGCAGAGCGAAGGCAAGCTGCTTTCCGCCCTGGAAGCGCGTTCCCGCATCTTTTCCCGCCAGTACAGCGATGGAGTGGTGGTACTGGAGGCCGAGGCGCCCGAATCGCTGCTGCGAAGGCTGAAAGGATTTGTGGTGGAGTAGCGCTTGGCAGGCCGCACTCAGCACTCAGCCGGCAAGCGTGCTTTTGGGCTGAGCACGGATGCGGAGGTCCTTCGCTTCACTTAGGATTTCGCCCTTCGACAGGCTCAGGGCAGGCTGTGCGGGCTCCCGCCCGCAGAACGGCTCAAGTTTTCGCGTGCTGCTTGGCCTTGGCAATCAGGTCCAGCACCTGTTGTTTTTGCGGATAACCAGGATTGGTCTGGAGCAGCCGTTCCCAGGCCTGCACGGCTCCCGCGGGGTCCATCTTGCCCTGCCACTTCACCACTCCCATGTTGAACAGGGTGCCGGGATGGGTGGCATTGTATTTCAGAGCCCGGTTGAATTCGGCAATGGCCTGGTCGGGATTGCCGGTGTACCAGTAAGCAGTTCCCATGTCAGTGCGCACGTCGGAATTTTCCGGCCGCAGCTTCAGAGCATGTTCGTAGTACTTGATTGACTCCGGGTAGAGCTTGGAGTCGTAGTAGAGGTTCCCGACTTTCACCAGAGTGTCAAAATCGCGCGGGTTCTGCTTCAGGTTTTCGAGCAGCGGCTGCGCCGCCTTCTGTACCATTTCCGAAGTCTGCTGGGAGTTCAGCTCGCCGGTGCCCGGCGCAGTCATGCTGGCGGGAACTCCGGGCATGCCGGCGGGCGCTGCCGGCTCGGAAGTGGTTGCTGCCGTGGCGGTCGAGGGTACCGGGGCCGAGCCGCGGAACAAATATCCCAAAATCAGTCCGAAACCCAGGCAAAAAACCGCCAGCACATAAGCCTGGGCGCTGGTCCAGGTTGGCCCCGACTGCGCGCGCGAAGGTTCCACTTGCTTGGCCATAATCAGTTTCCTTTCGCAATAGTGGCGCCGGCAAGCGCCTTTTCCGGCGAACCCAGGTGAAACAGGCGCTGTACTGCCGCCGTCATCTGTTCCTGTTCCACCTTTTCTGGCATCTCCTTGAGCTCGCGGGCCAGCGATCCTGCGATGCGTTGGGTAATGCGCGACGTCACCGTGTGCAAGGTCTTGTCCTGCTCCTGGCTGAATGGCCCGAACTCGTGGCAAAAGGAGTCCAGCTCTTGCCGGCAAAGCTCTTCCAGACGCTGGCGCAGGGCGACGATGGTGGGCACCACGCGCTCCGCCTGCAGCTTGCGGCGGAACTCGTGGGCTTCGAGCGCCACGATTTTCTGTCCCTCCGCCGCGGCTGCCTGGCGTTCCCCGCTGTTGTGCTTTACCACCTGCTCCAGGTCATCCACGTCATACAAAAAGACTCCGGAAACGTGCCGCACCGCGGGATCAATGTCGCGAGGCACGGCGATATCTACCAGGCACAGCGGCCTGCCGCCGCGCTCGTGGACAATGCGTTCCGCTTCATCTTTGGTGAGGATGATGTGCGGGCAGCCGGTGGAACTGATCACGATGTCCGCCTCCACCAGGTGAGGCCAGCGGTCTTCAAAAGCCACCGGTACCCCGCCCAGCTTCTCGGCGATTTCGGCGGCATGCTCGAAGGTGCGGTTGATCACCCGCACCTTCCGGGCGCCGTTATTCACCAGATAGCGGGCGGAAAGTTCGCTCATCTTGCCCGCGCCCAGCAGCAGGACAATACGGTTTTCCAGCGAACCGAAGATTTGCTTGGCCAGTTCTACCGCCGCGTAAGGCACGGAAACCGCCGAAGCGCCAATGGCGGTTTCGTTGCGCACCCGCTTGGAAACCGTGAGCGCTTTCTGCAGCACCGCATCCAGGAAGCGCCCGGTGGTGCCCACCTGCTGCGCCTGGCTCCAGGCCGCCTTGACCTGGCTGATGATTTGAGGCTCGCCGATAATCATGGAATCCAGGCTGGAAGCCACGCGGAAAATATGTACCAGCGCGGCTTCATCGAGCAGACGGTAGAAATGCTGCCATTCGCAGAGCTTCAGCCCGTACTCGCGGGCCAGGTAGGACAGGATGGAGGTGGCGGCCACGCTGGGCTCGCTCGACCACAGGATGAACTCGGTGCGGTTGCAGGTAGCCAGCACCACCACCTCGTCAACGCCCTCGGCATTGCTCAGTTCCACCAGCGCCTGGCAGCGGCGAGTCTCGCTGATGTAAAAACGCTCGCGCACCGCTACCGGCGCCGTACGGTGGTTAAGCCCGATTACCATCAGGTTGGGTTCCAAGGCAGCCCCCCAGGATCACCCCTGTTAGGGCATTCACACTGCCAAACAGGGGGCGGTGGGGAGCACGGGTTCCCCCCAAGTCTTTTCAGGAGTTTGGACCGGCAGCGCTAGCTGTACGGCGGAGCGCAGCGGTCGTTCCATTGCGGGATAACACGCTGCGGCGTGTATTTTCCCCCGCTTCCCCCTCTGGCATCCGTGGGACGGGCGAGCTATCTTATTGTCCGGCAAATACATAGTTTGGCCGCTGATTGGCAGGCCAAATGCCATTCCCCTTGTGGGAATAGTTGCGCCCACCGTCAAAGGAGATAAAAGAGAATGAAAACCATTGCCTCATTCATCGTTTTGGCTGTTGCCCTGATGTTTTCCACCTCGGTTTTTGCCGCCGATTCCGGCGCCGACCTGTTCAAGACCAAGTGCGCCATGTGCCACGGGGCTGATGGCAAGGGCGAGACCGCTATGGGCAAGCGCCTCGGCATCAAGGACCTGGGCTCAGCCGACGTGCAGAAGCAGTCGGACGCCGACCTGACCACGATCGTCACCAAAGGCAAGGGCAAGATGCCGGGTTATGAGGGCAAGCTGACGGGCGATCAGATTCAGGAGTTGGTGAAGTTTATCCGCACGCTGAAGAAGTAGGCGGTAGTTGGTACTACCGGGTCTGTCATGCTGAGCGAGCCGGAGCCGCGCCAGCGGTGACGGTGAGTCGAAGCACCTTGTGTCTTTTTGAACCGCCAGGTCTTTCGACTGGGACGCGCATCTGTATGGCGCGTCCTCGCTCAAAATGACACTCTTTCATCCGACGACTCTGTTCAACTCCTCTAGCACCCTTCCCACTTCTTCCCGGGTGTTGTAGTGCACCAGCCCGATGCGTAACCAGCCGCCCGTCACTTCCACATCCAGGCGGCGGGCCAGGTCGAGGGCGAAGTAATGCCCATCCCAGGTGAAGATGCCGCGCTCTCCCAGTTTTCGCGCCAGTTCGATCGGACTGTGGCCTTCGACGCGTACGGCTACGGTAGGGGTGCGCTCGCTAAATCGCGCCGGATCGGTAATGCCGTACACCTTTAGCCCGGGAATTTGCAGCAGTCCGGAAATGAGCGGCGCCATCAATCCCCGTTCGTAGTTGCTGATTGCTGCATAGGCCGCCAGCAGCGCTGCTCTGCGGCTCGCTGCCGCTGGTTCCGAAAGGCGGCCCAGGTCCGCCAGGTATTCGACTGCCGCCAGAACTCCGGCGATATTTTCGTGTGACAGCGTGCCCGTTTCCCACTGTTCCGGCAGGCGGTCATACTGCGCCCGGACTTTGTAGGGCCGCAACCGGCTGGAGGCCGCGCGCTTGCCATACATGACTCCGGAGTGGGGCGCGAAAAACTTGTAGGGCGAGCACAGCAGGAAGTCGCAATCCAGGTCGCGCACGTCAATGGAGCCATGCGGCGCATAGTGCACAGCATCAATGATTGCCAGCGCCCCGGCAGCATGCGCCAGGCGCACAATTTCCTTTACCGGATTGATGGTGCCCACGGCGTTGGAGGCGTAGCCCACGGCCACCACTCGGGTTTTGGGAGTGATGTTGGCGGCCAGATCATCCAGACGCAGAGTGCAATCCTGCGGGTTGACCTCGGCGCGCCTGATGACTACGCCTCTTTCTTCCAGCGCCAGCCAGGGCGAGACGTTGCCATCGTGATCGAGCCAGGTAAGCAGAATTTCGTCGCCGGGCCCCAGTCCGCGCCCGATAGCCCGGCTGAGCAGCAACGTAAGCGTGGTCATGTTCTGGCCGAAGGCAACCTCGTCGGCCTCGCATCCCAGCAGGTCGGCCATGGCGCGATGCGCCTCCGCCAGCATGGCGTCATTGCGCTCGCTGGTCAGATAGGAGCCGCCAACGTTGGCGTTGGAGTGCAGAAAGTAATTCGTGACCGCGTCAATCACCCGTTGCGGAACCTGCGTGCCGCCAGGCCCGTCGAGAAACGCAGCCGGG
>Ga0134128_10006765_pt1 | contig 13877 bp, 13 predicted proteins | sample KB31754_FD_96462 | JGI IMG/M metagenome (GOLD analysis project Ga0134128, IMG submission 96462) | Terrestrial soil microbial communities with excess Nitrogen fertilizer from Kellogg Biological Station, Michigan, USA - KB3-175-4 | ecosystem: Environmental > Terrestrial > Soil > Unclassified ... | reverse complement strand
GCAGCTCGCTTGCGGGTGCGTCTCGCCGATCTCGGCATCGATGTGTGGGCCGAAGCCGCCGACCAGCCCTCAGGCTCGCCGCCGCGCCGTCCCGACACGGCGCAGGCGAACTAGAGCGAGATGGTCATGCGCCCATTTTCCACCTCGCCCCGCCTGCGGGGAGAGGTCGGAATTCAAGCGCAGCTTGAATTCCGGGTGAGGGGGCTCTCCACGAGTCGATCGCCTACCGTCGCGGCGGAAGCAGCCCCTCACCCCGACCCTCTCCCCGCGAAGAGCGGGGAGAGGGAGCAGGAGAGCAGCTGCCGGCCTGGTCTGATCAAGCTGAAGGGTTTTCGATGGGTCTGATTTTCCTGCGTTCGCTTGTCTTCAACATCCTGTTCTACGTCGTCTTCCTGGCCTGCTCGCTGGTGGCGCTGCCGACCTTCCTGATGCCGCGCGCGGCGATGCTGAAGGTCGCAAGCTGGTGGGCCGGAACCAACATCCTGTTGATGCGCGCGATTTGCGGCATCAAGGTCGAGTTTCGCGGCACGGAGAAGATCCCGAAAGGGCCGTTGATCGTCGCTTCCAAACACCAGTCGATGTGGGAGACCATCTCGCTGCTCCGCTTCTTCGAGGCGCCGTTCTTTGTGGTCAAGCGCGAGCTCAAATTCATCCCGCTGTTCGGCCTCTTTCTCATCAAGACCGACATGGTCGCGATCGATCGCGCGAGGGGGGCGCGGGCGCTGCTCGCGGTGCTCCGGCGCGCCGAGGAGGAAGTCCGCCGCGGACGCCAGTTCGTGATCTTCCCGGAAGGAACACGCACAGCGCCCGGAGCGCCCCCGCGATATAAGGCCGGCGTTGGCATGGTCTATGCCGATTGCGGCGTGCCCTGCCTGCCGGTCGCACTCAATTCAGGCTTGTTCTGGCCGCGCCGCACCTTCATGCGCTACCCTGGGACGCTGGTGCTCGAATTCCTCGATCCGATTCCGCCGGGGCTGAAACGCGAGGAGTTCCTGACGCGTCTGGAGAACGTGATCGAGACCGCCACGAACCGGATCGTGACCGATGCGCAGGCGGAGCAGAAGCGGCTATTCGGGGGGATACCGGCGCCAAGAGCGCGCCCCCGTTAAACCACGGGCGCCTCAACCACATGCGGATGCGTATCATGAAGCATCACCGCGAGCTGGTGCAGCGGCGCATCGCGAAAGCCTTCCGCCTCGATCGCTTTCACCGTCGACAGCACGTAATCGCGATTGTTGCCGGAGCGGCCGTGGCCCTGCTGGACGATGCGGAGCTGCTCGTGAAGCGGGAGGCGGCCGGCATATTGCACGTGGCCGCGGTCGACGACATAGGTCAGCGCGCTGATGCGCGGTCGCGGCTCGTTCTCGATCCACACCGAGCGCATCACCTCGCGATAGACGTGGGTGGTCTGCTCGCGGGAGCGCAGGTAGGCGATGGTGTCGTTGCGGAGCTTGCCCTCCACGCGGAAGGCGACGCCGCGGCAGGTGCCGCCGCGGTCGAGGCCGAGCACGAGCCCGGGTTTTTCGGGCGTGCCGCGGTGATCGAAAGAATAGACGCAGAGCGCCCGATGCTCGCCGACGAGCCGCGCCGATACCCTCTCGATATAGTCGAAGCCCGGCCGCCAGATCAGCGAGCCGTAGCCGAACACCCAGAGGTCGTTCGTGGATGATTCCGCGGCAGATTTGGCTTCGGGAGTGGTGATGCCGGACATTTCGCGCCGAGAGCTAGCAGAATTCGCCGTTCCATGAAAAGCGGGTTAACTTGATTGCCGAGGCTGCGACCGCTTTATTGCCAAAATTCCTGCTCAAAGGGTCGCCGATGACCGATATTGCCCTCGCGCCCCGCCGCTACAAGCGCTGGCGCATTTTCATCGCTCCCGTCCTGCTGCTGATTGCAGCGCTCGCATGGAGTGCATTCTGGTTCTATGCCGCCTCCCAAGTGGACGCCCAGGCCGATGCCTGGCGGGCGCGCGAGGCGAAGGCGGGCCGCCTCTATGACTGCGCCAAGCGCTCGGTCGCGGGCTTCCCGTTCCGTCTTGAAATCACCTGCGATGGCGCGAGCGTCAAGCTGGTGTCGCAGACCGCGGGCCGACCCGCGTCGCAACCTCTGACGGTCAAGCTCGGCAAGATCCTGGTCGTGTCGCAAATCTACGATCCGAAGCTCGTGATCGCCGAGTTCACACCGCCCGCGACGCTGTTCGACCCCGCCGCGCAGCAATCCTATGCCGTGAGCTGGCGCCTCGGGCACGCCAGCGTCGTCGGCCTGCCGTTCACGCCGCAGCGTGCCGATGTCGAGTTCAACGATCCCACGATCGATCGCATCGATCAATCGGTGCAGGTTCCGGTCGCGCGCGCCAAGCATGCCGAGCTGCACGGGCGGCTGATGGAAGGCTCGGCGGCCGATCAACCCGCCCTCGAAAGCGTGGTTGAGATCAACCAGGGCAGCATTCTGGGCCTGCACCCGCTGCTCGCCGAGCCGTTCGACCTCGACGTGCGCGCGATGGTGACGGGGCTTAAGGATTTCTCGCCAAAGCCGTGGCCGGTGCGATTTCGCGAGCTGCAGGCGTCTGGCGGCCATGTCGAGATCCTGCAATCGCGTCTGCAGCAGGGCGATCTTGTCGCGGTCGCGGCCGGCAAGCTCGGCTTGACCCAGAGCGGCTACCTCGAAGGCGAATTGCAGATGACGGTCGCCGGCATCGAGAAGGTGATTCCGGCGCTCGGCATCGACAAGATGCTGGAGGACGGGGTACCGCAGGCAACGCTCGATCGCCTCGCGCCGGGCGTGAAGACGCAGGACCTCAACAATCTCTTCGGCGCGCTCGACCGCGCCATCCCCGGGCTCGCCAAGGTGGTGAAGCAGAATGCCAATATCGGCGTTGCCGCCGGCATCAACGCGCTCGGCAAGGAGGCCGAGCTCGAAGGCAAGAAGGCGCGATCCTTCCCCCTGCGCTTCGTCGATGGTGCGGTATTCCTCGGTCCGCTGAAGGTTGCGCAGACGCCGCCGCTGTTTTGACGCGACGTCTTCACGGGCGCGTCACGATGCGATCTCCGAACAGCACGCGGATAGTCGCTCATCCGGCACGGACTAAAATCCGCGCCACCTTCTCCCACGAGGCGAGAAGGTGAGAGGCAAGCCGATGCAACAAGAACACGCTTTAGCGACTAACCCTGCTTCTTGCCGAGCTGCTCATGCGGGCGGCCGAAGTCGGGTGCGGCGGAATCCTGGCCGATCTCGACAATGCCGCGGCGGATGGCGCGGGTGCGGGTGAAATGCTCGAACAGCGCCTCGCCGTCGCCGCGGCGGATGGCGCGGGTGAGTTTCGAGAGGTCCTCGTTGAAGGTGCCGAGCATTTCCAGCACGGCTTCCTTGTTGGCGAGGAAGACGTCGCGCCACATGATGGGATCGGAGGCCGCGATGCGGGTGAAGTCGCGGAAGCCGCCGGCGGAGAACTTGATCACCTCCGACGAGGTGACCTGCGCGAGCTCATCGGCGGTGCCGACGATGGTGTAGGCGATCAGATGTGGCAGGTGGCTGGTGATGGCGAGCACGAGATCATGATGGTCCGGCGTCATGATCTCGACGCGGGCGCCGAGCGCGGCCCAGAATGCGCGCAGCTTTTCGGTGGCAGCCGGATCGGTGCCTTCCGGCGGCGTCAGGATGCACCAGCGGTTGATGAAGAGCTCGGCGAAGCCGGAATCCGGTCCCGAATGCTCGGTGCCGGCCACCGGGTGCGCGGGCACGAAATGGATGTTGGCCGGCAGATGCGGCGCCATGTCGCGCACCACAGCGCCCTTGACCGAGCCGACATCGGAGATGATCGTGCCCGGCTTAAGATGAGCCGCGATTTCCTGCGCGACCTCGCCGCATGCGCCGACGGGAATGCAGAGGATGACAAGATCGGCGTCCTTCGCGGCCTCGACATTGGTTGCAACCACTCTATCGACGATGCCCAATTGCTTCACCCGCGCGCGTGTCTTCTCCGAGCGGGCGGTGGTGACGATCTCGCCGACCAGTCCATGCGCCTTTGCGGCACGCGCGATCGAGCCGCCGATCAGGCCGAAACCGATCAGCGCAAGACGCTTGAACTGAGGCGCGCTATTCACTTGGCGGCCATGAATTCGCGCAAGCCGTCGACCACGAGGCGGTTGGCTTCCTCGGTGCCGATGGTCATGCGCAGCGCGTGCGGCAGCTGGTAGTTCTTCAATCCCCGCAGCACGAGACCGCGCCGGGTGAGGAACGAGTCGGCCTCGTCCGAGGTCTTGCCCTTTCCGGTGGGGAAGTGGATCAGGACGAAATTCGCGACACTCGGCGTCACCTTGAGCCCGAGCTTGCCGATCTCTTCCGTCAGCCAGTTGCGCCATGTCTCGGTGTGCGCCTTCGACATCTGCTGATGCGCGGTGTCCTCGATCGCCGCGACCGCCGCGACCATCGCCGGCGTCGAGACGTTGAAGGGACCGCGGATGCGATTGACAGCATCGACGATGGGCGCCGGTCCGAACATCCAGCCGATCCGCAAGGCGGCAAGGCCGTGGATCTTGGAGAAGGTGTGGGTGACCACGGTGTTGTCTGACGTGGCAACCAGCTCGATACCCATTTCATAGTCGTTGCGCGAGACGTAGTCGGAATAGGCCGCGTCCAGCACCAGCACGATATGCGAGGGCAGGCCGGCGCGCAGCCGCTTGACCTCGTCGAAAGGGATATAGGTGCCGGTCGGGTTGTTCGGGTTGGCGAGCCAGACCAGCTTGGTCTTCGGCGTCACCGCTTTGAGGATCGCGTCGACGTCGGCAGTGAAGTCCTTTTCCGCGGCGATCACGTTCCTCGCGCCATTCGCCATGGTCGCGATCGGATAGACCAGAAAGCCGTGGGTGGTGGAGATCGCCTCGTCGCCCTGCTTGAGATAGGCGTGCGCGAGCAGGTTGAGGATCTCGTCGGAGCCGGCGCCGCAAATGATGCGGTCGGGGTCGAGGCCGAAGGTGCGGCCGATGGCTTCGCGCAGCACGCGCGAGGTGCCTTCCGGGTAATCCTCCAGATGCTTGACCGCATGCAGGTAGGCTTCCTTGGCCTTGGGCGAGGGCCCGAACGGGGTCTCGTTGGCCGAGAGCTTGAACACCTTGCGGCCCGGCTCCGGCGCCGGGCTCTTGCCGGGCGTATAGGGCGCAATATCGAGGATGCCTGGATTCGGCACGGGGCGGTTCATCGTCGTCTCCGGAGGTACGGGGCGGCTTTTACGGCTTCGCGCTCCCGTTGGAAAGCACCCGATAGCGCGTGGCATGGCTGCCGACGAGGGCCGTCGATCGCACCGAGGCGCCGGCCTGCAGCAGGGCCAGCTTGATCTTCTCGATCCCGGTGCCTGCGACCGACACCAGAAGTGCTGCGCCGTCGAAGGCGGCGTCGGGCACGGCCACGATTTCGGCAAGTGGCGCCAGCGCCCTGGCCGTATCGGCGTTCCAGCCGGAGACGCGCACGCTCCACGTCTGCACCTCGGTGACCATCGCATCGTCGGCGACCCGCGAGATCACGAACACGGGAAGTGCCGCGGGATGATCGGCACGCTCGAGGAACGGCAGGCGCGCGATGATCTTCGGCGCGCCGTCGGCTTCCAACTCGCTCCACCACGGCGTGCGGCTCGAGATCGCCGAGACCAAAGCGAGGTCGCCCTTTGATTTCGCGACCGCCTCGACCGCCGCCTGCGCGCTGAAATGCGCCACATAGGGCACCACGAAGCCGAAATGAAATCGCGCCGAATCCCGCATCGCGCTCTCGCCGACGGAGACGTCGGCATGCACCGAGAACGGCGCCTGCACATAAGTGAAGGTCGAGATGATGACGCGCCAGATGCTCTCGACGGTGTCGATCGGCAGGATGCCGCGATGGCGCTCGACCAGGCGCCGCATCATGTCGGCCTCGCGGGCAGGGCGGAATGCCGAGCCGACCTCCTGGGTCTGCTTCACCTGGATCAGGCGATCGATGATGTCGCCGCGCTGCATGAGAAGGCGGTGCACGCCTTCGTCGATGGAGTCGATCTTCTTGCGCAGTTCGGCGAGCGAGGGTGGAGAGGGAGGTTTTGACATTGGAAAACCCGGACGATCTTACTCCTCCATCCTGAGGAGCGCGGAACGCGCGTCTCGAAGGATGAGGCCCCATCTTGGCCTCATGGTTCGAGACGGCGGCGCTGTCAAGTATACGCAGACAGTGTAAACTTGTCTGCGTTGCGCCTCCTCCCCATGAGGGTCTCACCCGCGCGTTAACCCTGTGCTCGGCTTGACGAACCGATGACAACGGACTAATTTTGTGCCGTTCCGTGGTCATTTGAGCCGGCCGGCTTGCAGCCACGTTAAACAACTCGCTAAACAGGCCGGGGACAGAATGATCCCGGCCGAACCTCTGTTCAGGCCGGGTTTTTTATTGGCCTGATGTCCGTTCTGGTTCGGGAGGCCCCGCGAAAGCGGGGTCGAGAGACATGGTGAGCGTGAAATCAGTTCCCAGCCCCGCGATCGCCGAAGAGCGTTCGCATGAGGCCGATCATCCCACCTCGCTGCTGGCGCGCTTTGGCGCCGACCAGCCGTTCAAGCTCGATTGCGGGGTCGATCTTTCACCCTTTCAGATCGCCTATCAAACCTACGGCACGCTCAATGCGGCGCGCAGCAACGCGATCCTGGTCTGCCATGCGCTGACCGGCGATCAGCACGTCAACAACGCCCATCCCGTCACCGGCAAGTCCGGCTGGTGGGACACGATGGTCGGACCCGGAAAGCCGCTCGACACCAACCGCTACTTCATCATCTGCTCGAACGTGATCGGCGCCTGCATGGGCTCGACCGGGCCGGCGTCGACCAACCCCGCCACCGGCAAGCCGTGGGGCCTCGATTTCCCGATCATCACCATCCCCGACATGGTGCGCGCGCAGGCGATGCTGCTCGACCGGCTCGGCATCGACACGCTGTTCTGCGTGGTCGGCGGATCGATGGGCGGCATGCAGGTGCTGCAGTGGACCGAGGCCTATCCGGAGCGCGTGTTCTCGGCATTGCCGATCGCCTGCTCGACGCGGCATTCGGCGCAGAACATCGCCTTCCATGAGCTTGGCCGACAAGCCGTGATGGCCGATCCCGACTGGCGTGGCGGCCGCTATGCCGACTTCGGCCTGCATCCGCATCGCGGACTCGCGGTGGCGCGCATGGCCGCGCACATCACCTATCTCTCGGATGCGGCGCTGCACCGGAAATTCGGCCGGCGCATGCAGGATCGCGAGCTGCCGACCTTCTCGTTCGATGCGGACTTCCAGGTCGAGAGCTATCTGCGCTACCAGGGCTCGTCCTTTGTCGAGCGCTTCGACGCCAACAGCTATCTCTATCTCACGCGCGCGATGGATTATTTCGACATCGCCGCCGACCATGACGGCGTGCTCGCGCAAGCCTTCCGCGGCATCAAGACCCGCTTTTGCGTGGTGTCGTTCACCTCCGACTGGCTGTTTCCGACCTCCGAGTCGCGCGCGCTGGTCCATGCGCTGAACGCCTCGAGCGCGCGGGTGTCATTCGCCGAGATCGAGACCGACCGCGGCCATGATGCCTTCCTGCTCGACGTGCCGGAGTTCTTCGACATCTCGCGCGCCTTCCTGCACTCGGCGGGCAGGGCGCGAGGGCTCGGAGGCTAGCGATGGCGCTGCAACAGCAAACGCTGCCGCTTCCCGGCATCGCGCCGCAGCATCACGACAGGCAGCGCAGCGATCATCTGCTGGTCGCCGAGATGGTGGCGGTCGGATCGAAGGTGCTCGACGTCGGCTGCGGCGACGGCGATCTGCTGCAACTGCTCGAAAGCCGCGGCATCGACGGGCGCGGCATCGAGCTGTCGCGCGAGGGCGTCAACCGCTGCGTCGCCAAGGGGCTTGCGGTGGTCCAAGGCGACGCCGACACCGACCTTGTCAACTATCCGGACGACGCCTTCGATTACGTGATCTTGTCGCAGACGCTGCAGGCGACGCGACAGCCGAAGGCGGTCCTGGAAAACCTGTTGCGCATCGGCCAGCGCGCGATTGTGTCGTTCCCGAATTTCGGCTTCTGGAAGATGCGGCTGCAGCTTCTGATCGGCGGCCACATGCCGCGCACGGAAAACCTGCCGGCGACCTGGTACGACACGCCGAACATCCATTTCTGCACCATCAAGGATTTCGTGCAGCTCTGCGACGAGATCAACGTCAAGATGGAACGCGCGGTCGCGCTCGATCTGTACGGTCGCCCGGTGCCGCTGAACCTGCCCTGGTGGGTCTGGAACATGTTTGGCGAGCAGGGCGTGTTCCTGCTTAGCCGCGGCGGGAAGGGGAAATGACGCCAACGGCGTCATTCCGGGGCGCGCGATAGCGCGAACTATGGTGCGCAATTGCGCACCTGAGAATCTCGAGATTCCGCGTCTGGTCCTTCGGACCATCCCGGAATGACAACCTCAAGGTCATTGCGAGCGAAGCGAAGCAATCCATACGGTCTCCGCGGACGCGGTTTGGATTGCTTCGTCGCGGAGTCTGTCATCGGGCCGCGCTTCGCGCGGACCCGTTGGCTCCTCGCAATGACGAACTAATGCGCCAAATGCGACCTTGGATCGCGCGGCCCCCAGCGGCCGGCCTCCACCAGCGCGATGAATCGCTCGACCATCTCGTTGAACAGCGCGGGCTCCTCCAGATTGAGCACGTGGCCCGACTTCGGAAAGAAGGTCAGGCCCGAGGCGGGCAAATGCTTCTTCAGGAACAGGCTTGGCTCGACGCAGGCGTCGTCCTCGTCGCCGCAGATGATCAGCGCCGGCGTTGCCACCTTCTTGATCGCGTCCGCCATGGTGTAGATCGAGGGCCGGCCGCCCTGAAAGCCGCGCATGGTGTTGGCCGAGCCCTTCGAGTCGTGGCGCGCCAGCGCCGCATAGAAATCGGCGTGGCCGCGCGGATCCTTGACCAGGAAGGGAATGCGGCCGGGCGCCTCGCGCGTCACCTTGGCGACCTCGCTTGATCCGAGCGCCTCGAACTGCTCGGCGGTTTCGCGGCACGTCTTCCGGAACGTGTCCAGATTGTCCAGGCTTGAGCCCGAACCGACGCCGGCGAGCGTCATCGAGATGACGCGGCCTGGCGCATTCAGCGCCGCATGCAGCGACGAATAGGAGCCCATCGAGAGGCCGACGAAATGCGCCTTCTCGATTCTAAGATGATCGAGCACCGCGATCGCATCGGTGTAGAAGTGCTTGTAGGTGTAGCTGCCCTCCGATGGCGGCACATCGGAGGGCTTGTAGCCACGCGCGGAATAGGCGATGCAGCGGCGGCCGCGCGAGAAGTAGCGCATCTGCGGCTCCCAATTGGTGTGATCGGCCGCGAACTCATGCAGGAAGAGGATCGGCGTGCCTGAGCCTGCTTCCTCGAAATACAGGCGGATATTGTCGCTCGTGACGGCGTGGGGCATTTCACCTTCCTTCTCGTGAGCCTCGTCGTTGGCGCATGATTCTTTCGAAAAACCGCGCAGGCTTTTCGGATCATGCGCTTGCCGAACTTTGCAGTTAATACTCGTGACCGCAATGCGGCGGAGAACTTTCTCTTGTCGCGAAAATGTCCCCTGAGCTTCGCTGCACGCATTGCTGCGTTGCTGCACCGCAGTCTTGTTCTCGCCACATCCGCAAACTTTACGACGCCCCATCGAATGCCGGCGCGACGCGCCGGTGGGCGAATTGGGGTACCAAGTAACAAGTAACAAGAACGAGAGTAAACTGGGTATGGTTGTGTCTTCTACGTTTCGTCGCCCGCTTGTCGCGCTGGCTGTTCTGTCTGCGGCCGTCGCCGCTTCCGCTTCTCCCGCTTCCGCACGGTCTCGTCATGGCGCTTATCGCGCCGCGCACGCGCATGCACATTTCGCGTACCGTCATGTCCGACGACATTTCGCTGCGTCTTATGGCGAAGTCGCGAGTGACCCGCAAGGCTCGTACCGCCCGCGACTGGCGCGCCATGTGGCGCTGACGCGGTTGCGGCGCTTTGCCAATGCCCAGGCGAGCGTGACGCCGTATGAACCAGGCAGCGGCATGGTGACGTCGGGCGGCTCCTCGAGCCTTGTCATGGAGGCGCGCGAATTTCTCGGCAGGAAACCCGGCGGCATGGGCAGCCTGTGGTGCGCGCGCTTCATGAACATGGTGCTGGAGAAGACCGGTCATCGCGGCACAGGCTCGGCCATGGCGAGCTCGTTTGCACATTACGGCCAACGCATCTCGGGTCCGCAGGTCGGCGCTATCGCCGTCATGAGCCGGCGCGGCGGCGGCCACGTCGGCATCATCACTGGTGTCGATGCCTCCGGCAATCCGATCATGATCTCCGGCAACAACGGCAATCGCGTCCGCGAGGCGCCGGTCTCGCGCGGCCGCATCTATGCCTACGTGATGCCGAACTGACAGACGAGAAGGCCCCGGGATTTCTCTCCGGGGCCTTCGGCCTGACCATCAGCGATAATGATGGTGGTGATGATGGTGGTGGTGGTGATGGTGATGATGCCGGTGGCGTGGGATCACGATCACTGGTCGCCGATACACATGGTGATGGTGGTGGTGGTGAGCCTGCGCCACCTGCATTCCGGCCTGTGCCGATGGAGCCGGGGTCTGGTCGTCAATTTGTTTCAGCAGGGCAACGGCGTCCGGGATCGGCTCAAGCAGGTCGGCATAGCTGCCCACGTGCAGGATGCCTGATGGTGCAGGTGCCGGAGCGGGCGCAGCCTGCGCAGCGTTCAATGTGCCGAGCGCGGCTACTGCTCCCAGTAGTCCGGCTATCTTCTTTTCCATTGGTGTGGTCTCCGAGGCGTCATTGCCCGCTGCGGTAATCGGCAGCCTGAGCAAAAAGTTCCCGCCTCGGACGCTGCCGCAGCCGGCACGGATTGGAAGCAAACGCCGATTGGCACCCCTGAGCAATCGCTCCTCAAGCAATGTGTGGCAGCAAAGTCATGCCCTTTGTCCACTGCACCATGGCTGTTCGCGCCTTGTTTCGGCCGTAAAGCGAGAATTGAACGAGCCGTACCATAAGAACTTACCGGGGCTGTCCTATGGTGGCACTTGCAGAGAGGGTTGCTTCTGATCTGGCCGGCGAACTCACCGCGCACGCGGTTGCGAGCATCGGAAATGCCGATCATTTCGCCCTTCCCTTCCCCCATCTTGTCTTCCGCAATTTCTTTCCCGCCGAGTTTTACCGGGATCTGGTGCGGAGCGTTCCGACGCAAGGATATGATCCGATCACCGGCTCGGGCACCCGTATGGCGCTGCGCCTTTATGGCGAGAATGTCGGTAAGATCGAGCCGGCGCTGCGACAGTCATGGGCTGCGGTGTCGGCCATGTTGACCTCGCGGGAGGTCGAACAGGCGGTCCGGACCAGGCTGCATGACGGGCTCGAAATTCGTGCCCGCGGCGACAAGGTGCCTCGCGCCGACGATCTGAAGCTGGTCGCCAAGCCCGTGGTCTACCGGGACATGGACGGCTACCGGATCAAGCCGCATCCGGACACGCGCAAAAAGGTCGTGACGATGCAGCTCTATTGCCCGGCCGACGACAGCCAGGAAGCGCTCGGCACGACGCTGTACCAGGCCTCGCTCAAAGGGCTGTTTCACGTCGGGTCCTATTGCCTCGAGCCTGTGAAGACCATCCCCTTCCTGCCCAATGTCGGATATGCGTTCGTGGTCCTCAAAGCCTACCACTCGCTGATGAAGATGAGCTGGCACGGCCGTCCGCCGATCAAGACCGATCAGGCCCGGATCTCCATCCTCAACACATTCTACGCGAACGAGAACGTGGGCTTCTGACCGCTTGCCGCTGCACACTTTTCCGGATCATGCGCCTAGTTGGCGAACGCATTGCCATTTTGGACTGAGCAGGCCACGTCCGAGATGTTGGGATGACCCGTCGCCGTATATCTCTCGCCATCCAGACCAATCCAGCTGATCGGAGCTCCGCCTGTGCCCCCGACGATGACGTTCGCACTGCAGGTTTGAAAGCTGCTGTCGAAGCTGACCTTCAACTGCGCGGCAATGTTTCCGAATCGGGCTGCGTGAGCGCCGACCAGCGTTGAGCCTGCAAAGTGAAATCCACGGGCGGTTCTCTCGGGAGCTGCTTTGAAATCACGGCCGAAGTGACCGGCCCGGTTTTCCCCCGTGAAGAAGATGCGGCCCGCGCTGCTAACGTAAAGGGTTAAGGATACTTTTCGGCCGCTGCGATTGATTCTTCCGTCGGCGGTTCTACCCGGAATGTACGCCCCGTATGAGATGTGGATCGACTTGTTCAATAATCCGGCGGGTGCAGCCAGGGATGCGGTGCTCGTACAAAGCAGGATCGCGGCGGCAGACACGATATGATGGAACTTCTGATGGAACTTCATTTCAACCCCAGGCCCTTCATGCAACGAATCACCATGAATGCTTTCAGCCGCGTGGGACGGCGCGCAATGCGCCTTTGGAGTAAGGATATTTTGGTCGAGAAACCGTATCGGTGCGGCGTGGTCTTGGGTCAATGCGGCGACCGGCAACAACCGCAATGGCTTTCGACTTTGCCGGTAACTGCCATTGCGAGGCGGCTGTGGGATGCACGAGATTGACGTCTGCGACTTTGGTGACCTGCATCACAGTCGTGTTGGAGAAGGGGCGCTTCACTGTTATTCTCTGTTATCTGGATGGGGATGGTCCATGCGCTTGACACCTCTTGCCGTGGCGACGCTGGTTGCGACTGTGGCCGCTCCTGCATGGGCCGGCGGCGCGCGGACCTCGGCCACCACGTCGTCGCCGAGCTGCTCGATCCGGAGCGGCAATGCGTTCGCCGGTTAAGCCATTGCATCGGAGATTGGCAGTGCGATCCGCATTTCTCATCATCCTGGCCTTGATCTCCTGCCTAGTTGCCAGTCCGGCCCTGGCGGCGAAGCGGGTCGCGCTCGTCATCGGCATGTCCGAGTACCGCAACGTGCCGCGGCTACCCAATCCGACGCGGGACGCCGACGTCATGACGGAGCTGTTCCGCAAGGCCGGCTTCGATCTGGTCGAGAGCAAGCGCGATCTCGGCATCGCCGGCCTTCGCGGCGCGCTTCGCGAGTTTGCTGCAGCCGCGCAGGGCGCCGATATCGCCGTGGTCTATTATGCCGGCCACGGCATGGAAGTCGACGGCGTCAACTATCTCATACCGGTCGACGCCAGGCTCGCCAGCGATTTCGACATCGAGGATGAAACCATTTCACTCGATCGCGTGCTGCAGGCGCTCGAGCCGGTCAAGCGGCTCAAGCTGGTGATCCTCGATGCATGCCGCGATAATCCCTTCGCCAACACCATGAAGCGCTCGATGGCAAGCCGCTCGATCGGGCGGGGCCTTGCCAAGATCGAGCCGGCCTCGTCCGACACCCTGATCGCGTTCGCCGCCAAGGCCGGCGCGGTCGCAAGCGACGGCGACGGACAAAACGGCCCGTTCGCCACCGCGCTCGTGAAGCACATCACCGAGCCCGGGCTCGATCTTCGTATCGCCTTCGGCCGTGTCCGCGACGACGTGCTCAAGGCGACCGACAACCGCCAGGAGCCGTTCGTCTACGGATCGCTCGGCGGCGACACGATGGCGCTGGTGCCCGCGGTCGCAAAGCCCGCCGCTTCCGATGCGGAAGCGCGCGTCGACTACGAGCTGGCCGCCCAGGTTGGAACGAAGGAGGCGTGGGACGCCTTTCTCGCCAAGTATCACGCCGGCTTCCTTGCCGACCTGGCGCGCGAGCAGAAAGCCAAGGTGGCAGTCGCCCAGCAGAGCCGCGACAAGGCCGACCAGGCGCAGCGCGAGGCCGAGGCGCTGGCCGCGCAGAAGACCGCCGACTTCAGGAAGCAGCTTGAAGAGCAGAGCGCGCGCCAGACCGCCGAGGCGAG
>Ga0134128_10006764_pt1 | contig 13877 bp, 28 predicted proteins | sample KB31754_FD_96462 | JGI IMG/M metagenome (GOLD analysis project Ga0134128, IMG submission 96462) | Terrestrial soil microbial communities with excess Nitrogen fertilizer from Kellogg Biological Station, Michigan, USA - KB3-175-4 | ecosystem: Environmental > Terrestrial > Soil > Unclassified ... | reverse complement strand
TGGATTGCGGGCTACTACGCTGGCAAGCGCGGACACACGATGTCGATGGTGGCCACACCAGAAGATTGGGGGGATTTTCATGTCGGCTATGCAGTGGGCCGCCGCGATCGTCACAATGACGAGCTGATCGACGAAATATCGGCGGCTATGAAGGAGGCGGGGAAATGACCTTCCCCCGCGCGATCCTCTGGCTTCTGGTCTGCGCCGCTGCAGCGATCCTCGCGGACTGGCTGATCCCGGCGCATCACCCGGCGCTGGTGATCGGCGGAGTGATGCAGATGGGAGGCGGACGGTGAGCAACGCAATTTTTGCGCGGTCGGCTACGACGGAAAAGCTGATCGACCTTCTGATCGGGTGTCCGGAAGGCGAGATGGTTACCTTTGCCGAGATGATGCGCGTCACCAATCGCGATATTCAGCACAAGGACCGCCATCTTCTGACGACCGCGCTGAATAGTGTGCGTAAGGAATCTGCCGCTTTATTCAGTGCAGTCTATCGGGTCGGCGTTCAGCGGCTTCGGCCCGAAGAAGTGATGGTGGATGGGCGCCGGCGAGTAAAGCGAATCGTTCGCGCTGCGCACCGCGGTTCGACCATCATGGATGCAGTCGATCCTGCGCGTCTGAATCCAGATCAACGGCTTGCGCACGCCGCTACGCGAGGCGTGCTTGCCAGCATCGAGGCCAGCGGCAAGGTTGCCAAAGCCATTCCATCCGGCTCCGCTGGACGCGACCCCGTGGTCGCGCTGGTGAAGTCGTGATCCAGCGCGTTGCACCGCTACGCAACGCACCGCGGCGCTGCGTTTCGCGTTGCGGCGCCACGCATCGCATCGCCAGCTCCGTGACGTTGACCGAGTTTCTGACTCGGCCAGCGCCACGCGTTGCTCCGCAACACTCCATATCGCCCCGCCCCGCTTCGCACCGCGCGGCTTTGCACCGCAACGCATCGCGCCGTTACGCATCGCATTGCTCCTTCACGCGACGTTGGCCGAACGTCAGACTCGGTCAATGCCGCGCAACGCCCCGCTGCGCACCGTGTCGTAGTGCTCCGCGCCCGTTTCGCTTCTCCCTGCACCGCAACGCGCCGTCACGCATCGCTCTGTTCCGCCACGCTGCGCACCGTTTCGCGCCGCTTTGCATCAACCCGAAGGAGTCACAATGATCCGCACCTGTACCGCAACGATCACGGGAATTGCGCCTTACAGCCCCTCCCGCTTTATCGAGGAGGAGAAGCGACAGGGCGAGGAAGGCGACGCCTTCGAGCGCCGCACCTGGCGGCTGAAAGCTCACGCGAGCGATGATGGCTTCGTCGTCATTCCGTTCATGTCTTTCAAGAAGGCGCTGGACAGCGCCGCCCGACTAACCCCGCGCAAGATTAAGGGGCGCGGCGCACAGACATACGGGCAGCAGATGAAATCCGGCGTGCTTCTGACTGAGCCGATGAAGCTGCCGGTCAAGATTGCGGACATGCGTTCGGAAACCTTCATGTGCTCGATCAAGGGCGATTCGCGAGGGATTGGCGGCAGAGTTCCGCGGGTCTTTCCGATGATCGACACATGGGGCGGTCCGATCCAGTTTTTCGTGACCAATCCGACGATCCAGCCGGAAGTATTCGAGACGTATCTCCGGGAGGCGGGTCAGTTCATCGGGATTGGCCGCTTCCGGCCGGAGAACGGTGGAGTCAACGGTCGCTACACCGTGGATCGGATTGAATGGGCAGAAATCAAGTGATCCGCTGCTACATCCTCCCCATCCGCGCGATCCGCCACATCGCGCACCACGCTGCGCCGCACCACTGGCGCGCCGCGCACCACATCGCCCGCGCCGCGCGCCTGGTCTGTGTGTGTGCGGATCGGCCCCGCCCTCATCGCCGCGCCGCTGATCCTGGCGCCGGTTCCCCATGCGCCGCCGCGGCTGCCTGCCCCTGCGGTGGCGCTCCCGCCCGTCGAGATGCAGGCGCCTCGAACGCCCGCGTCTCCGGGCGGCCCACTTGCTCCGCTGCTGCGCTTCGTCTGGCCGCCCGTGCCGGAATACGTCGCGCCTGTCGCGGACGTGCGGCCCGTGTCCGTGCCGGAGCCTGGCGGTCTGATGCTGCTGGCCGACGCGGTGGTGGGGATGGTGATGATGCGGGGGCGGGGATGAGCGAGATGTACGCCTACATCGGCCGCGAGCGTGGTGGCGAGATCATCTGTGTCGCGGTGGATCGGCCGGATTGTCTGCGGCAGACGGCTACGGATGTCGCCAAATGGTTACGTTCGGGCCTGACGATCGAGCGCGTCCCGGTCGAATGGGCGCAGCAACACATGTTCACCCGCGACGTGTATCGGCCCGCGCCATGACCCCCTATGGCTGATCGCACTGTTCGCCGCCGGCGTGGCCGGACTGGTCTGCTGTCGCGCTGCTGGCGGAGGATGAGGGGTGAACACTAGTCTAACATTGGTGCGCGACACGACGCCTCTCGATCAGGCCAAGGTCGCCAAGAATCGGAACTGGCGCGGCGCATCCGAGATCGAGTTGCGAGGCGCGATAGAGCGATGGGGTCGGGCGCGCTGGCCCGAGGCGCGAGTGTGCCATGAACTGGTCATGAACCGCGGCAGCACCAGACTCGATATCGCGTTTGTCGCACCAGCTTATCTAGCGGTGGTTGAGTTGAAATCCGGGGCTGACACGATGGAGCGCGCCATCCATCAGGTCGGCCTAGCGCGTCTGTCGGCGCACGAGGTCTGGCTGATCTGCGACCGTCGATACGGGCAGGACATGCGCTTGATTCGCCACATGCTGCCGACCGTTGGCATCGCCGAAGCGAGCGGTCCGTTCGACCAGCCACCAGAACTGACCATGTTGGCCGAGGCGGTCAGGGCCGAGCCGTATCCGGAAGCGATTGCATCGCTGCTATGGGTTTCAGAACTGGCAGCCGCACTTCGGATCGGAGGGGCACGGCCAGGCACGCACGCCAGTTTGGCAAAGAGATTGGCCGCGCTACCGCCGGCCGAGCGTGACGCGCTGGTATGCCGTGCGCTGCGCGGTCGTGACGCGCTATGGCGCGCCGATCCTCCGGTCAGACATTAGGAGGCCAGAATGCGCCCCAAAAGCGAGCCCGAGTTTGACGCCAATCGCGTGCGTGACGTATCGGAATTGGTATATCGAGACCGGCTCGGCCCGGTTGAATGCGCGAACATGATTGAAAAGGATGGTGACGGCGGTGCGAAGCTTCGCGAGCGGGCCGGGTCCTACGACTCACTGACGCGCTGCTATCTCCGCGCATTGCGTGATGCGGCGCCTGCGTCATGATCGAACTCCCCGCCCTCCCCAGCGCCGAGCGCCCGCCGCCCACGCCACCGGCCTGCCCGGAGTGCCGCGGTCCGCTCGCGCGCATCGCGCAGCCGCACATGACGGCGTGGTGGTGGTGCTGTTCGTGCGATCAGGATTTCGTGTCACCGGAGGATGAGCCGAAGTGAGCGACGCCCCGATAACTCAGCGAGCGACCATCTTCCTCTACACAAAGGGGGCGAAGATAGACGATGCGGTGAAAGATCGTCTGATTGCCGCCGGATACCTACCCATCGCCGTTGCCAGCGTTGACGCAATTCGGTTGCTGGAAACGACAATTGCATTCGATCCGATGAAAATGGATGCGTTGCTGACAGCCGCGCTCACAACGGTGCGCAGCAGCTCGTCGCCTTACGTCAAGGAGAGCTTTGCCAACAAATTGTGCGACTTGCTGTTGGGAAGACCGAAGACATGATCCAATCCGAGCGCATCGCCGATCGTGTCCGCATCTATGCCGAGGCCGGCGAGTGGATGGACCGGATCGAGCTTCCGGCCTCCGCGATCGAGCAAATCGCGCATGACATCGAGCCGGTCCCGGCCGATCCGCACGACGCGCGGCAGCGGGAGTTGCGGCTGTGACTGTCCGCCGCAAGGTCGCATTCAGCGCACGGGATTTTGCGCTTACCGGCAACGCGTGGATCGTAATCGAGCGTGATCTGAAGCTGCCCGGCCCAAGCTGGCGCATCCTGTCGGCGCACGCGACTGAGCCGGAGGCGCGGGATGCGCTCCGGGAGATGGAGAGGAGTGAAGCGGCATGAACGCAATATCTCGATCGAAGCTGCGGGCCGTGCCACCGAAAGCGGCAGCACCGGCAAAGCCGAAAATCCTGATCTATGGCGCGCCAGGTGTGGGCAAAACCTGGGGCGCGATGGATTTCCCATCCTGCTACTACATCGACACCGAGGGCGGCGCGAACCTGCCGCACTACATCGCAAAGCTGGAAGCGGCCGGCGGCGTGTATCTCGGCCCAGACCAAGGCGCCTTGTCATTCGACACGCTGCTGGAACAGGTGCATGCGCTTGCCACCGAGCGGCACTCGTATCGGACGCTCGTCGTGGACAGCATCTCCAAGCTGTTCGGCGTCACCATTGCGGACGAGGCCGAGCGCTTGAGCCGTGAGAACAAAAAGAACGAGTTCGGCGCCGACAAGAAGCCCGCGGTCGGCGCCATGCGCCGGCTCGTGGCGTGGCTGACGCGGCTGGACATGAACGTGCTGCTGATCGCGCACCAGAAGGAGGAATGGGGCCTCAACACGCGCGGCGAGCGGGAGGCGATCGGGCAGACCTTCGACTGCTGGGATCGGCTGGAATACGAGCTGCATCTCTGCTTGCAGATCGTGCGGGCCGGTGACGCGCGGATCGCCAAGGTGCGCAAGTCGCGCCTGGAAGGGTTCCCGAACGCTTCGGTGTTTCCCTGGTCCTATGCCGAGTTCGCCGGGCGTTACGGCCGCGATGTGATCGAGAAGGAAAGCGCGCCGGTCCTGCTGGCGTCGCCGGAACAGGTCGAGGAGGTCCGACGCCTGCTCGATGTGGTGAAGATGCCGGATGGCTACGCCGACAAGGTATTCGCCGCGGCCAGTGTCTCATCGTGGGATGAGATGGACGCCGAAAAGATCGACAAGGTTCTGACGCAACTCAAGGGAAAGCTGGTGCCATGAAGGTTACTCCGAAGACTGACGAGCAAATCGATACCGAAGGCTTGCTGCCAGCGGGCACCTACAACTTCGAGGTCCGAGAAGCGAAGGACAGCATCAGCAAGTCGTCGGGCAACGAGATGATCGCGCTCGTACTGGACGTGTTCGACGATGCCGGCGACGCCCATACCGTGTTCGACTATCTGCTGGACTCCTTCGCCCGCAAGATCAAGCACGCGGCGGAAGTCTGCGGCCTGGCGGATCGCTATCAGGCTGGTGAACTGCGGGCGATCGATTTCACGGGCCGTAGCGGGCGCGTCAAGATCGAGGTCAAGAAGCAGGTCGGATACGCCGACAAGAACAACGTGGTGGACTACGTCGTGGCGCCCGATGCGCGACAGGCCACTTTCGGCACGCCGGCTCCGGTTCGCGAGAAGGTGCCGGCCGGTGATCTTGACGACGAGATTCCGTTTTGAGCGCCGGAGCCCGCGAAGTGAGCGACACACGCGAGGCGGCGGGGTTCAATCCAAAGCGGATGATCACGCTACTCCGAACCCAGGAAGAAACGATCTGGCACTATCGCAGCGATCGGATTTCCGAGACGCGAGAGCCGGGGTTCTTTGATCCCATCCTCCGCCCTGGCGGCGCCGCGCCCGGACACCTGATCATCGTCTCCGGCCGGCACGGCGCGCAGATCATGTGCGTGGTGGAGATGGGCGGCAAGATGGAGGTTGTGCCGTGTGCGTGAGCGATGCGAGGATGGCGGCGGCGCTGGATGTTCTCAATGAGCGCGGTGCCCGATGGATACACCGCGACACTATGCGCGCCATGTTGGCGGCGGCCGACGCTGCGGCGTGGCAGCCGATCGAGAGTGCGCCGCCGAATACCAGCATTCTCGTATTCATCCCCGGCGCAGACCACTACGGCCCGGCCATTTATCGCGCAATCCTTGTCGATATGGGGATGGGACGGCGCTGGCACCTGACTGCCCTGAACGTGGGTACTGATCTGTCACCGGAGTGGATGCCCACGCACTGGCGCCCGCTGCTGGAGCCGCCGGGTGAGTAAGCAACTGAGCTGCGATTTAGCCTTGATGTGGGCCGAGTCTGCGCAACGGCGATACCGGACCAGGGGCGAGCGAGCCGCGCTACGCTGCGCGCTCGGCGATGCGGCGCATCTCTGCGATCAGATCGCGCTTGAGGTTACGCGGGATCATCCGGGGCGCGGCAAGGGTAGCGTGTCTCAGACCGGGCAGCTTATCGAGGCGGCAGTGAAGCGGTGCGGCGATGCGATTTGGGCCATGCGCGAGATGATCGGGGTTCCAGATGCCTGAGCGCATTCAGCGGCGCCGCACGAAGGGATGGCGGATGCCGGAGGGGGCGGTCTAAGTCGGACGAACCGGCGGCTATTCGGAGTGGGCAAACCCGTTCCGGATTGGTGATTGGTTCGTCATGGGCGATCCGGGTTATCGGGGTGCTTTTAGAATGTCGTACCTGCACTCGCTTATCGGAGAGCGCCCGGGCTACACGCTGATCGAGTCTGCCGAGCATTCGGTTGAATGGTATCGGCGCTACGCGGATGGCTGGAACCCGGAGTTTCGCGCGCGATGCGTCCGCGAGCTTCGCGGCCATGACCTCGTATGCTGGTGCCCGATCACGCGGCCGGACGGATCGCGCTGCCCGTGCCACGCCGACGTGCTGCTGGAAATCGCGAATGGCTGATCTGGCATGAAGCAATCCGACTATCGCAACGCCCTGCTGGCCGAGCTCGCCCGCGCTGGCGTGACGGAATACGAGTTCCAGTATGGCGGCAAGCACCCGCGCATCGTGTTCTGGCACAACGGGAAGCGCGTCATGTACGTGTATCCCGCATCGCCGTCCGACACCAACCGCGGCATCCTGAACGCCGTCTCCGGCATCCGAAAGCTGCTCGGGCTGGCCGCGCCAGCGCGGGGAAAATCGGATCGGCCCCCGAAGGCGAGGATCAGGCGGGACGCGCCGGCGCCGGTCCTGGAAAGCTTCGCCTGCGCCGATCCGTTCGCCAAACTGGCCGAGTGGAAGCCGCCCTCGCGGTTTATCTGGACGCGGCGGACCTCGCGGGAGTGGCGGGTTGATGTGGTGCGGAGTGCGGCCGGTGGCTGAACAGACCGCCATCTCCTGGTGCGACGCGACGTTCAACCCCTGGTGGGGCTGTCAGCATGTCAGCGATGCCTGCACCTTCTGCTACGCCGAGGCGCTGTCCAAGCGCACCGGCTTCGTCGAATGGGGTCCGGGCACCGAGCGCCGGCGGACCGGCGCGGTGAACTGGGGCAAGCCGCTCGCCTGGAACCGCAAGGCGGCCCTCGATGGCGTGCGCCGGCGCGTGTTCTGCGCCTCGATGGCTGACTTCTTCGACAATCAGGTGCCGGCCGACTGGCGCCGCGACGCCTGGGCGCTGATCCGCGCCTGCGACAGCCTGGAATGGCTGATCCTGACCAAGCGCCCACAGATGATCACCCGCATGCTGCCGGAGGATTGGGGCGACGGCTGGCCGCACGTCCGGCTCGGCACCACGGTCGAGAACCAGGAGGAGGCGGAGCGCCGCATCCCGCCGCTGCTGGTGGTGCCGTCCCGGCTGGGACGCTTCCTCTCGGTCGAGCCGATGCTCGGGCCGGTCGATCTGGACGGCATCTGGGGCTACCCGGGATCGGCAACATGCGAGCAGATCGACCGCTGGCCGATCGGCTGGGTGATCTGCGGCGGCGAGAGCGGCCCCCACGCCAGGCCCACCGATCCGGCCTGGGTGCGCGCGCTGCACCGCCAATGCCTCAACGCCAGTGTGCCGTTTCACCTCAAGCAATGGGGCGAGTTCCTGATGGCCGAGGAGGTGGTGACCAACCCGGTGCGGCCGCCCGGCGACGAGGAGGAGACCGCGTACCGCTATCAGGACGGCTATGCAGAGATCGGCTGGAGCGACCATTTCGACATCATGTATGGCGCGGCTGCTGACGATCGCGGCGCGCCCGAGCGCATCTGGCACGAATACTGGTCGAGCGGCACCGGCCGCATGCTGCGCCGGGTCGGCGTCAAGCGAGCCGGCGCGCTGCTGGACGGTGTATCCTATCGGGAGTTTCCCCGTGCCTGACCCCTACGCCCTTTCGGTCCCACAGCTCGCCGGCCGGTGGGGAGTCTCGGCGCGCCATGTCTATGACCTTTGCGCGGCCGGCAAGCTGGGGCACCTTCGGATCGGCAACCTGATCCGAATCCGACCGGCCGACATCGAGGCATACGAAGCGCGGCAATGGCACGCCCCCGGCTCGACGCCCCAAACTTCCGACTCATCCAGCGCGGAGGTCGTTTCTATGTCCGGTGGTGGGCAGAAGGGAAGGCGCACCGCCTTTCGACGGGGACAGCGGATCGCGCCGCTGCCACCCGCTTCCTAGCTCAATTCTCGGCCGGCGCTGGCAGCCCAGACCCGCCGGCCCAGCCGGTCATCTCACAAATCCTCGATGGCTACCTGGCGGACCGCAAGGGCCACGTCGCCGCCTATGCCACCCTGGCCGCCTGCGCCGCTGCCCTGCGCCGCCATCTTGGCGAGCTACAGCCCGACCATCTGACCAAGGAGCGGAGCCGGTTCTACCGCCGTCGGCGCCGGACCGAGGGGCATCTTGTCGGGTCGCCGGAGAACCGGATTACCAAGCCGGTCCGGGACGGAACCATCATCCGCGAGCTGGTGACGCTCCGGGCGGCGCTGCGCTGGGCCGTGCGCGAGCGATGGATCGCCGCTGCGCCCTATGTCGAGCTCCCGCCGGCTCCCCCGGCCCGCGATCGGTGGCTGACCCGCGAGGAAGCCGACAGGCTGCTGGCCGGCGCCGGGGCGATCCATGTTCGGGTGTTCATCGCCCTGGCGCTCTATACCGGGGCGCGGGCCGGCGCGATCCTGGAACTGACCTGGGATCGGGTGGACCTGGACGGGCGACGGATCGACCTCGGCCGCGGGCGCGGCAACAAGGATCGGGCCATCGTGCCGATCGGCTCCAGGCTCCTCCCCGAACTGGCCGAGGCGCGCCGTGCAGCCACATGCCCATACGTGGTGGAGCACTCCGGCGCCGGAGTGGCGAGCGTCAAAACCGGCTTTCGGGCCGCGGTGCGCCGAGCCGGGCTGGCCGGCGTCACCCCGCATGTCCTACGCCACACCGCGGCGACTTGGCTGGTGCACGGCGGCGTGCCGCTAGCCGAGGTCGCGGCCTACCTGGGTAATTCGGTGGAGATGATCGAGCGGGTGTATGGGCACCACGCGCCGGATTGGCTGCGGGACGCGGCGGCGGTGTTGTCGGGTAGGGCGGCGAAATAGGCGATAAGCGGGGCCTCCCCCGAGGCTGTCTGGCGATTGCACGGGAGAGGCCCCTAACCGGCCTTCGTCTTGGTCCACGAGTGGTGCATTCGGGCAGCACATCCGGCTCTTACAAGCCAGAGAATCACGATGTCACTTCGCGCGCCAGATGTCAATCAGCGCGAAGGCCGCTTCCAATGAGACGACCTTCGCGAGCACTTGAATCCCGCCGGGCAGCCCTTTGTCCATCTCGTAAATAAACAGACCGCGGTTGCCCCCGAGATGATCTGCCTCGGCCTCGGCCACCGTCTCCCGAGACAGAGACGATATGCAAATTGAGCGGCCGTTCCCGATCCGCTCGACAACCATTAGGTCATCAGATTCCATAGCTTCGACTTCCGCTCCTACCAAATCTCAACCGCCAGTTACCTATGCCAGTTGGCCCGGAAACTAGGGGCGGAGCGCGAACATCGGCATTTCTCGCACTGCGCCAGCGTGATTTATCAAGGCTCGCGGGCCGGCGCACTCCCTTGGTAAGGGAGGGGCCCCGAGTTCAAATCTCGGCAGCAGCACCATTAAGTTTCAAGCGGTTATCGGCGTTTTTCGGAGGCGGTCATAACCGAGTTTCCTAGGCCAATGGCCCGGAAACCCTGGAATCGGCGAACCGGCCGCTATCGTCACGGTTGCATCGGCCGGCCGCCTCACGGTCGAGATGGTTCTCAGCCTGCGTGCCAGGAACAAGGTGACGCGGATTGCAGCAGGCCGGATTGTTGCAGGAATGGCAGCGGAGCACCAGCCCCTCCGGGACCGTCCCATGCGTGACCTCGTAAGCAACCCGGTGCGCTCGCCGCGGCGGAACGTGGGCCGCGCCCTTGAACTGCCCGTAGCCGTGCCGGTCGCGCGAGGCCAGCCACGGCCAGCACGAAGCCGACCGTCCGACCGCGAACGGCCGAGGGTGTTGGAAGCACCCTCGGCCGCTGGTCAGGACCCGGCGAAAGGGAAGACCCCCGTGCCGGGGTGGGGGTCGGGCTAGAGAAAGCCACAACCGTGCCGATCAGGCCCGGAATCAGTGGCACAAGTCCGACTTACCTGCAAGTGGAACCACCCGAGCAGGAGGACTTTCGTCCATGCCTACCTCGGAGCGTCACACCGCGCCGAATGTGCATAGCCAATCGAGCGGCCCCTGCTGTCAACGCCGCAATTAGCCCAGCCCATGTTGCTCTTTCACCCCGAACCCCACGCTATCCACCACCCGCCCGTCCACCTTGACCGGCACATACACGCAAGATCGCCCCTCGGCATCCGTCGCCCGGATCGCCTGCGGCATGGTGTCGGGATACTCGCCGCCGTGCTCCATGGTCTGGAACGTCCAGCCGGCGCCGTCCTGCATTGGGTCTTGCGGCCGGCGCTCCGGCGGGAGGGCGCGGTAGGTGTGGAAGATGGCGGGGGCGGATTTCGGCTCGTCGTTCATGGTCCCTCCGTATCGGTCGGGCATTCGCGCATGTGCCAACTGTTCGGCGCTCCGCAGTCATGACAGACGTAATCGACCTTCCCCCAGCATTTGCCTCCGCAGCAATAATTGGACGCGTACCCGTGGAGGCAAGGTAGTGGTGTAGGCGGCGACAAGGCCTCGACCTCACATCCGCAGGCGAAGCGACAGGGCGCGTCGCTCATCAAACGGCTTCCTGGAACACGCGCTCGATCTGCCATTCCTCGGCGCGCGGCCACTTGGCTTTGATGCGATCCCACGTCTCATCGGCCGTTATCGCGATACCCCTGATCCGACGCCGGCCGATCCACGCGCGGATCAGTACTGCGGCATACATGGTGTCCATTCTCCCTCCTTCATCTCAGCGCCGCGCGCCCGGCCTCGGTGATGCGCCAACACCGCAAGTCAGCAACAAAGGCCACCAGACCCTTCTTTCTCAGCGCGCCACAGATCGCGGCGCCGATGGCGGTGTATCCTCCGCTCAGGCCGCACGATACGACATGCACGCCAATCGCCCTCGCGCTCGCCTCCATCAATGGGTCAAGAAATCTCAGCACGATGCGTTCGCGCTCCGTCAGCATGGTGGCTTCCATATCCGCACCCTAGCACCCCTCCCGCCCCGTGTCAAACAATGTTTGACACCGCCCGCATCCCACGCTATCCTCCCGACACATGGCCCGAACCCAGCCCGCTCCGGTCCGCCGCACCGCGCAACTCGGCATCCGCGTCACGCCCGCGCTCAAGCGCCGGGTCGAAGCGGCGGCGGCGGCCGAACGGCGCACCGTCTCGGCGTGGATCGAGATGGTGATGATGGCGGCGTTGAAGGGGAGGAAGTGATGGACACCGACTTGGCACCCGGTAAGCGCGTCATGCAACAGCACTTCGTTACATTCTACAGCCCAGGCACCTTCACCGCCGAAACCACAACTCGGCCGATTGATGTCTGGGGCCTGGACCAGGCCGTGGACATGGCCCGCGCGATCGTGGAGCGGTATAAGGCGAGACCATACGGATTCCGCTTCTTAACACGGGCGCGCGGCGAGGATGACCTTGATAGCAAGATCGTAGCCTCTAGCCCGTTCTACTACCTCGGTGGTCGCATCCGCACCTTGGCGGAGGTCGAAGCGAAAGCAGACCCGAAAGAGGCAATTCTCCGATCCAACATGCGGATGAACGGGTGGGATCGCATCGTCACCAATGACAATTCCTGGCGGTGGACACAGCCGCTAGGAGAAACCGACGTGGTGCTGGACGTGGTTCTGTGACAGCCGCCCCCGACTCCGCGGCCCGCGCGCTGCACGCCGCGTCGTATCTCTCCTGGCTGCGCTGGGATCAGCTCGCGGAGGACGTGCGGGCGGAGTATCGGGCGCAGGCGGAGCGGGTGAATGGACCGGAGAAGATCAGCGCATGACCATGATACCGAATGCAGCAGCCCCCGAAGGCCGCGAACTCGGCGCGCATTTGGCGCGTCTATGCGATGTCGAAGCCAAGAGCAAGGGGCGCGATGGACGGTGCGGGACATGCGCTTTTCGGGCCGGCGATCACCTGGCGAACGGCAGCCCAGTCACGCTCATGAGCGCGCTGAAATGCGCCCTAGAAGACGAGCCGTTCTGGTGCCACGAGCATGACCACGCTTGCGCCGGTTGGGCGCTCCTGCGGGTGCCGAAGGGTGAGGAGCAGTGCGCGCCTTGGGATCACGTCTCCGGCCGGGACTACAAGGCCGGCGATATCATCCCCCTGCCGGATCAGTCCGCTCCCCCGAGTGAAGAAGCGAGCGGGCCATAGAGGAGAGTTGAATGGGAATTTTCTGGGTGCTTTCCCCCGATGAAAGGTCGCTCTGCGCGCACGGCTATCCGATCCGCATACGGATGATCGCTGGCGACAAGCCGTTTGTGTTGGATGTTGACGGACGATCGCCGCTATCTTGCTCGACACTCGCACTCGCCAAAACAGACGCGGAGAGAATCGCCCGCGAGATGGACGAGTTCACGCCGGGCGGCGCATCAGCTCGCGAACCTCGCGGGCCTGTGGAATCAGGGTGAATCAATGATCGGTCGCGAGCAGGTTAGAGTTGCCGTGTTCGATGGGGAGGAATATGACGGGGACTGGCCGGCGAAGTATGGCGACACGCTGATTGGCGCGATTGCTTGGTTTAATGCCAAGCTGGCGCTGATACCGGCCGAATACCGGAGTTCCGCCAGATGCCAAATCCACAGCGTCGGTGGCTATGAAGGCGACCGCTACGGTCGCATTCAGATCGACTACTGGCGTCCGGAGACTGACGAGGAGATGGCTGAACGCCTCACGAAGGCTGCCGATGCAATCGAAAAACAGCAGCAGCGTGAAATCAATGCCCTGCGCGCGCTTCGGGCGAAATATCCAGGCATGTCGTAGCCAGACTACGATGCGCCATCCTAAATCGCCCGCACCCATAGTCCTAGAGGAGCCACGATGTACGCGCTAGTCGCCTACGCAGTCGCCTCACTCATCGCGTGGTGCGGCCCGGGCCAAGTCAGCTTGCGCGCGGGAGGGCAGTTTTTCCCCACTTACACCGAGACCGTCCGAATGCCGGATGGTTCGTCAGTGGTTTCTACGATCGGTGGATCAGGTGGTGCATTCCAAGAAAACTATAATGCGCGCTTTGTCCCTGGTAGGCCCGAGCGCAGGGCGTATTATCAGTACGCCGCCTGGAGCTGGACCCATCCGCGGCCATACATTCCTCTGGCCGGTCTGGTTCAATCTACCGACTGGATAAGACAATCAGATCGCCCGCACCCCCGGCCAGAACGCCTCCCGCGCCGGCGGCCCGAGCAGCGCCAGCGCGGTGGCCCGGTCGCGCTCCTCGCGGATCGCATCGAGTCCGCGCGCGATGCGGGCGCGATCGTCCTCCGAATAGCGCCAGGGCAACGCGGCTTGCTGAGGCCAGTCACGCTCGTCAGGCATGGAGCATCTCCGCGACGATGACCAACAGCGCGACGATAGCGACGCCATCCCCCAAGGCGCCCAGGGCGGCGACGGCGCGCATGGTCGGCCCGAGCCAGAGCAGCACGGCCGGGCCGCCGAGCGTGGCGCGCGCGAGGATCAGCACGGGCCAGAGCAGGGTGAGGGCAGCGGTTAG
>Ga0134128_10006762_pt1 | contig 13878 bp, 25 predicted proteins | sample KB31754_FD_96462 | JGI IMG/M metagenome (GOLD analysis project Ga0134128, IMG submission 96462) | Terrestrial soil microbial communities with excess Nitrogen fertilizer from Kellogg Biological Station, Michigan, USA - KB3-175-4 | ecosystem: Environmental > Terrestrial > Soil > Unclassified ... | reverse complement strand
GGGGGCCCTTCCCGCTCCCGCCCCCGCCGCCGCCGCCGCCCCCGTGTATAAAGGGACTGAGGCGTTTGCCCTGCGGCTGTCAGGGTACTGAGACGGGGCGGGAGAGAGATCAGGATAACCGTTACGTTAGCGTTATGCTCTGACACGTGACACTCCCTGAACCTGTACTAGTATGTGTCTTGTAAGAACTTCCCCGGACGGAAGGCAGGAAATGCCGAAGATGACGGCGGTCGGTGCGTCTAGCGCGCCCGTGATGACCGATGAAGAGATCATGGCTACGATCGAGGGCATGAGCCCGTTTCAGATCGGATGCATGGCGCACCCGTTGGCAATCTACATGTTCGGTCACAACTACGGGCGTCCGATTGATGACAAGCTCGTGCGCCGGGCGTACATGTGGGTGTTCCATCTCATGAACGCTGACGTCCCCGAGTACTACTTTGAGCGCGTCAAGCGCACCAACGACGAGGTTGACTCGGACCATGGCGACCCCTGGTCAGGGCCACCGTTCTAGCCACATGACGAAACGTCGGGAGACGTCCACCGTTGAATACGGTGCTGATGAGTCAAGGGGATGCGATATGTTCCAGGTGCGACGCTACAACGAACACCTATTCGGTGTTTGGGATGTTGAGGCTGATTCATGGGTGAACACGTACGACGAGTACACGCGGCAGGACGAGGTACTACTGTTCACCGATGTTGCCCACGCCCAATTGTGGATCGCCGAGTTCAAGGCCGGTCTCGCGAGCGGCTAACAGGTCGAAACGCTGGGAAGCGTCTGCGGCTATCAGCCGTACTGATGAGACCTATAAGGGAGCCGGAAATGGTTGCACGCAAGGCTGAGGTTGTGTACCGCGAAGTCCTGCACGCCGCTGGCAAGGTGGACGGCAAGGCGCACAAGTGGATCGTATCCGTGTTCGCGAACGAGGCGCGGCTCCGCTCGCATCACGCGCTCCTGAACATGGCCTACAAGGGCGGCGACGCTGAGACCATCAAGAAACTGGACCCGAACTCTCCGGCATCCAAGACCGGCGGCGCTGTGACCGAGGTCAAGTTCTCCAAGGAAACCGTCCCCTACAACCTCGAAGCTTCCGGCCCGGATGAGGCAGCCGCACTCTGACTCTCCACCGGTAGGCGTACCGCGACGGTACGCGTTTCGGCCCCAGGCGCATCACAGCGTCTGGGGTCGATACGTTTTACCGTCCATTCCCCGTCCGTGATTGTGACCGCGCCTGCGCGGCCGTTAGCCATGTCCGAAGCGAGCGAATGCCACTGTTCACCCACGAAGGTGTCACGTTTCGTTTCTGTGGCTTTGGTGGGTACGCCTGCAATCTTGCGTTTGCGTCCAGTGCGCAGATTCCGAGGTCCGTACACGTCCAAGGAACCCCAGCTACCTTTGCGTTGCCACATCGTTCGCCAGGAGGCCCCGTAAGCCACCTGCATTGCGCGTAGTCCCGCGCTATTGCATATGACACTGTCAGTGTCCACATGGGCGATGTTATCGAGTCCGGCGGCGAGCATTGCCCACCATAGGCGGATACGACACTCAGCCATAATTGCGCCTGTAATTTGCGGGAGCGAGTCTCTGCCTTCAACGCGCGCAGTCTCGACAAACGTCGCATTGCCGACATGCATCATCCTCCGAGTCTTGAGTGTTCCGTGCTCTACCTCGAATGATATTCCGGCTTCGCCCATGGGATTGTCGCCATACGGTTCCCACTTGGGCGCGCGTAGCGATAAGCGTCCTATCAGTGCTCTGCCAGAGTGTTTGAGGTACGCCCTAACAATTTCTGGTACGTCGCCGGATGTGGAGTCTTGCATATCAAGAACCCAATTCGCCCATTTGCTGAGTACCGGAGCTTTCGTGTAAGCATGCGACTTGAGTATCTTGACACTCGCATTGTGGCCGTAAAGTTCATTGACCTCCACATCCCATAGCCACGTCCGAAACGTACCGACAGGCCAAATAGTGCGACCGTCATGGTACGTCGGCGCGATAGGCGCATCGGTACTGACATCGACCAAACAGTTAATTCGATAGCGCGTGGAAGCTTGCTCGTATTGCCGTTGCGTGAGCGGACCAGTGCTAAACTTGTATTTGGCAGGCAACTCAACTTCAGCGGCAATTCGCGTGTAGGCCGTGCGCAGATCAATCTCATGCCACATATCATTAGCGAGTACTCCATGACGCCATGCCTCCGCTCTCCCCGTGTGCATTGCCGCGCGCTCAGCGGCTATCACTTCCGGATTGTTGTGTACTAAGACTTTGTGTTCCATGAACTTGTGTCGCCACGTAGCATAAGCCATCCCGGCGCCTGTGGGTTGCCAATTCCCAAGCTGGCCTCTTTCAATCCAATCAAGGATACATGAATACGCAGCATAGACAATTTCACAGTCTCTAAGGCAATACTTTCGCCATTCGTCTGTACGTGCTGACACTTTGGGCATATTGAGCTTTGCAACCCCGCACGCTTGTCCGATATCTCGAAGAGGTTTAGGTATCCATGTGAACAGGTCACAGAGTACGAGAGTTCCATTAGGGGACTTCCAACTCATGCTAGACACGTTACGGTCCAGGTTGCACCATTCAAGCTCAAACCCGAGTGTCGGCAGTATCTCTAAAACGCGAGATATACGCACGTCATAGCCCAGATTATGAGCAATAGCCACGGTACGAGTACCGGGCCGACAGAATCCCGCAATTTTACGCCACATATCCTCGGGCGAGTCGAACGTGTAATCTTCCCTATCGTCGCCCCTCTTAAGGCCGCGACGCCAGAATATAGCGCACCCCGTAGCCCATGACTGAACCTGTTCACCCTCACCCTTGACCGTACGTGACTCGGTATCGAATGCAATCCACCGCTTCGGTATCCGGCACTGGTGATTGGGTTTGATCCAGTGGTTAGTACGGTCTTCGGCAATCTCAGACTGGAACATTTACGCCGCCTTAAACGGTGTAAGCCTATATGCTGCGACATGAACCGCTCCAATCGCCTCAGTGTTATAACGCTCATTGTTGGCGTTATAAGACTGTAGGGCAGTGTTGATTGCCTCTTCCCTCGTTACCCCATTCTCACTTGCGACCGTGTAATAGGACTGGACGGTCGCGCCCGTACCCTTCTCACGGTAGATGACCATGACCCGTTGTTGAACGCCACTAGCGCCACGTGTAGGCCAGTTCCGCAACTCATCCGCAGTTGGCACCGACTGTAGGTTCCGGAATGCCTCAGCGCCCGTATCCTCAACGATGCCGCGCGCCTGAGCGAACAGCGCGTATGCCTCTGACTGTCTCGGCGCTATGCCGCGTGCTCTCAGGTCCTTGTAGAATTCGGATGCCGTCTTGCCCTGTCTCGCGGCTAAAAGCGCGTCATTCAGTAGTCCTAGAATACGCGCCATTTAGAACAGTGCCCCCTGAATGCCGACTACCTTCAACGGCTGAGCCGAGAGTGCCGCGCATTCTCCATGTAGCGAGATATCCGGGCAGGCGTAAACAAAACCGTCAGCGCTAGCGTGAGCACGCTTTTTGATATCCAATACAGCATCGAATTCCGCCGCAGCAGACACGACAAGACGCGATCCAGTAATACACATTCTATGAACACTGAAAGCATGAATCGCTCCCCTGCAATCGGCGCATTTAATCATGTGGCGACGTAGCAGGTTCATGTACTTGAACCAAGCATCCTCTTTCGCCCGGCTCATGGCGTCTACACTTCCCAGCTTTGGGCCTGTTGCAGGATGTTAATCAGGTAGCGTCGCACGTCTCGCGGCTGATCCCTGATGAATTCCTTTAGCTCGATCACGTGCATTGCAACGCGAGAGCATGAGTACGGATATCTCTCCGTACAATTCGGGATATGCTCGCTAATGTCATCGACGATAGATTGCAGATTACCGCGCACTTCGGCCATTTCCCCAACCTCCGCCCCGCCTCAGGACTCGAACCTGAGAGTATGCCATCACGGGACCTGACGATTACTCGCCAGTTGCGTCAGTCGTGACGCCTTCCTGAATCGGCCCGCTTATCACGGGACGCATGCGCTGTACGATTGCCTCGATCCGGTCCGCGAACATGCGCTGAGCCGCTAGCTTGCGCTGTTCCGAATTGGATTCGATTTCGCGGAGAGTGGCCTTGTACCGCGCCATCTCCATTCCAACTGCGATACCGATTTCAGCGTGTATCGTCATCTCAGTCTCGACCGGACGCTTATCGCTTCCCTTGCTCCCACCGATAACTGGCATCGACTAGTCCACCGGGTACAGGCGGAGCATGAACCGGCCGCCCTTGTCCTTGACGTCGATGCGCTTGATCTGGCACGGGATCGGCCAGATCCCGAACGTGAGACACCCGAGGACCTGCATCTGCATTTCCTGTGCGCCGGTTGTGGTGATGAGCCGTTCGCCGGTCCGCCTGCTCTGAATCTCCAGGATCATGAAGCAGGGGATGCCGCCGTCCAGGTGCGACTCGACAACGTTCAGGCCGATGATGTCAATCGGACCGGAACCGCGACCGGGCACATTCGGGATGAGGCCCTGCAACCCGAGCGCTTTGGTCCGCTCGAACAGATCCTCGGCGGTCTTCGCGTTCGCCGTCTGCATCAACAGCTTGCGCATGATGGCGTTCGGGTCCTTACTGATGTACTTATCGCCGCGCGCCAGGGAGTAGTACCACGCCGACAGGTCGATCGTGCCGTCAAGTGCGGCGGGTAGGGTCGCCACGCCGTCCAGAATGGCCTGTTCGATGCTGGTAACGGTGCTGATTTCCGTGCGCTCGTACTCGACGATTTCCCCGGTGAAGATACCGGCGTCGCCCTCGTCCCCGAACCCTTCCGTCGGGGCGATTTCCTTGCTCTTGCTGGTCATGTGTAGGCGTGCCCTTCACTTGGTGGCTAGTGCCACGTGTTCCCGGAATCGGTGCTGGTGATGTGCTTGACCACGCCGCCGGGCAGGATCACTGCGATTGCGTTAGTGACCTGATTCGGCGGTATGGGCGCAGGTGGGTTGACCGGAGTGAATCCACCGGAGGGAATCCACTGACTGTCAACGACGTTGAGGTCCACGTTGGCCTGAGCCAGCGTGAGCTGTGTACCGGGCAGTAGCGTGTGCGGGTTGCTGGATGGCGATGCCCACTGTACGCCGATGCACGTCATCCCGTGGATGTACGTGCCGACCTTTGCGGCTGCTTCGATGGCGTTCAGGTTCCAGTCCGCCAGACGACAGTTGACGTGACCGTTCCAGATGGTTTCGCCCATGGCTTGAACGAGGCTGGAGACTTCCGCAAGCGCGCCGTCCGACGCGTACACGGTTGTCCACTCGTGACCGTTGACAACGCGTTGCTGGATCAGGTGCGCTGCGTCAGCCGGAGTTACCGCACCGGACTCGACATCAATCTCGTCGAATCCTGCGATACCGGGGAACGCGCCAGCACCCTGATACGTGCGGCATACGCGCCGTCCCGTGTACTTGTTCCAGTCGGAAGCATCCCAGGGGACTGACCCGAGGCCAGAGCAGTATCCGAACACGTACGGGTACTGATTGGGCACGTTGCGAACCGCGTCATGTGTCATGTCTACGCCGGTAGATGTGACAACAGTAATGGTATCCACCTCCTAAAATGACTCGTCTAGCGTGATGCGTTTCACGCCAGTTCGGTTCATCAGGTACCCGGTAGCGATAACTCCGGTATACCAGCGATCGAACCACATGAAGTGACGTGAAACCATGTCTTCATCTGCGTCAAGTCCCTGCGCTCTCGCGTGACGCGTGATTGCGGTTACCTTGCGCTTACGTTCCTCAACGTATATTGCTGCGTCTCGGAATTCACCTTCCGGCTCATCAAAGTCGGCAAGGAATGGCGGCTTGCGCCTACTTGAATTCGTCGGGAAGCTCATCGTCAGCTATCTGACTGTCGTAAGCCTCTATCAGTTCTTCGCTGTCCGTTCCAGCCGGAGCGTTGTGCCTGCCACGCCGGACGCGCGAACCGCGCATCTCCGGCTGCTGCATGGCGTTCAGTTCCGCTCGTTCCGCTTCAACTTCCGGGGAAATCTCACCCGTCATGGCGTCCACGATTTCAATCGCGGTCTTAATGAAGCAGGGAATGCACAGCATGAGAGTGCTGTTATCCTGAACCTGAATCAGGATAACGTCGTACGGATTGCCACAGCCGTACTGGCATCCGTACGATCGGACGGGAATGTCCGGTTCCGGCATGTCCGACCCTTCAATATACTGGGGCTGATAAGCTTCCACTGTTGTAGTGCCCTGACCTGCGCTTCCGCGTCGGTAAGGCCTCTGATGCCCAGTGTAATGCTCACCCGACCCCCCGGCCATGGAGATAAGGTCACGACTTGATAAAGCCACTCGTTGATTGATACTCCAATCACGATTGGCTCGTAATCCTGCTTTGGTATTCTGAGCGCCATTTCAGCGGAATTTCTCAAATACCATGTGCACGAACAGCCACCCGAAAAACGACGCCACAAACCAACGTGCGAACGTCGCTCCCGCACCCTCCAAATGCCACACTTGATACGAGAAAGTATTCTCCGGATGCCCGGTTGCCAGTGCCGTAAGTTCGATGCAAAGGAACTCGACTAGCCACGCTAGCCAAACGAGAGACCATGCATTCCACTTCATGCGATTCACCCCCCTTGAGCTATAGGTTCCTTCAGCTTGTTATCTGCCGTCAGTTGCGCATGCGCCTCTTGCCTACGTACGGCTTCAGACGATGCATGCTGCGCGATAGCGTCACGCACTTCATTGTGTGCTGACGCTACCTTGCGCGCTGCCTTAGTCATGTCCATGTAGGTGGACAGTATTGGCGAATCCATTAGGCCCCCTGAAGTAGTAGTGACGCATCGCTAGGCGAGTAACCCAAATTCTCTAGGTAGTCAGTAGCCTCAGCGTCCGTCATTAGCTTCAGCTTATTTGCCTTGACGACCTGCGCTGGCGTCAACAGGCGTGCATCCGCCTGGCGCTCTAGCGTCCATATCGCAAGTTCCTGGTCTCGTCTGTCCGCTGGAATCCCCATGGCGTCAAGCAGTCCAGACGCAGTATTCTGATCTATGTGCCTTGAGACGTACTTGGACTTCACTGCGTTCATGCCGGTTGCCAACATCTTCGCCATGCGCTTGTATTCGGCACCTGCGAGCACTGCCTTGGCCTCGGGATCGTCATATCCCATGCTCTGCGCTACTGCCATGGCGTCATCCTCCGAGATGGCGTTATCCACGTACAGGGCCTCAACAGCGGAAACCACCTGATGCCTGAATGACTGCAATTTGCGCGCCGACGCAGCCTGTATCAGTGCCGTTGCATCTTGCTCGCTATACCCCTGCTTCATCGCTTCAGTAACACCCTGAGCTAGAGTCAGCGTCCCGAACTCAACGGCTTCAGACAGGTTGCGAATTGGCAGTAGCTTGGTATGCAGGGCGAACGCCAGATCAGTGTACTTATTCTTGAGACGTGACTCCAGTAGCGCTTGCTTAACCTGGGCCTGAGTAACTAGGCCACGGTTGAAAAGCTCCTCCATCTCAGTGCGAGACAGCGGCTCACCGGCCGTTGCGACAAGCGTGTCAAACCAGCCAGGTTCGAGACCATTCTGGTTCGCTATATCATTACCCTGTTGCGTCGTGATATGACCCTGCACATTGGCGTTCACTGCATCGGCGACGGTTATAGGAGAGTAGGCGAGTTTCTTCGCTACATCAACCCATTCGTTGCGGACGCGTGATTGCAGGATGCCGGTTACTAGCCGTCCGTCGTCAATGAAGCCGCGCCGTCTTGCTTCCAACAGCTGCATAAGGCCGAGCGGTTCACCCGTGTTGTTAACGAGCGTATTGAAGTCCGTTTCGGTTACGCCAGCTTCCCGCGCAATCGCGAGCGCTTCATCATGCGACAGGTTCCCACGCAGTAGGGCTAGCGCTGCGTCGGCGGCCGATATCGGGTTACGGACAAGGGTGACTAGATAGTCGATATCCTGACTGCGATACCCGTTGAACAGCATCCACTCTCTGAAATGGGCTGATTCAATCTCGTTCCGGCGCAGTAGCTCAAGTGCCGTAGAAACGTCCGGGTAAGAACGCTGAGCAGCGATCAGCGCATTGGCCCAACCGGAGTCGATTCCTTGCTCATTTATCGCGCCTACTGCGTTATCCGGTGTAGATAGGTTCATCGCGGCCAAACGCGCAACCGTGTTCACGTCGGGTAGCAGGTGCGGGTTAGTGCGGAGTATCCCGCGCACGCTCGGGGATAGTTCGTTGTTAACTATCTCGCCAACGGATGACAGTATTCCGGACGCTGACGCTGCCGTGCCTACGGCTGCTTGCAACTGTCCATGCTGCGTGGCTGCGAAGTGTATGAGACCGTAGGCCAACCCCTGTGGATCGTGCTCGTCATGCATTTTGCGCAGGATTGGGCCTATAGTGTCGTGAACCTCTTCACTCACTACGTCAGATATCGTACTGAATACCGCCATTGCTAGCTTATGTTTAGCGCTATGCAGGCGGTTGTGAGTGTAGATGATGGAGTTTGACACCAGCGTGGCGATGCGCGTCCCCAGTTTTGCGCCGCCTTGAACTTGCGCCATGCCAGACACCCTATCCGGTTTAGAACAGCGATGAAATCAGGTCTTCCAGTTTACTCGCGATAAAGGACGCTTCACCTATTGCTGCGTGCAGGAACCATCTGATGAATATCCTGGCGTACTTACTCGTCAGGTCCATCCACGCTGATAGGAGATATTTCCCTAGTAGTAGCGCTAGCTTGTCCGGATGCGTCAGCAGGTAATAGACAAACGCACCCTCGTTTTCTATCCACCTGATGACGTTTTGTATGCCACTCCATAGCGGATCCCAGACATTATGGAGCACCCACGCTACGAGCTTATCGAATTCAGTCTGTATCCAGTGGAGTAGGTTGTTCAGTTCGTTTATCGCGTCGTGATACAGTCCAAGCGCGTAGTTATACGCCTTGGCTATCTCATTCTCTGCCCAGTGCGCTAAGTCAGGCAATCCAGTGTGAATTACCCAATATATCGCGCCGCCAATATCACCAAGTACCTTGTCAATATCATCTACGTACTTATTGATCTGGCGTTCCAGCCAGCTTAGCGCGTCCTCAAGCTGGTTTATCAGTGAGTCGAAGTATGAGTAGACAGCTGAAATCGCACCCGTCAACCATTTCCATGCGGCCTTGAGGTCCGCAATGGGGTTGTTGAATAACGAGGTCAGCCAACCGAGCATGAGTCACTACCTAACGGCTGTGAATGTCTTCCAGTGTCGCGAGCTGATCCGTGATGGCGGTATGCACTGCATCCGCCGACAGTCCCTCTTGCGGGACGGTCACCGTGAACCGCGATCCCTGCGCGGGACCGCTGGTCACAACCACCGGGAATTCCCAGACGCTCTGGAATCCCGGACCGTTTGGGTTCAGAATGACGTCCTGCTTACCCGTTCCTACCGTATATCCGTCAGCCATTTCCGCCGTACCCCTTCAGTGTAGAGTTGATGTACCTGGAAACGTCTCTTGCACCCTGCGACTTAGCGCCGAACGCATCAGCAGCGCGCATGAGCGTCTGGTGTCCCCTATGGGCATCCTGGCCAGGTCCCATGGATTTACGCTGATCCGGCTGTACCGTTTGCAGCTTGGTACGGTACTTATCCTCAACCATGTCCAGCAGCGTAGACGGATAGTCAGATTCCGTAGCATTACCAGGCAGATTGAGAGCATGTATTGCCCGCCAGGCTGCCGCATACTCGCGCTCATTCATGAGCACGTGAATAATAACCTTGCCTGGCGATTCATGCGCAAGCTTCTTGAATGCTTGCAGGAAATGTTCATGTGTGGGATATGCGCCGTACGGGGTATTGAGCGCTTTCGGCGCAACGTTCTGTATCGGCGGCAGTCCTAGCGGGTTGTTAGTCCATGCCTGTGTTGGCGTTGACTTGAACCATGCATCAAGCACATCCAGTGCGTGCTGCGTGACGGGCACACCGGCCGCTCTCAGTGCCTCCTGACGCCAGTTTGTAGGCCACCCGCTCACGTCATACCACCCTGCGGGTTGCCGTGCGTCTGTAGTGCCTGCGTCGCCCTACCATAGTTGGACCATCTCATGATGTCGGGGTCCCGTTCCAGATCGGATATGCGCACAGCCAGATTGTCTAGAGTGGCCTGCATCTTGGTTATTTGCAGGATTATCTTAAGCGCTGCGCTGGTGATGGCAAGTAGCGCAATGCATACGAAGGATATGAGCGCTACGCCTAGTGGCGACTGCTCAAACGGCACCTGCGCCTCAGTGATTGTCATGACGTTACCAGTATCCCCGTAAAGGAACGCGCGGTAGCGCTATTGTTGTAACAGGAAATGCGTATCGGGCACGCGGGGAGCTGCAACTGGCGGTAATCGTTAAACGCGGAACCGGGCAGATCCCATTTAGCTAATGCCGTCCATGACGCATTATTGATGTTGTAGTACTCAATCTGTACAACGCACGTCGTCGCGATATCCGTATAAACGTACATAGTGGCGGTACCGTTGAACATATACAACGCGCTCACTGAAACGCTCGACGTGGCTGGCACGGTGCCAGAGTTGACGATAAACGGCCCGCCTGCCAGTGATCCCGCGATGTCGTTGGTTACGACGTTCGACCCGAACACGATGCAGCCAACATTTTCCGTGTCACCGAACACTTGATGGCTGCATGTCACACGCGCGTATCGGGAAACGAGCGGTACCTGAAATGGCTGAATAGAGCCTGGAACTGGAACGAATACCGACGTTCCTACAATGTTCGTTCCGCCGCTGTCGGAATACCACGTCACGACAATGGAAAAGTAATGGACGTTATTCTTGTCACCGATCTGCACTGTGAGGTAAGCGAACCCTAGACAGTCCATGATGCCTGTTGTCGGATCGTTTCCCTTCTGTCCGAAAAACGATCCCAGCTGTTGCCCGCCCTGATTAACGGTCCTAGACCAGTCAGGAAAGCCAACAGTCATGGTATGCCTCAGTCCTCAGTTACAGTGAAGTGGGAAGTCCATCGCTCGTTAACGTGCCCTGCTCAAGGAATTGGTACTGAATGTTAACCTGTATCTCATGCTGGAGAGTATCCGTGTTCGCAATGGCGATAGCCCAATCACCATTATAGTGATCGAGCGTTACGGGTACCTCAAAGTTGTATCCGTCGAAGTGGAAAAACGTACCCTCAACGTCCGGGTACACGGCTGAACCGCCCACACGGATCTGACAGTTCACGAAAAACGCGCAGCCTGGCGGAAACGACACGGTTATCTTTTCCACCTTAGACGGCCCAAGGTCCATGGGAAACGCATCGTTACCCACATTAAACTGACCAGGTGCCATGGTGTACGTGAACTGTTTACTAGCATCCGCCATAGCGGTTCACCACCTACGGTCTGTCGTAGGAAACGTGAAACGCTCCCGAGACTGCGCCTGACACAACGTGCAAGTGCAAAACAGTCTCAATGCAGACGCCGGGACGCCCAAGCGGGACGGTCACCGCGCGTTCAGACTTGAACGTGATTTCGAGGATAGGCTTACTGCCATCCTGAATCTCGACGATCGTCTCGACTTCACCCGTGGGCGTTGCGTCGATTTGAGCGGAGTACGTGACTGCGGCGGTACCGGCCCCGATCGCCTTAACGGAAATCGTCGTTCCGTTCGCTACGGTAACCTCAGCCTGGTCCTGAGGATAATCACCCGCCGCGCCAGGGTTAATCGATCCGAGCACTACGCCGTTAGCGTCAACCAACTGGAAGTTATTCGCATCAGCAGCAGCAGCAGCACCCTGTAGACCAACATTCCAGTTCACGGTATACGTACCGCCGACAAGAGCGGCTGTTACCGCAATCGTCGCACCTGCGGCAGGTGCGACAACATTCCCGGACGCCTGAACGGGCACGTCAGAGAGAACGTCCCGCAGAGAAACGGCACGCAAATACGCCGGACCAGTGACAATGTCCTGGTCAGCAATGGCGTTAGTCACGCCCAGGGAATAGGTTCCCCCGGACGTGACCTCAACGTCGATGTCCATGACCCGTTAACCGAGCTGAGCCAGGATCAGGGTGACCTTACATGTCGTACTGGCTGCGATGTCAACAGCCTTGAGGACCGTAGACCCCTTGTTGTTCCCGTCAATGAGCGGGATGCAGGGACGGCCGGTGAAGTTCGACATGCGAACGAAGTAGTCCCGCGTCTCGCGCGGGTCCTGATCGCCGGGGAAGCCGATATCCTGGCCGCTGGTGTTCGTGCCGTTGAGAAGGTATCCCAGGATCGCGGAAGCGCTTGTGTATCCGAGTAGCGCGTACTGGTCTCCCGCCTTCCAGTTGTCCGCGAACGCGTTCAACGCGACACCCGCGCCGACTGAGCCGATGGTCGCTGACGCCGTGACGTCAACCTCCTGACCCATGATGTTCTGAATGCGTCCGGAAATGTCAGCCCATGACGCAAGAGTCTGATTCGCGCCGCCAAGATCGTCGAACCCGTACGTCAGCATGACTCCGCCGGACCCTGCGCCGGTGGCGTCGATTTCCACCGTCAGGTTATCGCCGGAATACAGCTTCTGATTCGTTGGCCAGGGGAGTAGGTTCGAGCGCAGGTTGCCGCCCGCTTGCAGGCGGATACCCTGTTGCGAGTCGTGTAGGCGTCCTGAGCGGATGCGCAGGAAGTCTGTGGTAGCACCCGCTACCCACGCGCTCTCCAGGTAACAGTTGCCGTTCGTGAAGCTGTCGATAACGTTGTTACCGACAGCGCCCGGCGAAGTCGTGACGATGTTCGTTCCAGCGCCACCCGCCGTGAAGAAAAAGGGTACTGACTTGAGCGTGCGAGGCATCAGGTATCAGTCCCCTACGCGTTCGCGTTGCGAACGAACTTGGCGTTCCAGCGGATCTGCGCGGCGGCCTTGTTGATGCCGTCTTCGATCGTGTTGGTTGCCATCTTGTCGATGGTGGACGCGCCGTTCTTAAGGTGCGCCTGGAACTGGGTCTGGAAGTCCAACACCTTGGACTGCTTGGCCTGCGCACCCTGCGCCACGCGGGAAATGCCCGTACCCGTGTACGCAGCCTGCCACTGCGCCAGCGTCACAGCGCGGCTGTTCCGAATGAACTTGTCCTTGGACTGCGTGACCTTCGCAAGCCACTTGTCAGCAGCAGCAGCAGCCGCGACGCCAGGTGAAACCTGGACATTCATCGCACCCTGCTTCATGCGCTCTGTCGCGCCGGACAGGTTCGTGACCCACTTGCTTGTCGCCATCTCAGGCGTACTGCGGACTGGCATTTTCCCCTCACGATCATTGTGTGCGGAACCTGATACGAGTCCCCCGAACCGCCGGACCGGTCCGGGGGACGGTCGGATGCAGGGCACACCTACACAATAAGGGTCTCAACATGCAGGGATGCGGTCAAGATTTCGGCCCACCCCCCGACTTACCCTGAACCTTGGGGGTACCTCCCCACCTATGAGCAACAGCTCTAGGCTGCGCAGCTAGCCACTTATCCCATGCGGGACCTGATTTCTCATGCATCTGACGCGCTGCGTCCTGAGCGTCAAGTACGCCGCATTCAACGTGCCGTGGCTGATTCTTGGTTCTAACACCTACTTGCATGTTGATTCCGCACCTCTTGCAAGGCATCCATTTCTTATCGTGCTGCCACCGTACTACCGTCATCTAATTCACCTCCAATTACCTAATGCCAGTCATTTCGGTATCTGATGCCAACGTGATTCCATTCTACTGCCAACTGCCGGGGAATGGAACGGAGCCGTCACCCTATCCCAGAGTGCTGATTCGCCTCAGTCCCTTTATACACGGGGGCGGCGGCGGCGGCGGGGGCGGGAGCGGGAAGGGCCCCC
>Ga0134128_10006761_pt1 | contig 13878 bp, 12 predicted proteins | sample KB31754_FD_96462 | JGI IMG/M metagenome (GOLD analysis project Ga0134128, IMG submission 96462) | Terrestrial soil microbial communities with excess Nitrogen fertilizer from Kellogg Biological Station, Michigan, USA - KB3-175-4 | ecosystem: Environmental > Terrestrial > Soil > Unclassified ... | reverse complement strand
TGGAGGCCGCCGATGCGCAGCGCCTGAAGGCGCTGGAGGCCGAGAACGGGCGGCTCAAGAAGCTGCTGGCCGAAGCGCACCTGGACATCGAGGCGCTGAAGATCGGCTTCGGGGTAAAACACTCCCCGATCAACTGCGATCACTCAAGCGCACCGCGGGGCAATAGTCCATTCATCGACGAACTGCTGGAACCGGCGCATAGTAGTCATTCAGAAAATAGGCTAGGCTACGCGTAGGCTTCGCCAGTAAGGAGCAGGCAGCAAATCTCCGGCTGCGAGCTTTTCACAATCAAGGGATCCACGACGTAACGCGTGGGTTCCACGTGAGGGATCGCGACCCCATACGAGGCTTTTTCAAGGTTCGGCGGACGCATCTCGAAACAGGCGAGTCCCGCGCCTAAAGTAACCAGTTTGCTGCCGAAGGGAGTGACAACAAGCCTGCAGCCACCAACGATCTCCATGCTTTGTTGATACCGGTGCATCGCCCCAAGCAGTTGGCGATAAGCTTCGAACGGCTGCGACTCGTGCACATACAAGATATTGCTGGTGGGCGTTCGCCGCGAGTCGAACAGCGCCTCCTTGTACTCCACCAGGAGGCAGTCGGCCCGTCGCGGGTTCCGCGACGGATGGGGCAGCACGGGACAGATCTCGGCTTCGCCAGGTATCTCCGTCGTCCGCATGATCTGCAACTGATTCACTCGATGTTCGCCGAGAATCGGAAACCACACGAGTGGCCAGTCCTGGAAGCTCTCAAGCTGCATCCATTCGCGCACTTCATCCTTCCTCGCCTTGCCGGCTTGATAGGCGTGTTCGGCAGTTGGGTACACACGACCTTCGAACTCCATCGGACGCCGGAAGAGGTTGCTGAAAGCGCCATATGGCTTTTCGTTAGCTCTGTAAAACGGGACATCAGCTTGTTTGACCGATTTGGCAAGCTTTCGAGTCGCGGTGTTCTTCTTCATGGTCTGGTCTCCTCGCTGGTAACGGTGATGGGGATGTCGTGGATCTTGCAGTGATTGAGGATCAAGACCTCGATAAAGCCGGTGAGGCTTCGGTGATCACGCTCTGCCGCTACTTCGGCCGCTGCCTTTAGTTGCGGCGGCACTCGCAGTTGCACGATCGCTGTCTTGGTTTTTGGGCGACGTTTTCGCATGTCTACAATGTACTGCATTTATGATTACAAAAACAGTACTATGTACTGAGTCATACATGATTTTACGTGGGGCCGAGCAGAGGAGTCGGCGGCGGAATACAAATGTACCCATCAACAATCTCAACCGTCGATGCACAGCGACTTTGAGTTTCATCCTTGACCGAGTGGCCGGCCACAGCCAATCACCATCGTTGGTCGAGATCGCCGCTCTGTGTCCTGGCCTCGCGAGGATCGTCGCAAATGTCCCAGCGCTGCCCGAGGTCCGGCGGGTCAAGGTCACGCCCGGGCAGACGGGGTGTCCTGGCGGCCGAGAATGCGAGCGCACCACCGCCCCTGTGGAATGTCCGCTTCTGGCCGCACTGCTCCGTAATTTGCGTGACGGTGGCAGCGAAGCTCGACCGGTGTTCTTGTAGATCAGCGGCGTTATTCAGCGCTGCCTGCCGGTATGATCGGGTGCGGTGGGCTGAGTGCAGCGGTGAACTGACGTGGCGACGCGCGATGACCTGTATGAAGCGGTCTGGTCTGAGCCGCTGATCAAGTTGGCCGAGCGCTTCGAGGTTTCGGGGAACTACTTGGCCCGCGTGTGTGATTCCTTACGCATTCCTCGTCCCGGTCGGGGGTACTGGGCAAAAAAGGCAGCAGGGAAAGCTCCCCCAAAGATCCCCCTTTCTCCTGTCGAGCCGGGAGAGCCAACCGAGTGGTCGCCGGGCAACGGGATCCTTATCCGCCGGTCGGCCCCACGTGACGATTCCGTGAAGTCGAAAACGCAAGGACGCTCCAAGACTCACGCCTTGCTTCACGGTGCAATCGCTCACTTTGGACACGGCCGCAAGACCGAGGAAAAGGGATACCTCAAACCATACAAACGGCATTTGGTAGACATCACGTGTTCTCAAGCCGGTCTTCGACATGCCTTACCTTTCGCAAACACGTTGTTCCTGGCCTTGGAAACCAAGGGGTATCACGTGGGGATCTTTGGTGGGCAGGACGGCAGCTTGCGACGGCCACCCATTGACCCATTGAATGGTGTACGCCACAAGTCGCAGCACAACCCGCATTATGGTCTGTGGGCTCCGGGACGCTTGACCGTTGTCCACGTCAATGGGCAAATGATGGGTCTGTCGATTGTCGAGATCGCGGAAACTGTGGTCATGCGCTACGTGGGTAACGGCGTCTACGTGCGCGATGCCGATTACGTCGCTCCGCGGGCCCGGTCCAGGTATCAAGTTGATTCGACTTGGACTACGACGAAGGAATGCCCTTCGGAGCGATTGCGCCTACATGCGTACGTGCCGCACTGTCGCGTAGAGCTGACTAAGCATTGGCAGGAAACAGACAAATCCACTCTCGTCGACTGTGTGCCAGAAATCATTGCCGGCATTGAAGCAATGGCCGCAGAAACGGCTCCTCTTGTCGCACAAGCCGAACGTCAAATTGAAGCGGAGCGACTAGAGTGGGAAGCTGAGCGACGGCGCTATTGGGTCGAGGAGAACAAGCGCAGGATCCGTGAATCAGAGAAGGAGAGTCTGGAGCAACTGGATTCGATCATTCGTCACTGGGCGAACATGCAGGGACGGTCAGAATTTCTGACACAGCTGGAACAGAGCGTCGCCAAGCTCCCGGAGCCGGAACGTAGATCAATGCAAGCGCGTGTTGCCTTGGCGCGGGATCTCCTTGGCCCCATGGATCCGATGGCTAGGTTTCGCGAGTGGCGGGCGCCGGCGGAACGTTACGCTCCGAAACACCTTGAGGAGGAATGACCCGAGCAAAGTGGCAGAGATTCGATACTTGGTTTATCGCCGTCGATGCATGAGCGCGGTTGCAGGTCCATCACATGGTGCCAAATCTGCCTCGGCTCGAGAACGACCAGACACTGTACAGCTGGTGTGCCCAGGTGCACGCGATGAACGGTGCGTCTGACGCGCGTACGACGAGCGGGGCACTGTTCGGAGCTCCCTATGCTGCACTCTGCCACGACTTTCCATCGAGGCTGAGCTACCTCACAATCCACTCCCCGGATGCTGGGTTTGGTGAGGTCGACCTGGCACTACGGCATACGCTTCTCGGTTACTTCCTGGTCCTGCAGCCACGCGCGGTTGCGTATCGGCTGCTCGCATTGGTGACTGACGGGAGCCTGCCGTCCATCAAGATGCGGCTCGGCATTACCGCAAGCCGGGTCGGTGGACACCATCCCCTGAAAGGCTGCGACGCCTGCATTGTCGAGGACACCAATCGGGTCGGCTTCGCCTACTGGCATATCGAGCACCAGTTTCCGTCAACGATGGTTTGTACACGGCATCGGCGGCCGCTGTTCATTGCCTGGGATCCTGTGACGCCGGTTCATCGCCGCGGGTGGCTGTTGCCGGTCGGCGGCCTGGGTTGGGAACGCATCGAGGTGTCGGTCCGGGATGACCGGCAACTCCACCAACTGTACCGGCTTGCGGAGTTCTCCGTGAAGTTCGCAAGCTGCGCGCCGGCGACGTTTGATGTCACGCAACTCGCACGGTGCTACCAGCAAGGACTACGCAGCCATGGCTTCGTGACAGTGATGGGTTCGCTGCGTCTGAAAACGCTGGTGAATGAGATGAGGAGCCGGTATTCGGGATTGGAAGATCTCGCGGGCTTCGAAGCGCTCAAATCAGTGACGACCGATTGGCCGGGCCTGATCGGTTCCGCTGCCCGTACGGCACCTCGCCGCGTCCATCCACTGAAACATCTCTTGATGATTGCGCTTGTCTTCGACACTTGGAAGGATTTCCTGGTCAGCTACGAGGAAGCCGGGTCGCGTGAAATGGAGACTCCGCAGTTCGCGGCGGCGCTGGACATTGCCGATCCGACGGCGGATCTCGTCTGGTTGGTCGGGGGTGGATTGTCCATCTCCGCTGCCGCGCGGGAGATTGGAATCACCGCGACTACGGCAACACAAATCGCACGGCGCGCCGGCATCCGGTTCACCCAACGGCGAAAGGTGCTCAAGGGACCTCACTTGCGGCAGATCGAGCGGTTGCTGCGCAGGGGCTGGTCCTCGAAGCGCGTGTCGGAAGCGACGGGTAGGTCGGTCGTGTCCATCAACCGCTTGTTGGCTGCGGATCCGGATCTGAAGCAGGCTTGGCAGACCGCGGCCTTCTTGGCGCGACGCAAGATTTCACGGAAGGCGCTACTGACGGCGATTCAACGGCACCCGGGAGCGACCATCAAGGAGCTCAGAGAGGCACGGTACAGGGATTACACATGGCTTTACCGGCATGATCGCGAGTGGCTGCGCACCGCGATTCCGGCTCTTTGGAATTCTTGAAATTGACTGGTTACGTGTCGGGTCGCGGCGCGCTAAACGCGCTTCGCGTCCAGCACGACTGGCGCCTGCACCCTCCGCTTTGGAGACAGGTCGACCGTTGCACTATTACGGCAGACCGTATCCTGGTCCCGCACGCGCGCTACGATGCGTCCATGAACGATTTCGTGTGCCCGACGTTGACTGATATCCATTCGGCTGCCGCGCGCATTGCCCCATATGCGGTGGTGACCCCCGTGCTCCGCAACGACATGCTGGACGAAGCGGCTGGTGCGTCGGTGTACTTCAAGTGCGAGCACCTTCAACGAGGCGGAGCTTTCAAGTTCCGGGGCGCCTGCAATGCGGTGTGGGCCTTGCCAGACGACGAGGCCAAACGTGGTGTCGTGACCCACTCATCAGGCAACCACGGCGCCGCCCTTGCGTTGGCGGCCGGTACTCGGGACATCCCGGCACACATCGTGGTGCCGGACGGTGCCGTCGAAGCAAAGATCGAAAACATCAAGCGCGCGGGCGGAATCGTGCATCGCTGCGCACCGACCCAGGCAGATCGCGAAGAAACTTGTGCGCGGGTGCAACGTGAAACGGGCGCAACGCTGGTCCATCCGTATGCCGACGCGCACGTCATCGCGGGGCAAGGAACGATCGCGCTTGAGCTGGTGCAGCAGGTTCCCGAGTTGGATGTGGTTATTACCCCAATTGGTGGCGGCGGCCTGATGTCCGGTTGCGCCATTGCGTTGAAGGCATTGAAGCCAAGTGTCCGGCCTATCGGAGCTGAACCCGCGGGTGCCGACGATGCATTCCAGTCACTGCAGAATGACGAGCGTGTCACAAGTGTCGTGCCGTACACGATCTGCGACGGGTTGCGCGCCACGATTGGTGCTCCGAACTTTGCCGTGCTGCGGGATCACGGCGTTACGGTCATTACCGTGACGGACGCAGAGACCCGCGCCGCGATGCGACAGCTCTGGGCCGAGTTGAAGCAGACCGTGGAACCCTCTTCCGCGACAGTGTTTGCGGCGCTGCTGCAACGGCGTGGTCAGTTCAAGGGACTCCGAGTGGCGCTGGTGCTGACCGGCGGCAATGTAGATCTGGACGCAATCGACCTGAATTTGAGCGCGTAAGGGCGGCGACAGGCTGCTCGTGGCGATGTTCCCTCGCACTCACGCGGGTGGACGAGGATTATCCACTTGGCCATGGCAGGACGGCTACTTCCGGTCGCGGCCAACAGCGGCCTTACGCCCATCACCAACGAACGTCTGCTTACGATTCAGTATTACGGAAGCTGCTGCGCCGGTCACCACGGCAAGCTGCAATCAGCGATCCAGTGATGAAGATGACAACTCCTAGCGCCCGCTTGACCGAGATGTTAGAGCGCACTCCGCTTTAATCCTCTGTAGCCACCAGCTCGGCGAGCTTGTCTGCGATGTCAGCCATTGGTTCTTCGGATGTGCTGAGGCCGCTGCGCGACCCAAGTAGAGGACTGACGTCACGTAGCGCTTCGTAGGTGGTGTTGTGAACTACAGGAACCAGTAAGTCACGCGCCAGTAAAGCTGACAACTCCTTTTCGGCAATTCCTTCCGCGGAGATGCGCTTCAGGAGCGAAGGAGTGACCAGAACAACGCCTACACGAGACTTTGCAAGACCTTTGTCGATTTCACGGAGAAGGCTAGTGCCGAGCAGGACATCCTTTTCACTAAACCAGACAGTGACGCTTCTCGCCTCAAGGAGGTCATGCAGCTCTTTGGCAGCCTCTTTTCGATCATCCCAGGCATGACACAGGAAAACGTCTCGGAGATCCGGTAGCAATGAGCGCCTTTCGACGCTTTCTCGGATCGGTGTGAGTGACCGCACCTCGGCCGGCGTATACATGACTGACGACCCAGCCCTCGACCAGCGCGGCCGTGCACTGCCGCGAGATAACCCTGAACTGGTTCCGCCACCCCCACCGCTTATCACGTGGGGATAGCGAGGCGGTGGCGAATAAGGAGAGTAGCCGCTGAAGCTCCGATAGCCACTGCCGCCACAAGCGGGACAGTTTGCGCGCCCGCTCGCTGTACGATGACCGTATATGGGGGCTGTGCATCGCGCCATATCATTCTCCTTTTTTAAAAAAACACCGAGTAGTCCAGTGCGCTCTAACGCCCGAAGTAAGCGGCGCAAAGGCCGCGTAGCGGGATTTGCGTCCGCTTGACCGAATTGTTAGCTGGCAACGGCGTCCGACACCGCACTGACAGCCCTGCCAGTCATCGAGCCTTTTGTAACCTCGAGGATCCTAATACCGGAATCAACTTCACTTGATTTGCCATCAAGGTAACCAGTCTTGCCGACAGTGAATATCGCATGCGTTGCTTCGACTAAGACAGCGTCCTTTGTAGCGACGTCGGCAGCCGCCGCGAGAAAAGCCTGAAAGGTTTGGAGGCTAAGGGCTCGATGCCTGTTGATGGTCGATTGATGCATGAGTGTACGATACATACGGCCACACCAAACGGTAGCGCTGAACAGTACGACAAGCACTGCGATTTTGGTACCCAGCTTCTGACTTAGGACACCCGGCGCACTGGCTGGCTCGACGAAATACCACATGAGGCCGGCTACGACGGCAGTGACAATTGCCAGTGATGTGGTCGCGATGAGCCAATGCTTGGCGGTTTCAAGCTGCTCTTTGGATTCTTTAGCGAAGTCGTGGGTGAACACTGCGGCACCGGCCGACGCGGACGCCTCGCGTGCCTTTGTGATGATTGCTTCCATCTCTTTTTGCTGAGTCTCTATTGCAGCTTTTGCATCCGCTGCAATCGCCTTGCCTTGCGTGACTGCGGCCGTAAGCTCGTTGATATTGCGTGTCACATCGCCTCTCTGGTACGCCAGAAACGGTACCCAAGGCGTTGCGATCGTGTAGAACTGATCGGTAGCCGAGTGAATTTGGTTGACGAGTTGATCCCTTGTTCCGGGGGGATTCGACTGTTCGACAGTAAACTTGTCGATAGCTCCGAGTAAGTTGTTGACGGCATCGAGATTCTGGGTGATCTGCTGTACGGCTTGGTCTGTAAGTTGGTTTAGGGGAAGAACCTTCAGGTAGCTGACGATGCTGAACACGCGATCGAGATCGTGATGGGCCTTCCCAAATGTGATTGAACCCCATTGCTCTCGCGTTACGAGCTCGGTTTCCTTGAACTTTAGAGCCGCATCAATGGACTTTGTCAGAGGCGCGATATTTTCGTCAGATGCCATTTGAGTCCCCTACTGTTTTGCCAGCTAACGCCAAGTAGATCCCGGAAGCGGGGTGTAACACCGCATGTTCAGCTTCCTTTGGAGGGTTGTCAATTGGAAAGTACCTCGAGGATCAATGGCTTTAGACCATAGCGCGGGGGAAGCACGTCGGAATTTCGGCGTGCATAAGCGCTCAAAGCGAATTGCTATCGCTTATCGCTCGGGATCTGGGGGCATAAAACGATGGCCGCGAGGTGCCGTGCACACCAGATCGTGCATGATGAGCCAGTCTGCACTGTCCCACTCCGAAGCGGTCGTTCCCGTAATTCGGCTCAACGGCAACTTCGGGTCGCATGTCGTCCGTTTAGGTCGTCACTGTCGCAATGATCTATCGCACGGGTGCTGGCCAGCCAAAAGTGGATTGTCGGAACTTTGGTCGAGTTGCCAAATAGCGGCTTTGTCGGGGTGCTTCGCCGGACGCCATCGAAGGGCATCGGCCAGAAGGGACGTCCGTCAGACCAAGGACGGGTCAGATTGATCGCGGCGGACAGCAAGCGGTATAAAGTGGCGCATGAACTTCGAACAGACACTCGCGAAAACGGCGCGCGCTCTTGCGGGTGGCGGCGACCCTGCCGTTCACCCCCTCAATGGAGGATGCGATGAGCCCGCTGGCGGATCAGCGCCCCGTATCGGCTCCAGCATCGGGACCCGTTGGTTCTACGTCATGCCGGTCGTGGTCCTGTTTTTAGCTTATACGGGGACCCTTTACGTAGCGCGCGACCAACACTTGGGCCAAGCCATCCTCGGCGGGCTCGCCAACACGATTCCCGTGGTGCTCCTGGGACGTGCGGCCTGGTGGCTGATCGCGCACAAACTCATCGGCCGCAGCATCTGGCGACAGATCGCCGGACACCTCTGCTTGGCTGCTGGCTTTTCGTTACTCGCGCTTTGGCTGCTTTTTATTCTTTTAGGCATGATCGACAATCTCTCGCCTGTGCATTTTGGGGTTAGGCCCTTTCCGGCGTCCGCTAACGCGTGGCAGCTACTTGAAAATGTCACTACATATGCAGTCATCGCGATGTTCGCCTACATGTGGAAATTGCAGCGGGCGATCGTACCCACGCCAGGAATAGGGCCGGAACTTCCGCGGCCGGCGGAGAAACCGGAAGCGATGCCTTTGCGGCACAGCGAGACGGCGCGCCATTTTATCCGGCGCGGTGAGGACATCCTGCCGGTCGACTTGGGCCGGATCGTGTACGTCACAGGTGCTGACGACTATGCGGAGGTATGTGCCGTCGATCGGACCTACCTGGTGAAGATGACGCTGACCGAATTCAGCCGTACGCTCGACCAGGCAAAATTCCTGCGTGTGCACCGTTCGGCGATTATCAATGTTGAATGTGTCGAGCGCGCCGAATCGGCAGGGGGCGGTCGCATGCTGGTGCACATGAGCAACGGCCGGATCATCAAGGCAAGTCGCGCGGGCACGCAGCTGCTGCGTAACCGCATTCTCTAATCTTCCGGTTGTGACCGTTCGCCCGCGGTGCGTGTTCGTTGGCCGATTTTTCTCCGGCCATGGCTGCCTAGTCGCTATCTTGCGGCGGCCCAACCGGAGACCCCACATGGCCCTGACATTCGTGTCCCGTACCGTAAAGTTGATCGCAATCCTTGCCATCGGCGTCTCGCCGTATTGTGCAGTTGCATCGTCCATATCCCCCGCAAAGTCCGCAAACTACATCATCGAAAAGAACGTAGTCATTCACGCGGACGACGGTGCGACCCTGTGTGCCCTGATCGTGCGGCCGGCGGGAGCCGAGCCAAAGCCGACGGCACTCGAATTCACCATCTACGTCGACCCGAAGAACGACCTCAAAAAGCTCGAATATGCGGCAAGCCGCGGCTACGCCGGCGTGACGGCGTACACCCGGGGAAAGGGGGAATGCGTCCGGCAGACGCAGAAAATCGTGCCGTACGAGGATGACGGCCGGGATGCAAACAGCGTCATCGACTGGATTGCGAAGCAGCCGTGGAGCAATGGCAAGGTCGGCATGATGGGCGGCAGCTACGACGGATTCACGCAGTGGGCCACGGCGAAGTTCGCGAACGAGCACCTCGCGACAATCGTACCCATAGTTCCCAACAACCCGGGCAACGGCCTGCCTCTTCAGAACGGTGTCTTCATTCTGCCGAACTACGCCTGGATCTACTATGTCACAGACAATCGGACACTCGACGACGCGACCTATGACGACCCGAAATGGGCCACATTACCGATGCGTTGGTATCGGAGCGGACGGCCCTATGACGAGGTCGATGCAATCGCTGGCGTCCCGAATCCGTGGCTGCACAAGTGGCTGCAGCATCCCGGTTACGACGCGTACTGGCAGGGTATGAGTCCCTATCGCGGCGATTATGCGCGGATCAGGATTCCGGTGCTTACGATAGACGGCTACTACGGCGACAGCTCGGCCATCAGCTACTTCAACGATTTCCAGCGATACAACCCTGCGGCCCGCAACTATTTGGTTGCCGGACCGTGGGATCACTTCGGCTCACAAAGCCGCACCAAGCCCGACGTCCTTCGCGGCTACCGCATCGATCCGACCGCGCACATTGATGCGTGGCGGCTTACCTTCGATTGGTTCGACTTCGTGATGCGCGGGAAACCGCGTCCGGCGCTGGTGCGGAACCGCGTGAATTACGAGGTAATGGGTGAGAATCGGTGGCGGCATACCCCCTCGTTGGACGCGATGGGCAGTTATGTGCGCTTCTATCTCACGACGACGAAGACAAGCGGGAAGTTCTTCCTGCTCTCGACGGTACCGCAGACCAGTGTGGGAACTCTGGCGCAGGAAGTGAATCTTGCCGACCACGCGACCATGAACAACGATTCTTACCCATATCTCATCCTCGGCAAGAAGCTGGATCTGTCAGACGGCTATGCCTTTGTCACCACGCCATTCTCCCAAGCCAAGGAAGTGAGCGGCTTGGACGGCGGCTTTCATCTCCGGATCAATAAACGCGACTTGGACGTGGGGATTGCCCTGTACGAGGTGCTGCCAGATGGGCGGCTCTTTGAGCTGACCTACTATACGGAGCGCGCGAGCTACGCCAAGGACTTGAGCGTTCGTCACCTGTTGACGCAGGGCAAAGAAGCTGTGATTCCTTTCAAGCAGGACTATCTCTTCAGCAGACTGATCCAGCCTGGGTGCCGGCTTCTGCTGACGGTCACCGTGAACAAGAACGCATTCGCCGAAGTCAACTACGGCACCGGCAGAGACGTCGCCAAGGAGAGCGTCAAGGACGCGGGCGTACCGATGCAGGTGGACTGGCTCACGAGCAGTTACATCGGCCTGAGAGTACGAAATCCGGCCAAAGTCCATGGAGTTGAGAAAGTAGCTGGGCCACCCTCCATCAGCTATCCCGAAAGCGGCCTCTGACGAAGAACTGCAACGGGGGGGGTCGTGAGCCGGCGATTCGCTGGCACCATTCTGTTCCGTTTAGCGGCCCGGTCTTATCCAAACGAGATGCTGGCGATCTTGCCGGTCCTGTCCACCGCGACGCCGAATTTGAGCAGGCTACCAGGGCCGAAGCGGATCACGTAGTCGTTGAACGTCTTGCCCGCGTCGGTGTGTCTGCCTTTGAAAACGAACGCGGTGGGTTGACCATAGCCTTTGAATTCGTCTGCCAGGCGCTTGGCCAGACCCGCTTTCATTTTCTGGTTGAGCTTGGCGGCGAGATACGGCGAGCCCTGATCGCCGGCTTGTAGTTGCGCGAAATAGGCTTTGGTCTTGGCGGTGATCGTGGGGTCCTCGCCTGGGCTCGGGCGCATCGCGGCAGCCGCGATGTCCGGATTGAGGTCCTCGAAGATCGCGGTAGTGATCGTCTCGCCCGGTTCCGGGTTATCCACAAAGTTCGTGAACGCGATGATCTGCGTGTCTTGTCTGGGGAAGTACTCGTTCGCCGTGGTGAAGCCCAGTGATCCGCCGGTATGTCCGACGCGCGGTTGGTCATCGATGCTGTCCACGAACAGACCCAAGCCATATCCGGCGTCGCCTTGCGCGGTTTTGACCGATGTTGCCATCAGCGCGTAATCCGCAGCGGTCACGATCTTGCCGCTTCTCAATGCGGTATTCCATTTTTCGAGATCATCCACGGTCGAAACGAGAAACCCCGCCGCCCAACCGACCGATGCGGCGATCGTGCGTGCGGGTTTGATCTGCCCGTCCTCGCGGTCGTAACCGATCGCCATGTTCGGTAACTTGTTCTCCTCCGCCACGGTGAAGATGTGCGCCATCCGGGCGGGGTCAAGCAGATGCGTCTGCACGTAATGACGATAGGATTCGTGTGACACCACTTCGATGACGCGGCCAGCCAGGATGTAACCGGTGTTCGAGTACGACCAATGGCTGCCGGGCGGAAAATCGAGCGGCTTGCCTGTGATGTACGACATCAGCTTGTCGAAGCTGGCCGGTTTGTCGACTGTCTTGGCCGCATCCATCGCGTCTAGATATTCGGGCATGCCGCTGGTGTGCGAAAGCAGCTGCCGCAGCGTTACTTCCCCGGCGTGCGGCGCATTCGGCAGATAGGTGGAGAGCTTGTCGTCGAGATGCAGCTTGCCGGCTTCCTGCAATTGCAGGATCGCGGCGGCGGTGAACTGCTTGGTGATCGAACCGATTTCGTAATAGGTGTCCACCGTGGTCGGCACATGATGTTCGCGATCACGCAGCCCATAGGCGTGACGGTAAACGACTTGGCCGTGTTCGGCGATCAGGATCGTGGCACTTGGCGCGCCGGTGCGCTGCAGGATCGTCCGTACGTCCGCATCGATGCGTTTCGCCAGTTGACCATCGATCGGTGCGGGCGCGGCGACAGCAGCCAGCGACAGGCAAAGCAGGGGCAACGCGGTGAAAGATCGCAACACGGAATGAACTCCTGTCGACACACCGGAACATGGCAAGGACCGCAGGTCGCGGCGCGGTCGAGTTATACAGCAACGAAGCGCATGATTGCTTTGGGTCGTGTCGCGCCAGTCTCTGAGCGGCCACTATGAGACCAGCCGGGTTCGAATCGAGCTGCCCAAAGCGACCGTTGTGACGATCACTCAATTGAACAATTTCCACAACTGAACGCGCTAGTGATCATCCGGCGACCGTCCAGATGACGCCAGAGGATCACCGATTCTTGATGGTGTCTGCGATCCACCGCGCGTAGAAGGAAACGCGTGTGTCGGACACAACCTGCCCGCAGAGCCCCATGCGAAAGGTTCCGGCGCGCATGACCAGCAGGTCCGACTTCGTTCCGTCCAGGCCCTGGGCAATGCCCGCCAACTTCCACGTACCGTGATCGTTGATCAGCACAGGCCCGCCGCTGTCACCATTGGACGTCATGCCTTCCAGCGGCAGGGCATCGCTGCCACAGTCGAACTTGTAGAACAGCCATTGGTTCTTGGCAGCGGTGATCCGGTTGTACGCGCGGCGCAGCTGGGTGCGGTGGGGCGCGTCCGGAGCGGTTCCAGTCAGGCTGGTTCCCGTCGCACCCTTGCCGAAAATCTCGACCATGTGTCCGCGCTCGTCGGCGCTGCGGTAGAGCGCCACCGGTTTGACGTCCTCGACCGGTTTGGCCAGTTCCAGAAGCGCGATGTCGTGCATCGTGGCGCGATAGGCTGCGAAGCTGGCCATCCACGCATCCGGATTTTCCGTTTTCATGCGTTTGAGGAGACGGTTCCACTCGGCCCAGCTGGCTGGGAAGTCCGGGTAGACAATGATCCTGACCACCTGCCTGCGCTTGCCGGCGATGGTCACGTAACGATGCTCGGGCATGGCCAGCATCATCTGCACAGCATGGGCTGCGGTGAGCACCCAGCGTTTTGCGATCAGGGTGCCATGGGCTTCCATCGGCAGGTCGGCCAGCGCCGGAAATGCCGAAGCTGGAACCTGATATTTGGAATCCGGAACATCACTGCGGATGACGATGGCGTTAGCTGCCGTCGCGGTGACCAGTAGGAAGGCGAGTATCAGATACCAAAAGCGTGTCATGTTGGCTGCGTTCCGTGTGATGGTTCAGTGCGCCGGGTGAACCGGCTTCAAGGTCAGTGATTCCGACTTGCCGTTCTGGGTGAAGGTGCCGGTCAAGGTTTCGTGTGAAGCATCCACGCGGCCTGCGATGGTTGTGGGATGCCCCGGAATCGCGACTACGAGGTGCACTTGCTCGCCGTGCTGGCTCGG
>Ga0134128_10006759_pt1 | contig 13882 bp, 10 predicted proteins | sample KB31754_FD_96462 | JGI IMG/M metagenome (GOLD analysis project Ga0134128, IMG submission 96462) | Terrestrial soil microbial communities with excess Nitrogen fertilizer from Kellogg Biological Station, Michigan, USA - KB3-175-4 | ecosystem: Environmental > Terrestrial > Soil > Unclassified ... | reverse complement strand
TTTCGGCTCCGGGAACTTACTTTTTAGAGCCCGGTGGTTTTCTGCGCTTGTCTGCAAAATGGGCCTCGCGTTTTCAAAAAGGCAGCATGCCATCTTCGCAGCTCAATGCTTACCGGATTTTGAAACAGGGCGGGCAGTTTAAAATTCAAGACGTGCAAGCGCGTGTTGAAAGCGGATGGGATCAAAATTTCATTCTTTTAGTGAATGTTTCAACCGAAAATTATTTTGAGCTTGATCTGAAATAGCCGCTACTGAAACAAATTCTCTTTTTTAATCAGCGAAGCCACGGGCTTTGGGACGCAGGTTTCCCAAGCGGGGTTTTTTTGTTCCAGCATTCTGTGGACTTGGGCTGAGTGAATGTATTCAGAAGTTTCATCACAACCTGAAATATCGACGATTTGTTTTTGCTCAACAAAGTGTTGATAGATTTTGAGATATTTGGGTGCGGGGAAAAAAGTTTTCGTGGTCATGCAAGATTGCTCGGTCTTGTGTGGATAAACGTACAGCTTGGTGGTTTCATCCAGCAGTTTGCTCAAGCCTTCGAGGACTCCGCCTTCGAGGTCGGCGTAATGTTTTTCATCGAACAGGCGATCCAGATGTGAGGCGCCCATAATCAAAACCACTGGCTTTTGAGTCGCAGAGCGGATGAAACGTTTTAAGCGATAAAATAAAAAGAAATTCGAGACCAGCACGTGATGCCCAAGAGAGCAAAGTGCGCGCACGCGGTCGAGAAAATCTTTTTCGTGAATTTGCCCGTCTTCATTCGAGAGTGAGTGCATGGTGAGCTCGAAAAGCACCATGCTGTTTTTTGCTTCGCAGGGGAAATCTTTTTTGAATTGCGTGATGCCTTTTTCAAGGACATCCACGTGTGTGGTCGTGACGGGACGGTAGCTTCCTCGTTGAATGAGAACATTTTTTTGAAAAAGTTCGTCGGAAACATTGAGAATTTTTTGATCCGGTCCAAAGAGAATAGCCTCAGAAAGCCCGCGACGAACCAGTTCAAGATTTAGTAAATGGTTGTTGATATGGGCGACATCAGGGCCAGTGAGGCGGATAAAATCCACCGACACTTGTCCTTCGCGAAGGCCCTCTGTCAGTCCATCAATGATATCAGAGGCATTGCTGATAGCATGAAAAGCCGTGTGCACGGCGTTCACTCCCAAGATGCCCAGCGCTTCTTGTTGTTGCAGACGATATTTATCTAGCAATCGCACATGCAAGACGATGTCGTTGTGAGGTCCCAAAGGCTTCGCCTGAAAGCGAACTCCCAACCAGCCGTGCGAGAATTTTTTCTTTTGATCGCCCGTGGCGACGGTGTTGGCAAAAGCAAAGAAGGTGGTTTTTTGCCCGCGTGCTTGATCCAAGCGGCGATGGAGAAGCGAGTACTCTTTATCCAGCATTTTCAGCAAGCGCGATTCACAGACATAGCGACCGTTGGATTCCTTGCCGTAGATTTCGTCACTGTAAATCATATCGTAAGCGGAAATTGTTTTAGCAATGGTTTGTGAAGCTTGACCGGCTTGAAAGAAAAATCGCGCGACCTCTTGGCCCGCACCAATCTCAGCAAAGGTTCCATAAATGGCGGGATTGGCATTGACCTCGAAAGCTTTGGCAAGAGGAGTGCGCGGATTTTTCGTTGGTGTCATCAATTCTCCGTTTTCTTGATTTCGTCGGCATCATCGGCCTTCACCCAACCGGTGATCGCTAAGCTCATGGCTCTTTCCAGAGGCATATCGATAGGAGTAATCATATCTCGTGAAATGAGAAAAGTCATTCCCCCAAGTCCGTAAGACAAAGGGAAATAAACCGCGACTTTGTCCTTCGACAGATCATTCAGTGGCAAATCCTTAAAATTTTCGCGAGTGATAATCCCCAAAGCCATCGCTCCGCTAGGTCCCGCTTTGACCATGACCACGCCCTTCATGCCCTGATTGTTGGATTTGTTAAACAGATTCATCAAATCGCGAAGGGGAGAATAGATGGCTTTGATGAAGGGCACCTGAACGAGTTTATTTTCAATGGCCATAATCAGCTTGGCGGTAATGAGGTTATTGAGCAAAAGTCCAAAGCAAAAAATTAAAATCAAAATCAGCAAAAAACCAATGCCCGGAATATAGTGCGGAAAAATTTGGCGAAGCACAGAGCCCAGCAAATTTTCCAGAATAACGACGGCGCTGTAGATGATGTAAATGGTCACGGCAATGGGTAAAAGCGTGATCAGCCCACGGAAGAAAATCTTGGAGAATTGGCTCATAAAAAGTCCCTCTCTTTTTAGTGTCTTCGCAAAATGAGACATTGTAAATCGCGGGTTGAGACCACCGACTGTCTCAACCTGAGAATAAATGAGAATGTCGACGAAGGTCTCCAGTCCCCCAGACCTTCAACCGATGAGTTAATGTCAGGGGGACTCTTTGGTCATCGTTCGGCTTGTATTTACTATGCTGGGATTGCTGTGCTTTGCGAGCTTCGCAACAGCGCAGGACTTTGTTCCAGGCGAGGTGATCGTGAAGCTTCGGGGGAATCACTCCTCGGTGAGGGCGGCGCAATTCACCAGTAAAATGAGCCAACGTCGTATGACTTTGAAGGCGTCTTTCGGCAGCATGAATATCAATCATTATAAATTGCAAGCTGGCCAAGACGTGAATCAGGCCGTCGCTGATCTGCAAACGGATCCTGACGTCGAATACGCAGAGCCGAATTATATTTTACATGTCACAGATGATGTCGTGGCTCAAGCCACTGGTTTTTACACTTACAGCACTCTTTCTAATTATCTCTATGGGAACTACACCAGCCCCAGCGTTTATTCGCAGAATGCTTCAAGCACCGAAGTGGCCGCTGGCTGGGCGAATGAAGTTTCTTTAGCGGCAAATCCGGAGCGTCCGATCGTGGCGATTGTTGATACTGGAGTTGACTATAACCATAGTGTGTTTGTGAATTCAGGGGCAATGTGGACCAATCCGAATGAAGTTCTCAATGGGATTGATGACGACAGCAATGGCTTTGTCGACGATATCAGAGGTTGGAATTTTTATGCCGGTACCAACAATCCGATGGATGATGCCGATCATGGAACTCACGTTGCTGGAATCACCCTTGGTGTTGGGCAAAATATTTTTGCGACCAATTTGGCAGCGGCAAAAATTCGCATCATGCCTTTGAAGTTTATGGGCGCGGATGGAACTGGTTCGACGTCCGCTGCTATCGCCGCCATTTATTACGCTGTTAATAACGGAGCTCAAGTCATTAACAATTCATGGGGCGGCTCCAATTATTCGCAATCGTTGCTGGATGCCTTGACCTACGCTTACAACCACAAAGTTTTCGTTGCCTCCGCAGCAGGAAATGCAACAGCGAACAACGATGTCACCGACATGTTTCCGGCGAACTACTCGGTGCCAGGGCAAATGTCTGTGGCGGCGACAACCGATTATGATTACTTGGCTTCGTTTTCAAATTACGGTTTGAACTCAGTGCATGTCGCAGCTCCTGGCTATGATATCTGGAGCACGCTACCTGGAAATAGCTATGGAGTGATGTCAGGAACTTCCATGGCAACGCCTTTTGTGTCAGGACTTGCGGCTCTTGTTCTGCGTGAGGCTCCGACGCTCACTGGTTATCAAGTCAAAAATCTTTTGATGAACTCGGCAACTCCGATTGCTTCGTTGCGTGGAGCTATTTATTCTGGTGCGCGCGTTGATGCCAATAACGCTGTCACGGCTGCAAAAAGTGAAGTTGGAACTCAAGCCTATCAGCCGACCTACACTGAAGGGGTGCGTGCGCCAGCCTCGGCAGGGGCCGCTGCAGGTTGTGGAACTGTCGCGAACATGAGTGACGGAAGTGGTGGCGGTGGTGGCTCTATGAGCGTCACTGCGATTTTACTGACATTGGCTTTTGCTTGCATGCCACTTTTAGCATGGGTTTCGCTGATCCGACGCTCTTCTGGAAAAAATCGTCGTCGCTATGATCGCTTTGTGATGAATTCGGATATCAAAGTCAAAGTGGGCGGTCGTGAATTGACAGCACATCTGAAAACAATTTCAGAGGGTGGACTTTCATTCAATGCCGACGAGCTCATCGATCGCGGTGGCATGTTGACGATGAATATTCAAAGTCCTGACGGCCAAGAAATTGTGCAAGTGCAAGGACATGTCGTGTGGTCAGAGGAAAACAAAGCCTACGGTGTGCAGTTCGACCAAGCGAAGGAAAATGTCCTCAGCAGCATTCGTGCTTGGACAATCCGACTTGTGAAAGCGAATTAAGCTTTTAGAGCGGGGTCAGTTTTAGCTTTAACGAAGACTGGTTCGCTCCGTTCTCGGCAGAATCCACCTCTTATTTCAATTCATTGGCTCGAAACGGCAACTCTGAATGGCGAAGCCATTCAGAGTTAACCAAGCAGCCGGGGATTTTTTTTGTAAGACTGAGTTTTATCTGCGCGGTAGCGAGCTGAAAATTTTAGCGTCTATAGAATCGAATCAACGGGGCCATTCAGGTTTGATTTCTGAAAAATAGGTAGAACTTCTGACGGTGTGCCGATCATTTTGATTTCGCCGTTTTGCAACCACAAAATACGATCGCAATTGAGCAAAGTCGAAAGTCGGTGGGCGATAATAATTTGCGTTTTGCCGCGAAAAAATTCTTCTGTGGCTTTGACCAGCATTTCTTCGGATTGAGGATCCACGGAGCTTGTGGCCTCGTCCATCACCACGACGGGGGAATTTTGCAACAGACAGCGAGCCATGCAAAGCAGTTGGCGTTCGCCTTGAGATAAATTTCTGCCGCGCTCTTCGATGGGAAGTTGCAGGCCATCAGCGTCCGCCCATTCGGAAAGTCCCACTTGGGTCAGGACAGAAAAAAGATTTTGATCGGAGGCGGGTAAATCCAACGCTAGATTTTCCCTGAGAGTGCCGCGAAACAAAGTGGGATCTTGAGCAATAAAAGCCAATGATCTGCGATAGAAAAGCAGATCGATTTCTTCAGCCTTTGGATTTAATAAATCCAAAGTGGGGGCTTTGCCATCAATGCGAATGACGCCTTTTTGCAAAGGGTAGAGATAAAATAAAGCCTGAATTAAGCTTGATTTGCCACTGCCAGTGCGGCCGACAATGCCAAACTTTTCTCCGGCTTGAATTTGAAAGTTGAGACCTTTTAAAACGTAAGGCAAATCTTCGCGGTAGCGCAGCCAAATATTTTCAAAATCAACTTTTGAAGCCATCGGCAAATGTTCAATGCGCTCCTCGATATTTTTTTCTTCGGCTTCGGAAGAATAGATATGATTCGAGGGAAGCTTTGCCACTGACGGAAGCTTGGCGCCAATCTCCAGGGGTTGTCGAATGTAATGATCCAAACGCTCGACGCCGACCATGGCCTCTTCGAATTGCGACATCCATTCGAAAAACATTTGCACGGTTCCGCCCGACAGAGCAATAAAGCTAAAAGCCACACCGATCGAGCCAATGGTGAGAATTCCTTTGAGCAAAAGCCACCAAGCCAAAAAACCAGTGGTAAGCAAGAGCAGTGCCGTCATGCAGTTAATTTGAAACGAGAAAAAAAGGATCAAGCGGGTGGTGAAAAGTCTTTGCGTGAGATAATTGCTATCGAGACCTCGAAAACGCTCAGCAAAAGATTTCTGCTTGATGAAAGTGCGAATGGTGCTGGCACCTTGTGCGGTTTCTGCAAAATGCGCAATCGACGGTGAACGGCTGGCTGAAAGATTTCTTCGGGCTTCACGCAAACTTTTCAGATTGGCTTTGTAAACCGCGTAATTGATAACGGCGACGAGCACGATGATTGGTAAATAATAAGGGCTCGCAAAAGAAATCAGAATCAGCATAGCAATCAGATCAAAGCAAATGGAAAAAAGTTCGGCCAGCGGGCCGCCAAACAATCGAAACACGTTTCCGTAGTCGCTGGAAAATCGGGTGACGACTCGTCCCACCGGCGTGTTATCGAAAAAGCTCATGGGCTGGCGAGACGTGCGAAAAGTAGTTTCGTCATAAATTTGGCTGATGGCCTGAGCCGACAAGCGCGAAAAAATAACACGAAAAATAAAAATAAAAATAAAGCCCAGCAAAGATAAGCACAAGAGAAGTAAAATATAATCTTTGTTTTCAAAATGCTGAGCAAATTGAGGCAGTGGGTGACAGCGCAAAGTTTCCGTCGGTTTGCAAAACGAGTCCACCCAAATTCCAATGACATTGGTGTTCGCCAAAAGGCACAGGCGGCCCAGCAATCCTAAGAACGTCAGAAAGCAGCTGGCCTTCATATAGGGACGGTAAGCTGACCACAGAGTGCTTAAGACCGAGCGAGAGTACCTGCCGGAGAATCTAGTTTCTTCGCTGCTCATGACTCACCTTCAGGTTCTGGGGTCACAGGAGTTATGGCTAAAACTTCTTGCACGGGGTCTGGATTTGGTTCTGGTGGCGATGTTTTTTTCGATTTTTCGGAAGCCACCGTGGACACGAATTTACGAAATTCTTCATTGCTATGAAACAAGTCGTTAAAAGTTCCGTTGCCGTGGATCTCGCCATTTTGCAAAAATAAAATACGATCTGATTTTTCCAAAACAGTCAGGCGATGTGTGACTAAAATCCGCGTGCGTTTTTTCCAAGAGCCTTCGATCAATTCTTCAATGAGTTTATTTTCGGTGTCCACATCCACGGCGCTCAAGCAATCATCCAATAAAATAATCGGAGCTTGGTAAAAATCCACGCGCGCGAGACTCACGCGTTGTTTTTGTCCGCCGGAAAGATTGACTCCGCGTTCGCCGATTTCCGTATCAAGGCCTTGCTCGATGCGTTCGACTTGAACGTCGAATTGCGAGCGTTTCAGAGACTGGTAAATACTGGCGTCGATTTTTTTGGCATCCACACCGTATTCAAAAGCGACATTTTCTCGCAGCGAGCCGCTCATGATAAATCCTTCTTGCGGCACGAAAGTATAAAACTGGCGGAGTTGATCTAAAGGGATCTCCAACGCATTATTGGCGCCGATCATATATTCTGAATAGGAAGCTCCAGTTTCGCCCAGTAAAGAAAGCAGCAGTAAACTTTTGCCGCTGCCAACTTCTCCGACGACGGTGATAAATTCGCCGGCCGCCACTTCAAGATGGAGTGATTTTAAAATAAATTTGCCACCGATAGCGAGATTTAGATTTTTAATTTTAAGAGCTGGATCTGGAATCGCCAAAGTTTTTAATTTTTGAAACTCTGTCGGGCGCACTTGCGTATCCTGATTGTGCATTTGAAAAACCAAATCCACGCGTTTTAAGGATGTCCAAGCATCGAAGAGAAAAGTAAAAAACCAAGGCATCATGCGAAAAGATCGGGTGAGAAAAACACCCACGATCCATAGCAGTGCCAACAAGGTTCCAGAAGTCACAGCCTGTCCTGAAAGATAAATCAGCGAAGACAGCGCCACCACGTTCAGTAAAAAAGTCACTGACGAACTGATCGAATTCATGGTTTGGCCATTGGTCAACATGTTGATGCGATTGGCCGTTTCCACGCGACGAACAGCAAATATTTTTTCTTCGAAAGCTCGGACCCATCCCAGAATGCGAAGGGTGCGAATGTTTTGCACCCACTCGTTCACGAGACCGGTTCGATCAGCGGCCAGCCGTTTGAAGCGAAAGAAGTAACGACTTTGACGATAAGCCATGGCAAAGCCAATAGCTCCCGTGATCGCCATCAAAGAGAGAATGGGCCAAAGCGGAATGTGAAAGAAAAAACCAATGGCCAGTGGAGCTAACAAAAAAGGAAAGAAAATATTCAGCCCTTGCGGCATTGTTTGCTCCAGCAAAATAGTGACGCTGGGAATATCTGTTGCATAAATTGAAACCAATTCGCCAATGGGTCGGCCCATCAGGCTGTCGGTACGAAGAATCAGCATTTTATCATAAAGTTTTTGAGCCAATCTTCTTTGCATGATGACGGCTTCACGAGAACCGAGATAATTAGTGACGCCATTCAGACTCAAATTAAAAAGAAGAGCCAAAAAAGCGAGCAGCAAAAAGCCAAGTGGGGTTGTCGGAAGATATTCGGCAAAACGGCCAAAAGTTTGCTTTAGAATTTGTGGATTTCCCGAAAGAGTATCTAAGAATTCTTTTTGAAAAAACGGTGACATCAGTCCGAATAAGGCTGAAAAAAAAGACGAAAGCAGAATCAGCAGCCTGAAAAACGGCCGAGTCAGGAGAACCTCAAAGAGAAGTTTTTGAGCTGATGAGAGGGGACTTCGCATGGGGATTCCTTCGCGTCTTTATTCAGTTATTCAAGACCGACGCATCCATCCCGTCAAGCTCCAACGATCCTTATTGGCGAACGCCACAGAATGTGGAACCGTGTCGGAGCGAAAGAAAACCAGGCGATTGAAGAGGGGCTCAATCGTGACTGCGTTTTCATGCAAATCTTTGTAGACAAATTCACCACCATCGCCTTTTTGCCACTGCGGATTCAAATAAAGAACAAAGGAAATTTTGCGTTCTCTCTGCAGAGGATTTTGTTTCAAATTTTGCTTCTTGGGCTGATCGATATGCTCTTGATAGCCTTGTCCCGGAGCGTAATGCGCCAGATGACACTCAAGATGTGTGAGACCTAAATAGAGTTTTTGGTTGAACTCTTGGCGAAGATCATCCAAGCGCGCAAAAATTTTTTGAAAAGAAGGCTCAGTTAAGGTTTCTGGGTTGAGCCAATAAATGGAATCACTGCGGATTTGCGCTTCGTGGTGCCGAGACTGGCCAGCGCCAATCGCCGCGGGCACAAAAAGATTTTGCTGATCAAGGTGGTGAGCGGTGGCGCAAAGCTCATGGGCATCTATGGCGGATAAAAAAGCATCCCAGACCACCACTTGATCATCGAGGAGAGTTTGCCATTGTTGCTCAGAAATGAAATTGAAAGATGGACTTTGCATACTTTTGCTTTTTACACTCAAAGAGATGAAAAAATCACGGAGAGAATTTTTAAAATCGATCACGACGGCGGGGGCTGCTGTCGGAGCGCTGCCGCTATTGACCCAATGTGCAAGCTTGGATCGCTGGATGGTGGGTGACACTCACGATGAGCGTGAAAAAGTCGTGATTATCGGAGCCGGGGCCGCTGGCTTGTCGGCCGCCTATCAGCTTAAAAAAAGCAATATTCCCTACCGTGTTTTTGAAGCATCGTCGCGCATCGGTGGTCGAATTTTAACTGTGCAAGATGTGAATCGTGCGGCACAGTGGGCAGACCTGGGGGCTGAAAAAATTCTTGCTCATCAAGCCAATGTTTTGGATCTGTGCAAAGAACTCAAATTAGATTTGACCGAGATCTCTCCGGTCAATCCGACAGCATTCTATCGACAGGATCACTTCATTCCCAGTGTCGAGTGGAATAAAATTGCCATCGAGCTTGAAACTTTTTTTGCACGGCTCAATATCGAATGTTACGGAAAAGGGGTTGGCGGCGGCGCCGTTGAGTTTCTCAATGCGGGCAATGTTTCGCAGTACCCTTTGGCGGTGCAGTTAGATTCAGTGACGGCTCATGATCTCGTCGATAAAAATAAAAAATTCTTGAACGATGTGAAAATTTCTTTTCTTGAGAATGCCGTGCGCTCAGAGCTTGGTGTCAGTCTTAAGGATATTTCTGGTTTGGGTCTCTTGCATTGGATACGAAGCGCAAGACCTTTGCATAAAATGAAATACTATAAACTCTCTGGTGGTTTTTCGGTTTTAACTCAGGCTTTGTATGACCGAGTTGCTGGAATTTTGCCGGGGCGTCTTGTGCAATTGGGGCATCAGTTGACGGAAGTGCAAGTCAAAGATGATTATTATCGTTTGATTTTTTCTTCAGCCAGCGGAGCTCAAGAATACAAAGCAAAAAATGTGATTTGTACTTTGCCCTGGGCCGTTCTTTCTCAGGTGAAGGGAATTCGTGATTTGCCATGGGCCGATCGACAGTTACTGCGTCTGGGACAAATTTCTTTAGGCAGTCAAAGCAAAGTCGCTCTGAGCTTCACACAAAGATTTTGGAAAGACAGCTCTGTGATTGCCAAAGGCGGCACCTGGTATTCGGATCTTTCGCTCGGCGCGGTTTCAGAAGGCTGTGTGCCATCGCTGGTGCCTCTGGGAGGAGGGCGTGGAATCTTAAGTTGCCAAATCGGCGGCGAAGCGGGACGCAATGTGGGCTTGGCGACCAAAGATCAAGTGCTCAAAGATCTTGCCCAAATTCGCCAAAAAGAAATCACTGAGTTTGATCAGAATTTTTATGTGCAAAACTGGTCGCGCCTTGATCACTTCAAAGGCAGTCGTGCCGTTCCGGGTCTGCAGTTTTATCAAGCTTTTGAAAGAACTCCGCTGGCGGCCGGCAGTTGGATCATGGCCGGTGAAGCTCATAGCCTCACTCAAGTCGGAACCGTGGCCGGAGCTATCGATAGCGCCAGCCAGGTCGTGGATCAGATTTTCAAATCACAGCGAATCTGAAAGACTCGCCTTATCTTCGCCGTATTGGTAATTTTGAATGTGACTTTGTTGCATGGATTCAAATTCCACTTTGGTCAAAGAATCAATCGAGAGTGACTGAGTTGCCCCGGTCGTGATTTCGCCATCAGGAATAGTGCCATCGGCATTCACCCAACGAAAATCAGCTGTGTTGTGAATGGAAAAAACAATAATGTTGTAAGGCAAAATAAATCCCGAGCGCGGTAAATTAATCGCTGGCAAAGTGACGATGTCGTTGGTGATTTGGACTGTCATTTTTGATTTCACCGAGCGCAGGCGGACTTGATCTCCTTCGGTATTGATGACCGCTCGGCTGCCAAGGGCATAATAGACGGTCAAATATTTGCCGATATAGTTTCCGAGGCCTTTCATTTGTAAACTATTGACTGTGTCTGCTTTTGCATTTGAGGCCAAAGCCAACAGCAGTACCGCACTTGCAAGTAAACTAAAAATTACTCGCATTAATTTTTCTTGGATACTTGGTTTCACTGAGCACCTCCATGGGAGCTAATCATCGTTCTTGATTGAGCATAATTCATATATAAAAGAATGTAGCCATTGCGGTCGAAGGCGACCTTCTGAATGTCCAATTTGATTCCCAAAATTTCTTGAGGGATCGGAAAAGACGCAGACAGAACTTTGCCGCTCGTTCTCCAATCTTTGGCCATCGCCGCTAATTTGTCGCGCACGCCTTGTTGAACTTTGTTATGAAAAATGCTGCCGATGACGCTGAGATATTTATCAGGCACTGACACTGACGCCGGATCCACATCCCAATACATAATTTTCAGATCACCGGTGGAAGTCTTGATCATTTTTCCAATGATATCCAGTTGCACTTCGAAGGGTTGTTTCAAAGCGAGTTTTTGAGAAAACTCAGTCAGCATGCCTTTGGGAATAAGAATTTTGGTTTTAATTCTGAGCAATGTTGAGGTTTCATTCGGGATGCTGCCATAGTTGGGAACGGTGCTTGGATCCACATAATCCATGGTCGGAATTTGGGTGAGCTTCAGCACCAAGCCACCGTCCATCGGAATTTGACTAAAGATACCACGATTGAATGACAGTTGGAGCACGCGATTGATAAAGCCGCGGTCAAGAGCCAAAGCAATATCATAAGAGCTTGCAGGAACCACACTCACATTCGGAAGTCCGCGCGCACCCAAAGCTGGCATGGTGTTGGTCGAAGGTCGCAGTGGATCTTCGACATAGGCATTGAGCCCCAATTGCAATGAATCATTGAGATTGATGGCGCCCACTTTGAGGCCCCACAACAAAGGATTTTTTGCATCGAATGAATTGTCGGCAGCTCCTGGGGGAGTCATGCGATTGACCTCTTCAAGGCTTCCAGTCATCACTTTTTTAGCTTCGTCATTCAGGATTTGTGGCAATTGTTGAGTCGCGAAATTTCCTAAGAACTTACGAAGCTGAGTCAAAATGTCTGGCAAATTTTGTTGCAGCTCATTTTCTAATTGTTTTTGATTCATCTCATAGCGATGACCATTTATTTCGATCACAATTTGTGGAACGATCAGCTTTTGATAAGTGAGACTCATATCAACTTGATCTAAATTATTCGTGAATTGCACAGCTTGAAATTCCATTTGGCCATCTTTAGGATTGATGCGCACATAAAAGGGCAAACGAATTTTCAGTGGAGTTTTGCCATTGGCAATTTGGACAGCAACGTTGTCGGCCCCGACTTGTCCTAAGAATTGATTATTTTGATCGCTGGCACGAAGACTGGATGTCGCCAAAGTCATATTTTTAATTTCAAGCTCAATGGCAAGCACAGCGCCGTCTGATTTTCCCAGAGTTCGCAAAAGTTTTTCATCAGTCACCAGAGCAAAACGATTGAACTGAGCTGTATAGCCCGTATTGCCAATTTGCACGGTCGGGCGAAATTCTTGAAAAGAAAAACCAATCAGCCATTTCGTCAGCATATTGCTGACCATGCTGAGCATTTGTTTTTGCTCGGGAGGCATATTGATATCATCAAGACGATAAGCTTTGTCGGATTGCCAAGAAGTGCCAGGGAAAAAACCTTCGTTAAAGCTTACGCCCATGTTGGTTAAAAGTTCGGTCAGACGAGTTTCAAAATACTTCATCCCTCGTGGTGTGATTTGCAGGCGAATCGCGTTGGGGAGAAAATGTTTTTGCTGCACAACGGGTTGTGGCCCATTGGCAATCTTCGGATTGGCATCGCCAGCCCAAGCCTGTGGAGCCATAGCTATGAGAGCCGTTGGTAGAAGAGCCGAGCTGAGGATGAAGTTTTTCAGTCTTTTTAGTCGCATGCTTATCTCCGTCAAAGACCTGCAAAGATGCAAAAAGGACCCCATCGCCCCTTGACTGAAACTGAGGGTGAATTCAGCTCTGCTGGGCCTGTATTTTAAAAGAGCCCGGAGTTACAAAAGAGGGCTGTCGAAGACTTGGACAGGGTGACTTTTTTAGGATAGATCAGAACTCCACAAGGGGCTGCCATGGAAAATATGAATAAGAAGAGTTTTACGGTCGAAGATATCCTTTCTCATGTGCGCCCGACGCCGATGGTGGATAATTCGCACAATGACGCCAAAAAAATTGAGATCATAACCAAGCACATGACTGAGATTATGAAAACTTTGGGTTTGGATTTGGAGAATGACTCTTTGAAAGAGACTCCACGTCGAATTGCCAAAATGTATGTGAATGAAGTTTTCTCAGGACTCAATCCTGAAAATTTTCCGAAGATGACAGTGATCGAAAATGAAATGCAGTACGATCAAATGGTGGTGGTGCAAGACATTCAGGTCATGAGTGTGTGTGAACATCACTTTCAAACCATCGATGGTTTGGCGACGATTGCGTATATCCCTGGTTGCAAAGTCATTGGTCTTTCTAAAATCAATCGTGTGGTGAAATTTTTCTCTCGTCGTCCGCAAGTGCAAGAGCGCTTGACCAAGCAAATTGCCGATTGTCTGCAATACGTGCTTGAGACTGAGCATGTGGCGGTTCACGTGAACGCCAAACATTATTGCGTGGTAGCTCGCGGAATTGAAGACGGCAACAGCTCAACCTCCACAGCCGATTTGCGCGGCCACTTTAAATCAAAAGTCGAAACCCGCGAAGAATTCCTCCGCCACTGTAATATGAGACGCGCCTAAGGTGCGACAATATGAGGCGCACCTTAGGTGCGATCGAATGCGCACGTGACCGTGCGACAATATGAGACAACCTCAAGTTATTTCTTAAATCAAAATCGGCACCGTCTCTTGCAACCATCTGGCATAATAATTTTTGCGAGGCTTGTACGCCACAAACCCAATTGCCTCGAGCGCATTCTGCTTCAAATACTCACAACATTTCTTAAAATCCCGCCCCCAATACATCACCCGCGTAAAAGGCCGAAACTCCCAAAACCCTTGCGGTTTTTCT